>Ga0180438_10009461_pt1 | contig 12129 bp, 15 predicted proteins | sample SS_ome_12_FD_132455 | JGI IMG/M metagenome (GOLD analysis project Ga0180438, IMG submission 132455) | Hypersaline lake sediment archaeal communities from the Salton Sea, California, USA - SS_3_D_2 metaG | ecosystem: Environmental > Aquatic > Non-marine Saline and Alkaline > Hypersaline >...
AAAATGGTGTCAACTCGATCTTCGCGATCAATTCTGCCGGCCGTTCTCGCAGCACCCGGAAAAACGACACAACCTCGTGATACAAATCATTATAGACCTCGGCGTACGACGGCGCCTTCTGCAGCAACACACTCGCCGCGCCCCCATACGGCTCGCAGTAGCATACGTGAGCTGGAAAAAACGAGATCACATCCTTCGCAAGCCGCCCTTTACCGCCATAATATCGCAACGCAACCCGTCCAGGTTTTCCCATCTCACCCTCCTTCACAAAATCACCTCCACCTTGGGGACTTTGGGACTTCTCCCCAAAACCCCCAAAAACAACGTCCCAAAGTCCCCAACCCCAAACCAGCAGCAAAACCACTCGTTTGGCCCAAATCAAATACTACTTCTATATCTTCTTATAAGATGTTACAAACGTCCCAACCTCCCCCCCTTACACCCCCAACCACCACCCTTTATCGTCTCGTTCCTTGCCCGCAGCCCCTTTGGGGACATATGGGACATTGATCCGCCCATTTCAGCCCAAAAACAAATTTGTTTTTCTCAGCAGCAGCCCCGATCAACCTCCCCAACGTCCCCAACCTAAAACCCCGGCGGAGGCCCCTCCACCCCCCTCAAATTCCCCCGCAACACCCCCACCGTCTGCTCCAACCACTCCTCATCTAACCCAAACCGCCGCCGCAGCGCCCGCACCCGATCCTCATCCCACTGCACCGCATACGTCCGCCCCGCCGCCCGCCGCTCCGTCTGCAAATGCAGCCCCTTCCGCACCACCTCCCCGATCCCCCGAGGCGTCACCTTTTTCCGCCGCGCCCCACCCTCCTCATCCTCCTGCACCTCCCCCTCATTCTCCACATCGATCAGAATGTTCGTCGCCTCACACACCCGCTTCAACGGCAGCCACTCCGACCGCAGCGGCGTCAGCGCCTGCAGCCCCACGATCGCATCCAACACCTTCGCCACCAACGTCATCCCCCGCTCCGCGATCAACTGCCGGTTATACTCCTTGATAAACGCCTTCAACTCCTCCCGCAACCCCTCATCGTCGATCAGAGTCAGCAGCGCCACCGTCACCTGCCGCAGCCGCGGCTCCACCGAGTCCACCTCCGCCTGCGCGTAATCCAACTCAATCTCCGGCCGCCAATACCGCAGCCGATACCGCAGCAGCACATTCCGCACCGCCGGCGCCTCCTCCGTCCAAAACCGCCGCGGCAAATCGATCGGAATATCCCCCCGCGTCGTCGGCCCACCCGTCTCATACGTCAAACACCGGCTCTCCAACGCCCAATCCTCAAAGCGCTTTCGTGTAGCAACCACCTTGGGCGCATAAGTGATATACACCTCCGTCTCAAACCCCTTGTTTTTATCCCCCGACCGCAGCACGATCCCCTGCATCCGCTGATAGCCCGTGTTCAAAATCTTCACAATCTCCGCGCTCTCGTCGCTCCGCCCAAAATCCGCCTCATCCAGAATCAACGTCCCCCGAAACCGATCAAGAATTCTGAAAATGGGGGACGTCGTCGCCGCCCCCGTCGCGATAATCGGCCGGTAACACAGCGGCCCCACCGTCTGCAAAAACCGGCTCTTACCCGTCCCCGCGTCCCCCAAAAGTCGCAAATACGGCAAAGTCGCAAAACAGTCATACAGCCACGTGAACAGCACGTAATACGTGCTCAACCACTCGTAAAATCGATCCACATCCATATACCGGTGGATCACCGTCCGCACCCGCTCCGCCAGCTCCCGCAGCTCGAGCTCCTCCCCGATCCCCGTCGGAAACTGCACCACCCGCTCCTGCAGCAGCCGATTCATCGGGCTCAAAGGCACATACCGCACCGGCCCCACATCCACCCCACTCGCCTCCCCGATCCGCCCATCCGGATACCGCACCGCAAACCGCGTCGACCACTCCCCGCCATTCTCCGGCGGCATCACCACCATCTCGCACAAGTGCTCCCCAAACCACCCCCCCGGCACCGCGATCTCCAACGGCGACGAACCCTCCTCCTCATCCTCCTCCGCCGCCGCCTCCCCCCGCGCCGCCTTCACCATCGCGTTAAACGGACGCAGCCCCAACCCCATCGCCTTCGCCAGATCCTCCCGCCGCATCGCGCACTCAAACGCATCCAACCGCGCCACCTGCTCAAAGCAGCAGCGCAACCGCTCCTCCCGATCCGCCCCATCCGCCTCGCCCGCCTCCCTGGCCAAGACCTCCACCCACGTCGGCGCGTGCAGCAGCAGCTCCTCGCACTCCTCCCCAACCGCCCCCGCCTGCAGCCACGCATTCACATCCTTCTCCGGCCACCGCACAACCCGCGTCAGCGGCCCCAACGCCCCCGCCAACTCCCGAGCCCCGTTTTCTCCAGCCTCATCGGTATCCAGACCCACGAACCTTACCCGATGGCCCAAAAGCCGCTGAGTAAACTCAACCCCACCCCCACGCACACCGGCCAACGCGATCGCCGCGATCCCAAACTGCCCCAACGTCACAGCATCCGCCTGGCCCTCGACCACCACAACACGCTCGCTCGATCGCGCATAACACGCATTCGCATACACCCGCCGCGCCCCCACCTTATCCCCCGGCGGATTCCAATGCCGCTTCCCCTCCACACTCCGAGTCGACCAGTACACGACCCGGCCGTGCTCCACATGAGGATACACCAACATCCCCGCCGGCATCCCCATCAGCGCCGCCCGTACCCCATCCCCCCGTTGCACCCCCTGCAGATCGAGCTCCCCACCCAACCCCCGCTTATCCCCATCCCACCAACCCAACCCCGCCTGCCGGATCGTCTCATCCGACCACCCCCGGCCGCGCGCATACCCCAACCCCGGACTATCCCCCCCCTTCCAGAGCTGCCGCACAAACCAGCGACACGCCACCGTCATCGCATCCTCACGCTGCCGCCTGGCTGCCGCCCTGCGCGCCCCCTCCTCGCTCCACGTCGGCGCCTCCAGCCCCGCCCGCCGAGCCAAACTCTCCACCGCCTCCCGAAACCCAAGCCCCTCCTGGGTCCGCACCCAATCAATCACATCCCCGCTCGTCCCCCGCGAATTCCAAAACCACGCACCCGCCCCAGGATCCACCACCAGCGAGTCATGCTCCACACTGCGCCAAAAACGCCCGCTCCTCCGCAACTCAAACGTCTCCCCCACCACCTCTACGATCGAGCTGGCCGCCTTCACGTCTGCAACAAAGTCACCAAACTCCATCTCACCCACCTCTCAAAAACGCAAGAGAATACACATTATCCCGCAAAAAACCCGCCCAAACCCGCCCAAACCCCGCCCCACCCGCCCCTAACCCCTCCAAAAAACGCAACATAACCCGCCGCCGCCCGTTTTCCCCATCCCGATCCCCTCCCCCCAATGCGGGGAGAAACGGAACAAACGGATCATTTCTGCTACTGCCTAACTATCCACCCACGCCACCCGCTCCATCATCCGCTCCAGGTCCCCGGCGCTGGGCCGCGTATAGATCGCCGTCGTCTCCAACCGGCTATGCCCCAGCACCTCAGCCACATAATTCAACGGCACCTCCGCGTCGACCAACTCCTTCCCACACGAATGACGCAGCCGGTGCGGCGTCAGCCCCTCCACCCGCGCCCGCGCCCCGATCGCCGCCACCCGACGCCACACACTCGACGCATCGATCCCTCCCCCCTTCTGACTCACAAACAGCGCATCCCCCGCCGGCCGCACCTCCAACCACCCGCGCAACCCAGCCCGCGCCGACGCATTCAGCGGCACCGTCCGCCACTTGCGCCCCTTCCCCTCCACCGTCAGCGTCCCCGATCGAGCCCGCAGCGACAAATGCCGCACCTGCGCCCCCGCCACCTCCGCCACCTGCAGACCCGCGTGCAACATCAACCCCACCATCGCCCGATCCCGCAGCGCCCGCCACCGGCCCCGCTCGCTCTGTGCACCCTGCACAGCGATCTCCAACGCCCGCACCACCCGCCGCTGCTCAGCCCGATCCAACCACCTCGGCGCCGACCGCTGCACCCGCACCTGGCGGATCCCCACCAACGGGCTCGAATCCAACACCCCCGTCTCGATCTGCCACGCATAAAACGATCGCAGCGCCGCCAACTTTCGATTAACAGTAGCAGGAGAGACCCGCTCCACAAGTCCCCGCCGCCACTCCCGCACATCCAGCGCCGTCACCCGCGCAGCATCCCAGACCTCGCCATTCCGTCCCTCAAACCACATAACAAACTGCCCCAAATCCGTCTCGTACGCGCGCACCGTCCGCGCGCTCCGATCCCGCCCCTCCAGCCACCCGCGCCACTCCGCAAACATCGTCCCGCCTCCTCGCCCAGATCGCCGCCCTCACCGCCTCATCCGCCCACCCACACACACACTCATCTCTCACCCTGCAGCGATCGCAACTAAAATCGTGCCCTCTGGCACACAAACACGCCGCCTCCGCAAACTCACACACCAGACACCGAGGTGTGCCCCGATACGGACACCCATCCGGCGACATCCCCAACGCCCGCGCCCGACTGCCCGTTAACTCACCATCCGACAACAAACTAAACTCACCCGCTCTCTGACCCATGATTCACCCACCTATTCCGGATCCGCTCCATCTCCGCCAGAGCCTCACCCTGCTCCGCCAACAACAACCCCGCCTGCGCCAGCATCCACAGCCGCGCCGCCGAGCCCAGCTTATCCCACCGATCGACCAACCCCTTCAACCGCTCCCGCAACTGCGTGTTCGCCGACCTCGCCCTGGCCAGCGCCGCCCGATCCAGATACCCCCCCGGCCGTGGCCTATCCGTCATCGAACATCTCCCTTACCTGCGCCTGCGTCGCCTCCCGATCCCTCTGCCTGCTCCGCATAGCGCGCAGCATATCCCCGATCAACATCGGCAGCCCAGACGCCGCAAAACACATCAACAGCAGCACCCCCGACTCGATCGACGACAGCAACACATACCCGATCCCCGTCACAGTCACCCCAAACATCACCAAGATCGCGCGAAACCCCTCGATCGGGCCATGCCGCTCCATCCACGAAACAGCGCTGTTATACCACGCCCCAAACCCGGCCAGAACCGCCAACACCAACGCCACCCCAATCTCATACGGAAGCTCCATCGTGTGGCTCCTTTTCGGCTAATTCCCGGCTAAATCTAGCCAGTGCCACCCATTTCTGCTACAATGAAAGCGCCGGGGCCGGGCGGATTCACCCACCTCGCCCAGCCCCGGCGCCCCTCCTACTCGACGACAACCTGGCCTAACGCGATCTCCAACCAGGCCCTTAACAACCCAACCAGCGACCCGCCCCCACGCACCCACTCCCCGATCACCGCGCCCAGCTCGCGCCCCGGCGCCCAACGCCGATCACTTCTCACACTCACCATCCACCTCCTCGCGCCCGGCAGCCGGTGCATCCTCCGCCACCCGCCCGCCCCGCGCCAAAAACGTCGGCAAACACCACAAACAAACCCGCGGCCCCGGCGGCAGCGCCCGCACAGCCACCACCTGACCGCGCTCATTCAACACAGCCTGCGCCCCACCCACCTTCTCGCCGCACATCACACACCGCGAATCACCCACCGTGCACCTCAACCAAAACAAGCGCGCCGTCTACTCTGACGGCCGCGCCTGTTCCATCCTCTTGTACGCCTGCTCGATCAGCGCGCATAACTGCGCGCTCTTGTTCCGCCGCGCTACCCTGGCCAGTGTTTCCAATTTGCGATCAATCTCGCGTGTCACCACATAAGTTCGCTTGATTGTGTCCGGCTTTGTCATCTCCCCATCCTTCTCTAGGGTAACAAATTTCTCCTTGCGTAGAAATTATACCATAGCGTATTCCCGTTGTCAATACGGAAAGGGGATAAAATTCCACCCGAGAAGAAAACAACTAGACTATCATGTCCTCTGTAGCAGAGAACCTGTGTACTGGAGTAGTATGTCTACCCAACCGGATCATTTTATCGCCTGGCTGGGCAAGCAACTAAATGAGCGAGGATGGAACAACAGCGAGCTTGCACGCCGAGCCGGACTGGGCAACCAAACGATCTACGCAATTATGAACGGCACACGCAAACCTGGCATTGATTCTTGCGTTGGCATCGCACGTGCTCTCCACATTCTCCCCGAAGACGTCCTGCGTCACGCCGGTCTCCTACCGCCACTCCCACCCGCCGTCAGCAATGAACGAACCGCCGCCATCCTCTTCCGCCAGCTCTCGCCCGACGACCAACAAACCATCCTCACCATAATGCGTGCCCTGCCGCACAGCCAGGCGCTCACCATCCGAGAAACCCGCCCCCCATACCGCACCCAACCCGCCGACCACCCCAACACACTAAACGAACTTATCGCCCGTGATCTCGAGCTGCGTCTGCGTACAATGCCCCTCGAGGACCAACAAAAGATCTTCGACCTGATGAAACAACTCCGTGGAGAACGAACCCCTGACAACGGCAATGTAGAAACAAATTAGAGGAACCATCAATGAAACATCCGCGCCTGCTCCTAACCCTAACTATCACCATCGCCTGCAGCCTTCTCCTGGCCACCACCATCCACTCCAGCACTACCCGCATCCACCTACCTTATGTACCCAACCGGCACATCATCGCTACCGCTACCCCCACAGCCACTTCAACCGCACCACCCACCAACACACCGCGCCCAACCGCCACAGCCACAACACCCGCAGGTCCCTGCCCCTGCCACGCCGACCTGCGCAACTGCTCCGACTTTGCCACCCAGGCCCTGGCTCAAGCCTGCTTTGATCACTGCTGGGCACTCACCGGCCGCGACATCCACCGCCTAGACAGCGACGGAGACGGGATCGCCTGTGAGTCCCTTCCATAGCAAAATCACCGCTGCGCGCAAGGTGTTCCGCTCATAGCGCGCACGGATACCCTTAAAAACACAACCGTGCGCTCTACAATACAAACTCTAGCGCGCACGGTTCGGGTCCGTGAGGTCGGCGGTTCAAGTCCGCCCTTCCCGACACAATTTCGGACTGCAGCCCGCCAGGACACCCACCCCAACCCCATCCTGGCGCGCCACAGTCCGAACATCGTGTCTCCATTCCCAAATCGGAGCGCGCACGGATGAAACTCTCAACAACCATCTCCGGCTTCCTCCTCGCCAAAGAGATCGCCGGCATGAGCCCCAACACCCTCCGCAACTACAAACTCAGCCTCCGCCGCCTGCAGGCCCACCTCGCCCCCGCCGATCCACACATCGACCAGATCACCCAATCCCAACTCCGCTCCTTCTTCCAGCAACTCCTGACCGCACGGATCGCCCCCGGCGGCATCGCAAAACGCCCCAAAAAACCCCTCTCCCCCAAAACCATCCAAAACATCCACACCTGCCTCTGCTCCCTTTGGACCTGGGCCATCACCGAAGGCTACACCGCCGAGCACCTCCCCAAAACCATCGACACCCCCAAACCCGAGCCCCCCGTCATCGACCCCCTCACCCACGCCCAGATCCGCGCCCTCCTCGACGCCACCACCCACTCCCGCGCCTGGCGCACCTCCCTTCAAACCCAGACCGAGCTGCCCCACCTCCAGCAGCTCCGCGACCGCGCCATCATCCTCACCCTCGCCGACACCGGCATCCGCGCCAGCGAGCTCACCAACCTCAACGTCGCCGACGTCGATCTCCACCGCGGCACCGCCACCGTCCGCGGCAAAGGCCGGATGTCCGCCGGTCAAGGCAAACAACGCCTCATCCGCCTCGGCCGCCGCGCACGCCTCGCCCTCCACAACTACCTCGCCGAGCGAGACGCCCTCGCCGAGCCCACCGCCCCCCTCTTTGCCACCAAAACCGGCGCGCTCGCCGAGCCGGTGGAGGTGGGGGCAGAGCTGGCGGCGCCCGCATCGACCGCCGCCAGCTCCGCACCCACCTCCACCGTCTCGGCGAGCGCGCCGGCGTCCCCAACGTCTATCCCCACCGCTTCCGCCACACATTCGCCATCCAATACCTGCGCAACAACGGCAACATCTACGCGCTCCAAGCCACCCTGGGCCACACCACCCTCGATATGGTCAAACGCTACCTCCTCATCGCCCAAGCCGACATCGAAGCCGCCCACCGCACCGCCTCCCCCGTCGACAACTGGCGCCTCTAACAAAAAAAAGCGCGCCCCTCTCGAGGCGCGCTTGGCCGGCCACCCGATCTACCCATCTCTCTGCAGGATCACCCCCCTGTCCTGTCAACTAAGCCGGCTCCACCTCCGGCGCCCCCTCCACCGCATCCGCAAACGCCACGATCGCCGCGTGCACCACCCCAAACGGATACACCGCCAGCGCCCGCACCACCACCTGGTGCTGCGCGTCCTCCAACCGCACCCACTCCGCCTTCTCCTCGATCGCCTTCTCCACCCGGTCCAACACCGGCATCCGCTCCCGGATCTCCTGCAAGCTATGCCCGCCCCGCGCCGAAAACATCAACGCCCGGTACAACAGCTCCCCATAATCCACCGTTATCGGCGCATCCTGCCCCCGCACCTGTGCCTCCACCGTCCGCAGCGGAATCTGTCTCACGTTACCCTCCCAGCATACGCGCCGCGGCCTCCTGCCGCACCCGCGTCATAAAATCGAGCAGCCACGCCCGATCGGCTCTCTCCAAAAACGCGCTCGCATCGTCCAAATACGGCGCCAAATTCCCCCGCCGCACCCACGCCTCCGCCCCCGTCTGATCCGCCACCCGCACCTCAAACACCGCCGTCTCCTGCTCTCGCCCGTCATCCGGCTCCTCAACGTACTCTAGCATCACCCGCACGCTCCGGATCGCCGTCGGCTGCTGAACCTCGATCCTCTCCATTTGCTATCCTGCCTCCAAGAGCGCCGGGCTCACCCCCAGCGACTCAAATATGCGCTCATATCGCGCCAAACGCTGCCCCACCTCCCGAAAACAACACGCGTAAAACTGCAGCGTCGCCCGATGCTTCATAAACGCGTGCCGCCTCCCCTCCGCGTCCACACTCAACGTCACCAACCCCGCCCGCTCAAAATCCTCCGCCTGATACTGCAGCACCTGATCCCACTTGCCCTTCCCCAACCGCGACAGATCCGCCGCCAAGGCCAGATCGTCCCACGTGTCCCAGTCATCCCCCGCGCCAATCACCGCATCACTATGCATCTCCCCCTCCTTGTCAAACAAAAACCGCGCCGACCCATTGTCCTCGATCGAGACCAGGTTGCCGTTCGTCGTCACCGCCGCGATCCCCGCCCCGCTCTTGATCGCCGTGTTGATCTGCACGATCCCGTGCCCGCTCGCGCTCTTGGTCGTGTTCGCCGCCTCCCCCAAATACCCCACGATCGCCACCGCCCCCCACTCAACGCTCCCGCTCGAGTCGTCCCGCAGCCCCCGGATCCGCAGCCCGCCATACGTAGCATTGTTCTCCGAAAACTGCCCATACTCATCCGTCGGCGCATAGGTCGTCATCCCGTGCGTGATCGCCGAGCACAGCGACAAGATCGTATCGTTGTTTGACCCCTGGTCGATCCGGAGGCCCACCGTCATCCCCGTCGTTGAGGTCGAATTGATCCCCACCCACGCCTCTTCCGTCACACGAAGCGCCGGCGTTGCGCCCGATACAATCTCCTGGTTGGGCGCGATATTAAAATGCGCCCCCGCCCCGCTCGCGTTCGCGTCAATAAACACCCACACATTATCATCCGCCGCGATCCCCAGGTCCTGGTTCGCGTACAGATCCGACCCCGTTACCGCGACGTCCCCGTGCGTCCGCAGCCACAACACCTCCGTCCCCCCCGTCGTCGACAGCGTGAGCTCCGTCGCGTCAAAATCATACTGCTCATTCCCCGCGATCGCCAGCGTCACCACATCATCCGCGCTCGCATACGCGTACGTGTCCGCGTCCGAGTCAAACCGCAGCGAATTCCCATTCAACCTCAACTGCGCCGCCCCCATCCGGACGTAATCCGTCACCCCCTCCGTGAGCTGCAGCATATTCACGTTCCCGGCGTACAGCGTGATCTGGTCGTCCTCAAATCGCGCGTACGTGTCCGTATCGCCGATATGCCGCACATACTCCGCCACATCCACCGTGCTCGCAAACGTGTGCGCCCCCGTCCAATCAAACGCCGCATCCTCATCCACCCGCAGCTCGCCGCCCGAAAACTCCAGCCCGCTCCAGGCAGCAACCAGGTCCACGTCGAGCGTGATCGTCCCATTCGCCCCGCCATCCGTCGCCGACAGACCATCGCCGGCCGTCAGCACCCGCTCCGCGCTCAGATCGCCATCCACCGCCAGCACCACATACTGCGCGTCCGCAGGCGCGCTGCTCGGCGGGCTCCCCGTCAAATCGCTGTAATCAAGCTGCGCCGGCACAAACCGCGTCCCATTCGCCCGCAGCACCAACCCATCCGTCACCCCGTCCGCGTGCACCACCCCGATCCCCGTCCCCAGCGTCACGTCATCCGCGAACGAATGCGCCCCCGTCCAAGTAAAATCCTCATCCTCGTCCACCCGCAGATCGTTCCCATAAAACTCCAGCCCGCTCCACGCCCCCACCAGGTCCACCGCCACCACGTACGTCCCATTTGCCCCATTGTCCGTCGTCACGATCCCCGCCCCCGCCGTAAACACCCGCTCCGCCGTCAAATTCCCGCTCAACGCCTGCACCAGGTACGCCGCCCCGATCGGCGCCCGCGTCCCGCTCACGTCAATATCGTGCGTGTGATCGCTCCGCGCAAAACTCGTCGCCGACCCCTCCGCGTTCCCCGTCGCCTCCGTGATCGTCCCCGTCGGAGCCGCCGCCACAATCGCGTGCCGGTGGTCCTCCCGCGCCGCAAACCGTTCCTCCCCCACCTCCGCCGCGTCATCCGGCTCGATCGTCGTGATCGTGCTCCCATCCCCAAAGATCGGCGCCCGCTCCCCCGGAGCCCCACTCGCGCCCCCGCCCCCAAACCAATCCCCCATCCGCCCCGTCTCCCCCAACCGCAGATGGTACAGCCGCTCCGCCCCATCCACACTCCGACACGTCATCGTGATCTGCCGCACCACCAGCGTCACCCCCCCCGGTGCAAAATCGCTGTGCGTCACGTCAATCTCGATCCCCACCACCAACCCATCCTCAAAAATGTCGCACTCGTACTCCTCCAGCGCCGTCCCAAACGCCCCGATCAACGCGTTCCCCCGGTCCGTCACCCCCTGGCTCGTCGTGATCGAGCTGTCATACACGATCGTCTCATAGTCCCCCGCGCCCACCCACGCCTCCACCCCCTCCCCCACCACGTACACCCGATCAAATACCCGCGTCCCATCCGTCCGCTTTCGGAAATTCTGGTACGGGTACGTCGACGCAAAATCCGGGTCATCGCTCAGGTCCCACCCATTCGCCGCCGGGTAATCCGTCCCCGAAAAATAATGCAGCTCATCCGTAAAGTCGACGTAAAACCGCCCCCCGGTCCGCGCGCAAATCAGCTCCAGGCAATCCCGCATCGTCCCCTGCAAGACCAGCTCTTCCATACTCGCGTCCAACTGGTCCACATACGTCGACGTAGAAATGTCCGACAGATACGTGCTAAACAGCGTCCCGATCTCCGTGTCATCCGCGTCCCCCTGGTCGATCGTATACTCGTCCACCACCGTCCACTCGAGCTGGATCGTGCGGTCCTGGCACTCCACCCAAACCACATCCTCCGTCCCCACCCGCCACTGGTCAAATCGCGCGATAAACCCCGTAAACTCTGTCTTTGGGATCGTATTCTCGACGATCCGCACCTCCGCCCGGTCCGCCACATACGCCGCCCCCGCCCCATTCAGCCCAAACTTGGCCGTCGCGACGTGATTCTCCGCCTCCTGCTCGATCCGCAGCGGCGCCAACCCCGTCTTCTGCTCCCCCAGATACGGGCAAGAGTCCGACACATTTTGCCAGCTCCCCCCCGAGTAAATCTCGATCGTCAGCGCCATCTACCGCCCTCCCGGCCACGCAAACCGCGCGTTACCCTGCATATGAAAATACCCCTCGATCGCCCGCACCACCGCCCCCGGGTCCGGGTTCGTCACGTTCACCGTCACGTTGATCGTATCCCCCCCTCCCATCTGCATCATCCCCCGCGTCCGCCCCGCGTCCATCACCGCCGCCCCCCGCGGCAGCCGCACCAGCTCCGGCCC
>Ga0180438_10009464_pt1 | contig 12125 bp, 18 predicted proteins | sample SS_ome_12_FD_132455 | JGI IMG/M metagenome (GOLD analysis project Ga0180438, IMG submission 132455) | Hypersaline lake sediment archaeal communities from the Salton Sea, California, USA - SS_3_D_2 metaG | ecosystem: Environmental > Aquatic > Non-marine Saline and Alkaline > Hypersaline >...
CCACTTTTTTTAGTTATAACTTAGACCCTTTACATAAATTCTCTTTAGCCCATAATGGTTGTAAATTACTATAATGATTTAACTTAATTAGTTCTTCTTTAGTTTTAGCACTACTTAATGGGATTATATGATCTATGTGCCACGCCCCCCTATTAATCCAATTCATGCCATCTTTAAATTTTTTTTCTAAATGTTCTTTCAATTCTTTTGGACTGCATCCAATATATTCTAAAGTCCTCATATCTTTTTTCCATCCTTTTTTTTCAAAAATATGAATGATTCTTCTTCTTAATCTACATTTCATATTATATATTGGGTCTTTATTTCTTTCTGCTTCTGCCTTAGAACAATTCTTTCTGTGTCTCTCTAAATTATCTGAGACCCAATTATCTCTCCACTCACGATGTCTTTCTTTATTATCTTGATAATAATTTTTTTTTAATTCTTTAAATTTATTTTTATTCTTTTGGTAATACTCTCTTTTACTTTTATTTAATTTACCTTTATCACTTCTATTATATTGTGCTTTAGATTTACATGAAATAGAACAATATAACGCCCTATTACCTTTAGCCTTAAACTCTTTATCACAAGTAAGACATACTCTTTCATAAGCATTAGGAGACATTCTCGCCCTCATTTTAGCCTTGTTCTCTTCATGATTAGCATAATATCTTTCCATAGATTGTTTCTTAATCAATTCTTTCTTAGCTTCATACCTTGCTTTTGCCTTAGCCTTTAATCTTTCTTTGTTTTTTTCATAATAAATCTTGTCATGTTCTCTCTTATCCATACTATATATAATCTTCTTCAGTATATAAACCTATCGGAAAGTATTTAAAGAAGATTATCTATGAATATAATAGCTATAAAAATGGCTAGTGCAAATAATAATGAATTTGATGATTATGCAACAGATGATTATCAAGAACCTGATTATGATGAACCCTCAACTGAAAGTGATAGTTATGAGGGAGATGATACAATTCAGGGAGAAAAAGTAAGAGAGAGCGAAACTTTTGATAGGTTTTTCAATACAGAAGAGTTTTTATACTCTTTAGAGAAAACTATGTGGGGTTTCCAAAGAAAGGATGGCAAGTGGGTTTATGTTACTAAACCAATTGCTAGAACTACATTTATTAATTATGTTCTTAATAGTATTAGATCTTTAGTTAATCCAATTAACGAATTCTCAGACTTAACAATCGATGAAGTTAAATTTAATTTAATGGAAAAGAATAAAGAGTTTATTGCGATGTGTTATGACGAATCAAAGTATCCTAACAGGTTACATGATAATATGGAGGCATTGGTAAACATGCACGATCATATTTGTGAGATTCACCTTAAAGGATTAGTTGAAGGACATTCTGGAGAGGCTATCAGACAAATAGTGTCAGGGATCTATAAAGAACTTACTAAGATGAAAGAAACTAAGTCAGACGGACTATTCCAATTAGGAGCAGGAGAATCTAACTTAATTAAAATAGGAGGGAGTAAATAATGGTAGAGACAATGACACTCAATGTTGAAATGCTTAAAGAGATGGTTAAATTAATGGTTTATTTACAACTTACATGTAAGAAGGCTACTAAGACTAGAAACTTATCAGTAAGAGAACGTAAGGAAGTTACAGGAACTATTGAAAGGATTGATAAAGTGTTTGAACAACTTAAAGAGACTAAGATAAATGAATCTGACTGAATATTTCAAAGAAAAGAGAAGAAAGAAGATAGCTTTATTAGTTATCTGTTTCATATTCTATATTTACTTTGCTATAGTTATAAGGCAGTTCATATTAAGTCCTGTGGACTTAAATAAATGGCTAGTAGTAATTATATTATTATTAGAGAACGTGTTCTCAGTATTGGCAGGATTATTAATTTATAATTTAATGATTGAGACTGATGAAGAGAAAGAATACATTGAAGGATTAAAAATTTAATACAATGGCAGAATTAAAACTAAAACAAGTTAGCTCATCCAAATATTTAGCTTATGGAGAGGATGGAGCTGGAAAGATGCACCCTGTGGGTGAGTTCATAGAAGATTATGCAAATAAAAGATGGATCTGGACTACTAGAGGGTTTGGGAGTGATAAGTTTGGAGAAAACTTTGTGTCACAGATTGCTTGTAGTTTAAAACAATTAGATCTAGAATTATTAAAAACAATCGAGGAAAAAAAGAATGTTTAAGAAAAAGAATAAAGTAAAAGACAACTTAGAGACTGAGGGTGTGGACACTAAAGGGACAGCTACACAAAAGTATAGAATACAAATATATAAAAAGATTGGTAACTTGCCAAAGAAAACAACACACTTCATGGCACAAGAGATTGAGGATAAAGAAAACTTTATTGTTTACTTACAATCAACTAATCCTAAGATTAAGTTCTTAGAACTATCTCCTACGTTTCCTAGAGATTCAATTAATTTAAGTGAGACAGAATTAAAGAAAAGGATTACTAAATTAAAGAATGCTTTAAAGAAAGAAGAAGAGAAAGACGACCCTGATGTTAATGATTGGGACTTAGAGTATGACTTGTTAAAGTATGAAGCACAATTAAGACACCTTAAATTTACTCCTAAAAGAAGTTTCATTGAGCTTGGAGAGGATGGAGTTCCAGAGATTAATTATTTAAGAGAGGGTTCAAACTTCCACTTGATGAGCTTTGATCTAGAAACTAAAACAATTGCTACAGTAGGGGATGAAACTAAAAAGAGTGCAAACATATTATTAAGAAACAAGAATGCTAAATATCAATCAAAGGATAAAATATCAGCAGTAGGAGTGTTCTTATGTATTGTAGGGATTATTATGGTACTGGGCAACTTATATGGGGCTTATCAAATGTGGGGTAACTATGATAAGAGTGAGTTAGCAGATGCTCAAAGAGCTGCACTTGAAACAACTAATGCAATCAATGAAGAGTTACTAACAAGTGCTAGAGAGATTAAAGGAATGGCTGAAAAGGTTGATGCAATTGCAGACAATAAACCTACTATTAATATTCAGGGGGTAGTTCCAGAATGAGTGAGACAATAAAACCTGAAGTGGTTAGTGTTAATGATAGAGTGTTTAAACGAATGAAGATACCTGACCCTAATAAACTAAAGTTTATTAGTTGTGGTTCTTTAGTCGGCATGGGGCTTGGAGGTTTGTTAAACTTCCCTTGGTGGTTATGCATTGTATTAATCATTGCGGGGTTTGTGGCTACTTGGAAAGCCAACCCTTTTGTGGAATTATAAAGATTCCATTTTCTCACATTTTTGATTAACTTTATAAATTATTAAATTCTAAGTATTAGTATGGTATCTAATATTACTATAGAAACTATAAATTATGCTAAAGATATTGACATGGATTATAATGCTAAGATGTTTGTTTTATGCTTAGGATTTATCTATGTTTGTTTTTGTCTTTGGTATTCATTTAGAATGGACGATGAAAAGTATTGGCAAAAGATATTTAAGTATGCTATACTACGATTGCCTTCTTTAGTGTTTTTCTTTTTCTACCCACTATTTGGATTGTTTATTATGCGTGGAGTGGAGTTTATGTTTGTTTGGAAAACACTATTAACTATTTATATTGTGCTTGTAACCTTTATAGGTTTTGCATGGATTATCTGGCATGGAGAATTCATTGCAGCATTGACTGGCTTAACATATAAAAAGGGAAGAGGTCTAAGGAAAAAGAGGAGAGATGATTAAAAATGACTACTAGAAATATTCAAAAATATTTAAGTTTAGAGATGGACAGAGTAATTAGAAAACATCAAAGGAGTCTGCAATCTCAGAATAACTTTACTAAAGGCAAGAGGGCTAAGAAGATAACTTATATTAAAGCATCAAGAGATTTAGCTAAGTTAATAAACGGAGGTGCGAGATTATGAAATCAATGACTAAACTATTTTTAATGGTGGCAGTGTTTGGAGTTGTAGCCTTCTCATTATTATTTACAGCATTATATACTTGGGAAGTAGGTAAGGAAGGAATACTTGAACCAGTATATAATAGTTCTGTAATCGTAGGAAATCAAGAAGGAATTTCTGCACAGATGTTAGCAAGTATTGATGCAGACAAAACTTCTTATGAAAACTTAGAGATTCCTTATGATTTATATTTTATATGGTTATTGTTAGGAGCATTGATTACAACTTTCACAACAGCTTATTTGTCTAGTAAAGAATCAACAATATCATTCTATGGTTATCTTACTTTTGGTATGATGATCTTCTTAGGTTTGGTATCAATAATTGATTTCTTATTAGGATGGTTAGTGGATAATTTAATCTATGGATTGTTTAGTGATGCGATTTTCTCAGCACCGTTAATGTTTTCATTTATTAATAATCTCGGTATGTGGTGTTTCATCTGGGCTTTAGGATTATTACTAGTTAATCAACTAGATATTAAAAAAACACCAGAGGAGTTACAATGAATAAGAAATTAATATTAACAATGTTTTTAAGTATGTTTATGCTTAGTATGACTTTCGCAGTTACTTTAGATGATGCAGAAGTTTATTATAGTTTTGATGAAACTGATACTACTGGAACTACTATGATTGATATTTCTGGAACTCCACAATATAATGGTACTTGTACTAATATGGGTGGCGATTGTAATACTGTTGTAGGAAAAATAATTAATGCCACTGTCTTAGATGGCAATGATGATTATATCAATGCAGGAGATTTAACTGGTGCAGAAACAACTAAAAGTATAAATTTTTGGTACAATCCGAGCAATGCTGGGACGGCAGAATATCTGATAGAAGCTTATGGAACTGGAGGAGTTAATCGGTGGAGGTTTAGAAGATTAGCAACAAACGAATTAGAGTTTTCAACTGTCTCTGGAGGAACACACACCTCATCAGGAGTTAGTTTAACTAATGGTGTGTGGAGTATGATCACATTAACCTTAGATAGTTCAGCAAATAAAATATTAATGTATCAAAATGGAGTAGTTAAACTTAATGAAACTTATTCAGCTGATTTTTTAAACTCTAATGTGTGGACTATTGGATGGTTACAAACTGCTGGAAATTATGATTACGCACAATATGATGAATTGGCAGTATATAATAAAGTTCTAAATTCTTCAGAGATTTCAGAATTATATAATGGAGGAACTGGATATAATCCATATACAGTGGTGCCAATTATAACAACTAATCTAACTAATGGGGCTTACTTTATGACAAACAATATAAGTATAGAAGTTAATACTAGTCAAATTGCAAACGTGACTTATATTCTAGATGGAGGTAATGTTACTTCATTATATAATAATAGTTTTAGTGGTGTTCTAAATTTATTTAATTTAAGTCAAATACAACATAACATAACTTTTAATGCTACTAATGATAATGGCAGTTCTCAATTATATCAAAACTTTTATATTGATTTAACTCCTCCAGTTATTATTAATAATCTTCCAAATGAGACAAATAGTTATTTACTTAACATTAGTCAATATGTAACATGTCAAGAAATAGATGGAGGATTATGTAACATTACTTTTACTCCTGATGGGAACACAGTACTAGTAAACCAAACAAGTCTTTATAATTTTACTTACAATGGTAATCAAAGCTATAATATACAAGCAGAAGACTTGGCAGGTAACAAGGTAAACAAGTCAGGAGTTATATTAGTTAATCCGTATGCGTACTTTAGTTTCTCTAATGGATCAACAGCAATTACAAACTATAGTTTAGGAGGGATTGATTTTGAAACGGAAGCTAACATAACATTATATGATAGTGTGATTGGAGGACTAGGCAACAAAACATTATTATTTGAAAAGGTAGGTTATGCATCAACTAATATAAGTTTTACAGTTACTAATACTAGTAGGATTAATATAACTACTAACATAACAAGCTCAAAGATTATATTACATATATATGATAGAGACACTAACCAAATATTAACAGGACTTAGTACAGTAACAGTAATTGCAACAGTAGGTTATAATACAACTACTACGACAGGACACGTTAACATAAGTGATATCAACTTTATTGAAGAAACATATCAAATCATTGTAGCTCATGATGGGTACGAGCCAGAAACAATATACTTTGATTATGATAATCAACAAGAGATAATGAAGAATATTTATCTGCTTAATAATACAGCCTCAGACTTTGGACAAGTAGAAGTATTGGTTAAGTCAGAGGATGGAGAGTTTGTAATAGGAGCAATTGTTAATCTATTAGAATGGAAACCTGCTCAAAGTGCTTACGTAACAGTATCACAAGGTCAAACTAATAATGATGGAAGTGCTTTTATTCCAGTACAGTTTGGTACTAAGTTGTATAAGTTCTCTGCAAGTTCTGGAGGTTTAACAACTACTTCTCCTAGTCAGATTGTTTATGATAGTGGGGCACAAGTAACGCTAACACTAATACTAGAAACAAGTGCAGAAGAGTTAGAGACTGACTTGCAAAACATTAATTATAATGTAACTAACACTACATACAATGCTACTGCTCAAACTATAAGGTTTGAGTTTGCAGACACTAACTTTGTAGCACACGAGGCTTGTTTAAATACTTATAGAGTTAATGGTTTGGCTAGAGTATTGATTGCAGACGAGAGTGAGTGTGTGACTACAGATAGTGGAATAATTAATAAGATAGTAGATACTAATAATAGTTTTACTAAATATGTAATAGCTACAATAGAAGTGGATGGAAAGACATACACACTAAAAACATTTAGATATGAAGATAATAGTAGTTTCTGGTACGAGCTAAGTTCTTGGAACTTGCACATATTTGTGCCAGTGTTATTGTTCTTGACATTCTTAGGACTGGGAGTATTAACAAGCAATGTATATGTGATGGCAATAGGAGCATATGCAAGTATATGTATATCGTTCTTTATACTACCATCAGTAATTAGTGGTACGGTGTTTGCATTCAGTACAGTCATACTAGGGCTTACAGTATGGGGGGTTTATAAAAGATGAGATTCATGCATTTAATATACGTAATGGCATTCATCCTTGTAGTATTTGCAGGATTGAACGAGATAGGACAAGAAGTACAATTTAATACTAACCTTGATAATGATAGTCAACAATTAATAGTAGATATTAAAGGAGAGGTTGATGGTAACTGGAACTCAAACATATTAGCTGAGGACTCCAGTTCTCTCAATACTAGTACTGAGGGACAAGATCCTTTTGCTAAAGAATATCTTGATAGGCAAAGTAGTTCTAATAAAAAGACTAGTATGGTGCAAAACATTAAAAACATTCCAGACACTATAATACTATCTATAGGTTTTGACAATGCCGACTTTGATGCTTACATAACAGTAATCTCTGCAGTGATAGGAATTATAATACTTGTAGTAATATTCGCCATGTTCTTCGGAGGGGACAAACTAGATAATTAAAAATGGTAAACTGGGATCATTTAAATAACATGACTGATTTAAATATCAGTCAGGAAATACAGATATACACTAACCCTGATAATCTTACTTTAGAATTAGTAAACAAAGCTAACGAGACAACAGGTGGATGGTGGGGGCTTGGTATTCTTACCATGTTCTTTATATCTACTATGTACATGCTCGTAAGAACTGACGGATTGTTCAGGCTTGATGGGTTAAGGGCTGCATTGTTTAGTGCAGGATTAACATTAGTAATGGGGGTACTGTTATTAACTCTAGCAATTATCACAAGCTACAGGCACGTGGTTTGGTACGGAATAATCTTCGTGCTTTGTTTAATCATGGTTTTCTTTGTTAAGAAGAAAGGAAACTAAAAAGGTTTATAAAGTTTCAAATCTAATTCTTTTTATGAAATTAAAAAATATAATGATAGTTTTATTCTTAGGAATATTATTTGTGGGCTGTAGTACTACAGCAATATCTACTAGTGCTACTGATGAGAATGGAAATATAATAACACAAGAATATCTTTTAGAGGTGGCAATGGGTAACGTGCCTAATGCCAAGCTAGTGCATAAGTTTGGTAGGCACTCAGATGTAACAACTAGTATAGAACCAGTTAGTCTATCAGGGAATTATAGAACTCCTACGACTGCAACGCAACTAGAAGTGGTTAGTACTGATGTTGATGATACAGCAGGAGGGACTGGAGCAAGGAAGATATTAATTCAAGGACTTAATAGTACTTGGCAAGAAGAAACTACAATAGTTAATTTAAATGGGACTACTCCAGTTACTATACCTGTTAATTATACTAGAGTTTATAGAGCTTACATAACAGAGTCAGGAACTTACGCATCACAAACTGCAGGGAGCCATCAAGGAACTTTAACAATAGAAGAAGTTGGGACTGGTAATGACTGGGCAATTATTAATATAGATAATGGGTTTGCATTAGGACAAACACAAATAGGAGCTTATAGTATTGAAAAAGGATGCACAGGTTATTTAATGACTAAGTTTATTAATACTGATACTGTAAGGACTGCTACAGGTTACTTCTTTCAAAGACAAGGAATAAACGAAACTACTGCTCCATACGATACAATGAGACTAGTAGAACAAGAGGATGGTATCACTGGAAGTTTGACAGTTAAACCACAAGGAGTTATCAGAGTATTCCCAGAATTAACTGATATTGGTTTCATGGCAAGAACTACTCAAGGAACTGCTGCAATGTCAGTAGATTTTGAAATGTTATTAATTTGTGACCACGTAGTTCAATAAAATATCTAATTCTATTTACTTATCGTCCAATATTAGAAGACTTTATCATTTTTTCGATAGATTGTATTACTTTATAGAATATGTGTTGTTAAATTGCTTTAATAAAGAATAGGAAAAAACAATAAACCTATTCACAATATAATGTAAGAAATTATTAATAGGGCTTCAAAGTGGCATTACCTTTCTGCCCTAATTAATATTAATCATTGTTTTTTATAAACCTGTCGGAGTATCTGCCATTAATACATAAATGCACTAAGGAAACCTATCACAAATGCAAATAAAAGTAAACCCCCCCATATAATTGCACTAAGTAATAAATTACCGAAAAATAAACACTTTGCAAAAGAGACCATGCAAATATCAATATATTCCTGATCATCTCCATCAAAACTATTTAACCATAACTTCATTTTTTAATAACGATAGTACTTCTTCCTTCATCATCGAACTGAACTTTAATCTCATCAGCTACTTGTGGAAACTTATCATACTTAACCATATATCTTCCTAGCTTACTGCCAGTAGATGGTTGTTCATAATAACTAAACTTATCATCTCTTCTATAACCTTGACATTCATAAGTAACAATTACTTGTGGTTGATCTCTACTTTCCTCATCAAACTTGTCTAATGATTCAGGACTAAGGATTTCTCTCCATGTTTTAATATCTACTCCAATAACTACAGCAGGTAAGATAACATCTTTAGGTAATTCCTTTAAATCTTTAACACTTGGGATTTTATAATCATCAAATGCCATTTTTATAAGTCCTTTCCTTGTACAGTCTTTCTACCGTTTGCCTCAGCTCTTAACTCTGCTCTTCTCATGATTTCTAAAACTTCTGTCTCTAATTTAGGATAAAAATCCTTAGAAACATTAAATTTAGCCATTTGCCTTTTAATTTCGCTCTTAACTATTAAATTTGTCATTTTTAAATTTTATATGGACTGTAAGTCCTAAATATAAAAGGAAGGGAGTATTTATAAAACTTTGCATTAAATGTGCAAAGTTATTGCACTATTTTAATGGACATGTAAATATAAATTTGACATGTCCATTTTGTATTGCTTTAGAAAGCTTCTACTTATTAAATTTTAAATAAAAAGATGTGCTGGACATGTGAACACCACATTTCAAACTTCGTGTGGAATATAATAGTTAGCTAGAGTCCCTTGAGCTTATAGCATCACATTTGACATGTCCACATGTCCGTTTTTTTGTATTTGTACGTTACACATACCTACACTTCACCTATTTTGCTACTACTGCTTGGACATGTAGTGGACTTGTCGGAGGACATGGACATATAGAAAGATTTATAAAGTTTTATCTCTTATGTTATTATTAGATAGAATTAAGCACAGATTGGAAATTAATCCAACCATAGTAATTCTAAGCTATGGAAGTATTTAAACCTTTCGATTTTCTATCTATTAATAAAAAATGGATATTGATAATAATAAGAAATCAGATATAGAAACTTTCATTAATTACTTCAATCATAAGAACTTTTGGTTAGATGTATTTAAACCTAATATTAATGGTGAAAGACCTAAAGGATTATTAACAACTGGATTCTTTAAGAAAAAAGATAAGAAAGCATTAATAAAAAGAATTAATGATTACAATGGTAAAGGTATTGTTTGTCTTGCTGTTAATAATAGAGAAGATAGAGACAAGACTATAAAATCTATTGATGAAGTTCATTCATTAGTTATTGATGTTGATGTAAAGAAAAGTTTCAAACAAGGGTTTGTATCTTTGCCTGAACATCATGATAAAGCTATAGAGACCGCAAATAACATAAAAGCATATCTACATGATAAAGGATTCAAAGTTTCTATGGTTGTAGATTCAGGAAATGGCGCACAAATATATGTTCATATTAATGCTAGTTTTTCAAAACAATATTTTGAAGAGAGAAAAAGATTAATTAAGGAAGTGAAAGAAGAGAAGCATTTGTTAAAAGAGATTCAAACTTTGATTAAAGAGGAAGAACTTTTTAGACGTATAGAAAGTTTTGAAAAAGATTTGAAGAATCAATTTAATCAAGATTTTATTGAGATAGATAATATCACAAAAGATTTGAACAGACGTATGAAGATTGCTGGAACTATAAATAAAAAGGATGAGCATCAAATAGAGGATAGAGTTTCAAAGATATTATATTTCAATGAAGAATATAATCATGATGATATTGATAATCAAAATGCTTTAGAAGAGTATGAAGTAGCACCAATTAAGATTGTAGTATCAAAAGAAAAGAAAGTAGAGAAATTAGTTAATGAAGATGATATTAAATTAAATTATAGATTAGAAGCATTTTTGAAATCAAGAAAACCTAAAGATGTTGAATTTAAAAAAACATTTAATGCAGAAAATTTAGATGCCTTGTTTTCTGGAGATAGATCCGCAGCAGAACAATCAATAGTTAATTCATTATATTTTAGAGGTTTTAGAAGTTTAAACTCAGTATCTTATTGTATGCAAAAATGTAAGATAGGCAAATGGCAAGAAGCTAATCAAGGCTATAGAGAGACAACATTTGATAAAGCAGAGAAGTTTTATTTACAAAAGAAAGAAGAAAGACAAAATAAGAAAGAAAGTTTTGAAGAGAACTTTATTAGATATACAATATATTTACTAGAGAAAGAAGCTAAAACAAAATACATTGTTCATGATAATCAAAATCAGAAGTATGTTATAAAGCATGGTAATGATAGTTTAGCAGATTACTTATATTTAAAATTACAACAAGATAAGGTAGATTTAAATGAACTTAATAATTATTATCCTGATAGTAATCAAAAACCGAAGAATTTATTATTAGATTTCATACAAGACAAAGGTTTTGTGAAAACAATTTCTAATTATGGATTCAAACCAGTTGCTGAAATCGAATTTGAAGAGGATGGAAATAAATTATATAATACATATAGAGAAACACAATATTTGGCTTTAAGTTCGAATGATGAAGATATAAATTTATCTGAAGATTGTCCATGCATTAATGATTTATTATTAAATGTCGCAGGTAAAGATAAAGAAGGAAGGGAGTATTTATTAAAGTTACTTGCTTTTATGTTACAAAATCCACATATTAAAACTGAGAAGTTAGTAGTATTATATGGAGAAGAAGGTTCAGGAAAAGGAATCACTTTCAATCATATTATAAAACCTTTGTTAGTAGAATATGCTATTGCATTAAGTCAAGATATTTTAGATTCTCCTTATAATGGTTCTCTTTCACAAAAGATTTGTGTTTACTTTAATGAAGTAGAAAACAAAAAAGAAAACGAGAACATATTAAAGAGTTGGATCACAGAACCAACAATTCAAATAAACGAGAAGTACGGAGGTATGAGAAATGAAAGATCCTACTTTACAATCTAGATTGTAAAGTAGGATCTTTCATTTCTC
>Ga0180438_10009465_pt1 | contig 12124 bp, 21 predicted proteins | sample SS_ome_12_FD_132455 | JGI IMG/M metagenome (GOLD analysis project Ga0180438, IMG submission 132455) | Hypersaline lake sediment archaeal communities from the Salton Sea, California, USA - SS_3_D_2 metaG | ecosystem: Environmental > Aquatic > Non-marine Saline and Alkaline > Hypersaline >...
TGTCAATAATTAGAACTTGCCAAAATCCACCCGGAAAGAACACGCCCGGCCCGGATTTTTTCAAAGATTTTTGCGACTTTTTTCCGCGTTTTTAGGCCAAAACAGGCGATTTTGAAAATATTTTCAAAAACCCCGAATTTTTTTGTTGACTTTTTTGATAACTTTGTTATCATTATTATCAGAGTTAAGGTTAAAAGTTAATAATAAAAATCAAACTGAAAGGGTAAAATGATGGCAATAAAAAGACTAAAGGTTGAGATTGAAAAATCAACCGCGAAGGCACATTTAATTAAAGATTCTGAAGGGCGAATCGGCTGGATTCAAAAAAGATGGTTAGCCGAAGATTCGACCGTGTCGGTTAAGACCTTTGAAAAAGCCGTCTCGAATTATAAGGAGAGGGCAGAAATCAGGTCCGAGGCGAGGGAGTGGTCAAACGCCCGCCATAAAATTATTGAAATAGCAAAAGAAACCGCCAAGGCCATCGCCGTCAAAGCATCTTTTGATGCTTACGATGTAGAGCGGACGGTTCATCGGCTTGTTTGGATTCCAAAATCCTTAATCAAAAACGGGGCTGTACCCGGCTGGTGGATGGCTAAAAAGATTGATGAATTAAAGCACGAATTTTACGACCGTTACCAAACGGGAGTTGTGCTGAATTACGTAAGGGTTGAAGATTGCGACCGATTAATGTAAAATTAACCTAAAAAATGAAAGGGTAAAGAAAATGGCAACGTTACAGGTTAACAGCCCGCCCGCCCGGAGACAGGCTCTGGTTTGAGATTTCCGACCATTTTCTTGACATCAGGAAAAAGGTCGTACTGTGAATACCTTGTGTGCTGAAAGATAAATTGAAACTTTAACTGAAAGGGTAAAAGATGATTGTAACAGTAAAAAACCAAGGTGATGCTTATGGATTGGCGGACGAATTTGCAAGGTGGCTAAATGATGTGCTTGAAATTAATTGCCCTTCACACCAAATCGTAGTGACCAGCGACACTGTCCAGGATTTCGTTGATGCCTGTCAGGAAATCGATGGATTTGCCGAAGTTTGTACATTTCCGCCTGATTTTGCAACGTTAAAGGGTGGTGCTGTAACCGAGCTGGAGGGTGCTGTACACCCGGCTAGAGGCCGCTGCGATGTGTTTATTCTTGACACGGGTGATTATCGATTAGTTTTTATTTGTTAAGCTTTTTACCTTTTTGCCCCTTGCTGCTTGTGGCGGCGGGGGCAAGGGGTTTAGTTAAAAAGGAACACTGATGGATTATAAAGAAGATACGTATTTGCGCGTAACCAAGCAAACTTACGAGCAATTAAAAAAGGCACTCGCCGCCGAGATAGGCAGGCGGGGCGAAGTGATTACGCTGAAGGATTTTGCCGGGCAGGTCATCACCGCCGGTATAGCGGCTACAAAAAAGAAAAAATCCGGCGATAACGATTAAAGCTGATATTCCAGGCGAATTTTTTTGCCTCTCGGCGAAGATAACGGAACCATGTTTTCGGCGCCGAATTTCGGGCAAACATATTTTCGGCTTGAGCACCGCCAAACCGTATAAATCAGGCCGGGGACAATAAACATCAGCCACAAAAATACCTCAATAATAAAACTGCCCTGTGTTTTTAATACCGGAGTCCCGACCGTGCCGCAGTTGGGGCAAATCTTTTTGCCCATATCCCATAACGACATTTCCGCGCCCCTTCAAAAATTAACCGGATTTTGTCTTGCGTTTTTTTGGCTTAGATTCCGGCCCGAGAATTCGCCGAAGATCATCGAGAACCTCTTTGTCCTCTTTTCCGAGCATATCGTAATGGACCGTCGCGTGTTTTATTGCATCGGCAGCGTCCGAAATCGGCTGGCACAACGGTTTTTCGGCGGTTATGCCCTGTGCTTCGGCGACCATTTCTTCTCTATCTTCAGCGGTTAGTTTGCTCAAAGCAACCACCCCAGCTGATAAAACCAGCTTTAACGAACCAATTCTGAGCCGGAGCTTTTCGGCCAAATTTTTTGAAACTTCCGTCAAATCGTTACTTCTTGTACCCATAAATCACAATTTTACAAATTTTTTTTCGTTTGCAAGTCTTGTAATATTATACATTTACGTTCTGTCGCGTATTTTTTGTACATTTTCGTATTGACATACGCACCTTGTATGCTGTAAAATTCCGGCATGATGAAAACGGCTGCCAAACCATTTTCAGTGGAAGCAAAAGAGATGTCCCGCCGTGGACGTGATGTTGAGCAGATTATAGCACCGGCGGGACGGCATGTCAAGAAAAATCTCAGAAATTTTCATTTCGGCAGATTCATACAAAGACGCATTAATCTGGCAAATTCAAGGGACTGATATATGGCATCGGCAACTGATTGCAACAGGCATAAAAACATACCACTCACAGAAGAGACGCTCCTCGGCCAAGAGCCGGAACTCTTTTCAGTCGGAACACTCGCTAAGGCCCTGCAGTTCCGCGGCTATGACTGCAACAAAGACACCGTCAAAAACTTCGTCAGCAAGAGAAAAATCCAGCCGGTTCACCGCTTAGGCAACAACCGCATCTTCGACCGTACCACACTTGAGTTGATGCGGAACTGGCTGAAATCCCGCGGCAAATTTTCAAAGACACGAAGGTGACCCGGATTGAAAGAATAGAAAATGTTTCAGAAAATCAAAAAACTGTTTCGACAAAAAAACGCGGTTGATTTTATCACGGTCGCCGATGTGGCAGCCGCCCGCCGGTGTGATGTGCGGACGGTATATAACCTCATCGGTCGCGGCGTCCTGCCGCCCCTGGTCGGCGACCAGAAGGGTATGGCGGCCAGGGACAAAGGCTGGGAAAGAGGTTACTGGCTGGGCTGGTTCCAGGAGCAGATTTACAGAAACAATTCAGTCGAGGCAGTCCGTGGCGCCGGCAAGGTCGCCAGGCAGCCAGTGAATATAAGTTGATTCGGTGAGTCGAATAGAACTATGGCCCAAAAGGCGGGACACATAACCGATGGGAACACCTTTGAGGAGCAGTTGCGTTGCGAACCAGTGGCGAAGCGCGTGCGGGCCGAAGGGCGGCACCCCGGCCAGTTCGGCGACCTTATTGCACATCTGCAGCAGGCCCTTCCTGCCGACAGGCACCCCGTCCATAGATTTTTTGTTGCTCTTTGAAATGAAAATATGATGCGAATTTGGGTCTTGGTCCCTGATTTCGGAAAGGATTTTGCAAACCGTGCCGTTGACCGGCACAACCCGGCGCTTTCGACCCTTGCCGGCCACCGTAATACTTACAGGCCTTCCGATGGAGTCGAAGTTTATATCGCTCCGTCTCAGGCGACACATCTCGCTCGCTCGAAGGCCGGTATTGGTCAGGAATTTTATTCGGCGGCTCCACCAATCGCATTCGGCGGCTACTTTTAAGATTTTTTCATATTCCGCCGGCGACAGGAACCGCACCTTCGGCGGCGCCTCGGTCATCATCTTGACGCTTTTGGCGGCGTTAGCGACATTATAATTGTCGGCCACCCACGAGCAGAAGCTTTTGATTACGGTCAGGTGTGAGTTGCAGGTCCGGTTTGTCAGACCTTGATTGAGCATTTTAGCGAGGTAATCGTGGACATGTCGCGTGTTGATGCGGTCGACAAACCGCACACCCGGCCCCAGGTGGTCTGTGAATTTTACCAGCACCCGCCGATAAAGCAGTTTGGTCCGTTCGGTATGTCGCTGATTATGTGCGAACCATTTTTGTACGGCGTGTTCTATGCTCTCCGGCACGGAGTGAAGACCGTGCTTGACGTTTTGCGCAAGCTCGTTATATCGCCTCCTCTCTCTCTCGGCGTCCTGTCGCGTAAAACACTTCGGCAGCAGCTTGCTACCTATATTTACCTTGCCGTCCCGCCCTGTTATATGCCAGCGGACTTGCCATCGCCTTTGCTCTTTCAAATACCGTATAGAGGCCACAGTGGCACCTTTGTCCCGAATAAATTTTGGCACAAATTTGGCACAACTCAAGACTCAACAATACGCCTTAACTGTTTATTTTTTATAAGTAACGATTTTGCCGTTACTTATATTAAAAGCGGGCGATGGGAATCGGACCCACATGACCAGCTTGGAAGGTTAGCCGTCTAAATTAAGGCACGTCCAAACCCGCGTTTTCTGGTTGAAAATGCAAAACTCTACAACACTCTACAAGCCAAAATAAACACTTTGAGCCAAATTCGCAAGCTTATTTGGATTAAATTTTGGAATAATAATTTTTTGCAATTACCTCCTCCAAGTGCGCGGCGGGAGAGCCGCGATAATTGCAGGACGCGATGCGCATGGACGCGTTCGGCATGGACCCGCCGCAGTTTTATGGGGGGAAAATCTAATCGCGAAAGAGTTTTCTCCCCTCCGAAGCCGACCGGGGCCACATGGCCCCGGACCCGGCTTTATACGGGTGAAATGATTAGCGGAATAACTGGCGCCGGTGATGTATTAGGCTCCCAATAGTGGCGCAGGGACCGAAAGGGGTAACGAGCATTGCGTCGCCTGACAGCCGGGAAAGACCGGCATTAATTAGAAAGTTAATAACGCCTTTGCCCGGCGGAAGTCTAAAACGCCGCGGTTGTCAGGCCGCAAAGGGTGTTCGGCGAATCGGCGACAAATTTAATGCCCTTTAAGATGAAAATCCGTTACTTCGGTCGCCAAGTGCCGCCGGGCAGGCGTATTAAAGAGGTAAGAAATTGAAAGAATCAACTTGAAGGAGCGTAAAAAAATGGGTGCAGCTTTATTAATTTTAGGTTTTTTATTTTTGGCATAAAAAGAAGGGATTGCAGGTGTTTGAAGGGAATCATATTGAAAGGTCAAAGCAGACAGTTGCATGGTTTGTGTTGACCTTTTTTATAATAATTTTGTTCAGAGTAAGTTGTGTCAGGCTCGGCCCCGGCATGGCCGGTCAGGCTTCACTTTCACCCACCACAAGGCAGAGGGCGGCGTGCCATGATAAGGCAAACCGCCCCTCTGTCGTGCGGTGCATTGAGGCACAAACAATTACAAAAACGATGCGGGTTACAGCTTATTGTCCATGCAAAAAATGCTGCGGCAGGTTCGCCGATGGTATTACCGCATCGGGCCACAAAATAAGGGCCGGAGATAAATTGTGCGCGGCGGCCCGGTCTATGCCCTTCGGCACGCAGATATGTATTCCGGGTTACGCGGAGGGGCCGGTGCCGGTTCTGGATCGCGGCAGCTACATAAACAATGGACGGATCGACATCCTGTTTTTCGATGGCGACCTCGAATCATCACACCAAAAGGCACTCGAATGGGGAGTCAGATATTTGGAGTGTAAAATATATGAATAAATTTGGTTGTAATGTGAAAGGAACAGAAAGTGGATAAGAGGCAGAGGTTACAAGTACAAATTCTACTGCTTTGCGTCAAAATTATCGGCGGGATACACCTGAAAGAAGAATACAAAACCGACATCGACGAAATCAGGGACAGCCTCAAGAAAATGGTGGAGTAGGTGTGGTAACCGATACATCGAAGAAGGCGTTTGAGTTGGTTGACCGGCCGAGTCAACACAAACAGATATTGGGCGCGATAGATGAGTTGGGCTGTACCTGTATCGCCGATGTTGCCGCCCATCTTTGCTGGCAGAGGTCAACGGTGGCGGCCAGGATGAACGAGCTGGCTGCCCTCGGTGATATAGAGTTGATAACCGACAAACAGGGCCGTCCGGTCAAGTGGAAAAGCGTAACGACCGGTGTGGCGGCACTTCACTATCAAATCGCAGGCAAAAAAGGTCAACAGGAATTTGAATTTGCAGAGGCGGTATGAAAAGAAAGGCAGAACAAGAAAGCCCAAACTACTACGCAGTGATACCGTCGCCGGTTCTTAATGACAAGAGGCTTAGCTACCGCGCGAAGGTAATGTTTGCGGTGCTTTCGAGTTTGACGAGCAAGGAAGGCTACGCCTGGGCATCAAACAAATATCTGGCGGATTTTTTTGAAACATCGGAAAGGACAATCAGCAGGATCATCCGCAAATTGGAAGATTGCGGCCATATCAAGACCGAATATACCAGGGATAGTCATCGAAAGATATTTACGGTAGATATTGGGGGGGGGGTAGACAAAAATATCCAGGGGGGGGTAGACAAAAATGTCCAGCCCCCCTCGACAGAATTGTCTATGGGGGTGGACAAAAATGTCCACCATAATACTAAAGCTAATAATATTAATTTAACTCTTAGTCAAAGATTTCAAAAAAGTGACTTAGCTTTAGAAACACATAAGGCGAGTATCGATTTTGCCGATGCGGTTGAAAAAATATGCGAAGGGAACCTTTTTTTGCCGGCGGAAACGACTACGTTTTATTTTTATCGCAGACATCTTTCCGAGAGGGGTCCGGAATGGCTGAGAAAAGCAACCAAAAAGCTGCGATCCCTGACTACGTGGCGTGATTCGAAGCCGGGTAGGGGAACAACGGATATTAAAAAGGCGTTCGGCGCATGGATGGTCCGTGTGGCGGGGTATAAAAAAAAGGAGATAAAATGAGTTGTGAAATCGAATTTTTAGGTGCGGATTATGAACCTGCGAAGAATGTTAATCTTTGCAATTACAGGACGGTAACCGGGGTGCAGAGAGACAGGGCATGGTGGATATTTTTTCGGGGGGAAAAAAATAAGCAATGGAATTTCTATGACTGGGAGATAGTGCCGGCCGGTGACGGTAAGGAGGCGGCATTAAACACCCTTGAAAAAACGGCGGATCAGATAGGGATAACAAAGATACAAATAATGGTGATGACCAGCCCGAAGATGCGGGCAGGGTTAAGGCGGTGGCGTTCAAATAAATCTTAAAAACAATTAAAACAAAAGGAGAATCAAGATGGACTGGAGATTAATTTTGGCTGAGTTTCTGGCGACCCTTATAGCACGCGTGGCACCGGTGCTTGTCGAGATGATCGCCGATTGGCTGGAGTCGATGTCGGCCAATGACAAGGTTGCCCTGTTAGATGGCGTTGCGGAGTGCCTCCGCGAGAAAAAGGCAGCTTAAACCGTGCAGAAAGATACACACTACTATTTGACTTACGCACTTGCCAGGACGGCCGGTATCGAAACACCGACTGCGCTCAAAATTGCCTGGGCGAATCAATTTACCGATGAGTGTACCGATGCCGGCCGTCTCGGCATGCAGACGCAGGTCAGGTTCGGTCCGTTTTCCAACTGGTCGGATGTGCATGTCCAAAATACAGTTTTGGTGCCGTTTCATTTTATACCCGGCCGGGACAGCCAACAAGAATCGCAATGGCAGGTAACCGAGGCATCCGACCTGGCCGACCAGCTCGCAAAAGCGGCGGTTCGCAGCAAAAATCCGTTCCGGTTCGGTATCGCCCTTCACACCTGGCAGGATACGTTCAGCCACGCCGGGTTCACTGGCCGGCGGGAAAAAATAAACAACCGATTCAGCTGGTACAACCCTACCGCTGCGATAATGCCGGATGTCGGCCATGCCGATCTGGGTCCGAGGCCGGATATTATATTTGATCCGAACAACCAAATAGACAACCGCACCGGTGCGCTTCGGTGCGCGGCGACCACTCTTGTCTGGATGAACCGGTTTGCCGGCAACGGCGCAACTGTGGCCGATTCGCTGGCACTGGAGTCGGCGCTGGAGAGGGCTTTTTCGTACGCCGATTACGATGAGCGAAAAAAAGCCATAGCGGCGGTCGGCAAAAGCGAGATGACAGGCGATTCGTTTCGATTCGGCCGGGTAAATAAAGGTGTCGCGGCGGAATGGCGCGGCGAATTTGTTTCGGCTGCGCGGATTCACCTCGGTCTGGTAATGGCCGGGTTAAATGATCTGTTATAAAGGGTTTGCGGATGATTGATTTATTTGGATGGACGGCGACTGTTTTGGCCGTGTCCGGCGTGGTGCTGAACAACCGGAAGTTTATTATGTGTTTTTGGTTGTGGATGGTAAGTAACCTGCTTTGTGCGCACCTGCACGCACACGTTGGGTTATGGAGCCAGTACTGGCGGGATGTGGCGTTTTTTGTTTTGTCGGTTGAAGGATTTTATAAATGGCGAAAGCAGACCGATAGTCCAAAAAAGAAACGAAAGGCGGGTCATTTCTTGGGGCAGTTAAGACGAAAGAAAGGCGGTGAATAATGGATAGGCGCTTAAAAATGAATTGGAATTGGCGAAGATGGAGCGTGGGGTTTAGTTTTGCAATAAGCTATAGCGAACCGAGGGCCTATGCGTTCGGTGTTTCAATTGGGCCATTCTTAATAAAAGCTATGACTCACCCTAAACGATTTTCTTATGTAACAGATAAACTTAAAGCTGAGAACGCCAGGTACAGGAAAGCATTGCACGAAATAGTAGAAGAAGCGGGTGATATAAGCGAACCCCCTGCGCACCTGCAAATGTGTCAATCTATAGCTCGGCGGGCACTGAAAGGCGGTGAATAAATGGACAAAGACAAAATGCCGTTCCTTGAACCCTTTAGTACTGATTGCGAGCCGTGTCATGCACCAGATTGCCCGCACACAAAGCAGTGCATAATAAGACTACGAGGCGAGAACAAAGACCTGAAAGAGCGTATTGAAATGGCGGTTAGCTACCTGCCAGAAAGCCCAGATAAGGCAAAAGGATTTTTAATACCTGTGCTGGTGAATAAAAGAAAGGGCGGTGAGCCACAATCCAGCCGAGTGCCCGGAAGAATTAAGGATTAGGAGGGTGGGGCTATTTTGACTGACCAGATAATACAGGGCGACTGCTTGGAAGTTATGAAAGATATTCCAGATAACTCTGTGGATTTGGTTTTGACTGACCCGCCGTATGGGATAAATTACAACAATGAAAGGCTTAATCGGCCAAGTGGTAACAAATTTCAAGATATACAAAATGATGATATGGTTATGGATTTTAGTTTTTTGCTTAATCGAACAGGAACAACAGTTGTTTTTGGTGCAAATAACTTTGTTGACCAACTGCCTTTTTCTGGACGGTGGATAGTGTGGGACAAAAGAGTAAATCTAAAAGCCGATTTTGTCCTGGGTAGTCCGGTGGAATTGGCGTGGGTTAATAAAAAACAAGGGTACTTAAAGTTGTACAGGGTCGCACACTATGGATTTGTAAATGCAGACCGTAGTGAGAGCAAAAAAAGATTCCATCCAACACAAAAACCCGTGGACTTAATGAAACTTATAATACGGGATTACAGCAAACCCAATGACCTAATCCTCGACCCCTTCTGTGGTTCAGGCACAACCTGTGTAGCTGCAAAGATGTTAGGTCGTCATTACATAGGCATAGACATATCTGAAAAATACTGTGAAATTGCCCGCAAGCGATTAGAGGCGACAGAAAAAGGTATCACGGTCAAGGAGTTAGAGCAAGGTCAAGGGGTGTTATTTTGACTGACCAGATAATACAAGGCGACTGGATAAAAGTTATGAAGAGCTTGCCTGATAAGTCTGTGCACTGTTGCGTAACCAGCCCGCCATATTGGGGCCAACGCAATTACGGTGTTGACGGTCAGTTGGGATTAGAAAAAACACCAGAAGAACACATTGAAAACTTAGTCGCCGGTTTTCGCCAGGTTCGCCGGATATTGCGGGACGATGGTGTTCTTTGGCTGAATTATGGTGATAAATACAATTCAAGCTCTCAGCACAACACGCACGAGGGGCTTAGGCCCGCTGATAGATATACCGAGAAGCATGACGAGGAATGGCCGGGGCATCGCAAGTTGTTGGCAAATCTTCAGCCCGGCAATCTTATCGGCCTTGCCTGGCGTTTGGCCTTGGCCTTGCAGGCCGATGGTTGGATACTTCGTTCCGATATAATCTGGGCAAAAGCGGTAAGTTTCTGTGAAACTTATTGCGGCTCGTGTATGCCTGAAAGTGTATCAGGTTGGTATTGGCAACAGCACAAGGTTGCTAAGTGCCCGGAGTGCGGGGCCTTGTCATCGTTTAAGAAAAGGGTTTGCAAGGAATGTGGCTGGACCAAACCAAAGACGCGGACCGCAGCGGGCGAGATAGAGGGCTTTAGGGAACATAGCGGATACAAAATCAAAGAGGAGGTTGAATGGGTCGATTGTCCCGGCTGTCCCAAATGCACACCAAACGGCGGTTTAGTCCTGCGAAAAGGCTCCTGGAGGCCGACCCGGGCGCACGAATATTTATTTCTTTTGACAAAGACGAATAATTACTTTTCAGATATGGATGCAGTGAGGGAGGCTCATGCAGGGCCAGAACGAAGTGGAAAACACGAAAGCAACAATCCCCACTCAGGACGACTTGATGATGAAAACAAACAGCAGGCTGCCTTTGTAGTCGCAGAAAGAAATTACAATCCTTCCGGTCGCAATCTCCGCGGCGTATGGACAATAGGTACACAGGCATTTCCAGAGGCTCATTATGCCACGTTCCCAGAGAAGCTGATAGAACCCATAGTCAAGGTATCTACAAGCGAAAAGGGTTGCTGCCCTGACTGTGGGGCACAATGGGCGCGGGTGGTGGAGAAGGAGCAAGTTAAACGAGAAAGACCGGCGGACAAAACAGACCGGCACAACCAGGGCGAAGGCGTCAATTCTTGTGGCAATACTGTGGCTGGTGCCAATTCCACCACCATCGGCTGGCGTCCCACCTGCAACTGTGGCAAAGAACCTGTACCTTGCACGGTTTTTGACCCGTTTATGGGGGCTGGAACGGTAGGGTTGGTAACTTATAAACTTAACCGTTATTATCTCGGCGCGGAATTGAGCGAAGAATATATGCAGATAATCAAAAACCGTATCGGTGAAGAAAAAGACAAATACGCTTTGCTTGAACAGTAAAGTTTTCCTTAATAGTTTTATTAAAGAATATGTTTTATGGCGACAGAAAAAAAAAGGTTGAAAACAAATGTGGCTAAGGCGACGGCCAAGAAGCACTGCCCGGACTGCGGCGGCGAGCACGAATTTTACCAGACAGAGTGCCCGCTGAAAAGCCGGTTTGTAAAACTGCAACAGCGATGCGACCGGCTGCAAAACAGGTGCGATAAATTTACGACGGTAGTGAGCCTGTTGGCAAATACCGAACGAATAGAAAAAATATTGGAATTAGTCAAAAAGTTTGAGAAAGAAGCGGGTGTTAAATGAAACGGCATAAACAATGGGGTGGATTGAAGCCAAACAGGTGGTTAAGTCCCGAACAGTATAAAAAGCTGCTCGGTTATACCCGGCAGCGGGCCTCCAGGGGCGTCAAGAGGTGGGCGACCAACGAGATTATTATATTGATTCTTTTGTGCGCCGGGCTCAGGGCCGAGGAATTGTTATCGCTTACAGTTGAAGATACACCGGCGGTACACGGCAAGGATGAATTGTGGGTTAGTAACGGCAAGGGTGATATATCCCGAACGGTTGATATTGGGGCTGGGTTGAGCAGGTGGATTAAGCGATATATAAAGTTGTACCGCAGGGGCGCCAAGCCAAGGTCACCGCTGATAGCAAGGGAGGGGGGGGGCAGACGGATGAAGTGGAAGGGGTGTTGGGTGTATAGTCCAAGACTTAGTTATAGGTCGCTGCTGGACAGAGTTAAGAGAACTGGCGAGGCGGCGGGTATTGAGGGTTTGACTCCGCACAAACTTAGACATACGTTTGCGATGAATTTGTACAGAGTGGCTAAAGATTTAAGGAATGTGCAGGACCAACTCGGGCACTCGACCAGCAAGACGACCGAGATTTATGCCAGGACCGACAACGCCGAGAGAAGGCACCAGATTGAGTTGATGACAGGGCCGTTATTTGCTGATTATGGCTAAAACCCCGCAGAGTATGTAAGGCGAAGTGTGTGTTAAATATAAAGGGTTTTGTAACTCAATAAAAAACAAAGGGATACGGTCAAAAATGCGGAATATCAAAAATGACAAAAAACAGGGAAAACAGGCGGCGGAAGTAAAAAAACAAGACATAGGCGTTTTTGGGCTGTTATTAAGGGTGGCGGAAGGTCGTTCCGGAAGGCTTCCGCTTGGTTAGAACGTAAATAAAGGACTTATGAGCGATTAATTCAAGACCTGTTATGTCCAGAATTCATCAAAATTATGTGGGGGATCGGTAGAATGTTGGGCATGGGTCCTTCCTGGGAAATGGTGTAGTTCGGTTCTCAA
>Ga0180438_10009467_pt1 | contig 12123 bp, 12 predicted proteins | sample SS_ome_12_FD_132455 | JGI IMG/M metagenome (GOLD analysis project Ga0180438, IMG submission 132455) | Hypersaline lake sediment archaeal communities from the Salton Sea, California, USA - SS_3_D_2 metaG | ecosystem: Environmental > Aquatic > Non-marine Saline and Alkaline > Hypersaline >...
CGACGCGCTCAACAGCCCCGCCCAGATCCACAGGAGCGGCATCGTGAGCAGATTGCCGTAGACCAGAACCACGAGCACCGCGACGCACGCGCTCAAGAAACCGGCGGCTCTCCTCCCGTCCTCCTCCCCACCGTGACGACGCACGGCGCGCCAGCTGTCCCTGAGCAGGTACCCCAGGAAGAGCATGAACAGAAGGAAACCCACGACGCCGTTTTCGACGAGCAGTCCGAGAAACGCGCTGGGCGGCACCTCGACCAACCCCCACACGTCCAGCGCGTAGATCGGGTCGATCAGGAAATCGCGGAAGTAGAAGTTGTAGTTGCCGAGCCCGACCCCGAAGACCGGGTGCTCCCTCAACATCCGCACCGCGCCCAGAAACTTGGGGAAATCCACGGACCGCTTCCAGAGGTCCAGCGTCGTCACCTCCACCTGGTACGCGATCACCTCCCCGAGGTTCACCCTCGTGGCTGCCGAGACCGCCGTCAGGACGATCAGAAGAACCACGGCGGCCCCGCCGAGGGTCTTGACCGTCCTGCCGACCTGCCCCCGGTACATCAGGAAGAACAGCACCAGGCACCCGCACAGCATCACGTACCCGCTGCGCGAGAAGGTCAGGAGGAACACCCCGCAGAAGAGGATGAGGAGCCCGCGGTACTTGTTCTCGGTGCTCCAGGGCCGGACGCCCAGCGCGGAGAAGGTGAGCAACAGGAGAATCACGGGCAGCAGCCAATGGGCCAGGCCCTTGGGTTCGTCCATCGTGCTGGCGACCCGCACCAGATTCCAGGGTCCTCGGACCGGTGCGGCTCCCTCCCGCACCTGGGAGAGGAAGGTTAGGGGCAGAGGGTAGAACGACCCGAGGAACTGGTACAGGCCGTACAGACACACCAGGAGGAAGGACACGAACAGCCAGCGCACGGCGCGGTCGAGCATCTCCCGCCGCCCGGCCATCGTTTTAACGGCGAAGTAGATGCCGACCATGAGCAGGAGGTTGACCACCTGGCCGGCCGACCGGAACGCCGGGCTCCTGAGCGCCCCGGCCCCGGACGCGCCCTCGTGGGTCAACACGCCCACAAGCGCCAGCGGCCACGAGAGCGCGACATACCCGAGGAACAGGAGGAGCCACCGGTCGTGGGGGTCCAGCGCGAACCCGACCCGATGGCCCAAGAGCGGGGCGAACAAGACCAGCTGGAGCAGGAGGAGCGCGCCCAGCGCCTTGGTGAGCGTAACGCTGACCCCGACGTCCAGTACGCCGAAGGCCGTGACCGGCAGCGTGAAGAGCATCAGCAGGAACACCCGGCGCGGGTGGGGAAGGATCACCGCCAGGACGGGGATGGAGGCCGCAAGGGCGAACACCAGCGCCGCCTTCCGACCATCCAGAAGGGCCAACACCGCCAGGACCCCGGCCAGGACGCCCGCCGCGATCACGGCTCCCCGGGGGATCGGGGTCGACCCGGCGGAGGTGTGTCCGACCTCCCTCATGCGCCCCCTCCCCCGGATCGGTCTCGAGACACCACGGTGGGACTCGGCGGCGCCGTCCCGTTCCGCGCACCGGGGGCCCGGGGCGTCATGCCCAACATGTACCGTGCGTGGTTCGCGAGGAACCCCCACCGGGCCCTTGCGGAGTCGGCCAGCGGCAGCCTCAGGAGCAGCTTGGGCAGGACCTCCCCGTGGCTGAAACGGTAGACGGGGTAGCGCTCGGTCTGGAGAAGGAGGTTCAGCCAGGAACGTCTCAGCCATCCGGGTCGGCACTTCTCGAGAACGGCCTCCGGGACCGGGCTGTCCAGGACGCACCGGGCCACCGAGAGCGAGAAGAACAGGGCCGTCCGGACCCCCCACCGACGGGCGCGGGTCAGGACCACCGGCCAGTCGGCGCCCCACCGGCAGAGGATCTCGTGGATGTCCACCACGTCCCTCAGGTCCGACTGGTATCGATCCTTGGCCAGTGTCAGGCAACTCAGAAGGAGACAGTCCTCGGCCGGGAGCTCCCGCGCGTCCTCCAGGCGCGCCCAGAGCGCCCGGTAGTCTACCGGATAGAGGTCCGGGTGGTAGAAGACCGAATGGACGTCCAGGTAGGTCGGATCCCGCCCCGACCGGCGTACGAGGATCCTCTTCCGGTAGAACCCGACGCCCCGCGCCGATCCCACCTCGAACTTCTCCGTGAACCCTTCGCGCGCCTTGAGGAAGTCACACACAGGATCCAGGAGTCCATCCGGCACGAGGAGGTCCACGTCCGCCATCGGACGCAGGCCGACCTCCGGGTACAACCTGAGCGCGTAGTCAAGACCCTTGAGGGGAACCACCCGAAACCCCTCCGTCCGCAGGATGTCCAGAAGCGTCTCGGCCTCCGCAACCAGTCGTTCGTTCCACCGGCGCCAACGCTCCGATTCGAGCCCGAGCACCGCTCTGGTTTTCTTCGGGACGTCCGCGCGCCCGCCCAACCCATCGAGGGTTCGATCGACCATGGGTGTGGTGCGGAGCCACCTGGCGGCGTCCACGAGCGCCGTCCAGTCGAGCGGCTGGGCCATCTCGTCCTGGAGTGTCTGAACCTGGGAGGGGTCGAGCGTGATTCGGGACAGGCGCGCGGCCACCATGCGTTCGCGCGCTGGGACTGCGCGAAGCCGGCGCCAGCAGGTCAGGCTGCCTATTCCCCGAGCGGGCTGCACGAGCGGTTCTCGGCGTAAGTCTTCTCGAACACCGCGCGGTGGATGGCGGCCTCGGCGCAGTGAAATCGTGCGGGCCCGAGGAGGTCGCCGTCCTCGGCCAGGGCCAGCCCCAGGCAGATCACGCAGTACCGGGCCAGGTCGCACGTGGAGCACACCTCAAGATCCCTCCGCCGGATGGACCGCACCCTGCGGAGCACCTCGGATTCCTCCCAGATCTCGGCGAACGGTTGCTCGCGCACGTTGCCCGCCGGAAGCGGCATGGCCGAACACGGGAGCACATCTCCGTACGCGGAGATGGCGCACGTCACGCACCCCGCGCCGCACGGCGCCCCGTCGAGCCAGTCTTCCCGCTCCCTCCGCTCCGCCATCCGGCGGATCTCGCCGGTCCGTGCCTCGACGTACGCCCGCACCTCCTCGAGATCCGAGGGGAGAACCCGGTGCGCCAGAGGATCCCGGCTCCCATCGTGTCTCGGGAAGAGCGTTGCATCCAGGTTCCACTGGGCGTCGAGGTCGTCGGCCAGGTCGGCCATCTGCCGGAATCGGGAGAGGTTGTTCTTAAGGAGCATGAGAGCGGTCTTGACCCGAATTCCCGAATCCCGCAGCCGGCGTATGGAGACCACCGTCTTTTCGAAGGACCCGGGCACGCGCGTGATGCCGTCGTGGACGCCGGGCGAGTCGCCGTAGAGGCTGACGGCCACCTCTCCGACGTTCCACCCCCGGAGCCGCCGCACGATGTCCTCGGGCAGCAGAGTGGCATTGGTCATGAGCCGGAGGGCGAACCCCAGGCGGTGGGCCTCCTCCAGGATGTCCACCAGATCCTCCCGAAGGAAGATCTCGCCGCCGCTCAGGGAGAGAAACAGGCATCCGCTCTCGGCCAGATGCCCCAGCAGGGCATTGACCTCGTCGGTGTTCAGCTCCGGCCGCGGAGCGGGCGCCACACAGCAGTGGACGCAGCGGAGATTGCACGAGTAGGTGAGGTCCAGTTTCACCCTCACGGGGATCGTGGCCCGCCTCGCGCGCGCGACCATGGCCTCCATCACGGACGGCTGGGACGACTTCGCCTTCACGGCTCGTCCTACTCCTTCGGGTCCTCGAGGGAAACGATGCCCCGCTCTTCCAGGTCGCTGACGAACGCTTCCACGTCGCGTGCCGCGACCTCTCGCTCGACGTCGTACTCCTCGACGATCTTCGCCACGATCTCCCCGATGGTCAGCCCTTCTCCCCCCAGACCCCACACTCTCGTACCGACCTCGGTGAGGTTGTGGATCTGGTTGTCGTGGGGGGTGATGATGAAGGCCTCGCCATCAACCACACGAGAGGCGGCGTCGGGGTTGTGGACCATGATCCGCTTCCAGACGTCAGCCACGCTCGATGCACCTCCAGAACTCAGGGTTTGCAGAGAACACGAGCTCCGCGCTGGGAACCTCGTTGATGAACGCCGAACATTGCTCGAAGGCCCGAGACCGGGAGTCCAGATCCAGGGGCGGAAACAGGACGCTCTTGAGCAGGTAGGCAAGCGCCCTCGGTCGACTCACGGGATGGACCTGGGGCCGGCCCTTCGTCAGAAGGAACATCCCCAGAAGACGCGTCGGATCGGTGCCCATCGAGAAGGACTCGAGGCGGGCCCAGAGCGGAAACCCGTAGGCCTCGTACGCGTCCGGCCCCCTGCGGACCACGGTGGTCTCCTCGCTGAGGCATCGCTTGCCGGGTGAGTTCGCGATGAGCGTGCTCTTGCCCGCGCCCGACTCCCCGGGGAACAGGTACACCCCGTCGCCGTTGCCGGCGGCCGCGGCGTGCACCAGGAAGCCCCGCCCTCTCAGCGGAAGGACGGTCGCCAGCCCAGTCCGCAGGACGGTGCCCACCTGGACGTACTGCAGGACGCGGGCTTCGACGCGAGTGAGGTCAAAGGGAATCCGAACCGACCGGAAGCGCCCGCGAGCGACGAAGGCGTCCTCGGTTCGCTCCATCCGGTTCGGCCTCCAGCCGGGGTCGGACGGTGGCTCGAGGCCGCTCACCATGTCGATGCGGAAGGTGAGCGTGGGCTCGCGGTCGCTCACGAAGGGCTCGAGGTCCTGCTCCAGAGCAGCCGCCGCACGTGCGTTGCCGGGGAACACTACGCGGCATGCTTCGCCGCCGATGGCCAGGGTTACGCTGGGATCAGGAGCCACGTCCGCTCAGTCCCCCCTCACGGTCGGCCGTTCTCGGTGGGAGATGCGTGACGTCCCGGAACGGGGACGCATCGTCAGGCCGCCGATGCCCAGGAGGGCCAGCCCCCGGGTCACGAGAAGCCGCAGGAGAACAACAGACGAGACAGTCAGCCGCTTTCCCCTCGTCCACTGCCAGGCGCTGGGGGGAACCCGCCGACCCCGATCGTCCAGGACTTCTTCGACCCGCCCGACGACCCCTTCGGCCCTCAGTCTCCGGATCTGCGGGAGCCCGTCCCCCTTCTCGATCAGGATTCTCCGGCGGCCCCAGCCGATGGCTGCGACCACCCGGTGGGCGATTAATCTGGATTCCCGCGAGAAGGCCGCCACGTCCCCAACACCGAGACGTGTCGGCCCGACAGGCCGAACGGCCACACTCCATCCCGGACGGAGGGTGGGCATCATGCTCAGGCCCCTGACCACGAGGCGCCCCGCCCGTCCGGCCTCAAAAAGCTCGCACCAGGCCTCGAGCAACGCTTCACGCCGTCGGTCTGGTGCGTCCTCAACTCGGTCAGGGAAATCGAGCGACATCGGACCCCGGCGAACAGGCTTCAGCCCCCTACACACAGCCCAGGCCGCCCGCCGGCCGGTCCGTCAAGACTCGTCCACCGAGCAGATCCCAAACAGAGTACAGGTGGCGCCGAAGGCTTCGATTCCGAAAGCCTCCTCAGAGTGAACCTGAGGCTTCTCATACCGCTTCTTGGCAACCTTCTGTTCCTTCTGCTGCATTCGATCTCACCCCCGCGTTTCCGAGTGCGCGCGTTCTTCCGCTTCTTATAACCAACCGTTCGGATTCGCAATCGACGACTACTCTGGAACAGTCTGCGGAATCTCCCAGGAATGTCAAGGAAAAAAGGCACCCGGCTCGGGGCCCTTCCCACCGGCCGGCGAGGGTCGGGTGGGCGTCCGGGCGGCCGTCAGGACCAACACTTCCCGGGCTCCCCCGTCCAGGAGCGTTCCGGCCGCCGCCGCCGCCGTAGACCCCGAAGTGAGCACATCATCCACGAGGAGCACTCGCCCGCCCCGGACCGCCCCGGGGCGGGTCAACTCGAAGCTCCCCTGGGGATTGGCCGGCCGGTCGGTGGGAGCCACTTCCGTCTGCGAGCGCGTCGGGATCCTCTTGGCCAGGACCCGCCCGAGGACGGGCAGCCCCACCCTCCGCCCGACCCCCTCGGCGAGGAGGGCCGGCGGGTCGCACCCCCTCTCCCGCACCTTCTCGGCTCTCAGGGGAATGGCAACCACGGCGTCGCAGGAACGGTACTCGGGGTCCGAGAGCAGGACCCGCGCCATCCACCCGGCCAGCTCCCGGGCGACCCTCCTCCGTCCTCGGTACTTCAGGTGGTGAATCACGGTCGCCAGGACGGGCTCCATGTAGGCCACCGACCGCGTCCGCACCCCATCCACCCGGGCCGGCCACCAGGACCGGCGGAATCGAAACCCGTGGTCCCCGCACCACGCCCGGGCCGCGTCGGCCAAAACCGCCCCGTCCCTCACCCAAGACAGATGCAGCCAGCAGCGGGGGCAGAGCAGAACGTCCCGCAGGCCCAGCGCGCAGCCGCAGTCCCGACAGAGCTCGGGAAGAAGAACACCGAGCCACGACTCGGCGAGTCTTTCAAGGGTCCTCGTGCCCGCCCACCCCCCCTCCACCCCGCCGCCCCCGCGCCACAGACGTCAACCCGACGATCGCCAACAGAAACAAACCCGCCTCGAGCAGCTGGTTGAGAGAGAGCGCCACAGAACCGAGGCGGAGGAACCGCGAGCCCGGCTCCCAGTATCGCGTGAAGTCCGTCCAGAAGGTCGCACCCGCGAAGAGAAGCACGAACAACCAGAACAGCCACCCCGTCGGTCGAGGCTTCCGGTCCAGCCACAACAACACACCGAAGACGGCAAAGCCGACGGCCGACGCGTACAGCTGGGCCGGGTGAACGGCCATCTGGCCGAGGCAGACCGAAGCGAAGGAACCCTGGGGAAAGGTCACGGCCCAGGGCAGCCCGCAGGGTTCTCCGAAGCAACACCCGTTGAGGAAACAACCCACCCGCGTGATGCCCACTCCCAGAGCCATGGACGGAGCCAGGGTGTCCGCCACCTTGAGGAAAGCCAGCCCGCGTCGGCGGCAGAACACCACGCTGGCCAGGACCGCGACCGACGCTCCCCCGTAGACCGTGAGCCCCCCCTCCCAGACCCTGAACACGTCCCACCAGCGGACCGAGTAGGCCTCCAGGTGCTCGACCACGTAGAGGAGTCTGGCGCCGACGACGGCCGCCACGACGATGAGTGTGCTCAAGTCCAGCACCGCGTCGGGAGGAATCCCGCGGCGGCGACCCCGAACGACGGCCAAGAGGATCCCCAGCGCAAAGGCCAACGTCAGCATGAGCCCGTAGCTGAAGATCCGGAACGGCCCGAATTCGACCAGCACTCGGATCATCGAACCCTCCCCCCGACCCGACGTCCCGCCTCGGTCCGCGTCGCCCCCCCGGCCCGGGTTGTCCACGAGTTGCCAGAGGGACCATCGCAACGCTCTACCGGGACCCCGCGAGCCCGCTGTCGAGACCACGGACAATCGAAGGCAGACCGTAGGAAAAAACCCCGCGGATGCCCCACGACGTCCGGGTCCGGAATCTGTGCCCTACTGTCCACGTCTCTCTTGCTCCAGCCGGATCGACCCAGGAATCGATCCGGCTAGTACGCACGCCGGCTCCTCCCGATGGCGAGAAGGATGCCCACCGAGATCATGGTGGCCAGGCAGGAGGAGCCCCCGTAGCTCAGGAGCGGAAGCGGAAGACCCGTGATGGGCAGGAGCCCGACCGTCATCCCGACGTTGACGAACACGTGAAACACGAGGATCGACGTGATCCCGATGGCGGCCAGACTCGCGAACTTGTCCTTCGCCTCCTGGGCGATCCTGAGCCCTCTCCAGGCCAGGACGAAGTAGAGACACAGGATGCCCATCGACCCGAGGAAACCGAACTCCTCGCCGGCCACGGAGAAGATGAAATCCGTGTGCCGCGCGGGAAGGAACTCGAGCCCCTTCTGCGTTCCCTCGAGAAACCCCTTCCCCACCAACCCCCCCGACCCGATGGCCACCTTCGACTGGAGGATCTGGTATCCCGATCCCAGGGGATCCTTCTCGGGGCTCACGTAGGCCAGGATTCGGTTCTTCTGGTACGGCTCCAGCTTGCCCCACAGGAACGGGGTCACGATCCCGATGGCGAAGTTGAGCGCCAGGACGAAGGCCGCCTCGGCGGCCCGCAGGCGGCCGAAGTAGAGAATAGCCAGGATGCAGAGAACAAAGATGATCCAGGAAACCAGGGCGGTGGCGCACAGCATGCTCACCAGGGGCGTGATCAGGAGCACGACGTAGATGGGCTCCATGCCCGCCCAGTAGAGCATGGGGAAGAGAGTGGCGCCGAACACCATCGCCGTCCCCAGGTCCGGCTGGCGGGAAACCAGGACCATGGGCACCGCCACGAGCGCAAACGGGACCACAACCGAACGGAACCCGCCGGGCCGTTTCTTGCCCGACAGATAGCGAGCCAGGGCGAAGACGAGCGCCAGCTTCGCCAGCTCCGAGGGTTGGAGCTGCAGGGGTCCCATCGCCACCCAGCGCCGCGGGCCCATCTCGCCGCCGCCCAGGGCCAGCAGGACCACGAGCACGACGACGGCGACCACGTAGGAGGCGTAGGCCAGGACGTCGTAGGTCTTGAAGGGGACGAAAATCGTGACGACCAGAACGGCCACGCCCAGCGCCACTCTGAGGAGTTGCTGGCGGACCCACGATCCGCCCTCCTCCCCGTAGGTGCTGCTGTGCACCAGCATCACGCCGACCGCAGCCAGGACGACGATGGCCGCGAACAGAACCCAGTCAAAGTCCCGCAACCCCATTCCGGGTCTCCCCCCACCCTTCGGCGATCCGTTCGGGCGGCTCGCGCTCGAGTTCGAAGAACGTCCTCAGGATCTTGCGCGCGATCGGGGCGGCCACGGCTCCCCCGTGTCCACCGTTCTCCACCACCACCGACAGCGCCACCCTGGGATCCTCCACCGGCGCCAGGGCCGTGAACCAGGCGTGGTCCTCGCCGTGGGGATTCTGAGCCGTGCCCGTCTTCCCCGCCACCACCACGCCCGAGACCCGGGCCGCTCGCCCTGTCCCGCGTTCGTCCTCGACCACGCCCCGCATGGCGTCGACGACGGCCTGGAGACTCTCCGCCGAGATCCCCACCTGGCGGGCTCGAGGTCGGGCCCTCCGGAGAACCCGACCCTCGGCCGTCTCCAACCGCAGGAACAGGTGGGGCTCCCATAGCTCCCCCCCGTTGCCGATCGCCGCGGTGGCCAGGGCCATCTGGAGAGGGGTCGTCAGGATCTCCCCCTGGCCGATGGCGAGGTTGAGAAGCAGCCCCCTCGTCCATTGTCCCTGCCCGTAGGTCTCGTCGTACCACTCGCGGGTGGGGACATGCCCACGCGCTTCGCTGGGCAGATCCACGCCCGTGCGTTCTCCGAATCCGAATCGCACCATGAAGTCCGCCAGCTCCTCCACTTCGAGCCGCTCCCCGATCTGGTAGAAGAACACGTCGCAGGACTGCACGATGGCGTCCCTCAGATCCAAACGGCCGTGCCCCTCCGCGCGCCAGCAGCCGAACCAGCGATTCCCAAATCGGTACCCGCCCGCGCACGGACGGAACCGCGCAACTTCCCCCAGGCGGTCCAGCTCCAAGGCGGTCAGAGCCGTGATGACCTTGAACGTCGACCCCGGAGGGTAGGCTGCGCTCAGTGCCCGGTTGAGCAGCGGACGAGCCGGATCTTCAGAGTACGATCGCCAGACCTCGGGGGCGATCCCTCCGGCGAAGGCGTTGGGGTCGAAGCATGGGCGGCTGACCATGGCCAGAATCTCACCGCTTCGAGGATCCACGGCCACGGCGGCTCCCCGCGCAACGCCCTCGAAGGCCTCCTCGACCGCAGCCTGGAGAGGAAGGTCGATGGTGAGCACGACGTTGTGTCCCGGCGTCGGCCTCACCGGTTGCTTCTCCTCCACCGGACCGACCTCTCGCCCGAGCGCGTCCACCCGGATGAACGTGGCCCCGTCGGTGCCCCGGAGAGCGGATTCCCAGACCTCCTCGATGCCCGTCCGACCGAGGTAGTCGCCCGGCCGGTAGCCCTGCGCACGGAGTCTCCGGAGCTCGGACTCGGAAATCTCCCCCGGGTACCCCACCAGATGGCAGGCGATGGTCCCGGACGGGTAGGAACGGGTGGGATCGACCTCCACGACGGTCCCGGGGAGCCATGTCCGATGTTCCTCGACCCTGGCCACCGCCTCGAAGGAGATGTCGCGGCAGATCACCACGGGCTCGTACGGGTGACGTCTGGCCTTGTCGAAACCTTCGTCGATCACGCGCCGGTCCACACCCACCAGGTCCCCGAGCCGCGCCGCCAGGGTCGTGTCGGCCATCGCCTCGGAGTGGACTACGGCGAGGGCGAAGGACGGTCGGTTCTCGGCCAGGACGTACCCGTGCCGATCCTGGACCAGCCCCCGGGGAGCGCGCTCCCGCCTGACCTTGATCTGGTTCTCCTCGGCCAGCTGCTCGTACTTCCCGCCGTGGACGACCTGCAGGTCGAACACCCGTCCGGCCAGAAGGGCGAACAGGAAGGCGACGCCCACCAGCCCCGTCCGGGCTCGCAGGCTCTTGGCGTACTGCTCCTGTTCAGAGTAGCGACGTGCCATGCGAGGTCAGGTCCATTCCGATGGGCTTCAGAAAGACTCGGTAGATCAGGCATCCGACGGCCGCCGAGTAGGCGGCCCCGGGCAGCGTCTGCGCGCCCAATACAACGAAGGCCGAGCCGACCGTGTCCATCGTGAGAGGGAGGAAGATCAGGTCGTGCACGAGCTGCGTTCCTACGATGATGGCCGCCTGCGTCGCCAGTGATTCGCGTACCACATGGGGAGAGAGGGTTCCCACGCCGAAGCCCACGATCGACTTCGCCAGCGCGTGGCTTCCGAAATGCACGGGCGATGAGAGACCCTGCAGCAGACCGACCAGGAACCCGGCCGCCGTCCCCCCGACCGCGCCCGCCCAAAGCGCGCTGTAGACCACCAGGATCAGGGCGAGGTCGGGGCCCACCCCCAGGATCCGGATCCGGCGGATCAGGGTCAGCTGGACGAGCAGGACGAACAACACGAGAGCCACGAGGCGCAGAATCGCCGCCAGCCTTCCCTTCCAGGAACCCGCCCGCCTCCGTTCCACCGTGAGCCCTACCTCGTCTCTTCCCCGTTGGCAGAAGGTACACCCAGGCTGTCCGCAGCCCGAGCGGACAGGCCCCGGGCTCGCTCGAGGAGTTGTCCGGCCTCGGCATCGACCTCACCGGTCAGAACGGCCACCTCTTCCAGGCGGTCGAAATCCGCCACGGGCCGGAGCCGGATCGTCCGGAACAGATCGCCCAGGCGGTCCTCCACCTCCTCGACGACCCCGATCCTCAGGCCCTTGGGAAACACTCCCCCCAGACCCGAGGACACAATCTCGTCTCCCTCCATCACGTCGGCCCCGATCGCCACGTGGCGGAGCTCAAGACCCTTGGGGTAACGCCATCCGACGATCCCGCGCACGCGCGAGCGCTGGTCGAGCGCACTCACGGCGCACTCGGGAGAGAGCAGAGTCGTGAGCCAGGACGTGTAGGCGTTGACCTCGACCACCTTCCCCACCAGACCGTCGACCGACACCGCGGGATGCCCGACCTCCACGCCGGAGAGAGAGCCCTGGTCGACCTCGAGGTGCAAACCGACGGAGCTCTCGTCCCATCCGATGACCTCCGCCGGCACCACGCGCCGGTACCCGCGCTCCCTGAACCCCAGCATGCGGCGGAGCCGTTCGTTCTCGGCCTTCGCGTCCCGGAGACGGCTGTTCGCCTCGACCAGTCGAACCACCATGAGGCGCAGATCCCGGTTCTCCCGTTCGAGCCCCACGTAGCGGTCTCTCAGCTTGAGTGTCTTCTCGAACGGGTAGAACACCACCGACCGCACCATGCGCGCGGACTCGACACGCCGGGACTCCCCCATGGCCATCAGGACCACCGAGGCGACGACGCACACGCCCAGGACGACGTACTGACGGAAGCGCCACAGTAGGACGGGCATCGGCCGGACCTAGTCGTTTTTCCCCCGCATCAGGACCTTCTCGTACTTCTCGAGGTTGTCGAGGATCTTGCCCGTCCCCAGGACGACGCAGCTCAGGGGATCCTCGACCACGTTGATCGGAAGGGCCGTCTCCTCA
>Ga0180438_10009468_pt1 | contig 12122 bp, 10 predicted proteins | sample SS_ome_12_FD_132455 | JGI IMG/M metagenome (GOLD analysis project Ga0180438, IMG submission 132455) | Hypersaline lake sediment archaeal communities from the Salton Sea, California, USA - SS_3_D_2 metaG | ecosystem: Environmental > Aquatic > Non-marine Saline and Alkaline > Hypersaline >...
AACATCATGATCATCGACCATGGCGAGCACTATTACACCTTGTCCGCACCCCTTGACGAAGTCCTTAGGCATAAAGGAGAAGCGGTCCTTGCCGGAGAAACCATCGGCACCTATGGAGACATGGTCACCCTCAGCGGCCCTGGACTCTATTTTGAGGTTCGCCATCACGGGAAACCTCTTGATCCGGCATTGTGGTTCAAGAACTAAGTGGGGCTTTGTCATGTGATCCTACGCCGTAAGGCCGTAAATTCTCCACCACATGGGCATGGTTTTTAAAAGACCTTATGAAAAACCCAGAAACATGATAACATAATTAATTGGAAACCGATCTGCTGCATATTTTCTGACTGACGAGGAGGACCCATGACAGGCTTGCTAACGCGGCACAAAGGACTTGTCGCCGCCATTCTTCTTCTCTCTCTTTGCCTCACCCTGGCCGCCAGCGGCGTTCATCGGCAACTGCTGGCAGGCACAGACAAGACCTATAAAGAACTGAAGTTGTTCAGCGATATTCTTGATATCGTGGAAAAGAACTACGTCGATCCGGTGGACCCGAAAGACCTCATTGAGGGGGCGATCCACGGGATGCTGGCCTCTCTCGATCCGCACTCCTCTTTCCTGTCTGCCGACACTTACAACGAACTTCAGATAGACACGAAGGGAGAGTTCAGCGGCATAGGGATTGTCATTACCATGAAAGAGAACATCTTGACCGTCGTATCTCCCATTGAGGGGACCCCGGCCCACGAGGCGGGAATCAAATCAGGGGACCAAATTATCAAGGTAGATGGAGAAGCGACAAAAGATATGAAGCTCTGGGAGGCGGTCAAGAAGATTCGAGGTCAAAAGGGGACCCCTGTGCTCATTACGGTCAGGCAAAAGGGATCGGATGAGCCAAAGGAGTTCACTATTGTGCGCGACGTGATACCCCTAGACAGCGTCCACTCTCATGTCCTTAAGCCGGGCTATGGGTACCTGCGTATCACCAACTTCAGGGACAACACCCATGACGACGCGGCTGCGGCTCTGAATGAACTGGAATCGGGTGACACACCCCTGAAGGGTCTCGTCCTGGATCTTCGGGACAACCCCGGGGGGCTGCTGGACCAATCTGTCGAGATCGCAGACATCTTTCTGGAAAAAGGGGTGATCGTATCCATCAAGGGAAGGTCAGAGTCTGAGCCAAAAACGTACTCGGCCCGACCCAATATCCGTGAGCGGACCTATCCCATCGTGCTGCTGATCAATGAAGGCAGTGCAAGCGCTTCAGAGATTGTGGCCGGCGCCTTACAGGACCACGGACGGGCCCTGGTGTTGGGGGCCACCTCTTTTGGAAAGGGCTCCGTCCAAGCCGTAGAGCCCCTCAGAGATGGCTATGGCCTGAAACTCACCATCGCCCGTTATTACACCCCGGAAGGCCACGCTATACAGGCAGAAGGTATCAAGCCAGATGTGGTGGTGGAACAACGATTTCTCCCTGAAACAGAGACCTCCGAAATGCCCCGTATGCACGAAAAGGATTTGAAGAATCATATCTTAGCAGACCCCAAAGAGGCGCTGTCCGAAGAAGAGGAAGAAGAGACAGATCCCGCCCTGGACGTAGAGGTGCCTGGGGCAGATCCCTCTGAAGAAGTGAAAGAACTTCTTGAAAAGGATCATCAGGTTCAGAGGGCCCTGGACATCCTAGCAGGTTGGGAGATCTTTTCTAAGATGTCCCTTTAGAGACCCACCATCATGGCAACGCACAGAAAGACCGGGCCAACAGAGGGCACTACTCCAGACCAAAGAAGGACCACTTTAAAAGGCACCACATGCCTTGCCACTGCGCTGGCCGTCCTCCTCATCCTCGCAGGGATCTGGGTATACAGCAAAGACCGGCCGGTAAAGTCAAAGCCCGTTCGCCATTTTCCCATACCTGTTTTTGAAACCCATGAATCCCATGGTACAGAAGCCAAGGTCAAAGACCTCGATCGGCACATCTGTGACGCACTTCTGGCCTTGGAGATCCCTCAAGAGGCCGTGGTGTTCAACACCGTGGAGTCAAAAAAGGATGGTGATGACCAGTGGACATACTCTGACATGGAAGTGCGTATGGAAAAGGCACCGACTGTGACGGAGATTAGGGCCGCCTTTTCGCATACCCTGGACGGATATATTCCACACGGTGGTTTGGTGTTTGAATTTGGGCCGCAACACCAGACCGTTGTCGAGGTCTCGGTAAACGGGCATGCGACCCATCGGGTGGTCTTTGTGGCCGTTACAGAAGAAGTGCCTGTCCCTTCCCCATCAACCACCCTTCCCAAAATCGCCATCATCATAGACGACCTTGGATACGACAAAGAAACGGCCTTGAAATTCCTGGACCTTGATGGGGTGTTGACCTTTTCTGTCCTTCCTCACAGTCCTTTTCAATCGGAGATCGCCTCTGCCATCCATGAGACTGGGCGAGATGTCCTTCTCCATCTTCCCATGGAACCGTTGGACTATCCTGGAGTGAACCCGGGAAAAGGCGCCCTAACCACCTCTATGGAGCGTACCGAACTTCTGGATCAACTACTGGAGGACCTAGCCGCCGTGCCCTTTATCGTTGGTGTCAATAATCACATGGGATCTAAGCTCACTCAAGATGTAGTAAAAATGCATCAGATCTTCAAGGTGTTAAAGAGCCAGCATCTATTCTTTGTAGACAGTCTCACCAGCCCCTTGTCGAACTGCGCAGATGCGGCAAGGATGCTCGACCTCAAGTTCGCCTGTCGCCAGGTCTTCTTGGACCACGTTCAAGAGCCCGACGCCATCCGATTTCAAATCAAGCGTCTGGTCACCATGGCAAAGACACGGGGCCAGGCTATCGGGATCGGCCATCCCTATCCCATCACTTGGAAGATCCTGAACGAAGAATTGCCGAAGATTAGAAAACAGGTGAACCTGGTTCCTGTTTCTAGGATCGTGGGATAGCCCCCCTCCCTTCATGGACCGGCGCACTGTCACCTGGTCTTGGCCACGATAGCAGCGATCAATTGGTCGAAAGAGTCGGAAAAGGCCTGAATACCTTGTTTTTGGAGGGTCTCGCAATTTTGGTTCAGATCAATTCCTAACCCCTTTAGCTTTTCCAGATACCCTTTTTCTTTGTCCAAGTCGTCTTCCAGCGTCAACTTAGGTCTACCATGATCCATGAATGCCAACAACGTATTATGGGGAAGGGTGTTGATGGTATCCGTGCCGATCAATTCATCTACATATTTCAACTCATCGTAGTCCGGGTTCTTGGTGCTCGTGCTACCCCAGAGAACCCGTTGCATATGTGCCCCCTTTGAGGCCAATTCAGAAAAAGGCTCGCCCTTAAACCATTCTTTGAACCGTTGGTAAATCATCTTTGCATTAGCTACTGCGATCTTTCCCTGAAGATCCTTCTCGTTGAGTTCCTGTAACTGTTTATCCGTCAAGGTATCCACTCTGCTGATAAAAACGCTTGCAACGGAACACACATTCTGTAAAGGCTTGCCTTTACGGAGTCTGTCTCTCAACCCCTCCATGTAAGCCTTGGCGCTCCTTTCATAATGGGCCAGAGAAAAAAGAAGCGTCACATTGACGTTGATTCCATCTGCCGTCAGGACTCTGATGGCCTCTGCCCCCTCCGGAGTGCCGGGCACCTTAATCATGACGTTGTCCCTTCCCACTTCCTGGAAAAGCCTTCTGGCATTTTCGATGGTATTTTCTGGGTCTTGTGCATACCTTGGAAGGACCTCGAGGCTCACGTAACCGTCTTGGCCCTTTGTGTTATCGCACGTTTCCTTCAACCAGTCGGCGGCTACTTGTACGTCCTGAATCGTCACTGCATCGTAGATCTCCTCTGGCGAATGCCCCTTTTTCACGAGTTCTTCTATGGTTTGATCATAGACCGATGACCCATTTATGGCTTTTTCAAATATGCTTGGATTGGAAGTCACCCCTGTCACACCCTTGTCTAAGAGCTCTTTAAACTCTCCGCTTTCAATCAAACGCCTATCAATGTTATCATACCAAGGGCTTTGTCCCAATTCAGCCAATGCCACAAGATTATTTTTCATCGTATCCATCTCCCTGTGAATTATTAATCTACAAATTCGCGGATATACAAACAAATACCCCATCGAAAAGAAAGAGTCAAGGACAGGACCTGGGGGCCTGCCGGCTTTTTGAGAACTCCTGTCGATAGCGTTGAGTTCTTTGAAAAACTCTGCTATTATCTCACCCAGATAACCTACACTGAAACAGACGTTTTTATTCCTCTTTTACCATTATAATGGTTTCCAGATTGAACAAGGCCGCATCATGACACAGCTAGAGCAGGCCCGAAAAGGGGTCATCACCAAAGCCATGGAGAGAGTGGCTCAAAAGGAAGATGTCGATCCCCATCTCTTGGCCCAAAGGATCGGCGAAGGTTCGGTGGTCATACCAGCCAACCTTCATCACACAAACCTCGATCCAGTGGGAATAGGCAAGGGCCTTACGATCAAGGTCAATGCCAACATAGGGACTTCTCGTGACCATGTCGATCAAGCCGAAGAACTCTCCAAGCTCTCCCTAGCCGTTGGTGCTGGCGCCGACACGATCATGGACCTTAGTACTGGCGGCGACATTACCAAAATACGGCAGGCCATTCTCCTTGCCTCTAGATTACCCGTGGGAACCGTCCCCATCTATCAAGCAGCCGTAGAAATAGCTAGAGATAGCGGAGGAATCGTCAATCTGACGCCGGACCTCCTTTTTGAGGCAGTGGAAAAACAGGCCGAAGACGGCGTGGATTTTATGACGATTCACTGTGGTGTCACATTGGAGGCCCTTGAAAGACTGCGCCTTCAAGGCCGAACCACCGATATTGTAAGTAGGGGAGGAGCTTTTCTTGCTACATGGATGCTTTACCACCAAAAAGAAAATCCCTTCTACGAAAATTTCGACCGGCTTCTATCTGTTGCAAAGAGACACGATATCACGCTCAGCCTTGGTGATGGGTTGCGGCCCGGGTCTTTGGCAGATGCTACGGATCGGGCCCAAATACAGGAACTGCTTACACTTGGAGAGTTGACTAGCCATGCCTGGGATGCAGGGGTTCAGATCATGATAGAGGGACCAGGGCATATCCCCCTCAATGAAGTGGAGACCAATATTGTTCTTCAAAAACGGCTCTGTCAAGGAGCTCCCTTTTATGTGTTGGGCCCTTTGGTCACAGATATAGCAGCAGGCTACGATCATATTGCCTGCGCCATAGGCGGTGCCGTTGCTGGCATGGCCGGCGCGGACTTCCTCTGCTACGTCACCCCTGCAGAACACCTCAGACTTCCATCTCCTGAAGATGTGAGAGAAGGTGTCATCGCCACGAAAATCGCCGCCCATGCGGCTGATATTGCAAAGGGACATCCCGGATCCATACAGCGGGATCATGAAATGTCAAGGGCACGAAAGGCACTGGACTGGAAGAAACAAATATCCCTGGCCGTGGACCCTGCAAAAGCCGAGGCCTATCGGGTCAGTAGCAAACCAAGCTCAGACGACGTTTGCACCATGTGCGGGGAGTTTTGCGCCATAAAGATTGTTCGTGATTATTTTAGGTCATGATCCAACCTGAGGGGTTCTGTTGGGTTGTTCGTTTTATGTTGATATTTTTTCAGTAATTCATTAGTTTTTGACCAGGTTTGTTCCCGGTTATTCCTGTCTCTCTTTTGCCTTTCATTTATAGACATCGTGTAGGGGCATTTTTCTTTTTGGCTTTAGCATGTTGGAGTCTTATAGACAGTAGTGACAGCCCTTATTATTACGTTATTTATTTTAAAGAAACTATAGATGGAGTTCAGTATGGAATTCAAGATCAAAAAAGAGAGAATTTTACCAGCATTGACTAAAGTACAAGGCATAACAGGAAAAAAGAGTAGCCTTCCCATTACTTCCAATGTCGTCATTTATGCCAAAGACGGTCACATCGTCCTCCTTGCTACAGATCTTGAGATAGCATTTCAGGGCCATTATGAGGCTGACGTTTTGCAGCAAGGTGGTAGTGCTGTGCCGTCAAGAAAGCTCTATGAAATAGTAAAGGATTTTCCAAGTGATGTGGTGACGTTCAAGCAATCGGAAAACAGATGGATCCAAATAGCGGACAAGAAGATCGAATACAACATTGTAGGGATGGAAACAGACGAGTTTCCGGGATTGCCGGACGTGGAGGGTGTGGCGCTCTTCGATATGGATGGGGCTGTCTTAAAAAATATGATTGAAAAAACGATGTATGCCGCCCTTTCGGATGAAGGGAGGGTCCATTTGGCAGGTGTGTTTTTTGAAACGATTACCGAGGGAGAAGAACGGTATCTTCGAATGGTTTCAACAGATGGGCACAGACTTTCGAGGATTGACGAACCGATAGACAAGGGCAGCTCCTTTGAATTGGAGGAAGGTATCATCGTCCCAAAAAGTGGCATTGTGGAGGTCCTGAGACTTCTGGAGGGAGGGGGAACAGTTCAGGTCGGGTTTAGAGACAAGAACTTGATAGTGAAGAAGGATTCGGAAGTCCTTATCATGCGACTTATTGAAGGGGACTTTCCAGACTATAATCTGGTGATTCCAAAGGACACGAAGGGGGAAGTGAGAGTAGAACGAGAGGTGTTCTTGATGATGTTAAAGAGGATGTCTATCCTTTCATCTGACAAGTATCGTAGCGTACGGTTCAAGATAGATAAGGAACAGATGGAAACCATCACGACAAATCCGGACATAGGAGAATCAAGGGAAACAATACCTGTTGTTTACAATGGCGAGACCTTGGAGATAGCCTTCAATCCAAGATACTTTGTGGATTGTGTGAGTCACATGAAAAGTGATGAGGTTATTGTAAGGTTGAATGATGAGGCAACACCTTGTGTTCTAGAAGGAGAAAAAGACCAGGGGTTTTTGAGTGTGATTATGCCCATGAGGATATAGTATGGATTTGATAGAAAAAAAATATGATGCTGATAATATAAAAATATTAGAAGGCCTTAAGGCAGTTAGAAAAACGCCTTCTATGTATGTGGGAAACGTCGGTGTAGAGGGACTTCACCATTTGGTCTATGAAGTGGTGGACAATAGCGTAGACGAAGCCCTAGCGGGCCACTGTGATTATATAAAGGTCATTATCCACTCGGACAATAGCGTAACGGTAGATGACAATGGCCGCGGCATACCGGTAGGAAGACATAGAACAGAAAAGATTCCTGCAGTGGAAGTAGTGATGACGCGACTTCATGCAGGTGGGAAGTTTGATCATGATACCTATAAAGTCTCAGGTGGTCTCCATGGCGTTGGGGTGTCTGTAGTAAACGCCCTTTCAAGCCACCTTGAGGTGGAGATTCGTTCAGGAGGCAAGGTTCACAGTCAATCCTATGAGAGAGGAAGAAGCACCTCTGAACTTGAGGTTATAGGGAAGACTAAAAGAACAGGGACAAGGGTACGCTTCAAGCCAGATGAAGAGATATTTAGGGTCTCGGAGTTCAATTTTGATATCATTTCCATGAGACTCAGAGAGCTTGCCTTTTTGAATAAGGGTCTTAGGATCGTTCTGGAAGATGAGAGAAACGACAAGAAGAAGGAATATCATTACAAAGGGGGTATCGTATCGTTTGTAGAGTATCTGAACAAAGGGAGGGCAGCACTACACAAAAAGCCGATTTACATGGAAGCAGAAAATGAAGATATCTCCATGGAATTGGCGATGCAATATAATGATACCTATAGGGAGAAGATTTTTTCCTTTGCGAACAATATCAACACACAAGAAGGCGGCTTCCATGTGGTTGGATTTAAATCGGCCCTGACGCGTACGATCAACTCTTACGCATCAACGAGCAACCTGCCAAAGACCCTTCAAGAGAAGTTAAGCGGAGAGGATGTTAGAGAAGGGTTGACTGCAGTTATCAGCATCAAACTCAGGTCCCCGCAATTTGAAGGACAGACAAAAACAAAACTGGGCAACAGTGAGGTAAAGGGATTAGTAGAATCCCTGGTAAACAGCAGATTAGGTTCCTTTTTGGAAGAGAATCCTGCGGTGGCAAGGAAGATCGTCTCCAAGGTTGTTGATGCTGCTAGGGCCAGGGATGCTGCTAGGCGTGCGAGGGACATAGCCAGAAAAAAAGATGCCTTGGGTGAAGCATCTTTGCCTGGAAAACTGGCTGATTGCCAGGAAAAAGATCCATCTAGACGGGAGATCTTCATTGTTGAGGGAGATTCAGCCGGAGGTAGTGCGAAACAGGGAAGGGATCGACACTGCCAGGCCATACTTCCGCTAAAAGGAAAGATACTCAATGTTGAAAAAGCACGCTTTGACAAGATGCTCAAGAGCGAGGAGATAAAAACCTTGATTACTGCCCTTGGCACCGGCATCGGCAGAGAAGAGTATAGCATCGAAAGACTGAGGTATCACAAGGTCATAATAATGACCGATGCTGATGTGGATGGATCGCACATTCGAACCCTGCTGCTCACGTTCTTTTATAGGATGATGCCGGATTTGGTGGATCTTGGTTACCTATACCTTGCCCAACCGCCGCTTTTCAGAGTGGGCAAGGGGAAGAATGCTCTCTATGTAAGAGATGAGGCCGGGTTCAATGATTATTTGATGAAAAGGGTCTGCCAGTCCAAGAAGGTAAAGGGCGCTGAAGGTAAAGGGGTGTTGGAGAAGGAGCGACTCTATGTATATATGGGAAGTCTGGTAGATTATGAAAGGGCTCTCCAGCGTTTGGACCGCCGGGGTTACAGGTATGGATTAATAGAATTTTTGATAAAGAAAGAGGTGAAAGACAAGGGCTTCCTTCAAGATGAAGGTCGCATGAGGGAGCTTGCACAACAGCTCGCAGCAGCAGGTTACAGGGTGAGCGAGCTGGTTAAGGATGAAGAGCACAATGCCTTTGAGCTGGTTGTAGAAGATAGGGAAAATGGAACCTCGATGATGCGAATTGGTTGGGAACTCGTTTCTTCGCCAGACCTTCAGAAAGGGATGGTTCTGTGGAAAGATGTGTTGTCTCCTAACAAGGCGCCTTTTAGGGTGTACGAAAATGGCAAGGAGAGCGTTTTGGTTGAGACAAAAGAGGCGTTGCTCTCCTTGCTTCTACAGGAGGCCAAGAAGGGACTGGCCATCCAGAGATACAAGGGACTCGGGGAGATGAATCCGGACCAGCTTTGGGAAACAACCATGGACCCTGAAAAGAGGACGCTGCTGAAGGTAAAGGTAGAGGACATGTTCGAGGCCCACGACATCTTCACTGTGTTGATGGGTGGAGAGGTGGAGCAAAGGAGAAACTTCATAGAAAAGAACGCCCTGGAGGTTCGCCAGCTCGACATATAAGAGGAAAGGCTGATCATGTTGAACCCGGTTTTTGTGGCCGCTCGTGACCTGCCCGACGCATGGTTTCAGTGTGTCTACGAGATCATGGATAAAGGCCATGAATATGTGATTGATCATGGAAGCTACGCAGGGCAAAAGCGCCTTGAGTTTGACTATGTGACAGTCCATATCAAGTATCCTGGCGTGCGCCCCTTGATTCCCGACATTCCTGCGTCTTTGGGTATCCCCAACCCAGTGGCCGAGGGATATGTGGAGGAGTACTTGCCTTATCTGATGACGCCTGACAAGAAGCCGAATGAGGACTACACTTACGGAGAGAGGGTGGCTGGCTGGTCCTATTTGGTCGGTCCGGCAGGAGATGGTCCGTCCGGGGGGGCAGAAGAGAAAGTTGAAAGACGTGCGGTCAACCAGATCGAAGAAGTCATTCGGATGTACAAGGTACGGGGCTATGGAACCAACCAGGCGGTTATGAGTGTTTCGACGCCCTCAGACATTCTGTTAGAAGATCCTCCATGCCTTCGTCAGATAGATACACGGATACGTGACGGAAAACTCCATTTCGTGGTATATTTCAGGTCCTGGGATCTGTGGAACGGTTTTCCAGCCAACCTTGGTGGGCTTCAGCTTCTGAAGGAATATATGGCCAGCGAGATCGGCGTGGACGATGGCGAGATCATAGCGGCCAGCAAAGGGCTTCACCTGTATGACTATGCTTGGGAATTGGCACAGCTGCGCACGATGAGAACGGACGATACAAAGGGTGAAGGGCTGGCGGCAGAAACTGGCTAGTGCCCATCCAAGGACCTCTGTTAGCGGGGACAACTAGATGACCAAGCGGATCTGTTCCTCTCCCCGGACGATCTTGGTTCCCACGGACGTGGCACATACGGCACAAAGGTATTCGTATTTTTCCCCTTCTGGAAGGACCAGAAGGAGGCGCTTTCTTACTGGCATCGAGCAGTTGCACGTTGGGCAATAGAGCTCTGTGGCGTCAAATTCCTTGAACATTCGTTGCTGGGCAGGGGCCGCAGCCCCTGAAGCTTGCTGATGGGGATTGGTATAAAAGGGTTTCTGCATGACTGTGCCTCATATGAGATAGGAAAAGCACAAAAAATATAGTTCTTTACCTGGAGATTGTCAAGGAGCAGGGAAAGGGGAAAGGCGGGGCGGTCTATGGGTCCGAAAAAGATCAGTCATATTGGTATCGCTGTAAGTGATCTTGTGGCAGCCAAGCGTTTTTATGAGGAGTCCCTTGGCCTAAAAGTGGCGCACGAGGAGACCCTGGGAGAAATGAAGATTGCCTTTATTCCTGTGGGGGAGGTAAACCTGGAGTTGATCCAGTCCACGACAGACGATGGGGTGATCGCCAAATTTATTTCAAAGAAAGGACAGGGGATCCATCATATTGCCTACGAGGTGGAGGACGTGGGTGTGGCCCTTGAAAGACTAAAGGAACAGGGGGCGAGCCTGGTAGATCAGACACCCCGCGCTGGCGCCCATGGCATGGAGGTTGCCTTTTTGCACCCCAAGAGTTCCTTTGGAGTGCTCACCGAGCTGGTCTCCAAAAAAGACGATTGACACCGGAATTGGTAGTGTTATAGAATAGATTTAAAGGATGCGGGGCTGTAGCTCAGCTGGGAGAGCGCATGACTGGCAGTCATGAGGTCAGGGGTTCGATCCCCCTCAGCTCCACCAAGTGATCACAAGGGGTTGGCCTTTTCGGCTGCCCCTTTTTTGATGGAATCGCGATAGGGACAACTGTATAATGGCCAGTGGTAGAAGGAGACTTGCTAAGATAGCGGCATAGTAGTATAGGATCGGCCCGTGAATACCAAGAAGCCCATAGACCTGGACAAGCGGATCATCTTTGCATTGGATGTGGCGTCGCCTGAGGAGGCCAAGCAGTGGGTGGAGAGACTTGAAGATGAGGTGAAGTTCTTCAAGGTGGGCCTGGAGCTTTTTCTGGCCGGGTGGTTTCCCATGATTGAATGGATCGTCAAACGGGCTCTTGAGGTGATGGTGGACTTGAAGTTCTTTGATGTTCCAGAGACGGTGGGACGGGCTGTCCGCCAACTGCATGATCGGGGAATCAGTTTTGCCACTGTTCACGGAATTGACGGCATCTTAAAGGCTGCCATTGAAAACAAGAAGGGTACCCAAATATTGGCTGTCACGGTCCTTACGAGTCTGGACCAAGGAGACATCAGAGAGCTCGGCTTTGCGTGCTCTGTTGAAGACCTTGTCCTAAACAGGGCCAAGCGGGCCGTGGCCATGGGCTGTGACGGTGTGGTCTCTTCCGGCCTTGAGGCACCCAAGCTCAGGGCACACCTGGGTGATGGGTTTTTGGTGGTTGTTCCAGGGGTAAGACCGGTTGACAACCGTGAGGACGACCAGAAGCGGGTTGTGGATGTGAGGACGGCCTTTCAAAACGGTGCCGACCACATTGTAGTGGGCCGGCCCATCCGCCAGGCAGAAGACCCGTTGGCTGTCGTTAAAAAGATGAAGACCGATATTGCACAAGCGCTGCCAATCCCTTAAGGTTTGATAGGATCAGAGAGAAAGGGTTTCACCCTGAGATCATTTCCGCCCGTTGTGATCGTGATGGCCCCTGCCTGGTGGGTGCGAAGTATCTGACTGCCCCAAGAGGCGTACCGCTTGACGATCTTTTCACAAGGAAGTCCAAATATCTCCTTCCTTCCTGCCGATATGACCGCGATGTCTGGATCTACCTGTTTCAGGAAGCCAGGTGTGCTGGAGGTCTTGCTCCCATGGTGCG
>Ga0180438_10009469_pt1 | contig 12120 bp, 17 predicted proteins | sample SS_ome_12_FD_132455 | JGI IMG/M metagenome (GOLD analysis project Ga0180438, IMG submission 132455) | Hypersaline lake sediment archaeal communities from the Salton Sea, California, USA - SS_3_D_2 metaG | ecosystem: Environmental > Aquatic > Non-marine Saline and Alkaline > Hypersaline >...
GATGATTCGATCTGCACAGAAAGGTAGACAACAGACCTTCACTGAATCATTAGGTGAATCGGCACAACACATGGAGAAGTGGTTAGGCTCTGGTCGAGCTGGACTTGTTGCTAAAATAACAGCAATGCCCTTCTTTAAGATCCTCATAAATCTGAATAAGTTTTCAGCAAAGCTTACGCCTATTGGTGTTTTATCTAAAAAAGTTCAACATCTTTGGACTACCGGTACTCCTGCTGATCGAGGTCAGATCATGGCTAAGATGATGATGGGTACGATGGCTCTTGCCGGTGGCTTCACTCTATATGAACATAAGAAGATAACCGGAAGAGTACCAAGGGATCAATATGCTGCGTGGAAGAATGCTAAGAAACAAGGTTACTCTTGGATAACTGATAATGAAGATGGTAGTACGGATTTTACTGATTACGGTAGGTTTGATCCTGTCTCCTCTCTGGTAGGCATTGGTGCTGACTTAGGGTTAGCCTATGATATGGCTAAGGAATATAACTTAGGAGATAAAACAACAGATGAACTTGATCAGGCGTTTGATGACATTGTTGCTGCCGTAGGGTTAGCTTTCGTTGAACCTTTTATTAACAAGACGTTCGCTAAATCAGCTAATGAGATAGTGACTTCATTAAACGATCCGGAAAGTACTAACTGGAGTAAGTTCGCTGAAAAGCAAACTCGAAAGTTTTATCCAAGGTTTATTGATATTGCAAATCAAGCTACTGGTAGGGATGACATAATGCGTGAAGTAAGAGATCCTATTGATGGTTTCTGGATGCGGATTAAACCTGATAAACTTCAGCCGAAGAGACATAGTATTTATGGTACGGTGGAAGAAAGAGATCCAAGAGCTTTAGGTGTCCTTAATAAGAAGATATCAAACGATAAAGTCATGGATGAATTAATGCGACTTGGTATGAATATCAGACCGATGCCTGAGAAGTACTCTGAGTTTGGTGAGAGTAAAAACCTTGAACCTAAACAATATGATAAACTTTGTAGTTATCTCACAGAGTTCGGTACTAAAGAACTTCTTGAGGAAATAATTAATGATCCAGTTTATCAAGGTATAGAGGACGCTGAGACTAAGAGAACTCTTTATATTCAACCTATCATAGCTCAGAGTAGAGCATATGCTAAAGCAATGTTTGCTATGTCTGAATATGGTATACCGGTAACTAAGGAATTAATTCAACAATTAGAATTAACTGAGGCTGCTATTATGGGTAAACTTAAAAGACCTCACAGACGAGGTAGATTTTATAAATTCTTGGATAGGGAGTAATATATGATTGAAAATCGTGATCTAAAAACAGGCAGAATAAAAACTAAGCATGGTCTTGGTGGTACACGAGTTAGTACAATATGGAGACACATGATTCAAAGATGTCATAACCCAAACTGTGCCAGTTACGAAGATTATGGTCTTCAAGGTATTACTGTTTGTTCAAGGTGGAAAAATATTTTAAACTTCTATAAAGATATGGGTGAACCTCCGGATGGATATTCTTTAGATCGTATTGATTCCGATTATGGTTATACACCTTGGAATTGTAGATGGGCTGATAAAGAAACACAAATCTTAAATAGAAGTATTACCCGTTGGATAACTTATAAAGATAAAACATTAAGTATATCTCAATGGGCAAAAGAATTAAAGATTAATTATCATACTCTTTACATGAGGTTAAAAAAAGGATGGTCAATGGATAAAATTCTTGATGGAGTAACTTAAAATGTCTTATTACTCCTTTGTAAATTACACAGCAGATGGGGATACGGTAAATTATACAATACCGTTTCCCTATCTCTACACAACCCATATAAAGGTTTATGTTCAAGGAATACTGAAAAGTAGTGGAACTCATTACAGTTTTCTTAATGCTTCCACTATTCAGTTTACTTCAGCTCCCCTTGAAAATGAAATAATAACAATCAAACGAGAATCAGGTAGGGATGCTCGATTAGTTGACTTCCAGACCGGCTCATTACTCAAAGAAGAAGATCTTGATAAAGATTCTACTCAACTCTTCTACTTAATGCAAGAAGCTTTTGATGCATTAACCATTGCCAGTAATGAAGATGGGGATATCTTTACTTCCCCTGAAGCTATACTAAGTGCTATCACTGGTAGTGTTGATGTTGAACATTTGGTATCAAGTCTGAGTTCTCCTATTGGCTATTGGGATCAGATCCATGATAACGATGCTATCTATGAGTTCAACGAAGATGGAACAAGCGTTTACGACCATGGTGTCATGGGTGATGGTGATGCTCGAATTACTATCGCTGAAGCTGCCATTGAAGCTGTCGTTACGGATACTTCTGGTCACACTGCTCAGTTAGCTCTTATGGCTGATGAGTTTTATGTCAAACTGGATGCTAATAATCAGGTCTGTGGCTTTGGATTATATAATGGTGATACTTCTTCTTCCTTTGTTGTGTCTGCGGATAAGTTTGCAGTCATGGCTACCAGTGGTGAAGGAGATCCTATTGTACCTTTTGTCATTGACACTGAGACAGGACTCGTAGCAATCAGTGGTAACTTACTTGTTACCGGCTCGATCACTGGAACCAAGATCGCTGCTGGCACTGTCGAAGCTTCTAACATTAAAGCTGCAACGATTGAAGCTTCTAACATAAAGTTAGGAACTATCACTGCTGCTCAAATTGCTGAGAATACAATCAGTGCTAACAGAATCATTGAAGGAGCAATTACCGGAACTTATATTTCAAATAATGCTATCTCAACTGATCATATATTGGCTAACGCTATCACAGGTGGAAAGATTGCTGCCGGTGAGATTGACACTGATCATTTGGCTGCCTTGAGTATATCTACTGCTAAACTTCAAGTTGGCTCTGTTGATGATACGATCATAGCCAATGGTGCAGTCACTACTCAAAAGGTTTATGCCGGTGCTATCACAGCTACCCACATCGGAACTAATGAGATCATTGCTAATGCTGCAAATATTAAAGATGCAGTGATCACAGGAGGTAAGATTGGAAACCTTCAGGTGGATACCCTTCAGCTAAAAGGGAATGCTGTAACTGTTCCTGTAAGTGCTTACACCGCAGGAACAATAAATTGTGATGCTGGATCAAATCCAGGTGTTACTATTCAATCTGTAACTCTAACTGTTTCCGGTAATAATCCAGTATTTATTAATTGTAGTTTCATGGTAGAAGGTGCGGATTCTCATTACCATTTACTAAGGGGATCAACTTATCTTTATTCCGCAGATGCTTATTATACAGAAGACATCTACGAAAATACAATACCAGTGCCACACGCTTTTTCCTATACTGATACGCCTTCTGGTGGAACTTATACTTATTATTTAAAAGTCAACGGAGGGAGTAGTACCAATGCGACTTGCAGATCCTTATTTGCTATGGAGGTTAAAAAGTAAATTATGGCTAAATATATTGTTTATCATTCAGTTAGTGGTGAAATACTTAGAACCGGATATTGTCCAAAAGAACTTCTAAAATTTCAAAAACAAAATTCGGTTGAAGTAGTTATAGAAGGTGAAGCTAACGATATGAAACATAAAGTAGTAAAGGGAGAAGTTAAATGGAAGATAGAAAACAAATGATTCAGAACCTTTATACTATCATTGGAAAGAAACAGGTAGAGCTTGATGGATTTAGAAATATGATTAACATACTTCAAGCAAAGGTTCAGGAACTTGAAAATAAACTAAAGGAATACGAAGATGACAGCTCTAAGTCTAACGAAGAGACTTGTTAAAGGTCTTCCCCTTACAGCAACAGAGCATGACCAAAACTTGACTGACATCGAGACTGAGGTTAATGCTCTGCAAACTGCTGTTGGTACTCCAGAAGGAAGTGACCTGTATACCAGAGTGGCTGCTGCGGAATCTGATATTGATGATCTCGAATCTGACATGGCTACTGCTGAGTCGGACATTGATACCAATACCGCAGCCATAGCTCTCAATACTACTCATAGGGGAACAACTTCCGGTAACCCTCATGCCGTAACTAAGACTGACGTTGGTTTAAACAATGTCACGAACCATGAACAACTCAAGAAGGGTACTCAATGGAACGCTGATATCTCTTCAAAGGCTACACCGGTTGACGCTGACTTAATCTTGAGCGAAGACTCTGCTGACTCTTATGTTAAGAAGAAGTCCACATGGACGCAGATCAAAGCCTTCCTGAAGACTTATTGGGATACCTTATATCATCCCCTTACTACGGTAGGGATCGCTGATGATAACCTTGTTGAGATCGATGATGAAGACGCTGCCAGTGGTGATTATTGTAAATTGACAGCTAATGGTATCGAAGGTCGCTCTGCTTCGGAAGTTCGGTCTGATATTAACGTGGAAGACGGAGCAACTGCTGACCAGACAGGTGCAGAAATCAAAGCTGCCTATGAAGCTGAAGATAATACCAATGCGTTCACTGATGCTGACCATTCTAAACTGGATGCTATCGAAGCTTCGGCTGACGTTACGGATGCCGTAAATGTAGCCAGCTCGATCCATGGTGTGGCTGGTAAGGCTACCCCCATTGACGCTGATGAGGTCGGTCTGATAGATTCTGCTGCCAGTAATGTTCTCAAGGTGCTGACTTGGGCTAACTTAAAGGCTACCTTAAAGACTTACTTCGATACCCTCTATAATCTTTACGTTTTAGAAAACCATGCAAGTAATCATACAGATGGTACTGATGATATCCAGAGTGCTACCGCTGGTCAAAAAGGTCTGATGACTTCAACCTATGCCAGTAAGCTCGATGGTATCGAGGCAAGTGCCGACGTAACGGATGCAGTCAATGTAGCAAGTTCGATTCATGGGGTGGCTGCTAAAGATACGCCAGTTGACGCCGACGAAATAGCCGGTATTGATACTGAAAACTCTAATGTTCTCAAAAAGCATACATGGACAAATATTAAAGCCTTTTTAAAGACTTACTTTGACACCTTGTATATTTTAAAATCAATCGGTACTGGCAAAGGAGATATCATAGGATTCAGTGCAAGCGGAACCCCAGTACGTTTAGGAGTTGGTACTGATGGTTATGTTTTAAAAGCTGATTCTGGTGAAACTTCTGGTTTAAAGTGGTCTGCTTCTGGTGGCGGAACTGCTCTGGAGTATGTGAAGGTATCCGATGTGAAGGCTTATAATGTAAACGGTGGTACGTTTACTTTAGGTGCTTGGAGAACGAGAGATATAAACACTGAGGATTCAGATGCTTCTGGCATATGTTCAATAAGTTCTAACCAAATCACATTAGAAGCTGGAACCTATATTTGTAATATTGTTGTCCCATTTTACGATACAGATAATACATCAGCAAGACTTTATAATATTACAGATAGTGAAGAGACATTACTGGGGCAGACAGGGTATGGTGTTGCAGTTATATCAAACCAAACTATATTTGGTAAATTTACCATTGCTGTCCAAACAACATTTGAGATTCAGCACTATTCTATTGCTACCAAAGCAGATATTGGATTTGGAGCATATTCAGCTGTATCGGGAATAGACTCAGTTTACACCATAGCAGAGTTCTGGAGGGTAACAACTTAATAAATTAAAGGAGATTAATACAATGGATGTAGCATTAACAATTCACGAATTAGTTCCGGCTGCAAAGTACTTTGGTTCAGTCACTGCTAACTCTAAAGAGGCTTTTGATAAAATTAATTGGAGAGATGGTAGAACCAAACCTACTTGGGCTGAGATGGAAGCTAAGTGGGCTGAACTGGAACCTAACCTTGGCGTGGATGAAGCCAACGAAGAACTCATTCAAGCTAAGATGCGTGAACTGGCGATAACTAAATTGAAAGCTGAAGGTAAACTTCCAGTGGACTTCACTGATAATAAGAAAGTACAGAGTAAATAATGTCACCTGAAGACAGGGAAAGATTAGTTAGGGTTGAAGAGGGTGTTCTCTATCTGAAGAAGAAGGTGGATACCCTCCCCTGTACTGAATCTCAAAAGGATCTGGAATCCTTGAAACAGACTCAACGGAACATAAGGCGTGGTGTATGGGGTACTTGTATGGCTCTGATCACCGCAGGAATAACATATTTAATTAAAGGATAATCCTATGGATGAAGACAGTAACAAAGAGCAAAGCTCCTCCGAAGATGCAATCGCTAATGAGATAGTATCAATTACTGAGAACGCTGGAAGGAAACTTCAGTTAGCATTAGTTAACGCTCTATACAAACAAATTGTAATTGATCCTACTGGAGTGTCAGCTTCAACGCTGGCTGTGGCTGAACGGATGCTTGCCCGTTGGAATATGGGTTTAGTTGAACTTCCTGAAGACAGCGAGATGACTGAAGAAGAGAAACAGATGGTTAAACAATTTGAAGAACTGAACATGGGCATGACTTCAGATTTATTTGAAACTCAACACTAATGAAAGGCATAACAAATAGATATCGTTCGGAGCATGGTGTCTGGTATAAAATGATACGCAGATGTCATGATCCGAATGATAAATCTTATGAAGATTATGGTCTGGAAGGTATAACAGTTTGTTCTCGATGGCGTGGTACTGATGGTTTTAAAAACTTTATGGAAGATATGGATGAACGTCCAAAAGGTAAAATTGGAGATATTCAACTTGATCGTATAGATAATGATCAAGGTTACTCTCCATGGAACTGTCGATGGACAACCAGAAGAGAAAACATTTTAAACAAAAGTACAACTCATTGGATAACTTTCCAAGGTATAACACTTTGTTTGAAGGATTGGGCTAAAAAAGTTGGACTTAAAAGAGTTACTCTTAAAGATCGTATAAATCGTTATGGGTGGTCTATTGAGCGAGCTTTAACTGAACCAGCCTTTAAAGGAAAGAATCAAACCTATGTCAAAAACTAAAACATTTAAAGAAAGATGTAAAGAAAAATTCTCTTTCTTTTTAGTAGTAGTATGGCAACATCTTAATCTCCCTCCCCCCACTCCAAGACAAATGGAGATAGCTAATTACCTACAGCATGGTAGTAAACGTGATATCATCATGGCGTTTAGGGGTGTGGGCAAATCGTGGATTACTTCTGCGTTTGTCTGCTGGTTACTACTGAATAATCCTCAGTTGAAAATCCTTGTGGTTTCTGCATCCAAAGGTAGGTCTGATGCGTTCTCAACCTTTACCCTAAAGTTAATTAAAGAAATGCCTATACTTAAACATTTAACCCCAAGACACGATCAGAGAGAGTCTACCGTATTATTTGATGTTGCACCAGCGAGGAATGCTCATGCCCCCTCAGTGCTGGCTGCTGGTATCTCTGGTCAAATTACAGGTACAAGAGCAGATATCATTATTGCAGACGATGTAGAAATTCCTAACAACTCTGCTACTGAAGATATGCAAGAAAAACTTATTGAAAGAGTAGGAGAGTTTAATGATATTCTTGTTCCTGAAGGTGAACCAAGAATTATATTTCTTGGAACCCCACAAACTGAGAGTTCAATTTACAATAAACTTCGTGATCGTGGATACAGTTGCCGAATATGGTGTGCAAGATATCCAAGTCACAAACAGATCTTAGGTTACCGTGGGGCGTTGGCTCCAAGCATACTGGCTGAACTTGAGAAAGATCCAAGTCTTACCGGGCAACCTACAGATCCCCAAAGGTTCAATGATATAGACCTAACTGAACGTGAAGCTTCCAAAGGTCGCTCATCGTTCGCTCTTCAGTTCATGCTGGACACCACGTTATCAGATGCTAACAAGTATCCCCTGAAGACCGGTGACCTGATCGTAATGGAGTTGAATAAGGAGAAGGCTCCGTCATTTATCCAGTATGGTTCTGACACTGATCAGATCCTCAAAGATCTGAGGAACGTGGGTTTTGCTGGTGACCGGTGGCACAAGCCTATGATGTACGATAAAAATAAGTGGACTGAGTATGAGGGCATTGTGATGGCTATCGATCCTGCCGGTCGAGGTAAGGATGAGACAGGATACTGTGTACTGGCTCAACTCCATGGTAAGCTCTTTGTGTTAGCAATAGGTGGACTTAAAGGTGGCTATGATGATGACACACTGGAAACACTGGCAATTATCGCTAAACACAATAAAGTCCGTCAGATCATTATTGAAGCGAACTTTGGTGATGGTATGTATACAAAACTCTTCTCACCAGTATTACATAGGATTTACCCCTGTTCGATTGAAGAGGTCAAGCACTCGATCCAGAAAGAAAAGCGTATCATAGACACTCTCGAACCTGTCCTTAATCAACACCGGCTCGTGATCGATAAAGGTGAGGTTGATCGAGACATTGCCTTCCTGCTGGAGAATCCGGAACGTAACCAGAGGTATTCATTCTGTCACCAGCTCACAAGGATCACTCGTGAACGTGGTGCATTGAAACATGATGACCGGCTGGATTCCCTATGTATTGCCGTGGACTATTATGTCGAGTCCATGGATCGGGATGAGGAGATCGCTGACAGGGATCACAGACAGAAGCTCTTACACGCTGAAATTGATAGACATTTAGAGAATTGCCTTGGTCGGAAAGTTGATAACGGGGGTGGATTTGTGGGTGATCGAAGCTGCTTTGTAAGTAAGCGGTTTAATAGGTAAAGTTTTGCGTCTGCTCTTAAGAGGAAACAGAGGGGAAACTTTAAGGAAACATATATGTTAACATTAAGTTGACATTAAGTTGACATTAAGTTGACATTAAGTTGACATTAAGTTGACATATAAGTTAGCTCCCCACTCACTAACATTAACAGATAAAGAGTAAGGATAACAATAAGATAACAATAAGGATAGAAGGAGGTGATAGTTAACTATGGGTATAGCACTATTTATAGCAGGAGTGATAGCTGGAGTCTTCGGATGTTATCTCTATGACAAGTTCAAGTATGATGAGATCGTGATTGAGCTTGGATATGAAGAAGTCGAATAACAATGTTTGATTCATATGATCTAAACTTATTTAGTGAACTACTGGCTAACTATCCTCAAGGGGATTCGATGGTCAGGGTTCATCTCGTAAACGAATATCTCAGGACTCATTCTTGGGATGTCAGGAATGGCATTCTTCATATACTTAGAAAACTTTAAATTTCAAAGCGAGCATAACGGCACTGGACTTTCTCTCATTCACGCATACCATTACATACCTGAATAAGAGATCGTCCAATGTCGAGGCTCTCAGAGAGTCAAAAGGATTATTTTACACAATATATAGATCAGGGCATTTTTGAAGAAATCCAAAGCATTTTTGGTACAATTTTGTGAAACCCCTTATCGATACAATCGGAGCGAACTTCCCCCCATGACCGGCTACTGAGTCCTGTGTAGTCAGATCAGAGGTCTTCATGGAGTACTGAGAGAGGATATCCGCTGCGTTTTTCAGTAACATAGGGTCAGTTTTGCCTGATACCATGGGATAACTTGCTGTTATCATTAGGCAGTCAAGCGATGATGGATCGCATGATCGCTCTGAGTACTGAGTTATAGGGTACTGAGGGCTGGCTTATGGGGTATGGTATGGGCTGCTATGTTTGTCTGTCTGTCTGATGGTATCTGTATTTTTTTTGAAATCGGCACTGCGAGTTCTCATTTTGCTAACATTTTGCTACCTTCATGTTCTCATTTTCGCAACAAATTCCACCACTTGCACAGCTATCATTCATGAAACGGAACTGGAAGTTCTTGCTTTTCTGCAAATCGGAACTGCGAGTTCTCATTATGCTACCATAGGTATCCAATGAATGACACTTTTTGTCACTTTTTTGACAATTTTTGTCACTTCTCGTGCGTGTGCGTGCGTACCTTAAGTATAGACCAATTCGTTTTTGATCTTTTTCTTGAAAAAAGTTGCACTAATGATACCATGAGTTAACTCACAGTAAACATTGCGTTTTCTTCCATTATGCCATTATTTTTTCAATTTATTTTTTGCTGTTTGTTCATGTTTGGCATAGGTTTCGCATATGTAATTTGGCAAGTTCGACAAATTCTTTGACAATCTGAAACGCTTGACCGGCTGAAAAGTTAAAAACTGTTACACGGGCAGCCAAAACAACGGACTAATAAGACCTAATACAGGGTAACAGACACACTCAATAAGTCAATCAAGATATACAAGGACTTGATATCAGGCGTTTATAAGCACAGGCAAGCTTACAGGCTATCGAATTATTGAAAATCGTTTGGCTGGTGGTCAGGCGTGAGAATTAACAACAAAGTCAATAAGATACCGTGTTGAAAATCAAGTAAACATGCAGATAACCTGTAAGCTTAGATAAAACGATTTTATGCAATGTTAACAGTGAGTTAACAGTGAATATGATCGTTTTATTAACAAAAATAACAATAAAAACGGAGGGTTAACAACATGAAAAAATCAACAAGAATAGTTTATTTCAAAAATTCCAATGGGTTAAAGCTTTCTAATGGCAATCTGAAAATAGGCAATGATACCCTTATACTCAATATGGGTGCAGCCTATAATTGCCCAAGTAAACGCTTGGGATTCTGCAAGCTTTGTAAAGAATGCTATGCTTACAAGGCAGAGATTCAATACCCAAGTGTCAAGATTTACAGGAAATCTCAGCAAATGTACTGGCTGAAAAATAGTGCAACGGTGATTTTTCAGGATATCGAACAGATATTAACAACCAAAAAACGCAGAGTTAACGGGAAATTGCAGCCACTTTATAAGTCAATTCAGTATCTTAGAATAAATGAGAGTGGGGATTTTTGGAGTCAAAAGTGCATCTATAAGCTTGATTTTATTACAACAATGCTAAAATCCAAGTATGGGATAAAAACCTATACCTATACAGCAAGGCAAGACCTTGATTTCAGAGGGGTTTCTTTTGTTGTCAAGGGTTCAAGTCACCGTAACGGTAACAACGGCATGACCATTGCCCGACCATTTACAGATAAACAACTGGAAGCATTCAAGGATTGGAAATCATTGTGGATTGATGATATGCAGGATTATTTCACTGTCTGTCCTATGGATTGTACAAAATGCAATCTTTGCAAGGTTAAAAACAATATCAACATAGTTTTTCCTTTGCATTAAATGTCACGGAAGTGTAAACAATTTGAACCGGTATCAATACCGTAAGCTTGACGGTTTGCGGTATTGAGTATTGAGTCAAATAAATAACAATAATAACGGAGGGTTAACAAATGAGATACGCAACGGCAAGGCAAAGAACAAGAAAACAAGCAGAGTATAACAAGTATGTTTTTAATCGAGTTAATGAACTGGCTGGAAATACAGGAAAAATTGATTGGAACATCGTGATTTTTCTTTTCAATAATGGAACAGACAGAGACACGGCAGTTTATAGCGTACTTGATGAACAGGTTAGAACAGGAATCATAAAAACATATAAAACGGAGGGTTAACTAATGGAAATTGCTAAAAAATACAAGGTTTATCGAGATACCACGGAGGATGGTGTTCACTACACAATTTATAAGCATAACAAGTGCTTAGGTGAGTATCTTGGGGATGATGGTTTTTTGAAGTCAATTATTAACCTTGGGTGTAGCGTTATAGACTGCGATTGGAGGGATAACTAAATGAAAACATTGATATTTATCACTGCGATCTTACAGGCAGCATGGATTCTGCCTAATGTTTTGGTAATGAGTGAACTTTATTTTAACATAATGTCAGCAATAACAGCCATTTAAGGGAGGGTTAACATCATGAAAACTGAAATTGAAATCAGATCACGAAAGAAAGAGATCCAGATCAAAATTGAACGATTAAAGGATGATATCAGATCAGGGGGTAAACTTTCAAGGGTGGTCGGTATTCCTTCCATATGGGATATGATTTATAGCATGGAGGACACTATTAATATTTTAAAATGGGTACTTGGAGAGGTTAACTAATGAAAAAACATAAGATACCAAATGGTTGCGGTGGTTATGATGAGGTTGACTACCTGATAAACCACTATTGCCCAAGGAGTGACCGGAGTCGTGCCTGTCGTGGCTGTGGTGCTTCTCTGGATGTTTACGGCAAGGTGATCGATTGTGACCCTGATGTTAAAATCGAGTGGCAAGTGGTTGAATGTCAAAGGTGTCATGACGTTACCTTGATTGATTTGTAGGAGGTAA
>Ga0180438_10009470_pt1 | contig 12120 bp, 22 predicted proteins | sample SS_ome_12_FD_132455 | JGI IMG/M metagenome (GOLD analysis project Ga0180438, IMG submission 132455) | Hypersaline lake sediment archaeal communities from the Salton Sea, California, USA - SS_3_D_2 metaG | ecosystem: Environmental > Aquatic > Non-marine Saline and Alkaline > Hypersaline >...
AAATGCGTAATGTCAAGAAGCCGATGAAAGGCCACTTTGCCAAGGCAAAAGTTGAGCCAAGGCGCCATCTTGCTGAGTCAAGATGTGAAGAAGGGGAAGAATACACTCTCGGCCAAGAAGTAGGTGTCGACTATTTCGCAGAGACCACCTACGTCGATGTGACCGGGACCTCTAAAGGAAAAGGTTTCCAAGGGGTCATGAAGCGTCACGGATTCGCAGGAGGGCCCGCCGCTCATGGTTCTGGCTTCCACCGTACTGCAGGATCTACAGGGATGTGTTCAAATCCTGGACGAACTTTTCCTGGCCTGAAAATGGCTGGACACATGGGGCACGAGCGAGTAACCGTCGAAGGACTGAAGATCGTCAAAGTGGACGGAGAGCGAAACGTACTCCTCGTCAAGGGAGCTATCCCGGGACCCCGAGACGGTTTGGTCTATATCCGGAAGTCAATCAAGCGAAGGAGCAGCTAGAGCAATGCAGCTAAAGAAATACGATATCACCGGAAAGGAGAAGGGAGAAGAGGCTGTCGATGACAAACTTCTCGACGTGCCGGCCAACTCTCAGATGATCAAAGACTATTTGGTCGCGAAGCGAACCAATGCTCGTCAGTGGTCAGCAAGCACCCAAAGTCGTGGTGAGGTTTCCCATACTAAGCGAAAGCCATTTGCTCAGAAGGGAACTGGTAACGCCCGTCAGGGATTCTTGGGATCTCCTCAGTTTAAAGGTGGAGGAAGAGTTCATGCTCCTCGTCCTAAATTTGACCAACATGTCCGGATCAACCGAAAAGAGAAAAGACAGGCAATCCGTCACCTTCTAGGACAGCAAATTCAAAAGTCTGCCTACATCCTAGAATACAAAACGCTCGATGCTCCCCAAACCAAGACACTGGCTAAATTTCTTGATGAGCTAAAGATCTCAGGAAAAAGAGTCTTGTTCCTCGCCCAAGGAGGCGAAGGGAGTGCGGCGGCACACGGAACTCTTTCTCTCAGCTTGCGCAATATCCCCAGAGCAGAATTTACCTACCTTCCCAATGTGAACGGGGAAGACCTCGCTCTTTGCCAAGAGCTCGTAATTCTCGACGGAGCTGTCGGCGATCTGATGAAGACCTTAGGAGGAGCTGAGTAATGAAAAACAAAAGCCCATATGACATCGTAAAATCTCGATATCTCACGGAGAAAACGAGCGTCCTAGAAGGACTTCGAGATAACGCAAGCAACCGCTCAGTGGCTGCCTGTGAATCTCCAAAATATGCATTCCTTGTAAACCCCAAGGCCAACAAACGAGAGATCGCCCAAGCGGTGGAAGAGATCTATGCTGAATCGAACGTCAAAGTGAAGTCAGTGAACACGATCACGATCAAGCCGAAAAAGCGGCGAGTAAGAGGAAGATTAGGGTACAAGTCAGGATTTAAAAAAGCGATCGTCACTTTAAGCAAAGATGATCGAATCGAAGAATAGGTAGAACGCGGATAAGCTATGACTAAGAAATTTCGTCCAACCACACCTAGCCAACGCTGGCTCGTCTTAGAAAGCCACGAAGGGCTTACCCGTAAGGGAAGACAAACCGTCAAGCCTCACAAACCCCTTATGCAAGTAAAGAAACGGACAGGTGGACGAAACCATCATGGCCATATCACTTGCCGTCATCGTGGGGGAGGGCACAAGAAAATCTACCGAGTTGTCGATTTCAAGAGAGATAAAGAGAATATTCCAGCAAACGTCCTCTCGATTGAGTATGATCCGAACCGTACAGCTCACATCGCGCTGATTGCCTATGCAGACGGAGAAAAGAGATACATTCTCGCTCCAGAAGGTCTTAAAGCTGGTGATAAAGTGATTACGTCGGATGAACCTCCGTACAACCCTGGATGTTGCATGCGCCTCAAGGCAATGCCCCTTGGTTCTGTCATCCATAATATCGAACTCGTTCCTGGACGTGGAGGAAAACTCGTTCGTTCAGCTGGACTTTCCGCCCAACTCATGGCGAGATCTGCTGGATACGCCACCATAAAAATGCCCTCTGGCGAAGTGCGCATGGTTAAAGAAACATGCCGTGCAACCCTTGGTGTTGTCTCCAATGGAGAGAACATGCACAGGATGGAAGCAAAAGCCGGAAGATCTCGTTGGAAAGGTTTTAGGCCTACCGTCCGGGGAACCGCGATGAACCCTGTTGATCACCCCCACGGTGGAGGTGAAGGACGCCATAATGGATACCTCCCGCAAACTCCTTGGGGACAGTACACAAAAGGCTATCGAACCCGCTCGAAGAGCAAATCCAGTAAACTGATCGTTAAGCGGCGTAAGAAATAAGGAATAGGAAAAGTATGGGAAGATCTCTGAGAAAAGGACCCTTTGTCGACCACCACCTACTTGACAAAGTAGAAAAGCAGAATCAGCAAGGGATGAAGAAGCCGATTAAGACATGGTCACGACGTTCCATGATTCTCCCCGATATGGTGGGCCACACTTTTGAGGTGCACAATGGGCGAAAGTTCATGACCGTCTTTGTTTCAGAAAACATGGTCGGACACCGACTCGGAGAGTTTTCTCCGACGCGGACATTTAAAGGACATCCGGTGAAAAAAGCCGTAGTAGCGAAGAAATAAGGAAAAATTGATGCCAAATTCTCAAGCCATAACGAAATACGTTCGCCTCGCGCCGAGGAAAGCGCGTCTCGCAGCAGGGATCATCCGAGGCCTCGCCGCCGAAGAAGCGATTGTTCAGTTGCAATACTCGGGCCTTAAAGGTGGACGCCTTTTGCTCAAGACACTAAAAAGCGCGATCGCGAATGCGGAAACTGTTCACGGAGTGCAGAGAAGAGACCTCCAAGTCCAAGAAGTTCGGATCGATCCGGGACCGATTATTAAACGGGCTAAGCCAAAGTGTAGAGGAGGGCGAGTGCCGATCAATAAACGAACAAGTCATTTTACCATCGTAGTTGGCACACGAGAATCTGAGGAAGGAGCGTAAGCGTATGGGACAGAAAACATCCCCAACAGGGTTTCGATTAATACTCACCAAAAATTGGCGCTCACTGTGGTTTGCCAACAAAAAAGAATTTGGTGACCTTCTCAAGGAAGACCGAGTCATCCGAAAATTTCTCGAGGGCCGACCAGCATGCGTAGGAAGCTCGCGATTCACGATCAAACGGATGAGTGGAAAGATTGAAGTGACCATTCATACTGCAAGACCAGGTCTTGTGATTGGGAAGAAAGGCGCTGAAATCGACGCTCTGAAGAAAGAGTTGAAGCGGCTTACAGGTAAGGAGATTTGGGTTGAAGTCGAAGAAATCAAGAGACCCGATCTGGACGCAAAGCTTGTAGCTGAAGGAATTTCAAAACAGCTAATCCGAAGAATACCATTCCGCAGAGTGCTCAAAAAAGCACTTCTAGCAACGATGGATGCGGGTGCAGCTGGGATTAAAATCCAAATTTCTGGTCGTGTACAGGGAGCAGAGATTGCCCGTACCGAATGGTATAAAGAAGGACGGATCCCACTCCACACCCTGCGAGTCAATATCGACTATGCAACAGCTCGTGCCGAAACGACCTATGGATCGATCGGAGTGAAAGTTTGGATTAATAACGGCGAAGAGACCACTAAGTAGGAGAAGCAGCCATGGCCTTAATGCCTAGCCGACCAAAATATCGAAAGAAACAGAAAGGACAACAGCGTGGACTTAGCAAAGGTGGTTGCTTTGTAGAGTTTGGGGACTTTGGAATGCAAGCCCTAGGGCGTGGACGCATCACTAACAAGCAAATTGAAGCTTGTCGTGTAGCGATTAACCGCCACTTTCAAAGGAAAGGAAAAGTTTGGATTAAAATTTTCCCTGACACCCCAGTCACAAAGAAGCCTGCTGAAACCCGAATGGGTAAAGGAAAAGGTGGAGTTGACCATTGGGTTGCGATTGTCCGCCCAGGACGGATCTTATTTGAAGTAGGCGGAGTTACACGAGAAGAAGCGCAAACAGCTCTTCGACTGGCCTCAGCAAAACTCGCCATTCCGACCCGGTTTGTGGGTCGAGTAGAAAAAGTTTAAGGAGAAGAGATGGACAGAATGATGGAATTTAAAGACCAATCTGTGGAAGAATTGAAAGCTCTTCACCTTGACCTTTCAAAGCAACTCTTTGCGTTGAAGAATGAGCTAAGGACCACACGGAAAATTGATAAGCCTCATCTACTGCAGAAGGCAAAGAGAGATAGGGCACGGGTACTTACCTTGCTCCGCCAGAAAGGGGAAAAGGTAAACTAAAAGGATAATCGATGGAAAAAAGAAAACCAATCACCAGAAAAGTCCGCGAAGGGGTTGTTGTCTCCAACAAAATGGAGAAGACAGTCACCATCATGGTCAGCCGTAAAATCCGCCATCCACAGCTTCAAAAAGTGATTGTCCGCGGGAAGAAGTATTACGCCCACCACGAGTTAGAAGATATTGCGGTAGGAAGCCGCGTAAAGATCCAAGAGACAAAACCACTTTCCAAGCTAAAGCGTTGGAGAGTAGTAGAAGTTTTGCCTCAGTAAACCGAATTAGCGAGAAAAGAGAACTATGATTCAACAGGAATCTGACTTACAAGTTGCAGACAATACCGGAGCCAAGCGGGTTAAATGCTTTAAAGTACTTGGTGGATCGAAGCGCCGCTATGCTGGTGTAGGTGATGTGATCATCTGCTCAGTGAAGGAAGCGAGCCCTGGCGGATCGATCAAGAAAGGTGAAGTAGTCCGTTGTGTGATCGTCCGAACGAAAAGCTATATTCGGAGAAAAGACGGAACTTCGCTCAGGTATTACGACAACAGCTGCGTAATTATTGATGAGAAAAACAACCCGAAAGGTTCACGTATTTTTGGGCCAATTGCTCGGGAAATTCGCGAGAAAGGGTTTATAAAGATAACCTCACTCGCCCCAGAGGTGATTTAGGAGAAGAAATGAATAAGTGGATACGGAAAGGAGATAAAGTTGTCGTGACTGCTGGGAACGAAAGAGGACAGACAGGAAATGTTCTTTTTCGGACAGAAAAGCGGATCGCTATCGAAGGTCTTAACATTCGAAAGAAGCATGTTAAGGCAAGACAACAGATGCAACCAGGTATTGTAGAAATGGAAGGAACGGTCCACATTTCCAACGTGAGCCTCTGTAATGAAGAAGGCAAACCCGTCAAAGCCAAAGTAAAATTTGCTGAGGACGGATCTAAGCAGCTCATTTATATGGATGCTGGAAAAGAAGTTGTTTTGCGAGATCTTAAGAAAAAGTAAAAGAAAAAATGTCTAGACTACAAAAAAAATATAAAGAAGCGATTCGAGAAGAGCTCAAAAAGCAATTCACAATACCGAATTCGCACCTGATACCTGAGCTGAAGAAAGTCATTATCAGCATGGGAATCGCAGAGGCAGCCAAAGATAAAAATGCTTTGCAAGACTGCATTAAAGAGCTCACCTTACTTTCAGGGCAAAAGCCGATTGTAACCAAGGCGAAGAAATCGATTGCTAACTTTAAGAGCCGTGAAGGCAACCCTATTGGGCTTAAAGTGACCTTAAGACGAGTGAGAATGTACGACTTCCTCGATCGTTTTTGCAACATCGTTTCGCCACGGATTCGTGACTTTAGAGGATTTCCTCTGAAACTCGATGGAAAAGGAAACTACTCCCTTGGCCTTGATGACCAACAAGTCTTTCCTGAGCTGAATCTCGACGAAGTGAAACGTACACAAGGGATGAATATCACCTTTGTTACTTCAGCTACTTCTGATGATGAAGGTTTCGAACTGCTCAAACAACTTGGTCTCCCATTTAAGGAGGGGAAGAAATAATGTTTCACGATCCAATCTCAGATTTTCTCACTCGGATTCGCAACGCCCAAGCACAAACCCATCGGTTTGTCGATATTCCTCTAAGCAAAATGAAAGTCAATTTGGCTAAAGTGCTAGAGGAGCAAGGGTTTACTAAAGGTTTTGTAGTGAATCAAGAGAAGAGAATGATTCGAATTTACTTAAAATATGACAAGCGCCGCAAGCCGTTGGCTCAAGACCTGAAAAGAGTCTCGAAGCCAGGACTACGACGTTATGTCGGATATCAAGACATTCCTAAAGTGCTTGGTGGAATGGGGATAGCAATCCTCTCTACCAATCAAGGAGTTGTCGATGGAGAAACAGCCCGCGAGCGAAAGCTGGGCGGAGAGTTATTGTGTACTATCTGGTAAGGGGATTTTAGATGTCGCGTTATGGAAATTCACCTATTCCCCTGCCTAAGGGAGTAGAAGTAAAGCAAACTGGGCACAAAGTCACGGTCAAGGGCCCCAAAGGGGAACTTGAACTTGAGATGAAGGAAGGAATCAAAATCGCCGTAGGCGATGAGGCTATTCAGGTCTCACTTGATGAGAAAAGTGGACTGCATAAAGCCATGCATGGTCTCTATCGATCACTGATCAACAACATGGTGATTGGCTTGACTACTGGCTTTCAGAAGCGCCTTTCCTTGATCGGAGTAGGTTATAGGGCAGCTGTTGCAGGGAGTAAACTCGATCTACAACTCGGGTATTCCCATCCAACAGCCGTGGAAATCCCAGGCCATCTCGAAGTTGCTGTTGAGAAATCGACCACCATCGTGATCAAAGGAAGTGATAAACAAGCCGTAGGACAATTTGCAGCAACCGTTCGAGCCGTACGTCCTCCCGAACCTTATAAAGGTAAAGGAGTTCGATACGAAGACGAGCATGTACGCAAAAAAGCTGGAAAGGCAGCAAAAGGTAAAGGGTAATCCATGGAGAACCATCTTAAAGAGAGAAACACGCAACGGGGACGTCGCTCAAAAAGAGTGCGGAAAAAAATCCGGGGCAATGCTGAAAAGCCGCGTATGTCGGTACTTCGATCGAATAAACATCTCCAGGTGCAGCTCATCGATGATGAAAGCCACAAAACCATTCTTGGTCTTGGCACACTGAGCAAAGAGTTCAAAGGGACCGAATTTTCAAAAAGATCGAAAGCAGCAGCAAGAGAAATTGGAAAGCGGATCGCTGCAGAAGCGAAAAAGAAAAAAATCTCCCGAGTAGTTTTCGACCGAGGACACTACCAATATCACGGCCTCATTGCCGAACTTGCAAACGGTGCGAGAGAAGAAGGATTAACGTTTTAAGGATAAACTATGGCAGGCAAGCAACGCTATTTTCGCGCAGAAGACATAAAAACAGAGTTTGAAGAGAAAGTTCTCTACATTAACAGATGTTCCAAAGTGGTGAAGGGAGGACGAAAATTTAGTTTTTCTGCTCTCATCCTGATTGGAGATGGGGAAGGACACATAGGGCTCGGTTTTGCTAAAGCAAACGAAGTAGCCGATGCGATCCGCAAAGGGACAGAAGCAGCACGTAAAAACGTCCTTAAAATTGAGATGGAAGACTCCACAATCCCTCACGAAGTGATCGTTGATTGGGACGGAGCCAAGATTTTGATCAAACCTGCACCAGAAGGTACAGGAGTTGTAGCTGGCTCGAAAATGCGCTCTGTTTTAGAGATGGCTGGGCTTAAAAACGTCGTTGCAAAAAGCCTCGGCTCAAATAACCCACTCAACCTCGTACGTGCGACATTTAAAGCGTTAGAGAGCCTCCGAAATCGAGAAGAGAGCTTAGAACTTCGAGGAATAGCATGACCACACTGCATACATTAAAAAATACTCACCGAAAAAAGGCAAAAATCCAAAGAGTTGGAAGAGGACCTGGTTCGAAAAGAGGAAAAACCTCTTGCCGTGGGGTAAAGGGTGACAAGGCTCGCTCCGGATATAAGAGACGACATGGACAAGAAGGGGGGCAGCTTCCTCTATATAGAAAACTTCCGACTAGAGGGTTTACGAATGGTCGATTCCGCAAGGAAAAAGTCGCCATCAACCTTGGAATGATCGAAGCTCTGTACCAAGAAGGCGAGACGGTTAATGCCCAAACTCTAAGAGAAAAAGGACTTTCTCCAAGAGAAATTCCTGGTGGGATCCGCATTTTAGGTCAAGGTGAACTCAAGAAGAAAGTGACGATCGAAGCTCATCATTTTTCAAAATCAGCTCGTGAAAAGCTAGAAAAAGGATCGATCCCTTTTAAAGAAATTCCTCTTCGGAATGCAACCAAATAGGCGGCCCAATGATTAGTGGTCTGATGCGCATACTTTCTGTCATAGAGCTAAGGAAAAAAATTGCCTTTACTCTTCTCATGCTCGTAGTATGTCGTATTGGAGCCTACATCCCTGTGCCCGGCATTAACGGCGAAGCAGCTGTTGAACTATTCCGCCAGGCAACGGGTGGAGGGCAAAACCTCTTTCAGCTAATGGACGTCTTCTCTGGTGGAGCTTTCGCCCAAATGACCATCATTGCTCTTGGTGTGATGCCTTACATCTCTGCCTCCATTGTGATGCAGTTGATGATGGCCATCGTTCCTTCTCTCCAGAGAGAGATCAAAGAAAACCCTGACGTAGGTCGCCGTAAGCTTGGAAAATGGACCAGAGGACTAACCGTTCTCCTTGCCACCTTTCAGGCAGGGCTTTTTGCTAAATATGCACTCAGCCTTAATGCGGGTAGTCCTGGAATCATCGTTGAACAGATCCTCGCAGTCCAAGCGATGGGATTTCCTTGGCTTTTCTATCTCATCACCATGATGACCATGACCGCTGGAACTATGTTCTTAATGTGGATCGGCGAGCAGATCACTGAAAGGGGAGTTGGGAACGGAATTAGCTTGATCATCACGATTGGAATCCTTTCCTCTCTTCCAACTACAATGGGTGCTATCGGGCGAAAGCTCAACCTTGACTCCCAAGAAGTAGGACAGCTGACCTTTATTTCACTGATCGTTCTTATGGCCCTCTTCGTCTTTATCATCATCGGGACCATCCTTGTCATCCAAGGGCAGAGAAAAATCCCCCTTCAGTACGCTAGGCGCGTTGTAGGGCGTCATGAAACTCAGGGCGGCCGGGCTTACATCCCACTCAAAGTCAACTACGCTGGCGTGATCCCCGTGATTTTCGCCTCCTCCATTCTCATGTTCCCCGCGACGATCGGACAGTTTGCTGGACAGGGAAGCTGGCTTGCGAATTTGACGAGTTGGCTTGCTCCTGGTAGCGGATCCTATTCTGTTGCCTTTGTGCTCCTTATTATATTCTTTACTTACTTCTGGACCTCTACACAGTTTCACCCCGAGCAGATTGCTTCAGATATGAAGAAAAATGGAGCCTTTATCCCTGGTGTGCGCCAGGGAAAGCCTACCCAGGATTACTTGGAAGCAACGATGAATCGAATTACCTTTGCTGGGGCCTTCTTTTTAGCTGCGATTGCCGTCTTGCCCTCCATCATTAGTAAGCTCCTCAAGGTAGACCCAAATATTAGTTATTTCTTTGGAGGAACCTCATTATTAATTTTAGTAGGGGTTGTTCTAGATACAACAAAACAAATTGAATCTCATATGCTTATGAAAAGATATGAAGGATTCATGAAAAAGGGGCGCTCCCGCAGAAGATAGCCTTGATTTTAAAGATTTCTGCTGATAAATTTATAGGACGTTGAACAAAAGGACAGTCTAAATGCCAAGAATAATTGGAATCGACATACCCGATAAAAAAAGGTTGATCATCAGCCTAACCTACATTTACGGACTTGGACCGGTCAAAGCTGCTGAAGTTATCGAGAAGCTTGGTCTTGATCCGAATATTCGTGCCTCCAACCTAACGGAAGATCAGATCGCACAAATCAACTCACTTCTTCAAACTCAGTACGTAGTAGAAGGAGATTTGAGAAGGGAAGTGCAGGGCAACATCAAGAGATTGATTAGCATTCAAGCTTATCGAGGAATTCGACACCGCTCCGGTCTACCTGTACGCGGACAGCGGACCAGTACAAATGCACGAACTCGAAAGGGAAAGAAAAGGACAATCGCTGGCAAGAAGAAACCAGCGTAAATTGAGGAGACAGAGAATTGGCTAAGCAAGATTCGCAAAAAGGATCACAGAAAAAAGGTGCAACTCGCGTTCGTAAAAAATCGCAACGCAGTATCCCTACTGGAGTCGCTCACGTAACGGCTACATTTAACAACACTATTGTTACCATCACAGACCTCGTAGGAAATGTGATCGCTTGGGCTTCTGCTGGTAAAGTGAACTTTTCAGGCTCACGTAAATCGTCTGCCTTCGCTGCAACAGTAGCTGCACAAGACGCTGCGAAAACAGCAATGACGATGGGAATGAAAGAAGTTGAAGTGAATTTGAAGGGGCCCGGAGCCGGACGTGAGTCAGCTGTCCGTGGACTTCAAAGCGCAGGACTTTTGATCACACTGATCCGAGATAAAACACCTGTGCCACACAATGGGTGTCGGCCCAGAAAAAGACGGCGTGTGTAATCCAAATAATTTATTGTAGTTTAGGGAGAAAATAACTATGGCAGTGAGATATGGCAAGTTTGAGTTGCCCAGTAAGATCAGCCTCGTAGAGAAGTCAGAAGACGGGAAGTTTGCCCGATTTGTTGCTGAGCCTTTCGAGCGCGGATTTGGACATACTATGGGAAATGCTCTGCGCAGAATCATGCTCAGTTCATTAGAAGCCCCTGCGATTGTATCCATTTTGATCGAAGGCGTGCCCCATGAGTACATGGCGGTAGAGGGGATCATCGAAGACATGACCCACATCGTTCTCAACTTAAAGGGTGCTCTGCTCCGCAAGCACCCTACGGATGACCAACCAGGATCACGTAGACCTCGCACAATCAACACATTGCTAGAGATCTCTGCTGATAAGCTTGACCAGAACAACGGTCAGTTTGCGGTTACTCTAGGAGAGCTTATTGGGGATACCGATTTTGAAGTCGTCAACCCAGAGCTGGTCATTTTCCACGCTACGCAGCCGATGACACGTAATGTCTCGATCAAAATCGCAATTGGCCGGGGATATGTTCCTTCAGAGCAGCATCATTTTGATAAAGTAGTAGATGAGATCGTCATCGACTCTATTTTCTCGCCAATTCGTCTTGTGAACTACTTCGTAGAAAACACTCGAGTTGGGCAAGAGACAGACTTTGATAAGCTAATCTTCGAAGTCACTACAGATGGACGGATCACTCCTGAAGAAGCGCTTGCGTTCACAACAGAGATTGGTATCCACCACTTTGACGTCTTCAAGGAAATTAAAGCCCAGCCGATCACTTTTGATCATGGCGAAGAAGAAGCTGATACAGACAAAGATGCACTAATGTCCAAGCTCGTCTTGAAAATCAACGAGATTGAACTTTCTGTGCGATCAACTAATTGCCTAGTTGGAGCTGAAATCAGCACCATAGCAGAACTTGTGATCATGCCTGAGTCGGACATGCTCAAGTTCCGCAACTTTGGAAAGAAATCGCTAAATGAGATCAAAGCTAAACTCGAAGAAATGGGACTCCACCTTGGAATGGACCTTTCTAAACTCGGGATCACCCGGGAAAATGTGAGAGAAGTTGTAGAACAGTATCTCAGTGAAAGAGCAGCGATCGAGGGTTAGTCAACACATAAAGGAAAACGATGAGACACGGAAAGAAGACATGTAAACTCGGGCGCAACGGAAGCCACAGAAGATGCCTAGTAGCGAATATGCTTAAGTCACTGATTGAGCACGAAAGAATCGTGACAACAGAAGCTAAAGCAAAAATGCTTCGCTCTTATGCTGACCAGATGGTTACCCTTGCTAAGAAGAACACTTTAGCATCGCGTCGCCAGGCTCTAGGTGAGCTTATGGTGCGATACAATAGCCTTACTCCTAAAGAGGCGCGCGCAGCCAAGAATGGCGATACCTCGTCTTATAATGGAGATCGAAAGGTAATGGATAAGCTTTTTGGTATACTTGGCCCTCGCTTCTCTGAGAGACAGGGAGGATATACTCGCCTGATCAAAACAGCGAGTTTCCGTAGAGGTGATAACTGCGCAAAGTGCATCATCGAGTTTCTTCCCGAGTAGATTTTTCAAATACTTTTAAGCTGAAATGACAAGAGAACTTTTTCTTGTCATTTTTTTTGCTTTGCCGACTCTTCCCAGTTTACTTTACATAAAATTTGTGATATCATGAACCCACGAGCCTTAAAATATTTTTGGAGGGACGCATGGGAATCAGAGTAGGAATCAATGGTTTTGGAAGAAT
>Ga0180438_10009472_pt1 | contig 12119 bp, 12 predicted proteins | sample SS_ome_12_FD_132455 | JGI IMG/M metagenome (GOLD analysis project Ga0180438, IMG submission 132455) | Hypersaline lake sediment archaeal communities from the Salton Sea, California, USA - SS_3_D_2 metaG | ecosystem: Environmental > Aquatic > Non-marine Saline and Alkaline > Hypersaline >...
AAGGCCATTGTTGTGGAGACAGGGCTGAAGACAGAAGTCGGAAAGATAGCAAAGGAGATATCAGAGGCCCCTGCCAGGACAACCCAGTTCCAGATTGAGATAGAGGATGTTGGGAAGAAAATCTCCATCCTGACATTCGGAATCCTCCTTGTCATAGTGGCGACGGAATTCATTCTCGGCGTGGGAGATATATTCTTCATATTCCTTGCGGCAGTAGCTCTGGGCGTCGCAGCGATACCTGAGGGGCTGCCTGCTGTTGTGACTCTTGCGCTTTCGATGTCGACCAACCGGATGCTGAGACAGAAATCACTGATGCGCAGGCTTTCCACTGTCCAGGATTTGGGTTCTGTCGACATTATATGCACTGACAAGACAGGCACCCTGACAGAGAACATGATGACTGTAAGGAAAATCTACTTTGAAGATAAATACTTCAATCTTACAGGAAAGGGCCTTGAGAAGGACGGTGCCATAGCATGCGAAAAAGGGGCATGCCCTGCAGACCTTGAGTTCCTCCTCAAATGCGCTGTTTTATGCAATGATGCAAGGGAGATTGAAGGGGACCGCGGCCTGAAATTCAAAGGAGACCCCACAGAGATAGCACTTCTTTTTCCTGCATACAAGGCAGGCTATGATGCTGAGGGCATAAGGTCAAGATTCAAGCGCATAGGGGAGAATCCGTTCTCTTCCGAAAGGAAGATGATGTCCACCCTGAACCAGGCCAAAGGGAAGAACTACGTTTTCGTTAAAGGGGCTCCGGAAGTTGTGCTTTCCAAATGCACAAAAATCCTGAACAACGGGAAATCAGGCCGACTCACTGCAAAAGAGAAGAAAAACATAATGAAGCAGAACGAGGCGATGGCCTCAGAAGCACTGAGGGTCATCGGTCTTGCCTACAAGGAGCAGGAAGGTAAGAAATACAAGGAGGACAGCCTTGTATTCCTGGGCCTCATGGGCATGATAGACCCGCCGAGGAAAGGGGTCAGGGAGGCTGTTGAGGACTGCAGGCATGCAGGCATCCGGGTCATCATGATTACAGGAGACAACAAGTATACAGCAGAGGCAGTGGGCAAGGAGCTCGGCTTCAGCGGCGAGGCGCTCACAGGAGAAGACCTTGATGACTTATCTGAAGAAGAGCTCTCCAAGGTTGTTGAAAAGATTGATATCTACGCCCGCACCAGCCCCAAGCACAAGGTGATGCTGCTCAAGGCACTCAAAGAGAACGGCCACGTTGTCTCCATGACAGGAGACGGCGTCAATGATGCTGCAGCGATGAAGAACTCTGATGTGGGCATAGCAATGGGCATCCGCGGCACAGAGGTCACGAAGCAGGCAAGCGACATGATAGTGCTTGATGATAATTTCATCTCCATACGGAATGCTGTTGCAGAAGGGAGGGGCACATTCGATAACATAAGGAAATTCGTCGCATATCTCTTAGGTGCCAATATTTCAGAAGTCCTTGTCGTTTTCCTTGCGACCATAACAGCATTAGGTATCTCTCCGAAAATACCAATCCAGCTTCTCTGGATAAACCTGCTCACTGACGGGCTCCCTGCACTCGCTCTGGGTGTCGACGCACCTGCGAAGGACATCATGAAAAGGAAGCCAAGGAAAAAGACCGAGAGGATGATATCAAAGGATACGCTCTACTTCCTCGCCTCCATAGGCATAAGCGCAGCCATTGCGATAATGCTGCTTTACGCATTGTCACTTTCCATCAGCCAAATCAAGGGCTATACGATGCTCTTCACAGGGTTTGTTGTGCTTGAGATGGTCACTGTCTATCTTGTGAGATGGAGGCATAACACCAGCCTGTTCTCGAACAGATGGCTCCACCTTGCAGTCTTCATTTCCCTTGCGCTGCAGCTGGTCATAATATACACCCCGCTGAATGCGCTTTTCATGATAGAGCCGCTATCCCTGAATGACTGGATGCTCATAGGAGTGACGCAGATATTCTATCTTCTGCTGGTTCTTACAGCCCTTAAGCTGGAACCGTCCATCCTGAAAACCAGCGCTTCTAATTAGTGTTAAAAAGTGGATTAATAGGTATATTTATAAACATTTCCCTGCACAATTATTATTTAGATGAATTTTTTTGTTCTCAAAACACGTTATAGAGACCTTTAAAAATCATTAGTATGAAGTATAACCATAACTTGTTCTCCCAAGTGGTTTTTATGGATAATTCTAAATCTACGCATGAAGCAAGGCAAACGGGAACCACAACCGTAGGTCTTGTAGCAAAGGATGGAGTTGTTCTTGCGAGCGACCGGAGGGCGACTATGGGATACCTCATAGCAAGCAAGGATATAGACAAGATATATCCTATATCCGACAGCATCGCGATGACAATCGCAGGAAGTGTGGGCGATGCCCAGACACTGGTGCGCTGGATGACTGCCGAACTCAAGCTCTATGAGCTCAAGCATGAGAAGGCGCCCACAGTGGAGGCGGCTGCATCGTTGCTTTCGAACATCCTTTCACAGTATAAGTTCTTCCCGTTCTTTGTACAGCTTCTCGTTGGCGGCATTGATGAGAGGCCGAGGCTGTTCTCGGTCGACATGCTCGGAGGCATGACAGAGGAGAACGTCACAGCCACCGGAAGCGGCTCGCCAATAGCATACGGTGTGCTTGAGGAGATGTATGTCGAATCCCAGGATGTTGGACTCAACATCCCAATAGCTGCCAAGGCGGTCAGTGCGGCCATGAAAAGAGATGCCGCAAGCGGCGAAAGGGTTGACCTGGTGGTTGTGACAAAGGCGGGATTCAAAAGAATGGACAAGCATGACGTAAAGAAGCTTGTCTCTTAATCAGTTTTTTGTTTTTAGGACCGGTTTTTCTACTATTCACGAGGTGTTTTGTTGCACTTTAAAGACATGGTAAAGAAGATAAACGAGATAATGCCAAAGGACTGCGTAGTCACAAAGGTAGAGCCTGAAGGGCTCTCCACAGTGATTTACATAAAGGACATAAGGGCATTTTATTCCAATGACAGGCTCATCAAGGAGCTTGCAGGCGCGCTAAAGAAGAAAGTCACAATCAGGGTTGACCCCAAAGAGCTGATGGAAGTCGACAAGGCAAAGCAGGAGATAGAGAACCTTGTGCCTTCAGAGGCGGAAATCAAAGGCATAACATTCGTGCCTGAGATGTGCGAAGTGCGCATCGAGGCCATAAAGCCAGGACTTGTCATAGGGAAAGGAGGCTCAATACTCAAGGAAATCATGCTAAGGACCAACTGGGCTCCTGTAACGCTCAGGGCCCCTACAATGCCCTCTTCCACCCTTGACGGCGTGAGGAAGATACAGGTTGTTGAGGCCGCAGAGCGCAAGAAGTTCCTGGTCAGCATAGGGAAGAAAATCTGCCAGGACCCCCCGCAGAGCGACTGGATAAGGGCAGTTACGCTGGGCGGCTTCAAGGAAGTAGGGCGTTCATGTCTGCTAGTGCAGACTCCGCACAGCAAGGTTCTGATTGACTGCGGTGTGAACCCTGCGACTTCAGACCCCACAAAGGCATACCCTTACCTGAACATGGCAGGATTCTCGCTCAAGAACCTTGACGCAGTGGTTGTGAGCCACGGGCACATGGACCACATGGGTTTTGTACCTTACTTATTCGCATACGGCTATGACGGCCCTGTGTACTGCACACCGCCGACAAGGGATTTGATGGTGCTGTTGCAGCAGGATTATCTCAACCTCTGCAACAAAGTGTTCAACATAGATGCCCCATACACAAAGAAGGACATCTACAAGGAACTCAGGAATGTCATAACAGTTGATTACGGCGAAGTTGTCGACATCACCCCTGAGATGAAGATGACGCTCTACAATGCAGGCCATATACTTGGAAGCGCAAGCGTGCACCTGCATATGGGGGAAGGGGCGCACAACCTTGTATACACAGGAGACCTGAAATTCGGGTTCACAAGGCTTTTCGACCCTGCACATACAAGATTCCCGAGGCTTGAGACCCTTCTCATAGAAAGCACATACGGCGGCAGGAATGACATGTCTGTCAACCGTTTTGAGAGCGAGAAACGCCTCATGAATATCATAAGGGAAACCGTCGCAAAGCGCGGAAAGGTCCTCATACCTGTGTTCGCAGTGGGAAGGTCACAGGAAATCATGCTTGTGATCGAGGAGCATGCAAGAAGGGACCCCAACTTCAACGTACCGATTTACATAGACGGAATGGTCATGGAAGCATCAGCAATACATACCGCATATCCTGAATACCTGAGGGAGCAGCTCCAGAGAAGGGTTTTATCTGACAGGAGCCCGTTCGAGTCTCCATTAATCAAAGTCGCAAAAGGCACATCCAAGGAAGAGATAGTGAACGGAGAGCCTTCAGTCATACTGGCGCCGTCCGGTATGCTCACAGGAGGGCCTTCATACGAATATCTCAAGATGATGGCTGATGATGAGAAGAACACGCTTGTGTTCTGCGGCTATCAGAGCGCGCTTTCTTTAGGAAACAAGATACAGAGAGGCATGAAGGAAGTGCCCATACAGGCCGACAACGGTAAGACCAAAGGGCTCAACATAAATATGAGGATTGAGACTGCAGAAGGCTTCTCAGGGCACAGCGACAGGGCCCAGCTCATGGCATTCCTCAAGAACCTGCGCCCGACGCCTGAGCGTGTGCTCACGATGCACGGCGACTGGGGCAAGACAGAGGAATTCGCACGCTCCGGCGGAATGATGCTCAGGAAGGAATCACGCTCGCTTGCGAACCTTGAGGCCGTAAGGCTGAGATGATTATTCTTTCAATTCTCTTTTTACCTCATATCGTTCCCATGGGTAGACAATCCAGGCACTCGTCGTTCCGTAATAATAATCGGGCTTGAGGATTGCCTCAGGCTTGTAGTGCAGCGCAGCCGTCCTTATCTCAGCTGCCCCTTTATCTTCAAGATATTTCTTTGCAGCAACAAGGCTTTTCCCAGTGTCTGCGACATCATCCACAAGCAGGATTCTCTTGCCTTTCAGGTCCATGGCGAGCTCCTGGGTTATTTTCGGAGCATCTCCTGTTTCACCGACGCTCTTGTAGAAAACCATGCCTACAACCCCTAAGCTCTTTATGCCAAGCATATCGCTCAGTATCCTTGCAGGAACAAGCCCTCCGCGGGATATGCCCACTATCATGTCAGGCTTGAAATCTCCTGTCTTCTCTGCAAGCTTTTCACAGTATATTACGGCTGCTTCCCAGCTTATCCTCAGCAAATCCATATGGACCACGTCGCAAAAACAGCCCGAGAAACGTTTAAAAGCCTTTCTCTGTTATAGCACCTCAGTTCATCCAATCAGGTGTTACAAATGAGACCCTTGAAGATTGACGAGGAAGAAGACTGGGAAGAGGACGACTTCGAAGACGAAGAATGGGGGGAAGAGGAAGAAGACGAAGAATTCTAATTTTCCTTAACTCCTTAAATTTTCCCCTCCTTATTCTGCTCTATTAAATCCGCTGCCAAGGGCCCGTGGCGCAGCCAGCTTTGACTGAAGATATCAGGCAAGGCCTGCTATGGATAGCGCGGCAGCCTTCTAAGCTGCCAAACAGCGAAGAGAGCTGAAGGTCGGGGGTTCAAATCCCCCCGGGCCCGATAAATAAGTCTTTAAATTACTTATCACTTAAATTCATAGTTACCAAATTCTAGAAAACCAATGGCTAGAGGTGGTGTTATGGACATGACTGTCTCAGAAATAAGCAATATGGTCGGAACCCTGCTCAATGATACTTCCATTCCTAAGAACATAAGAAGGGCCCTCCAGGAGGCGAAGGAGCGCCTGGACGGCACTGACGAGGACAGCGTAAAGATAAGCGCTGCTATTTATCTGATTGAGTCGATTACAGAGGATATCAATATGCCGCCTCATGCCCGGACACAGGTCTGGGCAATCATGAGCGCCCTGGAATCGCTCAATGAGCAACGGTCGGAAGGATGATGGAGGAGCTTGCAGGCAAAGGGATAAGACTTACGCTTGAAGCAGAGGATATCCTGGAAGCGAAGAAGTCAGATGAGCTCCTCAAGAAGATAATCGACTTGGAAAAACCTCTAATCTCGAAAGAAGACCTGGAATCCCTGCTCGAAGAGCCTGAGGCCAAGCTGGAAGTGGCAAGGACGGCCGATTTCCTCCCTATCGCAAAGGACTATAGCGCAGACCTGAAGGTCAACCATACCTACGACGTCACAGGGAAATCAAGGACAAGAGGGGGCGTGGAGAACTTCATAAGCCATTTCAGGAACCGTTTTGAGAGGTTGGGCAGGCTCCTCAGGAGAAGCGGCTCGACCCCCCATGCAGACCTGGGGGACATCAAGAGGCACCTGAACGAGAAGGTCAGGGTAATCGTTATCATCTCAGCCAGGAGGGAGACAAAGAAAGGGAACCTGCTTTTCGAGGTAGAGGACATGACAGGGACCTTCAAGGTCGTCGTCTCATCCTCAAAATACAGCGAGAAGCTCCTGGACAAGGGCAAATCAGTCATCCTTGACGACGTAGTGGCCATAACAGGCAAGGTCCTTGAGCCCTATATCATAGCAGAGGACATAGAATGGCCTGAACTGCCTGTCATAAGGGAGAAAAAGCTCTCTGAGAACGATCTGGCTGCTGTCTACCTCTCTGACCTGCATTTCGGCAGCAAGCAGTTCCTGGGCCATTACCTGAAGGCCTTCACCGACTGGCTCCACGGGAAAGGGGCTGCAAAAGAGCTTGCAGGCAAGGTGAAATACATCTCCATAGCAGGGGACATCGTCGACGGCATAGGCATATACCCAAACCAGGAGAAGGACCTCGTCGTGAAGGACATATACAGCCAGTATACAATGTTCAATGATTTCATAGAGAACCTCCCCGACTATATCGAGGTAATCGTGGCCCCGGGCAACCACGACGCTGTCAGGCGCGGAGAGCCCCAGCCTGCCCTTGGGAAGGATTTAGTGTCTGCAGATATCACGTCTGTGGGCAACCCCTCCAGCGTCACCATAGAGGGCATAAAGCACCTCATATATCACGGAACGTCGATAGACTCCATGATATCCAGCATCCCGAACCTCTCATATATGCACCCTGAGAGGGTGATGGTCGAATACCTCAAGAGAAGGCACCTCTCCCCCATCTACGGCGGAAACCTCATGATTCCTGAGGACATCGACTATATGGTCATAGAGGAGCCCCCCGACATATTCCACACAGGCCATGTCCATAAGAACGGCTATACCCAGTACAGGGGCACGCTCGTCATAAATTCAGGCACATTCCAGGACAGGACCGACTACCAGGTAAAGCAGGGCCATGTGCCCACCCCCGGGATGGTCCCTGTCTATGAGCTGAAGCACGGCCGGCTCAGGACGCTTGATTTTAAATCCTGATTCTCCGAGGTAGGAATCTTTATAAACTTAAACTGCAAATTCGTATCACTGAAGTTTACCATGGTGATATGATGACCAAGTATCTTATAGCAAGGCAGCTCTCTGGGAGAAAATTGGTAACCAACGAAGGCGAGGATTTCGGAAGGCTTGTGGACATAAGCGTGAATGAAGTGAGCGGCAGAGTAGAATCACTCATTGCAGAGCCCAACCCTGACAGTGAACTTGCCTTGAACCTGAAAAAAGACGATGGTCTTATCCATATTCCCTATGAGAGTGTTCTGGCAGTGGGTGACTTTATCATCCTTGAGAAGCGGAACATTTCTTACTAATTTTTATGTTTTCATATATCGCAGGTATTGATGAGGCGGGCCGCGGTCCAGTACTCGGACCACTTGTTATCTGCTGTGCTTATTGCAAGAGGGAAAACGAAAAAACCCTGAAGAAAATAGCTTTCAAGGATTCCAAGGGGCTTTCTGAAAACCAGAGAAAAGAAGCATATGCGGAACTGAAGAAAATCTGCAATTTCAAATTCGTTGAGGTAAGTGCAGCGGACCTGAACGATTTGATGAAGAAGATGTCCCTGAACGACATTGAGGCAAAATTCATCGCAGAGCTTGTAAAGAAAGTGGACAATGCAGATGTCATGATAGACATGCCTGACCGCTATTCCTGGGTGTTCAGGAAACGCATGGAGAAGTTCGGAGTGAAACGCTTCGAAGCAGAGCACAAGGCTGATGAGAAATATCCCATTGTCGCAGCGGCATCCATATGCGCAAAGGTCCTAAGGGATGAGAAAATAGATAAGATAAAGGAGGCCACGGTTGACTGCGGCTCAGGCTATCCCTCAGACCAGAAGACAATAGCCGCACTCAAAGACAAGGAAAGCTACAGGAAGCTCGCCCCTTTCATCAGAAAGAGATGGAAGACTCTGGACACAATAAAACAAAGAAAGCTTTTTGAGGAAGAATAATCACTCGTTGCTTTCCACGGTTATTGTACCTTTCATCACCATGTGGGTCAGTGAGTAGTACTCGCATTCCATTATATCATTGAATGTGACCGTGGCGCTTTCTCCTGGGCCGAACACACCTGTGTCGAATATCTGCTTTCCGTCAACAAAGCATGTTGCTGAGCGCGGATAGCTGCCTTCATTCACCCATGTCACTGAGTCTGTCTGCTTCACCGTTATGCTTGAGGGGCTGTACTCGAAGTCATGTATCTTGACAGTGTGCTCCTTGGGCACATATACGTCAGGCTCCTCCTGCTCCAGGGTGAATGTCACCTGCTGTGCTATGCGCGGGTAATATGAGGTTCCGTCATTGTTCAGGAGCTCGACTTCGGCGGTGTGGTCCCCTAGCTCAAGGCCGCTCAGCACCTTTATCTTGCTGGAGAATGTTCCCTCTGACATCCCGTCCACAACCAGGCTGAAATGCCCTTCACCTGTCTTTGCTGTCCCTCCTGGAGGCTTCAGAAGCAGGTTCTGCGTGCTTATAACAAGCGTGACCTCGGATGTCCCCTCAGGCACGACCACCACCTCACCGCTGCCCGGGCTTGTTATCATGAAGCTCGGCGTGGGGGGCGGAGGCGGAGGAGGCGGCGTCACGTTCGGCGTGACATTCTGCTCTTCTTCAGCCGTGAAAATGCATCCTGATAGCACTACACCCAATAACACCAAAGCCAATAATATAAGTCTCATGGGAATGAATTTTGGAGGTTCATTATATAAACGTTGCTCCATCTTAAACCGCCTATGATAAAGGCAGTGCTATTCGACTTTGACGGGGTCATTGTGCACTCAGAGGAACTGCACATGAGGACCTTCATAGAGCTCCTTTCAGACTATGGGGTGGAGGTGTCCAGGGAGCGCTGGTACCGGGAATTCGCAGGCACAGGCTCAAGGCGCATCTTCCAGGCGCTTGCAGAGGAGCATAGCATAGATGCAGATATCGATGCCCTTGTAGAGGCAAGGAGGAGGAACTTCATCGACCGTGCAAAGGAGCTGAAGGAAACCCTTGGCCTGAAGGATTTCCTCGGGTATCTGAAGAAGAATGGCATAAAGACAGCTATCGTCTCAGGAGGCCACAGGAGCTACATAACGGTGCTGCTTGACATGCTCGGGATAAATTCATTCGACTTTATTGTCTCTGCAGATGAAATCAAGGCAAGGAAACCAGACCCCGAGCCCTTCCTGCTTGCAGCAAGGACGCTTGGCATAGCGCCTGAAGACTGCCTTGTGATAGAGGATTCCTATTCAGGCTGCGAGGCTGCCAGACGCGCAGGCATGAAGCTTGCTTGGGTGCGTCCTGACGATTCGATGCAGGCACCTGAATGCGACCTGGAAATAAAGGATTTCCTGGACAAGGGCCTAAAAAGGCTTTTCGAATAGTTTTATTATGGCTATGATGCAATAATCATACGTCGGAATTTCAAAAACTTCGGAATTTCCGCTCGAGGTGTTATTATGATAAAACTTGAGCTGGACCGGAAAAAGGGCACTATCATGGTGAAAGAGCCCTCTGATGTGTCCTCTCTCCAGAACGGCTTTTACGGACAGATGAAAAAAGGGATTATTTACCTATCCCCAGAGGAAGCGCTCTATATAATGGACATAAGGAACGGCAGATGCTACGACGAATCAGGCAACCAGTACACATTCAACGACGTTGCATCCCAGTTCCCCAAAAGCAAGAAGCTTCTGGCCAGATACCTCACCTTCAAGGACTGGAGGGACAAGGGCCTGATGCTCTGTGATGCCTCTGAGGCAGAGGGAAGCTACGGCAGGACAGTGCTCAAGAAGTACCAGAGCTCTGATTTCAGCCTGGCGGCCTATTCATTCGACGGTTTGTTCTTCCCGAACGACCTTATAACGACTGTGGATGACTCACAGACAGGCAAAGACCTTTATGAGAAGTACTGGCTGGGCCAGTCCGGCACCTACAAGGCAGCTCACAGGGGCAGGATTTCCAAACTTGATATCTTCGAGACCATATTCATGCTCAAGCACGGCGGTCTGCATCTGAAGAACGCCAAGCTGCCTGACGTCAGGAAGACAGCAAAGAAGAGGATAAAATTCTTTGACGACCTCTATGCTGTCTATGAGGACTGGAGGCTCAGGGCCTATGTGATGAAGACCGGCTTCAAGTTCGGAACCCATTTCAGGCTCTATTTCCCCGGGGCATCCCCTGTGAAGACCAATGCCGACTGGATGCACTCGAAGCACGTAATCCATGTGTTCCCGAGGAAGCACAAGCTCCTTATCTCGGAATGGTCGCGCGCCATCCGGGTCGCGCACAGCGTGAAGAAGACCTTCATCCTGGCCATTCCAGGCAAGAAGACAGCTATAAAGGTCAATCCGAAGAAGCCGAGGCTTGACTTCCTGCTATATCACAGGAAGAAAGGGGGCATAGAGACCCCGAAGGACGGCACCCCGAGATACCTAATGTACTCCCTTACAGAGGATGAATACATAGGAGGGGAGGAGCTTGCCAAGGCTTTGGCAGAATGCGAGCATTTCGGGCTTGAGATGCTGATGGCCATAAGCGACAGGGAGAGCAGCGTCACCTACTATGTCATAAAAGCGGTAGAACTCCCTGGCAGCGAATACGAATACTATGAAATAGAGTGGGTCCAGCCCTGAGGTGCAAGGGCGAAGATTTATAATCTATTTGTTTCATAATTTGTATAGGTGTGTAGATGCTTACAGTGTGGGAGAGGTCCATTGTTATCTTTCTTATGATGCTTAATGTCAGCTTTGCTGTTATCATAGAATCAGGCGATGCAGGAGAGGAATTCTCTCTGGATATGGCAGAGCTGAAATGCCAGGAGGGTGCAGATGCAGTATATGTCTGCCTCGGCAATGTGGTGAAGGCAGTTTCCCCCAATGGAAGCACATTCTACAAGCCTGACGGCAAGGTCGTCTACTGCCCTGATGTCGCTCCTTCTGAGATGGGCGCAGAATGCGTTCAGATGCTGGTTCCCAATTACTGCCCTGAGGAATCCCGGTGCGGGGCCTCAGAGCCAGAGGTATTCCCGGGCCTTGACACCAATGAAACTGCCCCTGTTGACAATGCCACTGTAGAGGAGCTTGAGCCTGCCCAGCCTGCAGCCCAGCCTGAGAGCACGGCAGTCTATACCAGTGATGAGAACGAATTTGACGCTACAGCAGCCCCTGCGCAGTTCGAATTCGCCCTGGGCAACCTCCTATGGGTCGTACTGCTCCTTGGGGCGAGCTCTGTAGGCATACTCTTCATGCTGTTCAAGAAGAGCATGGAAGAAGAATAATTCTGGATGATTGGAAAATAAAAAAGGGAAAATATTGGAAAGCTATGAGCACTTTCCAACCAAAGGCTTAGCACCAACCTGTATAAGGCCCGTAACTCCTCCTTTGTTGTATGTTATCCTTACATTGGGATATTGGAACGGGTCACCAACAGCTCCGCATGTCGCAGGAAGCGTAGCGCTTACTGTCTGCGTCTCACCACTGTCAAAGATGGTGCTGGTGTTTCCAGCGCTCCAGACGGATGTGCCATCAATGGTCACATCGGTGAGCGAGAGCTGCTCAATGTCGTTGTTCGTCATCTCCAGATCAAGAGTAGTACCGCTTGCCTTGAACGTCTTAATAGAGAAGGGCGCAGTACCTGCCCAGTAGTCCTTGCTCTGGGTTTCCAGAGACGCCGCACCCAGGCCGGCAAAACCGCCGACAAGGAACACGACAACCAGTGCTACTACGAGCACCACTGCCAATATCACA
>Ga0180438_10009473_pt1 | contig 12119 bp, 10 predicted proteins | sample SS_ome_12_FD_132455 | JGI IMG/M metagenome (GOLD analysis project Ga0180438, IMG submission 132455) | Hypersaline lake sediment archaeal communities from the Salton Sea, California, USA - SS_3_D_2 metaG | ecosystem: Environmental > Aquatic > Non-marine Saline and Alkaline > Hypersaline >...
ATGCAACTTGCGCTTGAAGCGCCTTAGAAACATCGTCCCCTCCCCAACATTGAATTTACGAACCACTATCGAGTTGACGTACAGGACCCGTCCTGATTTTGCGAAACGACGCATCAGTTGAATGTCCATGTGACCATGATTATGATACCACCAGTCGCTATCACCAAAGCAAAGAAAGGTTAGGTCATTCTTGCTGTTGTTTTTCAATTCCGATTTCGTCATAAAGTTTTCTCATTTTGTCAATGGCAAAATCCCAGGTAAATTCCTGCCTGATTCTATTTCGAGCCTTTTTTCCCATACCTTCTCTTAAGGCGGGGTCATTGGTTAAGACGTCAATTGCTTTTGCGAAATCAGCAACCATCTTGTCTTTAGTGCTCAAAGCAACCTTGACCCCACAGCCATCAGTAACTATATATGCCGGGCCTCCCGAATCAACACATAGAATTGGTAATCCACTCGCCATCGCTTCGGTAAGGGCTATTCCTGTTGGCTCTTTTACGCTGGGGAACGCAAAAATGTCTGCGTCAATATATGCCTTTACAACCTTCTCGTGCGGAACAAATCCTTTCCATACAACTTTATCATTTATCCCTAATCGCTGAACCATCTTACGATAGCATTCTTCCTGAGACCCCCGACCAAATATGATTAATTTGATATTCCGACTTTGACACTTCGCCATAGCCAAAAGCAGCAACTCCAAACCTTTACTGGGAACCAGACGACCAACGTATATCATCTGCAGTATATTAACTCTGCCCCCGGGCTTGCCGGCTTTGTGACTCCTAATTTCGATATCGTAAGGCGGAGGTGGTGAGATAACCATGCATTTACCGCGATATTGAAGAGGTAAAATATCTTGGACGTAAGGCGCGGATACGATTATCCGTTTTGTCTTGTCATAATGCCTCCTGAGTAACATATCATATCGTAATCGTAATTCATCGAATAAACGCAACTTCAAAAAGCCTTCTTCTTTGCCTTCCAATTCTCTCATAACCGATGGAGGCTTCAATCCTCCATGTATCGGACCAATAATAAATGGAAAGCCTGTGTTCAGCAGGGGGGAGGGGTACCGCAAAGATCTCGGAGTAAAGTGGTGACACAAATCGAAAGATAATTGGCTTGCTAGTTTTCTTGCAACTATATATGCCCTTAGGAAAAACTCTATATATCCCGGGTGAACTATTCTGTCAAAAGTATCCCACCGCTTGAAACTGATATGTGGCTTAAGAATTATCAGCTTTACATGCTTGTTATCTTCCAGACCGCAAACAGAATGCAATCTGCTGCCTGTGGTTATAACCTGGAAATTAACAAATTCGGATAAGCGGTTTATCCATTCAAATGCCATCCTGGATTCACCGACATCGTTTTTGGCTAATCCGTAAGCACAGGCCAAAACGTTAAGTCTCTTTTGTTCTTGAAAACTCATGTAATGTTTCCAAATAGTGTCTGTATCCCAGCACTCCTTTTAAGCCGGCAATATGATTTGCCAAAAGTTTGCGTATCTGCTCTTTGGGCCTCAGGAAATAGTAAATACCCACGCCCAGGAGCCGCGAAGCATAGAATATCACCATGCACAAAATACCCAGTCTTGCCTGCCATAAAGGCCAGTGTTTGAACATCATTTTAATCGTAGATGAATCCTTAATAACTGCTCGCTTTTGACTATACAAAACCGCACTTGAGCCTCCAAGATGTATAATTTGTGCCTGCGGAGTAAACATATTCCTCCAACCTGCTTTACGCATACGATAGCATAAGTCATTCTCTTCGGAATACATAAAAAACTGCTCATCAAACATACCTGTTTCTTTTATTGCTTTTCGCCTTATAAGCATGAAACATCCGGAAACAACCTCCACCTCTCTAACATCATCTCTATCCCACCAGCTCATTTTGGCACGCCCAAAGAATTTACTTTTCGGAAAAAGTTTATACAGGTAGGTACAGAAGAGCAATTGGTTGAGTAAAGAAGGAAACATACCACAGGTAGGTTGTAGTGTCCTGTCAGGATTAAGTACCCGACAGCCGACTATCGCCGTTTCAGGATGTGCATCAGCAAAAGAAATGCTTTTCTCAATAGCGTTATCCAGTATTAATGTATCACTATTCAAAAGTAAAATGTAGCGGCCTTTGGCAATCGTCATACCTTGATTGTTCGCCGCCGCAAAGCCTCGATTTTCTTTATTTTTTATCAGAGCAACTTGCGGAAACAGGGTTTGAACCATTTCAACCGAGCCGTCGCTTGAAGCGTTGTCAACCACAATAACCTCAAACCGGATATTTTCAGTTTGTTCATAGACCGACTCCAAACAACCTTGCGTAATTTCATGAGTATTCCAGTTGACTATAATAATTGAAACGTCAATACACACAAAAATCGAGCCCGTTAAACCCTATCCCAAAAACCTATAAACAGAACTAATAGAAAATGAAAGAATCGCTTGCTATCTCTGTCCCGATAAGTATCGACTAAGAAGCACAAGCCGGAAATTTATTTCAACAATTTCCTTCACAGCGCGATCCAAAATGTCGCAAAACGCGGTAAGATAAATAACCAGTGAGATTTTGTTGCATCCGACAAATAAAGTGTCAGACGATTTTAACATCTCTTTTGATTTCTCGGATTACCCTGAGCAGATTTCTACGGGAGCACTCTATCCATTTTGTTGCCTTTATTCCTGTGCGCCCTGTAAAACAGGACAACGGCAACCCCCAAACTGATGGGCAAACCCGCCCTTCAAAAAATGATTTAAACACCGCTTGCTCGTTTATCGTCCCGTTTAACTTTACAATCATTGAAAGTGGGAATAACTGCTTGCCGCAATGAAAATCCATCCCCACTAAAGGTGATATCTGATTGTATGCAGAAAGCAATTCAAGTCCTTTTTGAGATGGTGAAAAACCATCAAACTTTCGATTCCATACTTCTATGTACCGAAGATGTTTTGCCCACGATAGTTCAAATTTTTCCCATGCCTCTCTGCAATCAGGGTGTGCAAGTACCGCCACACCTCCAAACTTAGAAACACCCTTAAGCAATTCACCCGTTTCTTGTTCTACTCCTAAAAACGGAACAGCACCCCAAGTTAATATGTGCACGGTATTTGTCTTATCGCTATATTCCAAGCCGGGGACCACCTTCACTTTGTCATTGCTCGCTTCTCTACATGCGTTTCGATAATTCGCCCATCTGGTCTCATCGAATCCACGTTCGTGTTCGGTCGTCAGAATAGCTCCAATTCCCAATCGACCGAAAACTTTGACTAATTTTTCGAGAGGCCATGTTCCATCATATGACCAATCTGAGTGAACATGACATACCGCCTTGACCTTTGTCATGATGATTTTACCCGAGGCAAAACAGCGTTACGCAAGGTTTGGTAGGTATCATCCCAAAAAACTTTTGTACAACCCGGTTGCCAGTTGTACCAGCAATCGCTCAACTTAAAGTGTAGTACGTCACAAAGGGTTTTCCATGTTGAAGGCCACTCCGTTAATGCTTTCGATTTGGGGCCACGTATGACCATTAATATATGCAAAATTTCCCGTCCGAGATGTCTGCATACCACAGCAGGATGATGTGGCACTTTGGGGGGGACAAAGGTTGCATCAAAAACCTGACGACAGGCCCATACCGGATATTCAAAGCCCATCCTTCGTGATAAAGCAATACTTCCCCACGGCCTGCCATTAAATTCCATAAACCAGGCTTTTCCCGACTTGTCACGCAGTAGTTCAATCATAAACATTCCCCGCCACCCAACATCGGTAACTAATCTTTCCGAAACTTCCTTTAAACGTTCGTCCACTGCTATGCTCATACATGCACTGGAACCTGAGCCCGAAGGATTCATCATTCTAATCCGTCGGTGCGCACTCCACTCTTTAACCCCACCCTCCACCGCAAAACCAAATATACCTTCTCCTGTACCTGAAATCAAAGATTGTGCAAGTAATGGCGTATTCCTTTCCCAAGACTCAATTCCTGTCTTTAGCTCTTCGCAGTTGGCGCAAATATAAAACTTGCTTTTATCAAGTTTTCCGAGTTGCAAATTAACTGCTTCTGCCGGTTTTAATATCATAGGAAAATTGTCTAATTCATCCGCTTTCTCGATTGTGTTAAAAAACTTTGTTGGTGGAACGGAAAAACCGGCCTTTGATGCTTTCTCTAACTGAAGTTTTTTGTTCAATGCAAAATCCGCGCATATCTGTGTTGCACCAACAATAGTCATATTTCTGCTTCGGCTGGCTTGATTGCATACCCACAACGATACGTCGTCTAAAGGCATAATCGCCGCAAAGCGTTTTGTATCCCAATATTTAATAAGATCGTCAACAGACCTTTGGACATTTGTCTCAGGTGAACCGACACCAAGCAACTCAATTTCTCTACACTTACGGATCGAAGGGCACGATTCCCACCGTGTAAAAGCAGAAACATAAAAGCCCGCTCCCAACAGACACCATGCGACCTCGGGGGCAGCAAGGGATTCCCCAAAACCGATTAATATTCTCGAAGAATCACGTTTATGACTGTTTTTCATGCCGCTAGTCTATCTCCAGCGTTTCCACAACAGTTTCACGTTTCTGATTAACTCTTTTGTTCCAAATTTTTTCTGTTTAATAATCGACTTTACCGATTCCGGCGAGTTGAAAGAGAAAAGGGTATTACGAGGCTGAATCCAGGCATCCGATCGAGCTAATCCCCTGTCACTTGTATAAACCTTCCGGTAACCGGCTTTTCGCAAATGGTACAATACACGACGATTATAAAATCCGAAAGGGCAAGCAGTTTCATTTATTGGACGATTTAGTATATCTCCTAATAGTTCTTTGGATGTGTATATTTCATCCTTTAATTCCTCATCGTTAAGTTTCGTCCAATCTCGATGGTACATTCCATGCGAGCCTATCTTCATGCCCGCGTGAGCCAGTTCTCTGACATCTGATTTACTCAGATACCCGGAAACATCAAGCTGTCCAGCCGGAACAAAAAAGCTTGCCTTCATTCCATATCTCAAAAGGGCTGGCAGAGCAATGTCGATATCGGAATAATTTCCATCATCAAATGTAACTTCGACATTAGATCGGCCATGAATCTCATTCAGAAGAGATTCAAAGACGGCAATGCTTAGCCACGTTTGATTTTCATCCGGTTGCAGATATTGCAACGGCTTCCCAATACCATGAAAAGTAAAATATATCATATACGAATCTAATGTAAGCCTATATTATGACGGCAGGTATTACGCTCAAAAACTTAGTGAACCACCGATATATCTGCATGTAAGCTCAAACGACAATATTAATCCCATTTGCACGCGATCTCTGAACTGATTGTTACAATTATATTTTACGAACTCCCTGAGTCTGTCAGAATCATAAAGAAAGGCGCTCGCCATATTATCAGGCTCCAATAGTGCAAGAGTTTGTTTCGAAGCAAGCTCATTATTGATTATTTTTTCTAACCCCACGTCATCCATACCACGAACCGATCTTCCAAAAAAAGTCATCTGGAGTTTGGATAAAATTTTCTTTGCAAAACCGGTATAGTAACAAAACAGCAAAGGAATATCCTTTATATTCACAGGTCTTCCTGGCAGACCGTTAGACATTAATACTGCAGCATAACCGGGATGGCATATAACCAATGCGTGTTTGCCAATTCGGGAATTTTTTTTATATTTCCAGGGCATACGAAAAGCCATATCGATAATCTGATTATCAAAGTAAGGCAACTCCTGGCGATAAAAGTAGTTGTTAAAGGTACAGCTTCGACCAGCGAAACGTTGTTCTCGCGCTCTCAGATAAAAATCGTCAAGACGCCAAAACAAGGTGTTGCCCGATGTTTCTGAAAAAAATGTATTTACCAACCGCCTCAAAATTTCATAATAATTTTTGGGAAAAAAACTTGAAAATATTTTCGGTTTCACACCTATGTTAGGAAGCATTTTCATAGTGATGAGCCGATCCACTTTAACCTCTCTTTGTTTATTTGAGATACCTTTGTGTGAGATGTAAAAGAAGCCCCTCAGAATTTCCCCGCCCGTGCCCGATATAGAAGCCTCCCGAAGATGAGCCATCTGTCGATTACATGAAGGGGACGCTATTAAGTTCAGGCAGTCCGTCTCACCATCTGTCAAAACATGTATTAATTTCAAATCATCCAGGAATAGCTCTTTCATATCCTGAGCCGGCGAAAGCACATAATGTCGGAAGTCTTCAACTTCTTTCAATTGCTCAGCTATGCGTAGTTCCCTGCTGCCGGCATTGCCAATTGTCAATGCCATAAATTCCCTTCCGGCTCCCAAAGCACATGCCAGATTAAGGCGGGAATCCATCCCTCCGGTTGTCTCAATAGAAGTACGACAATCTTGGTCCAACCTCAAAGATACAGCCTTCTTTAATTTTTCAGCAAGTTCTCCGGCTACCCGGTTAATCGGAACAACTTTTCGTTCCTCAGTAGGTGTAAACCAGTAACGCTCCTCTTTAATACAGCCGTCAACAAAACTAATCCACATTCCACCATTTATCTTTTTTATCTCTTCATAAAAGGTTCTCTGCCCCAGTAAATAGCCGGACGTGAAGTAACTAACTACTGCGTTCCTGTCGATATGAATCTTCATCACCGATGCCAAGGCCAGTGATGATGTGGACAGAATATATGAGTCTGATATTTTTGCCATATATAGATGTTGAAGCCCCACTTTATCAGTAAAAATATTAATCTTTCTTTTGCGGCCGTCAAATATTACCAACACAAAAGGTGCACTTAATGAAGTGATTACATCTGAGCCTTTTTCTAAATAATCACGCAAAAGATGTTGTGAGTAGTCGGTTCCTTTGATATCAGCATACCGTTCAATGGTCGGATTACCTATACACACCAACCAACTTTTTGTCTTTTCATCCCGGACTATTCCGTGCGTGCGTGCATGCGACATCCACAGTTTCGTTGCGAGTATCTCGTCAGAACTGAAGCTGTCTTCACTAAGTCCTTCTATTTGTGACTTCAGTTTTTCTGTCAAATTGTGAAACAGAACCCGATTAGCCTGGGCAATCTGGTTCTGACTAATACAGGCTGCAAACGCAGTCATAATATTATCCCCACAGTTACATTCGGATAATCAATTCACTCGAAATGAACGACCTGAACCGGACATTTTCAAGTGACTTAGATGGAAAGTCATAAGCAATGTTACCATTCGGAAAAAAACAAAAAATTCTTGGTTCTTTTTTTAAACAGAATCCTTTGTTTCACTCAGCATGAAAACAGGAAACGCTCTCTTTGAATTAGTTAATTTCTCTGAAGTTTCTTGTGTGCGCTTCTCACAACCGCAGGCATAGCACCACATAATCCGAGAATCATATAAAAAACAGTAGCGGTTTGACCAAACAAGGATACAGAATTAAATGTACCTAATATACCAAACAACGCCCCTGATATACACCATACAAGCCATTGGCTTGACTCATCAATGCTTGCCTTATACGCCCGTATCAAACTTTTTATTGCCATTATTAGCATCAGAAAAAACGGCAAAAAACCAACTATGCCGTACCTGCTCAGAATCAGAATATAATGATTTACCATATCTGTGTAATTTCGCTGATCAATCAAATAGCCCCACCCAGGCTCGGCATATCCATAACCAACCAACCAATGACCCGACATACCACCTTTAAACAAAGCAATATCAATCAATCTGCTTCGGTACCAAGCTGTGGCACCGCTGAAAGTAAAATAGTCTACAAGATCATAAAAATGACGATTGCTTATTATCTCCAAAAGTAGACATACAAATATAACCGCCGTAACTATTGGTTTCCAATGGGATCGCCAGCGAAATAAACATATGAAACCTGTAGTCAAAAAAGCCGTAAGCAAAGGACCGCTGGACATCGAAGATAGCATTCCAGCTATCATTATACTAATCCCAAGAAAAAAAATGTGCTTGTTGTATTTTAAGTTATTGCTTATTCCAAAACATATCGGCCAAAGCATGGCAAAAAACAGCCCGTACATGATTGAGTGGGAAAAAGTTACATATGCTCGTGTTAAACCAAATCTTGCTGCAGATTTGTCGATCTTTTGAGCCCAAGCATAATAAGCCTCGAAAAAAACCAACAAATTGTGTCCGCTAAAACATTGATAAACACCAACTATCGCTAATGGTGCGGTTATCAAAAGTATGCTTTTAAGAAAGCTTAAATATCGCTTTCTATGCGTCACTGCCAACCTGACCGAAAAATACGGCAACACGGTTTCCAACAACGCCGCGCCGTGCAGTGGGATGATAATATTAAAAGGCTCGGTTATACCAGCCGCTATGCTCTGTGCTACAAAGGAAAAAATCACACATGTATCGAGGGCGGATAACTTGAATTGCCGGCGCAAATCTTCCATACAACAGAATTTGACAAACAAAACAAAAATTAGGATTCTGCATACAGAAAAATCCACATTTCCCAAAGTAACGGTAAGGTAAGAAGGATACCAGGCAAGCAATGCAAAATAAATAACAATCCCATGAATCGGCGAACTACACAGAACCAGAATGCCTGCCACGAGCGATACGATAAAGGTAATAGTTTCCATGGTCTGTTTAAATCCCGTGCTTCCCTACGAATGTCAAGGTCAAATATTCAGCAGATAATGTTTATACTTTTTAGGCATCCAGGACAATGCATAGTCTGCAATATTTAGGCCGATAGCTTTCTTCATCCAGGCAACTTGAATAAACAAAGAAATGATATACGAAACAAGAAGAGCACCCGCAGCACCTTCAAGGCCAAATACTTTTACACCAGGATATAACAGAGCCACAATTAAAACCGCCAATGGCACCGCATGGCTTCTCTGTAGATGAGGTTTTCCAATGCTTATATAAACCATAGCTAAAACAGATGCCTGGATACGAAACAGCATAGCAGCACATAATATCGAAAATGGTACCGCTACGGCTTCGTAGGTTTTCCCATATATTAATGACAAAATAGATTCAGCAAAAACTGTTATTAAAATTATTATTGGAATACCTATTTGATATATAATCCCGGTTATCTTCAAAACGACCTCACAAAGAATTTGCTTGTTATCTTGTTTTTTTGCAAAGGCCGGGAGCAATACTTTGCAAACAATGCTGCCAAACATCGTTGCCGGCTGTTGTGCCAGCGCAAGGGCCATAACATAAAGCCCTACTTCTTTAGATAGCATCAACTTGGACAGTACGAAAATATCCGCCTGGGTTGAGACTATGAATAAAATAGGAAGGCCAAACATACCACGTGAAAATTTGAAGATATCCTGCAGATGTTTGCTGTTAAAATGAAAAGTCGGCTTGAACGGACAAAAAACATAGGATAAAAAGAGTCGTGTTAGAGATACGCATATGTGTCCTATTACCAAAACCCACGCGTTTTGGATGTAAAAAGCAAGAGCAATAGTGACTAAGTTGCCGATTAAGTCGCATCCCTGCCTCAGAAATATTGATTTGACAAACTGGAATTCCTTTTCAAGAGTAGCTATACGAGGACTCACAAAGCCGTTAAACAAAATATATACAAACGATACTTTTAACAAACTTTGCAGCTCCGGCTTTGCATAAAAGTTGCAAATCAAAGGCGTGGCAAAGTAGCCAAATGCAAACAGACAAAATCCCCTTACTGATTGAAACCACCATACAATATTAAGGTATTCTTTGTTGTGTCCTTCCTTGCTATGTATTACCGCTTGGGGAATACCAACTGAAGTTACACATTCCACAAAAAGCAAGACTGCAAATATCAAACCCATCAGACCTAAATCATCCGGTGCCAGAAGTCTGGCTAAAAGCATATTTCGAATAAGGCGGATAATTCTTTCTGTGAACGTACCAACAGTCAAAACTACCATACTACGGACACTTTTGGCCGTCAGGTTATCACCTCGGAACTTGCCTATCATTTCTAAAATGGTTTTATGCATATCCTTGAAGGGATAGAAGTTTAATACACTTTCTCCTCGCGGTTTTCTTTGCTGTTTGCTATCTCTGTACCCATGCAAATATGATTATCTTTACATGGTTTTATGAAAAATCTGAGGCATACTTGGTAAAATGGGTAGGATTCTTTTAAAACTTCTTAGCTGTACTGTCTAATTTCATTTTCGTTCTTTAACCCTTAACGGAGCCAATAACTTATGTCGTTTATAATGATGAAAACGAGCCAACTCCCTCCGCTTGCTTTTTCGCTTTACAAAACGTATTGCCCAGCCGGGATACCTGCGGTCGCAAGCTTGACGCAACAGCAAGTACAGCAGAGTGCGAACCTGTGGAACCGTCAGCGCCGGCGTATATTTTTTCCCCCCGGCGTGTTTCACGAATTAAAAACCATGTCGCAATAAGCGAGAGCGTTTGATGATGATACCAGCCTGTCCACGTACGAACTTCATAATCCGAAAGCCCGGCCTCGCTCTTGGCTCGCTTGAGACTGTCTTCTATGCGATGTTCAGCCTTGATAACACGAGCCAACTCTTGCAAAGCTGTATCCGCAGGTGCATTGGAAAGATAGTAATCGTACTTTACCTTGCCGTCTCCGCCAGGCGTACGCGTAACTACCAAAAGTTCTTCTACAAGCTCACGCCAACTTCGCTCGGTTCGAGCAACAACACGACAAGTAACAATCTCCATAACAAGCGGGCCTTTTTCACCATCTCGAACATCGATTTGACTCCAGGCATCATCGCCCAACAAACCACGCCATTTATCAACACGGTTAAAGGGTTGTTTCGGAGGCTGGCCACGACCACCATAAGCAGGAGGTGGACTATCAAGGTCTCGAATGCCGGTGTTCGAAGGTACAGCCAGAAGATACTGTTCGCCCAAAGCCCGCAAATCCCTGCGAAAACGGCTCGAACGGCAATGGCAACCAGAACAGGTGAACCAAGCAAACCGAGAACAAATCTCATTAATTCGGATAAACTTTTTCTCTCAACCCCCAGCCTTGGCATAAAGGGGACCAGGACATAAGACACGATACACAGGATGGCCGCCTCTGACACTAAACCAATTACAAGCGCCCAGACGTTTTGTATCACAAAAGCAAGAGCTATCGCCACAAATGTTCCTGTTACTCCACTACCCAGTGAAAGTAATACAACCCGGCCGTATTTATGTTCTTTTCTTAGTACGTTCATTCGTGGACTTACAAATCCTCTGAAAAGAATAACCAAAAAAGCGACCCTAAGGAGGCTCAAAAGCTGTGGCTTGTTGTAAAAGGAGCTTATCAATGGGGACAGTATTATCCCAATCACAAACAGGACTAAGCTCTGTATTGCCTGTACCCACCAGGCAGCATTAAGATATTCACTGTCAGAGCCACGTTTGCTCTGAATAACCGAATGGTTTACACCCACTTGAGTAAACATCTCAAAGACTGTTGGTGCAACCATAACGATGGCCATCAGCCCAAACTCTTCAGAAGCCAGAATGCGGGCTAAAATGATGTTTCGGATAAATTTCAATCCCCTGTCGGTTACTGTTCCAGAGCCGAATATCAGTACGCCCCGCGCCATCTTGGCTTGAAGACCTGTACCCAAAACGAGCTTTATCTTATCTAAACTTGCTACACCCATACTTTTCATTAAAGGCAATATATTCTGCCAATCAAACTAACCAGACGGACATAAACAAATTCTCGACAAAAATACATTCGAGAGTCAAACCAATTTGGATACCACGGTTAATTAACGCAATTCGTAAATATGGGCTTGCCCGGACCGTTAGATTTTTTTTCGCACCCAAAAACTCCCCGGCCAGTTTTTTGGGGGATTATAAGAATCAAAAGCTTCTTGTAACTTTTCGGGGTGTTTCAAATGCATATGACTGCCCATCCACAAAATCTCGAAACTGTTGTTAAACATAAGAAACGCTTGAAGCAAATACTGTTCATTCCAGAAAAAGTGGTGTTTTAAAACCCAATCCTTTTTGTACTCCGCAGGTATAAAGATATCATGAAATGAAACAATGACACCTTTATTCAGTCTTGGTAGTATTTCCAGGTATTCGTATTGGACATCACTGCCTATCTTCAAAACATGACTTGAATCAATTAAAAGCATATCATTTTCA
>Ga0180438_10009474_pt1 | contig 12119 bp, 10 predicted proteins | sample SS_ome_12_FD_132455 | JGI IMG/M metagenome (GOLD analysis project Ga0180438, IMG submission 132455) | Hypersaline lake sediment archaeal communities from the Salton Sea, California, USA - SS_3_D_2 metaG | ecosystem: Environmental > Aquatic > Non-marine Saline and Alkaline > Hypersaline >...
AGCAACCATCGGCTCTCACGCAAGCCAGCATTAAAAAAGGCCGATTCTTTGCGCAACTTTCTTCTAAAGAAAGTTGCAAAAAACGGGTCACTGCACATAATCCAAAAGCCCAGCGCAATGAATCACCCGCCGATGAAACGAACAAGCCCGACGGACAGAGGGATGCGGGGAGGCCAACCACCTACCCGTCCCGTGAATTCGAGACGGGTGATTTTGATGACGCTCCCGGCCAGAGGGCGGGAGCGAAAAAAAACGTTCTACATTGTGAATTAGGACGACATGAAAGCTAAAAACAATTTCACTCAGAAAGCTTTTCTACCAGATACTCCGAATTGAATTTTAATAATCCGTATGCTTCATCCGTCAGATGCTTTTCCTTTTGAGCATCCAACTCGTTGATATATGCATTCAGAAGGTTACTAACCGTATGAATTTGACCTTTTTCGAGCTGTTCTTTTGCGTTATTTAGTTTTACTCTTAGACTATTGAAAACACCCTGGTTAGAAATCCAGCCCAAATCATATGCTTGTTGTTGATAAGTACATATCCGATCTAGAAAAGTAAAAGGCATAAATGGATCTGTGTCATTCATTGGAACAAGGGTCTGACCCTTTTTACTGTTTTCATAAAAACTACCCCCGATTACTGAATCGGGCTCTGACTCTACAACAGGGGTCGGAAAGTAACCTTGTACATAATAAGTTCCAACCATGGGCAGCTCGTGTGAAACGATCCGAAACCCACCTAACTGGTGACCCGGTCGAATAAACGCCGATGTATCTTTCGCTCCCCAGGATATGATACTTGTATCTTTGGGTTTTAACACAGACCACCCCTCCGGCGATTCCAGACTGTCGGTTGTGTCACCCGTATAATCGACCCGAAACGTCCATACATCCTGCTCGCTCGTCAAACCACTGGAAATCGTGTAGTCATAAGTAAGGCATTCATCATATTCGTATAGATTACACTCGACAGACACATCAATATCCTTTGCAGATGGATAGATAAATATGTACGTGCTGTCCTGTGCTAATGCATTATTTATTAAAATTATGTTAATGATTCCGAGAATGAATATCTCCTTACGCATGGTCTTCTCCTTATTTTTCACTCATTGTACAGTGATATGGTAATGATTCCCTTCTATTAATCTTGCATTTGAATAATTATCAATGATCCATTCAAGTTGAATTCTATTTAATTGCATTTCACATTCATCGTCTTGATTTATTCCATTAAATCCTATGTCTACATGATGACCTTCTCTATGGGAACGATGCGGGATCCGCCAATTATTATTCGTATCAAATAATCCTCCATATACTAAACTCATATCGTTTATTCTGAGTCGGATTCCTTCATTTAAGCGAGCATAATCATCAGCTATATTCACGATAGCATTGATAAGATTTTGTGTTCCATAATGATTGTCATAATGTAATGAAGTGGGTGGATTAGGACGGCATGGATCATTTGTATCATCATAATTATCGGGTGCACCAACTAATTCGTAATTGATACCTTCTTCAAGTAAAATCAAATTTGGAACGTACACTCGCAGAGTATCCCTTGCTTTTATTGTGTCTCCATAAATAATGGCATGCGTTACAAATTCAAACATGCCACAAAATTTAGGTGACTGATAATCTATTGTAACTAAACCAGAATCATTTGTTGGCAATGTAATTGTATTTGTATGTTGAGCATCATTAAGTTGGCCCATCAGATTTACCGGTGGTTGATTGTAATGGTCATGTCCACCTGAAGGTATAATGATGTTCACAGTGGTTGTCAGATCATAATTAACGAAAGGATGACCATTCTTTATCAATGTTGCGGTAATATCGCTTATCATATTATTTGTTTGGTTTTCTCTTAGAGTAGGCCATACTTCTGCAGAATCTGGTATTTCCAAACTCAGTAAAATTGAATCTTTTACAACAACTAATCCTGTTCCATTTATTGAAGGATCATTAGATAGGTTTGTATTAATATAGATATCCTTATATCCGTTTGGTTCGTCACCATCGGCAATAAAAAATAATTGACCACTATTTACATCCCCATATGTTAACGTTAATGCCTTTGTTTGTGTGCCATCAATTGTGAGATAACTACCATATACTGAATTTGTATCATTCAGAGTAAAATCAAGCATTGTTTCATTGGGAATATCTATTAATTCATCTTTCTCATTTTTTGCGTTAACTGAAATTTCTGCTAATTGTGAATAATTGATGGTATCTGGATTTAAATGAACACTAAAATGATGAAGTTGGTCATCCTGGCTCAGTGTAACATGTATATTTAATAGATTAAAATCAACTATATAATTTGAAGTGTCTATTTGTGTTAAATTAGCATCAAAATAGCCAATTGAAGAATAATCAAAATAATATGCATACAACAATGCTTTTCCGCCTCCAGGTACCTGTTCACAGGACCATGAATCGATTATAGTATCGCCCCACCTTTGAACTGTATAGGCTAAACCTGCTAGTTCATCAAGAAGGTATAATAGATATACCTGCTGGTAATAGATGGTTGGGCTTGAATAGAGTATATCTATTTCAAATCGGGTTGGTTCCTCTATATCAATAATTGCTACTGGAGCAACAATCCATTCCCAAATGAGGGTGCTATCAATTACGTTAATGCCTGAATTGTCAAACCACCAAAAGCAATCACTGTTAATTCTTTTCGCTTTTGGCATTAATTCGGAAAAAGTAATTTCAAGAGTATCTTCAATTGTGATTTGTGAGTATGCCTGCAAAGCAGTAAACACCAAGAGAAATCGCAGGAATATGGAATAAAATCTTTTCATTGTCAACCTCATTTTTCTAAGATAATTCTTGATGAATAGCGTTTCCATCCTTCATCATTAACAACTTCCAATACAACAAAGTAAAGGCCCGATGGTGTAAAAAAATTATCATTATCTTTTCCATCCCATTCAAACTCCCATTTACCGATGTCGATATCTTGATCAACTAAAGTACGTACAATCTGCCCTAGTACGTTATAGATTTGTATCTTTACTCGTGACGCTTTATTAATCACGAATGGTATCTTGAATGATGTATTTGAAGGATTTGGATAAATTGTTAAGAGTTTACTGATGCACATTTTTGCGGATGTATATAGATCAATCGAATGCTCTGAAATAATAACACCTTTACTGCTCCTAAGCGTGAACCATACATTTCCTTTTTTATTTATGGCATCATCTTGAACACTGAAAATAAAAACTTCACGTATTTTTTGATTTGGTAATATATAAGGGATTCTTATAGCTTCAACATCAAAACGGAGCCATGAAGGTGCTGATTTAATATATAATTCAGCATCCATGATATGAATTGGTAGTGAATTAATTACTGATAAAGCAATGCGGTTGCCTTTTGTTCCAGCTGATAGTTCATAATCGCTGCTATAACTCAGCAGTATAGGAAAGAAAATGAGAATAACAAATATTTGTTTTTTCATAATGGGTACTCCTCATTCACAACTACAATTTATAATTTGTATTTACCGGATCTATTATTATACAAAAACAAGCTAATTTATTTAATCACCAATTCGCTAAGGCTGAATGCTCTTCATTCTGGTTTATTTAGGGTAGTACTGAAGAATAAACCACCGATTTTAAAAGTTATTTGTACTTCTTCACGTGCACCTCACATGAAGGGGTACAATACCACTCTCAGTTTCAGCACTCACCTCTCCCCAAAGATGAATAGTGCCCTTCATATCTTTTAAAGGATTATATGGATTATGGTAACTTCCAGTAAAACTCGGCAATTATACAACATTTTCGTTAAAAAGTCAAGTTAAAAAATAAAAAGGTGCCGATAAATATAGAAAAACTAGTTTTTTTCACTCCCAACCCTTCGGATTACTATTACTTTCTAAAAGAAAAGTTGAGAAACGGTTCACTGCACATCATTTGGAAGCCCGACAAAATGAATCACCCGCCGACGAAATCCACAAGCCTGACGATGGATGGGCAGTGGGGTCGTTCTTTTTACGCTCCCGGCCAGAGGGCGGGAGCGAGAGGTGCTGGGGGATGAAAATAGAAAACACGACAGACGGAACAGAAAAAAAGTTGCAATTTACAGAATCTTTTTGTAAGCTTTATACATACAGATCCCAGTCATAATTCTTGTTACCCCGGTCTCCGTGGGAGCATAACCACAACCGCTCCCCCGCCGTTACTATGCATTAAGCAGCATGGGACGCCGGAGCGTAAAATGAACCGCTCCAATGAAGATTAGTGGAACGAGGTGTAACGTTCGGTTGCGATTTTGCCGGTTATGCACAAAACGTCAGCTGGATGAACAACTCTTTATTTTAGAAAGGGGGTATTCAAAATGCATAGAAATGATTATTATCGCTTTTGTCTTATCGTATGGGTATTTTCACATTCACTCATGAATGCATCGTGTGGACAACAGAAATCTAAAAAGCATATGAGCTATCTTAATTTAACGCCACCAGGTACCGAAGCTGAAATATTTGCACCAGGAATCGTGACCTATTCCAGTTTTAATCATGTGTGTCCGACACTATCTCCTGATTGCAAAGAGATTTACTGGCCATCAAAGGATCGTAAAGACATACTTGTATCAAAACTAAAAAACGACAAATGGTCCGATCCTGAAGTATTTTCAGTGTTAAAAGGTTTCAAAGCCGATTGCCCGGTCATTTCACCTGATGGCAATAAAATGCTCTTTAACTCGTCTCATCCGATAGATGAAAATGATCGTGATCCATCGGAAAAAATCTGGTTAATTGAAAGAACAGGGAATGGATGGTCGACACCCAGACCCTTATGTGATGAGATAAACTCCGATCATTTGCACTGGCAGGCGTCCATCGATCTGCAAGGCAATGTCTATTTCGGTTCTGAGAGATCGGGTAGTAAAGGGAAAGATGATATTTTTGTGTCTCGATATATCGATGGCCGGTACACACATCCGGTCAGTATGAGTGAATCGATTAATACTGAAATGCACGAAAGCACCCCCTTTATGGATCCTGATGGTAAATATCTAATATTCAGCAGAACGATTAAAGCAGGCAGATATGGACAAAATGACCTGTTTATTAGTTTTAACGAGGAAGGCAAAGGTTGGACAAAAGCCCAAAATTTAGGTAGTAAGATAAACACAGAGCTCGGCGAAGGGTGTCCTTATGTTTCACCCGATGGTCAATATCTCTTTTTTCTAAGAATGTCTCAAGAGAGAAGCGAGATATATTGGATCAGAACTGAAAGTATCGAGTGCTTTCGTCATTGAATAATTATCAGACATCCGGCTCACTCTCACATGAACCGTACGCCAACGGTTCGGGGCTTCTGACCAGGCCGCTTACGCTTTGGACGAAAACAGCTTTCTTTATGTGCCTTCCGCCTCCGTGGGAGTATCATCAAAACCGCTCCTGCGCCGTTACTATGCATTAAGCGCCATGGGACGCTGGAGCGTCCAATCGAACCGTTCCAACGAAGGTCGTTGGAAGGAGGTGTAAGCCCGAAAGACGGAAGGGTTGTTGGGCTTTCCGCTCCCACGCAGAGCATGGGAGCGAGAGTAAAAACCGGATGCGAACTCTCACAGTTTATGGGCTGTTTTGCTGCTCGCACTGTATTTCGAACTGAATTTTTTTAGTGTTTCTTATTGTTCGTACCGGTGAAACAAAAGTTATCTGCCACTAATGAAGAAATTAAATAAGATCAATTGAAAGGATTATAATCTATGGATAAAAAAGTAAGATGGCTAAGAATTGCTTATTGGACTGCCGCTATTACAGATTTTGTTGTTGCTATCCTGGTACTTATCCCTGCAAGAATGGGTGTTACTCTTTATGTATATCCAATGGGACTTATGTCAGCAGTAGCCTTTTCCTGGGGTGTTTCATTGCTTATTGCTGATAGACGTCCGGTTGAAAGGCGGTGGTTTTTAATTCCTACCATATTGGTTGTTGCCTTACTCGGAATAGTTGAGTTGCATGCAGGAATAACTGGTCTGATAACTATTATCAGGATTATCCCATCACTTATTGTGACCATAATTGTACTCTCAATATTGATCTATAGTTACATGATTACTCGTGATCTTAAGTAATGTAACTTAAATTCTATTGATAAATTTATGCTTGATAGATTTGAGCAGCTAACACGTGTATGGAGCCGACCGGATCAGGGGTCGGGGTCTCCGAACAGTGTGTGGGTTTACGTTACTAAAATGGCCGGCGTCTCATACGCCAGCCGTTATACGGCCAGAACATGAAACCATGGTGGTAGGAAAATCATGAAAAAACGATGGGGGGAAAAAATGAGGACGTGTGAAAAGAACCGCAAAAAAGAACATTCGGGATGTGAGGTCGTAAAAATAAATATGATGAATAAAAAGATACATCCGTCTGAGTGGATCGTGCAGGCATTAGTAATCATTCCTGCTTTCTTACTCATTGCAGCTGTTCTTTTTTTTATGGGCTGCGATAACAAAGAGACCGCTCCCATCAGCGAAGAAGCATTTTGGCAGGGAATCGATGCGTATGTAACGGCGCGTATGGATCCCAATGGGTCTGGGTACGGCCTGCTCGTCGTCCAGGACGGCAGAATCCTTTTCGGCAAAGGATGGGGAATGGCGAATATTGCCGATGGGTTTCCATTTACACCGGACACCCCGATTGATCTCGCCAGCCTGACAAAACAGTTCACCGCGGTGGCCATTCTCATTTTGTACGAGCGAGATTCGCTGGATTTGGAAGAGAAAATCGTGGACCATTTCCCCGAATTCCCTGCAGCCTGGTCCGATGTCACGGTGCATCATCTCCTGACGCATCAGTCGGGTATTCCCAATTACACCGAACTTGTGCCGGAAAGCGCAGCAGGCTATGATGGTCTCACCAATCAAACAGCCATGGAACGGGTGCTCCGAAACAGCAGCCTCGAGTTCCCTCCCGGAGAACAAACCCGGTACAGCAACACGGGTTACCTGATACTGGCCATGCTTGTGGAAAAGATTTCTAAAAAGAGCTATTCTGATTTTCTTGAGGAGACGATTTTTGGTCCGCTGAATATGGAATCCACCTTTGTTCACGACGAGACTTCGGTGCTCCCGCCGAACTCGGCTTTGCCGTATGATGAAAACAATCGATTGTACGATTATGAGTGGTACGCCTATGGTGCCAGTGGTATTTATTCCACTTTGAATGATATGTTTCAATGGGACCAGGCGCTTTATACCGACAGCATCATCAGTCAATCCACGCTGCAACTGGCAACGACGGGGTACACCGGCGGTGAAAACAATTTTGGCTATGGGTGGATGGTGGGCAGTTACCGGGGATACCCCAGCTATCGGCACGGCGGATTCTGCTTGGGTCTTCTTAATTATATCTATCGCGTACCTGGCAAAAATTTTATGTATCTCATGTTGTCCAACGGTGGCGTTTTTGCTAACGACGGATTTGATACATGGACGGATGAGGTCAAGGACAGAATTTTTGCACACTGTCTTCAGTGATTACTCAACAATCGAAGATTATTTTTTGTAGTTTTGAACGATAAAGTATAACAAAATACTCGTACTGTCCCGCTTGAGTGCGGCGCTTTTCCAAATGCTCAGTGGTTTGGTCACGTTTTGGCGCCTTTATTATTGCCAGGTGGAAATCCATCGGCGGGCAGCACAGCACTGGAGTTAGGCATGGGCGCCAAGCATCACAACTAATCATAAGACAGTAAAGTTGAGAAAAATATGATTCAGAAAACAATATCAAAAATAGTTCGAGACGCTTACGTGGCAGGTCGAAGATTGGTAGCCCCTTTGATGGGTTTCCCTGGGCTGCGACTTACTGGAAGTACAATCAAACTCGCGCAACAGAATTATGGTGAGCATTATAAAGTTCTTAGGATGCTGGTTAAGAAATTCAACCCCGATATTATATTTCCACTGATGGATCTTTCTGTGGAAGCCAACGCATTAGGACGATATACTGTATTTCCCAAGAAGGATCCGGCCATCGTGCTCAAGGAACATTTTGATATTGCCGAGCTAACAATGCAAAAACATATCAATATCGGCTTTGACGCCAGGCTCATGGGTTATGTTGAAACAATGAAGCTAATGAATATCGGTTTACCTGAGGAAGTGCTCAAAGGCGCCTACGTTACAGGACCGTATTCGCTGGCCGGCTTAATAATGGGAGCCGACGAAGCCGCCATGGCGACACTACTAGATCCCGATAAATTGACAACGCTCTGCGAATTCACAACAGAGAAGATTCAGGAATATGTAAGACTACTCATAGGAGCAGGTGCACAGATTATTTTTATCCTTGAGCCAACTGCAGTGATGTTGGGCCCGGTTCAGTTTGAACAATTCTCTTCTCGCTTTGTTCGTCACATCAACGATAGCTTTAAGTATACGGACGTGGCGACAGTTTATCATACTTGTGGTAATACTATGCACCTCATCGAGAAAATGGTCGATTCACAAGTAGATGCGATAAGTCTCGATTCCCCGGAAGCCGGCGTTGATCTTCCTCGTGTTGCCGAGCGCGTTAATGGTGAAGTTATACTCTTTGGCAATATTAATCCGACGGGTCATATTCTCAGATCCAAACCTGAGGCCGTTGAAAAGGAAGTTATGCAACTGCTGAAGGCGATGGAGCCATACTCAAACTTTGTGTTGAGTACGGGCTGCGATTTACCCCAAGAAACGCCTTTTGAGAACATCGAAGCTTTTATAAAAACAGGTAGGAACTACCGGATTGGGGGGACGATATGTGACTGAATAGAAAACGCATCTCAAGCAATCGATGTCTGTTCATTTTCACGCATTGAGTTTGATGCCGACCGTACAAATGTATCGAGCTTAGGAGGTGATTGATGCACTCACCCCGTTGAAGGTCATGCGAGCGTTAGGCGAGGTGAGCACTATTACAGATAACAGCAATAAAAATATTCCTTATATCAGTAATGCAACATATACATTCATATATTCGTATGTTACTACTGAATACGGAAAGGCCGAACAACACCGGAATTGGTGTATAATATCAGGTTCTGCTATTAGAATGAAAAGGAATTATGAATTATGCGCAAGAGAGCAATACTCGTAAATGGTTCATTAAGAGTCAATGGAAATACCGATGTCATTATAAAAAGTATTCTCAAAGGTGCAAAAAACACAAATATATTAATGAAACAATTTGTCTTAAGAGAACTGAAAATAAACGGATGCCAAGGTTGCTATTATTGCTATGACAATAATACATGCTCGATTAAGGATGACATGCAGGAAATACATCATGAAATACAACAGTCTGATTTAATTATTCTTGTTTCGCCAATGTATTGGTGGGGCGTTACAGGATTAATGAAAACATTTATTGATAGACTCTATTTATACTATCCTAAAAGGAATGGGCATCTTGTGGAAGGGAAAAAACTCATTTTGATAGTCCCTATGAATGTCAATGAAAAACAACATGGGCGCGAGGCTTATATGTCGGAAATTGAGCCTATTCAAATGACATCAAAGTATATTTTTAAGAGACTCAACATTCAAATATTAGACATCCTATTTTATCCGGGTCTTCGTGCAAAAGGAGAGGCAATTAAAAATAAAGAATATTTAAATCATTCATATAATTTAGGACAAGAATTAACTCATTTACTAAGTTAATGAATTCGCATGACCCAAATTTGCTGACGGACGCGCCAGCAACGTTTAAGTCTTTTATTTCAATCCGGCTTTAGACGCCTACCGGCGTCCGCAACGCGTTTCACTGAATGTTGAAATGTGCCGAGCCGCTGGAATCATTTTCAACATATCATTTGGACAGAACTGATTTGGCGCGCCGCAGAAATAATCGTTATGCCGTAAATCAAAAGGAATAAGTATGAAAAAAAATCAACTAATTATTACAGTTTTTATATTTTTTATCATTACGAATGTAGGAAGTCATCAAATGAAGAATACAAACTTTAAATCTGAGAAAGTTTCAAAAACAGCTACCATTATACTGGATGAAAATATTTCAACAGTGTTTCCACTTTTTGGGGCTTTTGAAGAAAGAAAATGGGCAAAAGGATGGGATCCGGATTTAATTTATCCAGATACAGAAATAATAGAAGAAGGAACCACATTCAAAACAAAAGGACATGGGCATGGAGAATCAGAATTTCTCTGGATCGTATCAAAATATGAGCCAGAGAAATTTCTTATTCAATATTTAGTCAGCACAGAAAACAGATATTGGGCAATCACGGTGACGTGCAAAGCGATAGAAGCGGATAAAACATCGGCTGAGATTACATACGCATTTATCGGATTAAATGAAATGGGGAACAAACTTAATGAACATTCTTTAGCTTTAATGTATAAAAATGATTTAAAAGATTGGGAAGAAGCTATAAACAATTATTTAAAAAATACATCCAATAAATAAACGGTGTAACCAGCAGCTCAACCCGACTGCTTCGCTGGGTTTGGCGCACGTGTGAAAATTGGCGTTAATAGCTGAATTCGGCATTTTTATAAGATGGGAACATTATTCAAAAGGTGAGTCGCCGTTTTTGCTGAAAAGATAAATAACAAACTGCTCTCTGCAATTTTACCATTCGTTAATACGTAAAATGATGTTTAATTATTAAAAAGGAATTTAAAATGCGAAAATTTTATCTATTTTTTAAAATAATCATCTGTTGCTTGTTAGTCTCTATAACATCTTGTCATGATAACGGGAACATAAAATCTGAACTTAAAAAATCTGAAAAATATGTAGATATTGGCACACATAAACTGCGAGTCGTTCTATCGGATATTTCAAGTAAATACACCGTTGTTCTAGAAGCCGGAGGAGGGAAATATTCGGAAGCCTATGATGAAATACAAGATACACTCGCAACCCTGACCGGCTTAAGGGTAATGAGTTACGACCGTTCTGGATTTGGCCAAAGCGAACTTGGGCCAGATACGTTCAATGCAATGGACGAAATGGCTGCACTGAAAAAATGTTTGGAAATTCAGGGGTTCAAAGACCATTTCATTCTTGTTGGACATTCGTATGGAGGATTTCTGGTACAACTTTTCACTGTACGATACCCTGAGCTGGTCAGTGGTCTTGTTTTAATCGACCCGATGAATGTTACATTCGTCGACAGATTCGGCCTTGATAACCTGAATGCAGTGACGCCATATTTTGAGAATCCTACAAAAAACTACGAAAAGGCTGGCAATAGAATGGTCGATTCTTTCCCTGAGGCATTAGACATATTGAGAGGCAAAGAATTGCCGCCTCAAATACCGGTCATTCTAATAACGGCTGGTCATGCTCCGATATCGGAAGATATATGGCGAAAATGCCATGAAGAAATGGTCATACACTCTGCAAAACACAAAATAGTGATCGCAGAAGAGAACCACCATGATATCGTTCTGGAGAATCCTGAACTCGTATTACATACGATCATAGAATTAATCAACAATATGAAATCAGGATAAACATTAGATAACCGTCATTATCTTTATCCTACATATCCGGGAGAACAAAATCCGACACAACCAATCAAAGAAAGATTAAAAACCCCTCGCCCCTGCCCCACGCCTTACAGTGGCTAAATCCCCTACCCGTTCCGACACTTCAGAACGGGAGCCTTTCTCTTTTTGCCACTACCTGTTCCGAGACATCGGAACAGGTGTCTTTTTGCTGTCCCGATCCTTCGGAACGACTTTTCTTTCTAAAAGAAAAATTGAGAAAAGGGTCCCGGAACAGAATTTGGAAGCCCAGCGTAATGAATCGCCCGCCGATGAAACTAACAAGCCAGACGGAAGGAGGGGTGTGCGGGGTGGCCAACCCTCTACCCGTCTCGTCACTTTTGGACGGGTTCCCTTTTTGCCGCGAGACTCCGCAAACGAAAACTTTAGACTTGGGAAGGAAGGGGGTTCATTCGGCAGGTGCCATCCTGACCGGCGTCTGTCGAATGACTTGGCGGACGGGAAGAGCGGATGCGATCAACCGCTTAAGAGAGACAGCGCTCGTCTTAACCAAGCTTGCAAAAAGGAAGTTTCTTTTGCAACTTTTCTTTTTAAAAAAAAAGTTGAAAAACG
>Ga0180438_10009475_pt1 | contig 12117 bp, 8 predicted proteins | sample SS_ome_12_FD_132455 | JGI IMG/M metagenome (GOLD analysis project Ga0180438, IMG submission 132455) | Hypersaline lake sediment archaeal communities from the Salton Sea, California, USA - SS_3_D_2 metaG | ecosystem: Environmental > Aquatic > Non-marine Saline and Alkaline > Hypersaline >...
CAGGTCCTCCAGGGTTTCGTTGCCCCCGGCCCTCCGGTAGGTGACGTGCTGGACGGTCATGCGCGGGCCGGGCGACTTGCAGAAGACGCACAACCCGGCGTCGGCGGCGATCCGTTCCTCCCGCCGCTTCCCATATTCGCTGTTGTTGTAGTTCGCACGTGGGCGCGGCGGTGCAGGCGTGTGTTGCTGGATCGGGTTGCCACCAGTCACCGGCACCTGATCGCGCAGGACAAAGCGGGGCTCGTGGACCGGCGGATCGAAGGAGACCGGCACGTCGTACCACACTTCGGCGTCGTCGGGGGCGACGTCGCCTTCCGAGGCGGGCCGCCATTCCACAATCGCTTCCGCCGTCGCGTTCGGCACCTTCGGGTCGGTCTTGTACCGCGGGCGCCAGGGGATGGCGCCGAGCGCGGCATTCAGGCCGTCATGTCGAGCTGGATTCTCCCACGCTTCTCCATCGCGGGGCCTGGCAAGCACCGGGACGGACGGCGGGCAGGACTTTCGGCCAAGAAAGACCGGCCACTTTGGCGACGCAATCGCCGCGGCGATATCATGGATCAACTTCGCATCACCCTGAAGGGCGACGAGAAAACTCGCGTCGGCCAGGTACTCCCGGCGCGTGATGAGCGTGCCCTTGGCACCGGTCTTCAGACCGCCCCCAGCGGTTGTCATCCCGATCCCCGCTCCTACCGTGTGGTAATCCCACCACCGCGTGCCTTGCCGGTCGATGCGCACACCCATCGCAAGCCCGTTCAGCTCCGGCAGGCGTTCTCGCGCCGCCTGGCGCGACAGGCCCATCGCGCAGCAGAGCAGGCCCAGCACGCCGGACTTGGTCGGCGTATCCATGGTCCGCCGGATGACGAACTTTGACGTGTCGCCCCAGGCCTGGAGGGGGCCCTCAAGGCGGAGGAAGAGCGTGTTGGCTTCGGTCATCTCACCGCCTCCGCAGGCGTCCCGGCTGCCCCCATCTTGTCCATGACCTTACGGACGAACTGATCGAACTCACCGAACTCTTCGAAATCGACGACGGATTGCTCCTGCTCGTGTTCCTTCTTGCTCTTGTCGATCCAGGTAAGGTGGTGGCGCAGATTCGGCGAGAACCAGAAACGTTCGGCCTCGATGCCGTAACCTGCGATGAGATCGTGGGCGTACTGGCCAAGTCTAGCGATGCTCTCGCCGACCAGGCCGCGTTCGGACTTTTCCGGCACTGGATCGGCGAAGGCGTTGGCGTAACTGATGGGTGTGGCCGAATTAGTTTTGACCTCGACCAGCACTCCGTCGGGCGGATTGAATGCTGCGAATGCGTGCTGTTTGCCGGAGGGGTTGGCCTTGGCGGCTGCTTCAAGGAAGCAGCAGACTGTCTTGCAGGCGAGGTCGGCATCGTTCGTCAGGTTCTTCTTCAATTGCTCGAAGTCAATGACGAAGTGTTTGTAGAAGCAGGCCGAGTTGAACATGGCCTCGTTGACGTGGGCCGCGCCGGCCTCCTGGCCGGGCAGGTCGTCGGCAGCGGTGAAGTAGTCTACCTCGTTGACGACCGCGTGAGTCGAGATGGCATGAGCGGCGGAAAGCGCCGCTTCGACGGTAAAGTTCAAGTCGCTGAAAACGCTATTCTTGGCAACCTCGGTCATGCGCCCGTTTAGAGCGATGTCGGGCACGCCGGGGTTTTCCGCCACGTACTTCTTGAACTGCTCGGCGAGGTCCTTTGCCTTCGATGCGGTCTTCAGGTCCTTCGCCATCTTCTCGATTGTCATCGTAGAGAGGAAGAGAAGCATCTTGGATAGCGCCTCGACAGCCGCATCCCCACCGTCGGCTTCTCCTCCGTCGTCGCTTTTTCTCTTCTTCTTGCTTTTCGCCTTCACGCCGCCCAGTTCCAAGGCTTCCGCAGCAATGGCATCGAGCTTCTTGATCTCTTCGTCCTCGGCGGGTTTTTCTCGGAGAAGCCTGGCCAACTTTTCGGGCGTCAGGTTGGAGCTTTCAGCATGGGCGATCCGCGCCAGCAGATTTGCCAACCTGCGCGTACGCACACCTCCTGCACTCTGCAAAGCGGCCGCGAACTCCGGGCTGCGGCGGATGCTGCGTTTGAGGCACTGGCTGGAGATACGGGCGCGAGTGACGCCGCCGAAGATGCAGGTCTTGGGCGCGCCAAGGTCGTCCCGGTTCAGGTTGGCCGGGCTGTGGTTCTGGATCATGTGGATTTCGATGAGCATGCTTATGCCCTCCTTTGGGGTTGATGATTCGCCGCATTCAGATACTCGCAAGCCCACAAGTCCTGTGGCGTCCGGTGAGTCTCTTGACAATGTACAAGCCGTTCATGAGCGTTCAGCCGACTCTTCTGCGGTGTGTGGTCGGGATTATACTGTCGGTCCCAGAGCCAGAGGTCATCGAGCAGTTGCACCCAGTCGATCCCTTTCACATCCTTCGCATGCGGCACGCGCCCCGCGACGGCCCGCGCGACCTCTCCTATCGCCCATTGCAAATGCGGTTCCAGGCCTGATAGGGGCGAGCAGAGCAGCACATCGAAGCGACGGCGGTACTTGCGCGCTGCTATGAACTGGCTCTTGGCAGGTTCTGAGTCAGGCACGGTGGAACTGAGCAGTCCCGCGCCCCGGCAAGCAGGGCGCGGCGGTTCGCAGTGGCCCAAGACTTCGGGCAAAGAGGGCCCGGCGCCTGAATCGGGCCGGATGTGCGGGACGCGGAACGCGCCGAAGAGCTTGGCAACGAGCCATGACGGCTCCCGGCGCGGGGTCGCCGGACTCTTCGCCCGTAGCGGCCACCAGAGGCCCGTGAAAAGGTCGAAACCCTGGAGCGTTGCGTCAAGGGGCCGTCCTGCCAGACGGCGCAGCCGCGAGCGCTCGCCTTCCTGCAAGTCTGAAAGGCTCTTGATGTACTTAGCGGTCTGGCTCATTTTGAGCCTCCCTTCTTGCGGCCACGTTTGCCCTTTTTGCCTGTGACTTGTTCCGTGTCGGACGAGTGGACAGCCTCCTCCGACGGCGCTTCACTCTTTTCTGCCTTCATCAGTGCAGACTCCAAAGACGATCTTGCCCGGGCCAAGGCATCCCGCCGACGCAGCGGCGAGCCGGCAATAGAGGAACGGCCGACTTGCCCAATGACCCGGGTGAGAAGCTCCTTAACCGATTGTCGCCAGTCCTCAACGTTGTATTGCCGCAATAGCTCCCTGAAGCAGTTTTCCATCTCGACATGCGTCTGGCCACTGAGCGCACACAGACTCGAACGTATCTCGTGCCCCAGGGACTTTGGTCCATGCAAACTCTCAACAATCGCGTGCCCTTTCGGAGGCTTCCCCCATACTGTTTCCTTGTTCCTTCCTTTGCCTGTGCGCGCACTTACTGTGGCCCACGTCGCTCGGCGCGCCCAGTCGAGTTCCGAGCGGACGGCATTCATGCAGTCCTGGTCAAGGGCGGCCATGAAAAGCGAATGTGATGCGATATGTTTGTAAAGCGCTTGTACGGCGGCAACAAGGACCGTCTCATACTTCGCTCCATTCTGATCCGTTGTCCGGTTCAGAATCCCCTGCATGACTGAACTCCACGTTTCCGCGTGGTGCTCCAACGCATCGTTGGGGCCCGGCCAAGAGGGAACAATCCCTTTGTCATGCACCCCCAGTCTGAGTAGATGTGGATCGTCGCGCCACGGCTCGCTGGAATTGCGCTTCCAGCCTGGTCGGAAGCGGATGGTGTATACGATTCGATCTGACTGTTTATCACAATATGAGCAGCGGCCTTCACGAAGATTGCGATCTCCGTCTTTAGATTGTGGCGCCAACAGGACGCGCCTGGATCGCCATGTGAATGCCTTCAAAGGGCCGAGTGGGGTCTTCTCGTCAGCGCCATCCCAGACGGCGCGGTCTTTCTCGACAGGCGTGAGCCGTTGCAGCTCGTGTCTGAGCGTGATGAAAAGGTTAGGTCCAGCATGAAACGTATACGCAGGCGTGTTTCCATGCAAGCTCGCGGTCATGCTCTGACCGGCTCCAGCGGTTCCCGCGCTCGCAAGGACCGACCAGCGCACGAGTGCGAGAGCGCAACATCCCAGGCACAGCCCGTCGCTGTCGTCGCGTATGTGACGGAAGTGAGCGATCTTAGACCCGGAAGGGAACTCGTGCATCAAGTTGGAGGCACCGACATCCGGCGTTCCCGCATTGATATCCTGATAGAACCTCTCACCGTCGCCCAGCAGATTGAACGCGGCCTTGTTTTGCTTCAGTTTAGCCAGCCAGTTCTCCGGTATGCCGGCGCTCTTGTCGTCCAACGCCGCGAGGGAAGACTTCGCGTCCTCCTTACACCACATGAGCACGGCCAACAGAAAGCGCAGGAGCGCCGCCCGGTCCATGGGGTTGCTAGCGGCTATCTGTCGGACTATTCCGGAATCCGTCAGCGCCTTGTAGATCCCAACGCGGCGGAACTGCCCATCGCGATACAGCATCGGAATCCAGTCTTCTCGGAGGAGGTTATAGTCCATGACGGTTTCTACCTTCGGAGAGTTGGGAAGTGCAGCCGCGAGCGATTGAGGAGCGAAGACGCGCCGGCATTACCGAAAGATTGACGGCCGCAGCAGGCGGAAGAACGTGGTTGCAGTTGGCCGCGCTAAGGTCGGCGGCCAGCCACAGTTTGGCCTCGAAGCGGAGGTTAGCCCCGTTGCCGTTGGTCTTGCCCGAGTTCCCGCGGGCGGCCTTCTTCGCAGCCATCAGAGCCTACCCTTCCTTTCTGCCAGGCCCGGCCAGGGACGACCGTCGAAAGGTAGGTGAAGGCAGTCGCCCCCGGCCCGTTTGGCCCCCCGAGGAGCGACCTCGACGGGCACCCAGCGAGGATCAGTATACCCACAGCGAGAGTTGCCGCCAAGTGGCTCCAGCGAATGCCTTCGCACGCGCACGCGCGGGGAAGACCCCTATTGCGCGGTGAGGGTCAAGTCGAGGCCCCCTCGGCGTTCTCCACGGCATCATCCTCGGTTTGGTTTCGCTGCTGCTCGGGCACCTTCCGCTCCAGCAAACCTCGCAACTGCCCGAGCCACACCCACGCCCCACTCAACTTGTCAGATGCCAGATACCAGGCGATCCAGATTGGGTCGTCTTCCGTGCTTTCGGGTCTCTGCATGTATCGCTCTGGCATGGCCGCATCTACATCGTGCATCAAATCCAAAACCCTTTCTTCCAGCGAAGTCACCTTCGCCAACATTCTTCTCGGTCTACCTGCCACGCTGGTCTCCTTCGCGGTTTTGCCCAAATTGCTGTTATTGCTGAGCGGGGAATAGGGGGGGATAGGTACGTGTCGCGGCTGTGCGATGACGGGGTCCGGGCAGGATTCTGATGGCTCGGGGGCCCCAGGGGTCTCGCTGCTCCAAACGACGAGTTTCAGATGTGCAGCCGCCATGCGTGACGATACCAGAGCCGGCCGAAGTGCCCAAGCGGAAGCGGTTAAGGGAACTCCGCCGGCCAACGCCACATCGAGCCCGTGAACGACGGAAGGCGATTGCCCCCCCCCAGCGGCCTACTCGCTCGCATGCGCGCACGCGCAGGGCCGGAGAGTTCGGTCTCGGGGAGATGAGTAAGTTGACCCCCGGCCAGAAAAGCGACCGTCGATGCACCATTCGGGGGGCCTTTTCGACGGCCCGCGGCTCCATTGCGCAGCTTGCCACCTCGTTACCACTTATGCGCTGCCCGGCGGACAATCGCACCGACGGTCTGGTGTGACCACGCGCGGCCGGACCGGCAGGGGACCCCAGCAGCGTTGAGTCCACGGGCGATGGCCCGAAAGGTCTTCCCGTCTGCCGCGTCGCGCAGAATCCGTTGACGCACCTGCTGCTCCTCGGGCTGCGGTGTGAGTCGCCAGGGCCGCACAGGGTCTGTCGTCCATCCGTAGGGCGGTATCGAGGAAACGCGGCGTCCGGCGTCCTGACGGGCCAGCATGGCGGCAGACTTCCGCCGGTCGATCCTGAGACGTCTCTGCGCCAAGACTCGGTCGTCGTGCCGTATGAGTAGGTTGACGATGCACTCGACCTGCCAACGCTCATAGCTGCCCAATCGCAGCATCGCCCTGGCCTTCTGGTAGTCGGTCACAACATTGCCCATTTTGACACTCATTTTGCTGCTCGCCCTGGAGCGAGATAACTGGAGTCCCACGAGTGATGACCCCCGGGGGGTCTGGTTCAATTTCCGGCGGCGCCTGGGGCCCCAGGGGTGCCAAGCCGTGCGCCACATCTCCCCAGACGCTCGCCGCAGCATCGCCTGCCTGCGCGGAGTGGCCGTCTTTGAGCGCTTGAGCCTGCGGACGGCTTCGGGTCGTCTTGGCGGTCGAACGCCTTGCTGGCCGCCTCGTGAGTCACAGAAGCCAAGGTGAGCCGCCTGCATCCGATCAACCCTCCGCACCGTCACTGGCCGCCTTGACCATCGCCAGAATGCCCGCCCGTATCGCTTCGGGCAGGGCCGGCCAAGCATCGATGATGTCCTGCAGGTCGGGCGAGAATTGCGCCGGTTTCGTTTCAACTGCCCCCGCATCTGCCCCCGTATCGGCGGCAACCCGCGTTTTTCCGGGGTTTACGGGAGCTATTCCGTGACTCATAATCCCTTGGTCGGAGGTTCGAATCCTTCCGGGCCTATTCTGCATCCACGAGACAGAAACGACGATGTCTTGACCGGTGGTCGCGCCCCACGAGATGACCGAGCCGTTTTCGCGAGCCTTGGGCGCGATTGGCGGTTATTTTTTTGAGCCGACGCCATGACAGAGAACTACCAAGCCTTCGCCGACGAGGTCAAACGGCTGGATCGTGCCTTGGCGGCATTGGGCCCGGTGGCCGCGATTGTCGGCGTGGAGCCGCCGGCGGGACGGGAGTGGTTCGAGTTGTTGCAGAAGAAGCTGCTGCCGCAACTCGACCAGCATCCACTGTTGGTTGTGGGGATCGTGGGCGGTACGAACATTGGCAAGTCGTTGCTCTTCAACCACTTGGCCGACCAGACGGCCAGCGCCGTCAGCCCCTTGGCCGCCGGCACGAAGCATCCGGTTTGCCTGGTGCCGCCGGGGGTGGACGATCCGGCGTTGCTTAGGCGGCTGTTCGAGCCCTTTGAACTGCACGCATGGCAATCGGCCGAAGACCCCTTGCAGGATACGCCGGAGAACCGGCTTTTCTGGCGGGCCGGTCCGCAGATGCCCAGGCGGCTGCTGTTGCTCGATGCCCCCGACGTCGATTCCGACGTGACGGTCAACTGGCAACGCGCCCGGGCCATTCGCCAGGCGGCCGACGTTCTGATCGCCGTGCTGACCCAGCAGAAGTACAACGACGCCGCAGTCAAGCAGTTCTTTCGCGCCGCCGTCGAGGCCGACAAACCGATCGTGGTGGTGTTCAACCAGTGCGACTTGACCACGGACGCCGAGTATTGGCCCAAGTGGCTGGCGACGTTTTGCGAAGCAACGGGCGCGCGTCCGGAGTTGGTCTACGTGGCCCCGTACGATCGGGAGGCCGCCGAGCAGTTGCGGTTGCCGTTCTATTCGGCCGGGCCGCAAGGCGATCGACCGATTGGCGACCCGGCCGACTTGCGGCAGGAACTGGCGGCGCTGCATTTCGACGCGATCAAGATCCGCACCTTTCGCGGAGCGCTGGCCCGCGTGCTCGACCCGGAACGTGGCGTCGGCGGATACCTCCAATCGATCCGGACCGCGGCCGGGGAGTTCTCGGCGGCCGCGGCGGCGCTTTCGGCGACCGAGATGGCTCGGGTCGCCTGGCCCGGGCTGCCCGCCGGCGTGCTGGTCGACGAAATCCGCCACTGGTGGGACTCCCAGCGCAACGCGTGGTCCCGCCGAGTACACGGCTTCTATCGCAGCCTGGGCCGCGGGGTGACCTGGCCGGCGCGTACGGTCTACCAGGCGATGGCCGGGCAAGCCGAGGAGCCGCTGGTCGTTTTTCAGCGGCAGGAGCGTCAGGCGGTCGTCCTGGCCGTGGAAAAACTGCTCGACGAATTGGACCGGCTGGCCCGGGTCGGAAACGAGACGCTGCGGCCGCGGCTGATGCGACTGCTGGGTGGCGACGCCCGGGCAAGGCTGCTTCGGCGAGTGCAATCGGCCCATGAAGCTTTGCCGGCGGTCGACGACGACTATCGGGCGTTCTTGAAGGCGGAGTTGGACGCATGGAAGTCGGCGAATCCACGGGCGGTCCGCTTCCTGCAATCGTTGGATCACGCCTGGGCGGTCGCCCGGCCGGCCATTACGGTGGCCCTGGTGGTGAGCAGTTGGGGGCTTGCCGGGGGCCTGGTCGGTTCGGCGGGCCACGCCGCGGGTGAACTGGCCACGGAAGCGGCCATCGCCGGCGGTATTACCGGCGGTGGCGAAGCGATCGTCAGCACCACCAGCGAAGGCGTGCGCCAGGCGGCCGCCCGGCTGTTTACCCGGCTGCAATCCCGTTATGCCGAACAACGCGCCGGCTGGCTGGCCGGTTGGCTGGAAGCGGAACTGCTCGGCGATCTGCTCGCCGAGTTGCGTCGCGGGGCGGAAGTTCCCGACGGAGAGGCTTTACGTGAAGTGGAAGCAGCCGTGCGGCAGCTTCGGCCGGTGGAGTAGTCAACGTCTACTCGTAATACTCGGGATGGTTCGGCCAGAAGTCGCCGGTGGTCTCGTCGTATTGCCAACCGCCGAGTGCGCCCGAGACGGCGGTCGGCTTCACTCCGGCCGTGGCGACCGCCGTGACCTTGTCGCTGTCGTCGAAGGGATTGAAGGGCATCACGATGATGTAGGGGCCGTGTGGATAGTTGGGCCCCGAGGGACCGATCGCTCCGTCGCTGTTGGTGGCGCTGGTCAACTGCGGCAGAGCGTTGCCCTGAATCGTGGGATAATTGCCGTTGTGGTTCGTTCGGTACAGCTCGGTCTGCGAACGCAAGACGTGCATGTTGTGCAACAGCGTGCTTAACTGAGCATCCTCGGTAGGAATCATCAGCTTGCTGACGACCACGCCCGCCAACACGGCCATGATGACCACAACCAGCAGCACTTCGATCAGCGTAAACGCCTTCCGGCGGCGGTTTCCGGACATTCCGACTTCACTCACTCGACTCGCGTCCGCGGAGATCAGATACGCAGTTTGCGAACCACACTTTTTGCCCGACGCGTCCCGCCGAAATGGCGGGCAGGCTCTATCGAATGCATAGCTTGTACTTCGTCAGGCGTCAAGCGGCCCCCGGCCCAGCAGCCCGCGAATGTACATGTCGCTGCCGACTTGCTGTAATTCGGACCGTTCCAACGAGAGGGCCTGTGAGATTTGCTCGACGCCTTCCCCGGCGATCGGGCTTCCAGCCCCGATTCCGCCGACGAGCTTCGGGGCGATGAACACGTGGACTTCGTCGATTTGGCGGGCATCGAACAGACTGCCCAAAAGGCGGCTGCCGCCTTCGACCAGCAGGTTGGTCAGGCGGCGCCCGCCGAGGTCCTCCAGCAACGACTCGAGCCGGGCGGCATGGCTGTCGCCTTCGCAAACCACGACTTCGCAGCCGGCTTCCCGCAGCCGCTCTCGGTTCGCTTCACTCGCCTGCGGCCCGACGGCCACCAGCAGGGGCGTTTCCCGGGCCGTAAGCGCCAACTGGCTCCGGGACGAAAGCGACCCGTGCGTGTCGGCGACCACGCGCAACGCGGTGCGTGGTCCCGGTGGGCGGGCGGTCAAGAGAGGATCGTCCTTCTGCGCGGTTTCCCGACCGACCATGATCGCATCGACACGACCCCGCAACTTGTGGACGATCTTGCGTGACTCGGGGCTGGAGATCCACTGGCTGGAGCCGGTCCGGGTGGCAATTTTGCCGTCGAGTGTCATGGCCCACTTGGCGATGATCCAAGGGCGGCCGGTTCCGATGAGTTTCCGATAAGGGGCTCCCAGCCGCTGTGCTTCGGCTTCGAGCAACCCCACCTCGACCTCGACGCCCGCCGCCTGCAATTCGGCAATGCCGCCGCCGTCGACCTGCGGGAAGGGGTCGCGGGCGGCGACGACCACGCGTCGGATGCCTGCTTCCAGGATCGCCCGCGTACACGGCGGGGTTTTGCCGTGGTGGCAGCACGGTTCGAGCGTGACGTACAAGGTTGCCTCGGCGGCCCGCCGGCCGGCAATCCGCAGGGCTTCGATCTCGGCGTGGGGGCCGCCGAAACGTCGGTGCCATCCCTCGCCGATGATCTCGGCCCCGTGCGCCACCACGCAACCGACCATCGGATTGGGCTCCACGTATCCCTGTCCCTGGATCGCCAATTCCAGGGCCCGTTGCATGTGCCAGGCGTCCAGTTCGGCTGGTTCCATGGTAGCTGTGGTCGGCAAGGGGAAAACGGAAACCTACCGTCTATTGTACTCCATGACGCCACGCCGACCAGGGAAAGCCGCTTGCGGCTTCGCACAACGGGCCATTCCGGCTTGGCAATTCTTCGGCGGGATGGTAGATTGGTGTGAAAATGGAACGGTACGGAAAACCCGCTGCGAAAGGAGGGACCCCATGTCGCCCCGAACGGACGCCAACGGATCCACGGCCGCCGGCCGCAGACGGACGGCCAAATCGAAACGGACTTCCCCCACGCTGAAAAAGAAGCGGCTCTCCCGACTAAGGCAACCGGGCGACATGTCGTTGGAAGCGTGGCAGGTGGAGCTTCGCCGCCAATTCGGCCGGGATCAGAGCTTCCGGTTGAAAAACGTCGGCAACGAGCCGATCTTCTCCGAATTCGAGGTCACCAATCCCGAGACGGCGCGGACCTATCGCGTGGCCATCCGTGGGGCGGCACTGGGTGAGAACTACTGCTCCTGTCCCGACTTCGCCGTCAATACGCTGGGGACCTGCAAGCACATCGAGTTCACGCTCTGCAGACTGGAACGCAAGCGCGGAGCCAAGAAAGCACTGGCACTCGGATTCCGGCCGGCCTACTCGCAGGTTTACCTGCAATACGGGGCACAGCGCAAGGTCGTGTTTCGCCCGGGAAGCGAGTGCCCCCCAGCGCTGAGGACTTATGCCCGGCGCTTTTTCGATGCGAGGGGCCTGCTCAAGGGCGACGCCTACGCGCGGTTCCACAACTTCTTGAAGAAAGCCGCCTCGGACCGGCACGAACTTCGCTGCTACAACGACGCGTTGGCGTTCATCGCCGAGGTCCGCGACAAGGCCGTGTTGGAGCAACGCGTGGGCAAGGCCTTCCCACGCGGCAACGGCAGCGCGGCCTGGAAGAAGTTGCTCAAGGTACCGCTGTATCCCTACCAGCGAACCGGCGCTCTCTTCGCCGCCAAATCCGGCCGGTGCCTGATCGCCGACGACATGGGCCTGGGCAAGACGATCCAGGCGATCGCGGCGGCGGAAATCCTTGCCCGGACCGTCGGGCTAGAACGCGTGCTGGTCGTCTCGCCGACCTCCTTGAAGCACCAGTGGAAACAGGAGATCGAGAAGTTCAGCGACCGCGAGGCGCTGGTGGTCGAAGGCCTGCTTCCCAAGCGGACTCAACTCTACGCGGACGACTCGTTCTACAAACTGACCAACTACGACGTGGTCTACCGCGACCTGGAGCTGATCCGCCGCTGGCAGCCGGAATTGATCATCCTCGACGAGGCCCAGCGGATCAAGAACTGGAAGACCCGCACAGCCCAAACGGTCAAACAACTTGATTCACCGTACGCCATCGTGCTGACCGGCACGCCGCTGGAAAACCGGCTGGAAGAGCTGCATTCGATCGTGGAGTTCATCGACCGTTTTCGCCTGGGGCCGATGTTCCGCTTCCTGGCCAATCACCAGCACGTGGACGAGAACGGCCGCGTGGTCGGCTATCGCGACCTCTCGAAGATCTCGACGACGCTCAAGCCCATTCTCGTCCGGCGGACCAAGGAGAAGGTGCTCAAGCAATTGCCCGAACGAATGGAAAAACGGTTCTTCGTACCGATGACTCCGCAACAGATGGACCATCACGAGGAGAACCGCGAGGTGGTCGCGCGGATTGCCGCCAAGTGGCGCCGCTTCGGCTTCCTCAGTGAATCCGACCAGCGCCGCTTGATGATCGCCCTGCAGAACATGCGGATGTCGTGCAACAGCACCTATCTGCTCGACCAGAAGACCGACCACGGCGTGAAGGCCGACGAGGTGGTCGACCTGCTGGGCGAAATGTTCGAGCAACC
>Ga0180438_10009478_pt1 | contig 12117 bp, 8 predicted proteins | sample SS_ome_12_FD_132455 | JGI IMG/M metagenome (GOLD analysis project Ga0180438, IMG submission 132455) | Hypersaline lake sediment archaeal communities from the Salton Sea, California, USA - SS_3_D_2 metaG | ecosystem: Environmental > Aquatic > Non-marine Saline and Alkaline > Hypersaline >...
CCAGGCCGGGGACCTGGGCGGTCTCACGCGCATCGGTCTCCTCTACCTGGCGGTCCTCGTGGCGGGCTTCGCACTTCAGTTCGGCCAGGTCTATTTGACCCAGATCATCGGGCAGCGGGTCATGCACCGCATGCGGACCGAGCTGTTCTGCCATCTGCAGACGCTGTCGCTCAAGTTCTTCGACCACCATCCGGTCGGACGCCTCACGACGCGGGTCAACAACGACGTCCAGGCGCTCTCGGATCTCTTCAGCGCCGGCATCGTGGCGATCCTGGGGGACCTATTCATCCTGGTGGGCATCATGGCCGCCATGCTGGCCATGAACTGGCGCCTCGCCCTGGTCGCCTTCACGGTCCTCCCCCTGCTGTTCGCTTCGGCCTGGATCTTCCGCCGGTACGTCCGGGAGGCGTTCCGGGCCGTCCGGACCTGGCTGGGCCGGCTCAACGCCTACCTGCAGGAACACGTGGTCGGGATGCGCATCGTCCAGCTGTTCACGCAGGAGGAGCGCAGTCTCCGGTCCTTCGAAGCCCTCAACCGGCAGCATCTCAAGGCGCACCTGAGGACCGTTCTCTACCACGCCATCTTCTTCCCCGCGGTCGAGCTGGTCGGCGCGCTGGCCCTGGCGCTCATCATCTGGCGGGGAGGCTCCCAAATCCTTTCCGGCACGCTCACCCTGGGCGCGCTGGTGGCTTTCATCCAGTACGCCGACCGCTTCTTCCGGCCCATCCGCGATCTGATGGAGCGGTTCAACGTCGTCCAGTCCTCGATGGCGGCCTCCGAACGGATCTTCCACCTGCTGGACACCGAGCCCGAGATCGCCGATCCCGCCCGGCCTGCGCGTCTGGAGGAGCTCAGCGGGGAGATCGAATTCAGGAACGTGTGGTTGTCCTACGACGGCGGAAACGGCTGGGCCCTCCGGGACGTCAGCTTCCACATCCGTCCGGGCGAGAGGATCGCCCTGGTGGGGGAAACGGGCGCGGGCAAGAGCTCGATCATGAACCTGCTCACCCGGTCCTACGAGCCCGCGCGGGGAACGATCACGCTGGACGGGGTCGACATCCGCCGCCTCCGCCAGGAGGACCTCCGACGCCACATCGGCATCATCCCGCAGGACGTCGTCCTCTTCTCGCGGAGCGTAGCCGAGAACATCCGGTTGGGGACGCCCGACGCTTCACGAGAGCGGGTGTGCGCCGCGGCTCGGGCCGCCAACGCCGACGGGTTCGTGGCCTCGCTCCCGGACGGGTACGACACGCGGATCCGCGAGGGCGGCTCGCTCCTCTCGTCCGGCCAGAGGCAGCTCATCGCCTTTGCACGCGCCCTGGCCTACGACCCTCGGGTGCTTGTCCTCGACGAGGCGACCTCGGACGTCGATCCCGAGACGGACGCGCTGATCCAGGACGCCATCACACGCCTCCTCAAGGGCCGGACCTCCATCATCATCGCGCACCGGCTCTCCACCATTCGCTCCGCGGACCGCATCCTCGTCTTTCACCGCGGCGTCCTCCGGGAGTCGGGCACACACGCCGAGCTCCTCCGGCAGAAGGGCATCTACAGCTGCCTCTACGAGCTGCAGTACCGCGAGCAGGAGGCCCGGTCGGGTTGACGGATGGACCGGTGCGTCAACCGGACCCAGCCCCTGCGAGATGAGCGCGCGGAGCGGGCTGCGCGTTCTTGACACGACCCGAGGCCTCACCTATACTGCGCCGAGCCAACCTGCACATCCGACCGGGACGAGGCAGACGCGCATGGAGACACACCGGGGCCAGTGGAAATCCAAGATGGGCTTCATCCTGGCGGCCTCGGGTTCGGCCATCGGTCTGGGCAACATTGTCTTCTTCTCGGCCAACGCCTATCGCTTCGGCGGAGGCGCCTTCTACCTCCCCTACTTCATCGCGCTCTTCCTGGTCGGGATCCCGGTCATGGTGCTCGAGTTCGCGCTCGGCCACTCGATGCGCCGCGCGTTTCCGCAGTCGATGAACCGCGCGGTGGGCCGCAAGGGCGAGTTCCTCGGCTGGTGGGCCATTTTCAACGCGTCGTTCATCACCATGTACTACATCACGATCCTCGCCTGGGTCGTCGGCATGTTTCTCGGGGCCTTCGGGGCGCTGTGGAGGGCGTCGATCCCGGTCCCCTCGTTCGGCATGGCCGAGGGCGACCTGGCGAACCCCTACGCGTACTTCTTCAGCATGGTCTCTTCATGGAAGACCGTGGGCTGCGTCGTGTTCGTATGGACCCTGAACGCCTACGTCGTCCGGAGGGGCGCCGGCACGATCGAGTCGGCCGTCCGGGTCTTCGTGCCCCTGATGTGGATCTTCATGCTGATCCTGCTGGTGCGCGGCGTCACCCTGGACAACGGCGGCCAGGGCGTGCTCTACCTCTTCACACCCAACATGGAGGCGATGAAGAACCCCGACGTCTGGCAGGGCGCCTTCTCCCAGATCTTCTTTTCCCTCTCGCTGGGGTTCGGCATTCTGACGGCCTACGCAAGCTACCTTCCGCCCAAGTCCGACCAGGTGAACAACGCCGTCCTGACCTCCACGTTGAACTGCGGTTTCGAGTACATCGCCGGGATCACAGTGTTCGCCATCCTGTTCGCCTTTGCGATGGTGCCCCGGGCCAGCACGCTCTCGATGATGTTCTTCATCGTCCCCCAGGGCATCTCCCAGCTCCCCGGCGGGTCTCCCGCCGTGATCGCCTTCGGCCTGGTATTCTTCGTGCTCCTTTTTCTGGCGGGGCTGTCGTCCTCGGTCTCGCTGGTCGAAGCACTGGTCTCGGCCATCGTGGACAAGTTCAAGTCCAGCCGCAGAAGGGCCATCCTGGGGTTCTCGATCGTCGGCCTGGCCGGGAGTCTTTGCTTCGCGCTGCCTATGGTCGTCGACCCCTCGCTCGAGGGGAACGGCACCCTGGGGTTGACGCTCCTGGACCTCTTTGATCACTGGGCTTTTTCCCACGGCCTCCTGATCGTGGGGCTCCTGGAGTGCATCCTGATCGGGTGGGTCTACGGGATTCGCAAGCTAGAGGACCACGTCCATGCCACCTCCAAGTTCCGTCTCGGGCCCACCTACCCGATCCTGATCAAGTTCTTGATCCCGGCGCTCATCGTGATCCTCCTGGTGTTCTCGGTGCGGAACGAGTTCGTCGACGGACTCTACGGCCATCAGCTGGCCAGTCCGTCCGGTCCGGGTTGGCTGTCGGTCCTTCCGACTTTCGCCGTCCTGTTGTGGATCGCGGCCTCGGTCGTGGCGGCCGCCGTCTTCACGTTCAGGGGAAGGTACGACGATGAGAAGTCCTAGGCTCACCGGCCGCGCGTTCTGGGTTGCGCTGGTGCTCGTGGTGCTCGCCAGCGGAAGCGAGGACGCCCGGGGCGACGCGGTGCGGACCGGCGACCGTTTCCCGACCCGGGGCCGGCCGACCCTCGTCTTCGTGGAGGCCTCGGACGGCACCCCGGCCGCGGGCGCCGAAGTCTCGGCCGTCTATCGTCCGGGCAGCGAGGTTCCTCACGCCGAGTGCGTGGGCGTGACGGACGGCGTTGGGCGGGTGTCGTGGACTCCCGTCCAGTCGGGCATCGTGTGCCTGACGGCCGCGTGGACGGACTCGGCGGGCCGTCACGCCTCCCAGTGCAACGTATCGGTCCGGTTCGACCGGGTGCGGGCCGAGGGCGTGATCGTGGCCATTCTGGCCGGCATGATTCTCTACGGGACCGTGGCCTACGGCTTCGGGCGGCTGCGTTCCTAGAGGCCAGCTGGAGCTGCGGGTCGGGGCGGCGATGGCAGCAGTAATGCCGGCATCTCGCACCGGGTCCTGTCATGGGAACATCCCGCCGTCCTCGTTACCTGCGGGCGGCCGGAGATGCGGTTCTCGAGAGCCATGATGACACGCGTGTGACCTGTGCGGAGGATGAGTATCCGCGGCGAGCCAAACCCGCACGGCTCTCTCGATCCCGATCTCCGGCCTCCCGCGAGCCTTATCTCCGTGGGAGCTCCGGTTGATGTCACCCGTTTGGGAGACGGCTAGAATCGTCGCTCATCGCCTTCTCGGCCCACGTCTAATCTCAGAGGGCATTGGAAAGGGCGCGAGAGCGCGACTTGGCGACAAGGCGAAACTTGAAGAACAGGAGAGCTTGCCCCCAGAGGATAACCGGATTCTCTTCGACGACAGGAAAATCTAGGCAGAGAAGAGTAGAGAATCGACAGGACTAATCGGGCAAGGAGAATTGCAGGGGCAGCTCAGGGTCGTGCGAGCTGTTCCACCGAGTTCCCACTCAGGTGTCCTCGGGTTCGATTTTTCTCCTGCGTTTCTTCTGGGCCTGGCGCGCCTTGTCTTCGAGGCGTCGATGCTCGGCCGATCGGGGTCGCGAGGTGGGCCTGCGCGGGCGGGGCCGCTGGTTGAGCTTCTCCAGGCGCACCTTCAGCCTCTCAAAGGCGATCTGGCGGTTTTGAGCCTGGGAACGCCTCTCGGTGGCCGTGACCACGACACCGGATGGCCCGTGAACGAGTCGAACGCCGGTCTCGGCTTTGTCCCGTCGTTGACCTCCAGGCCGCGAGGAGCGGAAGGTCGTAACCTTGACCGATCGTTCCAGCGCGTACCGGTCCGTGCGGTACCGCCGTGCGGCCTCGCGAGGGACGGAGGAACGCTCGTTTCGCCTCCCTCCCGCTCTCTCCGAGGACGGAGGAGAGGCCGGTTTTCTCTCGTCAGCGGGCACGGCGGATCGCCCCCCGGCTGGGTGTCGTTATCGGTGTAAGCTATTATACAGCAATGAGTTAAAAAAAGTGCAAGTTTCTATTGACAAGGGTCTGGGCACGTGGTAGGATGGCGCCGTCTATTGTGAGAGCGCGAGCGCGTTGTCAAGGCGATTGGTCTTATGAGCCTGACAGCAATCTCGCCCCCCGGCAGGCGTTCTCTACCCGAGGACGCCTGCTTTTTTGTGGCCGTCCCCCAACAGCGTACCATGAGATAACCCATTTCTTGACAAACTTTTGCACGGTAACTGCCCCAACCCGGGTTACCTTGTCTGTCATTATTCTCGAAATTCCGATAAGCAACAACGAAACTCGGGGTCGCCCGATTCGAGAACAAGGGCCCAATGCCCTCTACGATCGGTCAAAGCCCCCTAACGGGCGTTCTACGGCGCCGACACGGTGAAACTCGCCGATCCGAGGGTCGCGCCCCCCATGTCCAGGATGTCGACCCGCCACGACCCGGTCCACTCCTCCAGGATCCTCTTCGAGGACCACGTCCGCCATCGGGCCGAGCGCACGGGAAGCTCGATCCGCGCCATCTCCCGCCCCTCCCAGTACCAGACATGCTGGATCTGGGTCTCCGTCTCGGCGCCCCGCACTTCCACGAAACAAAACAACCGCTCCGCATCGGGCGGGAATTCTTCTCCGGCATCCACCGGCTCGCGGTTTTCGACGGCTCGTGCAATGGCGACACGAGCGATTTCCACCTCCACGACCTCGTTCTGATGGACTTGCGGGAGGATCACTCCGGCCGCAACGGATGCCGGAGACCCGCCCCCTTGCGCAGAGGGAACCAGCTGGCCGGCTCCCGAGAACACTCCGACAAGGATCGCCAACCCGGGGATCATGAGTGAACGCATCTCGCACCTCCTTTGACTCTACCCACATCACGGACATCGACTCGACACGGACCGCCCTTTGGACGGCCGGACCGAGCGTTCTCTCGCGCCTAGTGGAGTGCCTTCATCAGACGCCCGACGGTCAGGGTGTTGAGGATGTCCCCCTTCGCAAGCCACCCGCGCCGCGCCACAGACACCCCCAGGTCCGCGAAGCCCAACTGCTCCGGCGCATGCGCATCCGACGAGACCACCAGAGGGACCCCCAGATCCCTGGCGCGGCGACAGCCTAGGTCGTCCAGGTCCAGCCGATCGGGTTGCGCGTTGATCTCGACGGCGATGCCGCGGTCGCGGGCCACCTCGAAGACCTTTTCGAGGTTCACCGGGTAGGGCTCCCTGGACCCGAGGAGCCGGCCGGTCGGATGAGCCAGGATGTTCACATGCGGATTCTCCAGGGCCTGGATCACGCGGGCGGTCACCTGGGCCTCATCCCGACCGCGGCCGACCGAGTGCAGGGCGGCGACGACGACGTCCAGCCGCTCGAGGAGCGAATCCGGATAGTCGAGCCGACCGTCGGCCATGATCTCGACCTCGGCTCCGGAGAGGACCCGGAATCCCCGCATCCGGCCGTTGACTTTCTCGATCTCGTCCAACTGCTCTTCGAGGGCCGTCTCGCTCAGCCCCCCGGCCACCCGCAGCGACCGGGAATGGTCCGTGACGGCCAGGTACCGGTACCCCCGCCGCCGGGCCGCTTCGGCCATCTCGGCCACGCTCCCCGAGCCGTCGCTCCACCGCGTGTGCACGTGGAGATCCCCCCGGAGGTCGCCGACCTCGACCAGATCCGGCAGGGCATCGTCCCGCGCCGCCTCGATTTCGCCCCGATCCTCCCTGAGCTCGGGAGGGACGAGCGGCAAACCGAGCAGCCGGTACACCTCGGCCTCGGTCCGTCCGCCGATCCTCGTCTCGCCCCGGAACACCCCGTACTCGTTGACCTTCAACCCCGCAGTCTTTGCGATGTCCCTCAGGCGGATGTTGTGTGCCTTCGATCCCGTGAAGTACTGGAGGGCGGCGCCGTAGCTTCTGGCCTCCACCACGCGGAGGTCGACCTGCAGCGCACCCTCGACAAGCACGCTTCCCTTGGTGTCGCCCGCCGCCAGGACACGCTCGACCCACGGCATCTGGACGAAGGCCTGAACGAGCTGGGGGGGCTTCGTGGAGGAGGCCAGGATGTCGATGTCGCCGACCGTCTCCCGGCACCTCCGCACGCTACCGGCGGCCGCGAACCGTTTGCCCAGCCTGGTCCCCTCTAGGTCCTCGATCATGGCGTCGATCCGCGGAAGCACCAGGCCCAGCGGCACCCGGCCCTCGCGGCGGGAGAGGACCTCCAGGCCTCGGAGGATCACGGCCTCCTTCTTCTCGCCCATCCCCGGCAGGGTCCGGAGCTTCCCCACCCGGGCGGCCTCCTCGAGCGCGGGGAGGGTCTCGATGCCCAGCTCGCGATGGACGAGGGCCACGGTCCGGGGACCCATGCCCGGGATGGCGAGCATCTCCACGAGCCCCGGCGCGATCTCGCCCTTGAGGGTTTCGTACTCGTCGACCCGGCCCGTCTCCAGGTACTCGGAGATCCTCTGGGCCATCCCCACGCCGATGCCCGAGATCGATCGGAGCCTGTCCTCGGCGGCAACCGTTTCGATGTCTTCCTTCAGTTCCCCGATGATGCGCGAGGCCCGGTAGTAGGCGTTGACCTTGAAGGGATTGGCGCCCCGGAGTTCGAGCATCTGCCCCATCTCATCGAGGATCCTGGACAGATCTCGGTTCTTCATCGGCCGTCGGCCTCCCTTCGAACCCGGGGGCTAGGGCGCCTCGAATGGAGTCTCCAGGCCGCGGCGGGCGATCTCGGCCACGTTCCGCTCGTTCGTGCCCACCGCGAGGGCCCTGCGGTAGGCGTCCAGGGCCGCCTCCCGACGACCGGCGAGGTCCTCGATCCATCCGATCCTCAGCCACGACCACGCTTCGATCGCCGGCTCGTCGGGCCGGGCGCGGAGGGCTCGCTCGAACGCCGCCTTGGCCTCGTCGGCGCGCCCCAGATCGTGGAGCAGGCTGCCGATCCCGAACAGGGCGCGCGCGTTCTCCGCGTCGGCCTCGAGGACGGTCTCGTACATGGCCTGCGCCTCCGAGTATTGACCGGTCCGCCGCTTGAGATCGGCTTCGAAGATTGCGCCCCAGCGTTCCCGGACCGCGCGGCTCTCTTCCCAGCGCCGTCTCTCGCGTTCGACATCGATCGACCCGACGGCCTGTTCCACCGCCTCCGAGGGACTCGCCCACCGCGACCGCCCCACCTCGTCGTAGAACGCGCACACCAGAAGGAATCCCCGCGCCGAGAGGCGATCCAGCTCGCCGTCGACCCACCGGAGGTCTTCGCCGCAGACCCTCAACCAGATCGCCCAGGCCAGGCACCGGGTGACGAGCTCGTGGAACCCACGACAGGACGACAGGACATCGGGCCGGTCACCCACCAGGTCGAACAGCGCTCGTTTCTCCCGGATGACCAGGTAGTGGTCCGCCGCAGCCCTATCGAGGACGGCCCGGAGAAGCGTTTGCACCAGCAACGATGGGTCGGCGTCCACCGACGGCCCCAGGACGAGCACCGGACCGCGTTCGATCTCGTAGTCGTGCGTCGTCCAGTACGCGTCGAGCACGGTCGGGATCACGATCACCCGCACGGGGACCTCCGGTGTGTCGATCCCGGTTAGGGACAGCGCGCACGTGCAGAGCGAATCGGCCCTCTCGGCCAGAGAGACCGACCATGCCTCCTGCGCCCGCCTCGTCTCGGCCCACAGGGACCGCAGGTCCATTTGCCGGTAGAACGTACGCAGGGCGACGAGGAGGTCGGACCCCTGTGCCAGCAGCTGCCTGCTTTCCCTGGACATCGATTCTCGCTCGGCGGGCGCAAAGTCGGGAGGTCCCTGCGTGAGCAGTACCGAACCCAGCACCCACGGTCGCCCCCTCGGGAGCGCGTGGGCGGCGTGTTCGAACGCGTGGGGGAGCTCCGGACCGTTTGCCTCACGCCGGAGCGATTCTCGGACCTTCACCCTCAGGGGGTGCATCCCCAGGTAGTTGGCAACCACATCGTAGCCGGCGGCGTTCAGCGCGGCGAACAGAGCGAAGACGCCCTCGTCCTGCGTGAACTCGAAGTACGGGGATTCCGGAGCGCCGGCCCCGGCGGTCGATGCCCAGCCCCCCGAAATCGCAAGCCAACAGGCCAGCGTCAGGCGCAGAACGACCGTCACGGCTTCCCCTCCCCACGTGCGGACGCCTTGATCTGGTAACGCCGGTCCGAGGCCATCTCCTCCCGCATCGTAAGCACGGCCGCCGGGTTGTAGGCCGGGACCTTGGCCGAGGTCCCCGCACCCTTGGGGTACCGCCAGTAGACCCACGGCAGCCCGATCAGTTCGCGCAGAAAGAGGGCTCGGAAGTGCTCCGGCACATCGCTCACCAGGTCCTCGCCCTCGGCCTCCATGTCCTCCAGGGGACCCCTGAAGTCCGCGAACCGATCTCGCCCGGAGTGGTCCCCGAGGGCCCTGAGCAGGCGCAGGGGGTTCCAGCCCACCCGGCCGTTCTTGCGGGCGGCGGCGAACACGCCGCGCACGTCGGGCGTGTGAAACAGGAAGTTCAGGTCGTACTCCACAATCCAGGAGATCCGGCACCCCCCCTCGGCCATGCTGCATCTGAGGAGATCCGCGTGCCGCCGGCGCTGGCGCTCCGTCGTCTCCCGTTCGTACCGGAACCACAGCTCGCGGTAGTGCGCGTCGGTGACCAGCCATTCGATCCGGCCCGCGTGTTCGCCGGGATCCGCGCGGACCCAGACCTCCAACCGCTCCCAGTCCTTCTCCCAGAATTTCGTGATCTCGGCCGGCCCCAGCACGACGAAGCGCCAGACCCAGTAGTACGTGCCCTCCAGCCAGTAGGGCTCGTGGCCGGCGCGGTACGCATACAGAGGATGGTCCGGGTCGTTGACGTAGAGGTACAGAGACGGCGGTGTGCTCCTGGGGATGAAGAACCACTCCACCAGGTAGAACATCACCGCCACCCCCCCCATGGCGAGCAGGAACGACGGGACCCCCCCCACCACGCTGAACAGCCACCGGGCGATGATGAGAGGCACCGGCGCAAGCAGCGCGGTCCACAGATCGCGCAAGAGCAGGTACAGCCCGAAGAACATCAGCGGGTACAGGACCAGCGACAGGTCGGGGTACCGGACGAACACGGGGTGGAGGTCTGGCAGGCGCGGGATTGCGAAGGACGTGACCAGGATGGCCAGGAGCACCGAAATCAGGAACTTGTACGTGTGGAAGAACAGGCTGCTGCCCACGGACACGTGCTCGGGGTTGAGGATCTTCCCGACGACGGTCTCTCCCCTCGCCGAGACCTCCGCCCAGCGCCGGTCTCCGGGGTCGACGTCCAGCGCCAAGCGGTAATCCTCCAGCATCAGGTCCACCTTGCGGAGCAGCTTCGTCTTGGACTTGGGCCGGAAGAGCATGGCCAGGGACAGGGCGACCTTGTAAGGGACCATCCCTGGGCCCAGCATGAAGGCCAGGAAGTAGTAACGCAGCTTGGGCACCTTGGTCGTCGGCCGATCCAGTCCCTTTCGGAACAGGTCCATGGACACGTAGCCGGCCTTGAGCACCCGCTCACTCACCACGTTGGTCAGTCTGAGCACCGACGCCCAGTAGTCGCAGAAGGCGAACGGACCGTCCAGTCCCGAGAGTCTCACCCCCGGTCCTCCTCTCCACCGGACTCGACCGGGACGTTCGGCAGCAGGCCTTGGATTCGGTGGAACTCGGGCGAATCGTTGCTGAGACGGGTCAGGTCGCCCATCGCCGCGATCGCCTCCCTGGCCGCCCCGAGGCGCTCCTCGGTCGGGGGATGCGTGGCGAAGAAGCGTTCGACCGCGCTCGGCGTGCGCTTTTCCAGCTCCCGGATCTTCTCAAAAAACCGCACCATTCCCGAGGGATGGAAGCCGGCGCCCACCATCTCCTCGATGGCGTCCGCGTCCGCCTCCCTTTCGGCCTCCCGCGAGTAGCGCATCATGGCGCCCGTCGCCAGGACGTTCGCCACCAGGGATTTCCAGACCTCGGGGTTCTCCCCGAGGATGAGCTGGGCGATCATGGCGATCCCCAGTTGTTTGCTCAGGTGCTTGGCCGAGTGACGTTCGACGACATGACCGATCTCGTGGCCGATGACGCCGGCCAGCTCGGCCTCGGTGTCCGCCGCGCGGATCAGGCCCACGTTGAAGTAGAGAAACCCGCCCGGGACGGCGAACGCGTTGATCTCCTCGGTGTTGACGATCTTGACGTGGTACTCGATGTCCTGCCGACGGCAGTGCCGCACCAGATCCTGGGTGATCGCATCGACGTAGCCGGTGACGATCGGATCGTCCAGGATCTCGAGCTCGCTCTCGATCTCCTGGGCGAACTTGGCCCCCATCTGGACCTCTTCCTCGGTGGAGATGAAGTTGATCTCGCCGATCTGCCGGGCCACGCCGGCGCATCCGGCGAGCTCCATCGCCATCCCGATCGCCAGGACCGCAGCGAGCACATCGCTCCCGCCGGGTCCGGAGAGCCACGAGGGCGAACGACGGATTCTCTGCATTCATTCCTCCTTCGGGATCAGAACCCCAAGACCAGCGTCTCCCGGCGAAACCGGCCGCCCACCACCCATGCGAGCACGACTGTGAGCACGCCCAGGAGGCCGGCGGCCGAGAGCAGGGTGGCCTGCCGGCTGCCGAAGAACGGCCCGACTTGGATTGCGGCGAAGGCCACGGCGACCCACGGGGCGCCCGAGAACAGGTTGAGAAGGTACGCGCCCCGCACGCTCCGGACGCGCAGGGAGATGAGTACGCCCACAAGAGACGTCAGGCACACAACCAGAAACGGCATCACGAACATGTACGGCACAAGGTCCAGGCGTGCCTGGTAGAAGAGCCACCCCCCGCCCTGCAAGCGGCTCACCGCGTTGATCACGGCCAGATGCAGGATCCCGGCGACCGTGAGCATCGCGACGCTAAAGAGCACAATGCTGGCGGTCTTGCCCAAGAACAGACTCCGGTCGCCGATCCGCGTCGAGAGCAGGCTCGCCAGCGTTTTCGCCTCCCGCTCGCCGGCAAATGAGCGGGCCGTCTGAGAGGAGGCCAGAATCACGCCCATCAGGATGAAGATCATGAGGGGGCGGGCGAAGTGACCCCGGGCGATGGCGTCCACCGCGTCCAACGGCATCCACACGCCGAAGGCCAGGATCAGGAAGCCGTAGCCCAGAAGGATCGGGCCGCGGTTGGAGAAGAACGCGCGGGTTTCCTTCCAGACCACCGTCCAGGCGTCCGTCACGGCTCCTCCTCCACGATCTGGAGGAACACTTCCTCCAGGCTGGCCTGCTCCTCCCGGACTTCGGTGATCCCTACCCCCAGGCCTACCAGAAAGCGGACCAGCTCGGAAGGCCGGGTGCCGTTCCACAGGATCCCGCGGAGCGTATCGCCCTCGACGGTC
>Ga0180438_10009479_pt1 | contig 12117 bp, 8 predicted proteins | sample SS_ome_12_FD_132455 | JGI IMG/M metagenome (GOLD analysis project Ga0180438, IMG submission 132455) | Hypersaline lake sediment archaeal communities from the Salton Sea, California, USA - SS_3_D_2 metaG | ecosystem: Environmental > Aquatic > Non-marine Saline and Alkaline > Hypersaline >...
CGCTATGAGCGCCTGGCCAAGACCCTCATCTTCCTACCCATGGCCATATCCTTCGTGGGAGCTGGGGTCATCTGGAGGTTCATGTACATCCTCGAGGTTGGCGGAGGCCCGCAAGTCGGGGTGCTGAACGCCGCGATTGCCGCGCTGGGCAGACAGCCAATACCGTGGCTCACCAACTCCAACTGGCTGGTGAACAACATCTCTCTGTGGATTGTCGGCGTGTGGTTGTGGGCCGGATTCTGCATGACCATCCTCTCCGCAGCACTCAAGGCGGTGCCAGAAGAGATCCTGGAAGCCGCTCGCGTGGACGGTGCTACCGAATGGCAGGTCTTTTGGGGCATCATGTTCCCCATCATCCTGCCGACCGTCACGGTAGTCACCACAACGATGGTCATCAACATCCTTAAGGTGTTTGACATTGTCTTTGTCATGACCAATGGCTTGAGTGGTACCGAAACGATCGCTAACCGCATGTTCAAGTTCATCGTCACCAACCAAGGACGTGCGATGGCCATCGCTGTGCTGCTTATCGTTCTAACCATACCCATCATGATCATCAACGTGCGCCGCTTCCGCGAACAGGAGAGGATACGATGAACAGCGAACGCATCAAGAAGCTTCTGGGACGGATCCCGCTGCACCTGGTCATCATCGGCATGGTCGCGCTGTGGCTGCTGCCGACGCTGGGAACGTTTGTGACGTCCTTCCGCTCGCGCCAGGCTGTCAGCGCTTCGGGCTGGTGGACTGTGCTTTCCACACCTCCCACTCCAGGCAGAGAGGAATACGCGGCAGCTTGCGCCTCTTGCCACGGAACCGCCGGCCAGGCGCTGACTGAGGCGGATCTTTCCGAGCCGAAGGTCGTGGAGAGCTACATGAGCAGCGCGCGCTTGCTGGGGATGCTGCGCGAGCCCATCGACGGCCAGTCCCATGTGGAGGATCCGGAGTGGCAAGCACTCATCGAGGACACCGGGCGAACCAGGGAGGCTCTGGACGCGATAGCACCGGTCAGCGAGCACATCGGTGTGCTGGCCGGGCTTGGCCAAGCGGTGGACTATGGCTTGACGGCGAATAACTGGATAGACGCCTTGGTGGGCTACAAAGGTACCGCGACCTATCAAGAAGACTGCGCCACCGGGGTCAGCATCAGCGGCAAGTTCGATTGCAGCGCCAGCGACCTGCTCAATCCGGAGGGCATGGCACGTGCCTTCATCAACACCTTGCTGGTCACCATCCCATCGACAGCGTTACCGATCCTCTTTGCTGCCTTTGCCGCATACGCCTTTGCGTGGCTCGACTTTAAAGGGCGTACGTGGATGTTTGCGCTGCTTGTGGGCTTGCAGATCGTGCCCTTGCAGATGACGCTGGTGCCCATCGCCCAGTTGTACAGCAAGCTGGGGTTGCAGAGTACCTTCCTCGGGATCTGGCTGTTCCACACCGGTTTTGGACTACCCTATGCGATCTACCTGCTGCGTAACTTCCTGGGGGGGCTGCCCCGCGACCTGTTTGAGTCAATCTACTTAGACGGTGCCAATCATTGGACCGCCTTCTGGAAACTGGCTATACCACTCTCCGTGCCTGCCATTGGCTCGCTGGCGATATTCCAGTTTCTATGGGTTTGGAACGACTTGCTGGTGGCAATCATCCTGCTGCCAGCCAGCCCAGTGCTGACATACCAGATTACGAACCTGATCGATCCTCGTGGTGGTAACTGGCACCTTCTGACTGCTGCGGCCTTTCTGTCCATGATTGTTCCGATGGCTGTCTTCCTCGCCTTCCAGCGCTATTTCATCCGCGGCCTGCTGGCCGGCTCGGTCAAAGGCTAGAATCTGCTGCGACTCATCAGCGGATCATAGCAGCAAGGCCCGGCTGCCAGGCGGAGAGCGCCATATCTGGCAGCCTTCTGCTTTTTCCATGTCAAAGGATGAGTATGACTGGTGAAATACACTCCTTGTGGTATCAGGATGCCGTGTTCTATGAGCTGTACGTACGCGCTTTTTTCGATCACAACGGCGACGGCAAGGGCGACTTGCAGGGGCTGATCCACAAGCTCGACTACCTGCAGCATCTGGGCGTGGATTGTCTGTGGCTGCTGCCGCTCTACGCTTCACCGCTGCGAGACGACGGCTACGATGTCGCCGATTTCTACGCCTTTCACCCCGACTATGGCACAGTTGAGGACTTTCGCACGCTCTTGCAGGAGGCGCACCGGCGCGGACTGCGCATTGTCACTGACCTGGTCATGAACCACACGTCGGACCAGCACCGCTGGTTCCAGGCCTCTCGATCGTCCACGGCATCGGACGAGCGAGACTACTACGTTTGGAGCGAAACCGACCAGAAGTACCGCGAGGCGCGCATCATCTTCCTGGACACCGAGCCCTCCAACTGGACCTATGACCCGCCTAGCGGCGAGTACTACTGGCACCGCTTCTTCTATCACCAGCCCGATCTGAACTTTGACAATCCAGCGGTGCAACAAGCCATGCTGGACATCATGGCCTACTGGCTGGACATGGGCATTGACGGCTTTCGCGCCGACGCTGTCCCGTACCTCTACGAGCGCGAGGGCACCAACTGCGAGAACCTGCCCGAGACTCACGCCTACCTGAAGCGCGTGCGCAGCTTCCTGGACGAGCACTACCGGGACCGCGTGCTGCTGGCCGAGGCCAACCAGTGGCCGGAGGATGTCAGGCCCTACTTTGGCGACGGCGATGAATTCCACATGGCTTTCCACTTCCCGGTCATGCCGCGCCTGTACCTGGCGCTCAAGACCCAAGATGCCACGCCCATCGTCGACATCATGTCGCGCACACCCGCCATCCCCGACAGCTGCCAATGGTGCACGTTCCTGCGCAACCATGACGAGTTGACGCTGGAGATGGTGACCCCCGAGGAAAGGCAGTTCATGTGGGACGCGTATGCCCCACAGCCCGAGATGAGGCTCAACCTGGGCATTCGCCGCCGGCTGGCGCCGCTGCTGGACAACGACCGGCGCAAGATCGAGCTTCTGAAATCGCTGCTCTTCACCCTGCCCGGATCGCCGATCATCTACTACGGGGATGAGATCGGCATGGGCGACAACATCGCCCTGCCAGACCGCAACGGGGTGCGCACGCCCATGCAGTGGTCCGCTGCCCCACATGGCGGGTTCTGCAGCCCCGACGTTGCCAAGACCTACAGCCCGGTCATTGCGGACCCCGTCTACGGCTACGAGCAGGTCAACGTCGAGGCCCAGATCCGCGACAGTGCTTCGCTGCTCAACTTCACCCGGCACTTGATCGCCTGCCGCAAGGCACACCCCGCGCTGGGCCGCGGCAGCTGCCAGTTCCTCGAGAGCGCAAACAAGGCGGTGCTGTGTCACATGCGCCAGCAAGGGCAGGACATCATCCTGGCCCTGCACAACCTGTCACCAGCTACGCAGAGGGTGACCCTGGACCTGCAGGCCTTTGCGGGGCGAATACCCATGGGTATCCTGACCGAACAGCGGTGGCCAAGCGTCTCGGCGCAGCCATACGAGGTAGTGCTGCAGCCCTACGAGTACCGCTGGCTGCAGTTGGGGACCCCTCGTGACCAGCGCACCTGACAAGAGCTGATCTCTATCCCAGCCGGAGTCGAGGGTGGGCGAGGCGGGTCAGCTTCGATGGACACACAAAACGCGCAGGCTCCACACCTGCGCGTTTTCGGGTCCATGAGGATGCCAATCGTCATTCACTCGCAGCTTGTCGCCTCCGCCTGGCGCGCCTTGCCGTGGATGCGTTCGCATCCTGGGCCTCCCACTCGCTGTACACACAGCCACAATAGCGCTGCTGGTACATCTCGTGGTCGCGTGCCATATGGCCCCGCTCAGACCACCCTTGGCGAAAGTTCTCAAAGTAGAAATGCACGCCGTGTTCGCGAGCCAGCTCCTCACCGATGTCGCGAATCAGCGCCTGTTGTTGATAGGGGCTGATGAGCAGCGTTGTGGTAAAGGCATCGAAACCCTGTTCCCTGGCCACCTGCGCCGTGCGCTGCAGGCGCAGCCGGTAGCAGATGGCGCAGCGCTCGCCAAAGGCCTCGTGTCCCGCCACGGCGCGGAAATAAGCCGGCATCTCGTAGCCCTCTGACCACAGCATGGGCAGATCGATGTCCTCAGCGTAGAGGCGCACGCACTCGCGCCGCCTCTCGTGTTCGGCGAACGGGTGGATGTTGGGGTTGTACCAAAAGCCGCGCACCTCAAAGCCCTGCTCATGCAGGCGTCTGATGGTGTACGTCCCGCAAGGCCCGCAGCAGATGTGCAGCAGGATGGACTTGCCGACGCCTGGCTTCACCTCTGGGACGGTCTGCGGTTCGGGGGGCAGCGATACGGCATAGGGCAGCTGGATGGTGAGGGGATCCTCGCTGATCAGACTGGCCTTGCCATTGGCGATCAGCTTGAGCGCCTTTTCACCGGAACAGGGCGAAAGCTCCTGCCCCTCGATATCCAACACAATCGCCGGGGGCATGGTTCTACAGCAGGCTAGGCTGCTGAGGGCCCTCTTCATAGGGCAGGCCCAGGTGCTTGTAGGCGTGTGCTGTGGCCACGCGCCCACGAGGCGTGCGCTCCAGAAAACCGAGCTGCAGCAGGTAGGGCTCGCACACATCCATGATGGTGTCCGACTCCTCGCTCAGCGCCGCAGCGATCGTTTCCAGACCCACCGGACCGCCGCCAAACTTCTCGATGATCGTCTGTAGGATGCGCCGGTCGATCTCATCGAGGCCCAAGATGTCCACTTCCAGCAGGTTCAGGGCTTGCTTGGCGACCGTCTCGGTGATCACACCGTCCGCTCGCACCTCGGCATAGTCGCGCACGCGCTTGAGCAGGCGATTGGCGACGCGTGGCGTGCCCCGTGCGCGCTGAGCGATGGTCTTGGTCCCTGCCGCATCTATGGGGATACCCAGGATACCAGCCGAGCGCTGCACGATGGCTTGCATGGCCTGCAGCTGGTAAAAGTCCAGCCGGTATACCACGCCAAAGCGATCGCGCAGCGGAGAGCTCATCAAGGCGACCCGCGTTGTGGCGCCGATCACGGTGAACGGCGGCACCTTGAGCCGGATGCTGCGCGCGCTGGGACCCTTGCCAATGATGATATCCAGACAAAAGTCCTCCATCGCCGGATAGAGGACCTCTTCCACCGGATGGCCCAGGCGGTGTATCTCGTCGATGAAGAGGATGTCGCCCTTGTGCAGGTTGGTCAGGATGGCTGCCAGATCGCCAGGACGTTCGATGGCTGGACCAGACGTGATGCGGATCTTGACCCCCATCTCGTTGGCGATGACATGCGCCAGCGTCGTCTTGCCCAGCCCAGGTGGACCGTATAGCAATATGTGATCCAGCGATTCACCGCGTCCTTGGGCAGCATCGATGCCGATGCTCAGGCCTTCTCTTATCTTGTCCTGCCCAATGTAATCCGACAGCGTCCTAGGTCGGAGGCTAGCGTCGAGCATGACCTCTTCTGCTCTCCGCTTGGGCGAAATGACGCGCTCTTCCATTCTTCCTTCCTCAGATCGGGCTGCGGCAATTATACCACAAGCGCCGTGGCAGGCGAAGCTTGAGCCCGCCTGGCGGTTTAGCGATTGCCAGGCCCAGGAGTATAATCGGCACGATTGCGGCGACATGGAGAACAGCCTCTTGACCAACTCGGACCCTGCAGCGCCGGACGGCGGATCAGCGAGCCCCGTACCGGGCGACACAAACACGCTAGCGGCCATGCTGCGAGAGGCACTGCAAACGCTCTTCCTAGCTCTGGTCGTGTTTGCACTGCTTCGTCAGGTGATGCAGAACTATCGCATCGAAGGCCCTAGCATGCAGCCCAACCTCTGGGAGGGCCAGTTCCTGATTGTCAATCGACTGGCCTACCGCACGGCAGAGATTCAACGCGGTGACATCGTGGTCTTGAACCATCCGACAGCCGCGCGACACGACCTGATCAAGCGTGTAGTGGGCCTCCCCGGCGAGCACCTGGAGCTCATCCGTGGTCAGGTGTGGATCGACGGCCAGCCGATTGACGAACCCTACGTCCAGGAGCCCAGTCTGTACTCGCAGGCAGCCGTCACGATTCCATCGGATCACGTCTTTGTGATGGGCGATAACCGCAACAACTCCAATGACTCACGCCGCTGGGGTTCGCTGTCGATACGGAGCATTGTGGGCAAGGCCGTCTTCTGCTATTGGCCGCCAAGCCAGTGGGGGGCCGTGGCCCGCCAGGCCGACGTCGCGACGCCAGATGTGTAGCCGCTGCGGCGGTCCAAGAAACGTACAACGAGCATGAGCCAGAAACCCGAACCCATGTCGATGGTCAACTACAAGCTGCTTGCAACCCAGTTTGGCACACTGGGCATTGTGTGGCAACCGACGCACAGCGGTGAGATAGTACAGCGCGTATTCCTGCCCAGCCCGCCGTCTGAGGCGGAGCAGCGCATTCTGCGGGCCTATCCAGGCTCACGAGCAGCATCCTGCCCAGCCATCGACGAGCTGGCCGACGAGACTGCGCGCTTCCTGCAAGGCGAAGCGGTGCACTTGAACGTGCACATGCTGGCACTGGACAACTGTCCGCAGTTCCAACAGCGGGTGCTCGTGGCCGAGAGCCAGATCCCGAGAGGTTGGGTCAGCACCTACGGGCGCATCGCCGCACACGTCGGATCGCCCCGCGGCGCGCGTGCGGTTGGTGGCGCTCTGGCGCGCAACCCCTTCCCGATCATCATACCCTGTCATCGCGCCATCCAGTCGGACGGTTCGCTGGGCGGATTCCAAGGCGGGCAGGACATGAAGAGAGCCCTGCTACAGCTAGAAGGGGTGGCGTTCACCGCTGCTAGCCGAGTGGTGATGGATCGTGTGTACTACTAGGGTTGGGCGGCCGCCACAGAGACCCCACAGAGCCGCTTGCGGATACGGGTGGCGCACCTTCTAGGACGCGCGGAGGAGGGAGCGATGAGCGAAGGGAATAAGCTGACCCCATTTGTGGCCGATATCCTGCGTTGGACGGCAAAGGTGTGGAGCTTGGCTGCCCTGGGCCTGCTCTTGGTCATCTTCGTGGGCGAGCTCATCAGCCCGACCACAGCGGAGGGCTTTACCCAGAGCGAGCTCGTCGGACTGCTGTTCTTCCCCATTGGGACGTGCCTGGGCATGGTCCTGGCCTGGCGACGAGAGCTGCTGGGCGGAGCTGTCACCCTCGCCAGCATGGTTGCCTTCTACATCTGGATGTATCTTGACCGCGCCTTTTTCCCGCGCGGCCCGTACTTCCTGCTCATCGCTGCACCGGGCGTCCTGTTCAGCCTGGCGGGCTTGCTCTCGCCATCCGCTCGCGCTCAGCCTGACTCACCCGCTGGCCAATAGCCGTGCCAAGTCGCCGGCACAGCTAGTACTCTTTCTCATGCGCCATGTACATGAGAGCCAGTGCGGCCGTCCTTCCCGCCGCCCCCAGCTTGTCCCGGTCGATGGCTGAAGCTGTGTCGGCTGGCGTGTTGGTGATGGTATGGCTGCCATCCCAAGTCAAGGATATGGTGGGAACCTGGCTGTTCGGCTGCGGGTACAGGCTGGCATAAACGCTGTGGACGTCGACACCAAACGTGCTGGTCTCGACATCTGTGCGCCTGGCGGCCTGCTGGAGCACCTCGGTGAGGCGCGCGCTGGTGCTGCGATGGAGAACAAGTGCTTCCCCCGTTCCGGCTCCCAGGCCCCTTAGATCCAACACCGCGATGATCTTGTAGCGTTCCAAAAAGCCCGGACGCCCACGCAGCATATGCCAGAAACTGGGTTCCGCGCGAACGCCGTCTCCTGCCCAAGCCACGAACATGACGGTGCGGTAGGGCTCGTAGTCGGCTTCTGTCAGCTGCCGGGCGGTCTCCAGCATCACTGCTACACCACTGGCGTTGTAGTTGGCACCGGGGTACAGGGTGCCATCAAAGCTGCGGCCCACGCCATCGTAGTTGGCGAGCAGAATGACCATCTCACGGTCCAGCCCAGTATCGGCAGCGCGAGACCCCACATCGCGGCCGGGAATAAAGGCCTGCACATACTGGACCGTTGTTGTTGACTTGTCATAGCTGTCCAGGGCGATCCTAGCGTCAACGCCAGTGCGAATCAGAAAACCATCATCGTCTTGCAGCACTCTTTGTCGCTCGCGCACCTGCTGCAGCGTGTAGCCGGCCTGGCTGAGGATGGCATCTCCGACAGGAGCACTGATGAACAGATACGCAGTCTCCTCACCCCTCGCGAACCAGCCAATGCTGCCGCTGGTGGCCAGCTCTCGATGAGTGATCCAATCCTCGTCATCCACCACGATCAGCACGCCGCGAAAGCGAACCTGGGACAGAGCGCGCGGCATGCTACCAGTGGGAAGCATGATGATCTTGTCCGTCAGATCGGGGACGGCCGCATTCATGCTCTCGGGCCAAGCCTGCGAGTCTGGCCTCATGCCCACACAGACCACCTCGGCCCGCATTTCAGCAAAGCGGTTCACGGCGTCGGGTACTTCGGCATAGTCTTGCCGGTAGGCCAGTGGCACCAGGGGATCACCGCTGCTGTCGTACAATCCAAACACCGGCTCGCTGGCCAGTTTGCCGTACTCCACCGGCACGGGGACAAAGTAGCTCAAGGCTCCTTCCACCTGCGGGCCGGCAGGCTGCAGGCCAAGCCTGTCGAATTGATCTGCCACATACTGAGCAGCCATCTGCATTCCCGGCGTGTCAACCGCCCGCCCATCCAGATCATCCGCAACCAGATAGCTGATGTGCGCCATGGCGCGGTCAACGTTAAAGTCGTCGGCGATTGAGGTGAACAGCCGCCAACTGCCCGTCCCCTCTGCCGCTACTACCAGCAGTGCGCCGACGCCGAGGGCGGCTCCCACAGTGTAGCGATTGACAACGCGGTGCATGCTGATCGTCAGGCGCTCGGTCAGCCGCCTCAGGCCCTCGCCGAAGAGGTTGAAGCCGACGATAGCCAGCGTAAAGGCCATCGCCGGGTAGAACGTCATCCAGGGCTTGCTGCGGAAGCTGCGCCACGTATTGGACAGCATCACGCCCCACTCGGGTACGTCGAAGTAGGTCACCAACTGATCGCTTGCCAATATGGTCCTGGTGCCGCCACCAATAAAGACCCCGATGAATCCCAGCTCCGCAAGGAGCATCAACACGCCGCCCATTTCCAAACAGGCCAACACCACCAGCGAAGGCACCAGATTGGGCAGCACGTGACGTGACAGCAGCTGCACGTCTCCTAGGCCAGTGGCCAATGCGCCCTCTACATAGTCCTGCTCACGGATGTACATCACCTTGTCGCGCACAAACTGCGCCGCTTCGCCCCAGCCGATCAGGCACAGCGCCAGGGCAAACACCCACAGTCCCTGGCGGATGCCAAAGGCATAGATCAGCACCATGGCCATCAGCAGCGCAGGAAAGGCTGCGATGACCTGCGTCAGGCCCATCACGGCGCGGTCGAGCAGACTGCCGGAGAACCATCCTGAGAGAGCGCCCAACACCGTACCCAGGAGCAGACGCGCCAGCACGGCGAAAAAGGCCAGCGTCAGCGTGCGCCGCGCTCCGTACAGAAGCAGAGATAGGATATCGCGACCCTGCGGGTCCGTGCCCAACGAGAAGAGCTGCGAAGGAGCAAAAGGCGCATACTGCAACTCGCCATCAATCGTCAGGCTGGGAAAGGTCGAGTATGGGCTGTACGGCGCTACATTTTGGCCTATCACTACCGCGCCCAGCAGCGCCAACAGGATTGTCGCCCCCACCACAAAAGGCACACTTCCTGCCGTGCTCTGCACCCAAGCGCGCCGCCGCTCTGCCCTGATCTTGGCGTCCCTGCGTGCCTGATCTTCAGCATCCAGCGTACCTTCATGCCTGGAATTCGGGAGCGGGGGAAGACCGGGCCCTTCTGCCTTGGACCAAGGCAGCGATGACTCCAACCGCTCCGGCAGTTCGCGCAGGCTTGCCCAACTGTTGCTCACGATATCAACCCAGCTGCGCTGCACAGTGAGTTCCGACTGCTCTTCCCTCAGGCGCGGATCGATCCAGCGGTAGACATGATTGAGGATCACGTGCACCAGCACGAAGAACACACCCAGGATCAAGGCCAGCGTAGCGGCCATCGTGGCTTCTTGGCTGCGGATGTTCTCCAGCAGCAGGAGCCCCATGCCTGGCCATTGAAAGATGACTTCAACGATGGGCAGGCTGGAAAGGGAAAAGCGCAACGATGTACCCATGGCCGAGAGGATCGGAACGCCCGCGTTTCGCAAGGCATGCCGGGACAGTATCTGGCGCGTGATGAGGCCCTTGGCGCGCGCCGTGCGGATGTAGTCGGCGTCGAGGACCTCGGACAGGGCCACAAAGGCCACCCGCGCTACCTGCGCGATGGGCCGCGCTGCCAAGACAAGCGCCGGCAAGACGATGTGACTGTCCCAGCCAAAGCCACCCAGCGGCAGCAAGGCAAAGCCCATGCGCCGGTACCACCCCACCTCCAGGATCTGCAGGACCAGAGCCAGCAAGAAGCTGGGTGTTGAGACGCCCACAATCGCCGCGACGATGAACAGCAGTGAGAACCTGCGATGCCGCAGCAGCGCCGCGACCAGACCCAGCAACAGTCCGAGCGAGCCACCGAGCAGCATCGATAGCAACAGGAGGGACAGACTCTTGTCCAGCGTGCGCCTGACCTCATCGATGATGCGTATCTCACCCGGTTCGGACCAGTAGTAGAGGCGGCCCAAGTGCCTGTAGCTGCCGAGATCACCGCGCAGCAGGTCACCCAGATAGCCAACCGACTCGCCGATAGATTCAGTCACGGCGTAGCCAAGATCGACGCTCCGGCTGGCGCGCCCAAAGCTGGCCAGGCGCAGGCCGAAGAAGGTCAAGAAGACAATCACTACCGCCACGACAGAAACGTAGAGCAAAGGCTTGACAACAAAATCCAGAAACGGCCCGAGAGGGCGCGTCAATGAAGCAATCTCCGTCTCATAGAGCTCGGTAAACAGATCCTCGGCGCTAGCTGCGTCCGCGGTGCTGACAACGGAGCCAGGCGGCGTTGGGGGCAGCGTCAAGGTGTGCGCCGCAAGCTGACCCGCTGCCCCGTCGGTGGTGGCGATCAGGATCGCAACCTGCTCGTCGCGCGATAGCTGTGTCAGCAGCGCAGCAAAGCGCTCTTCCTCCGCCGCTGCGAGTCCGGCAAGCGGCTCATCCGCCAGGATGACAACCGGATCGTTCACAAGCGCGCGGGCCAGCGCCACGAGTCGCTGCTCAAGCCCCGTCAGTTCGGCCGGTTTGCTCGACTCGAGGTGGGCTAGCCCCAGTTGGCTCAAGACCTCTCGACCCCGATGGTCGCGGTCCTGCCTCTTTGTACCCACGTACTTGAGCGGCAGTGTGACATTCTCGAGGACAGTACGGTCCGCCAGCAGCCTCGGCTCGCGGAAGAGGAATCCCATCTTGTGCGCCCGCAGGCTGGCGCGCTGCGAAGGGCGCATGTCCTCGACACCCTGGCCGTCAACGCGCAGCACGCCGCCGCTGGGTTCGACGAGCCCAGCAAGCATGCCCAGCAGGAGTTCGATCTCCTCATGGCGATCGCCCAGCACAGCCACAATCTCGCCAGGCCGCACGACAATGTCGGGGGCCCGCCAACTGTGCACGTCTTGATCTGTTGCCCGGCCGCTCTTGGTCAGGGCAAAGGCTTCGAGGGCAGGCGGTTGCTCTAACACATCCATCGCTTCAACACTCATAGACAGAGTAATCCCACTCCCGCTTTGGGGCCTCTAGCGAAAGCCTACACCCTTGGCGCCCGCCACGTACAGCCTCACGCGGACCGAGTTGCCCCAGCGCAAGCCAGGCTCTTGGCGATCCAGGGCAATCAGCGCTTTGTAGAACACCGCACCACTGGCGTTTACCGTGGGCTCGTCAGCAACAAAGGAGACACGCCCGCGCAGACTGCGGTTGTCCAGAGCCGGCACGATCAGATCCGCGGTCTGGTCCACTGACACGTTCGCCGCCCCCCATTCGTCCAGGTCAGTCAATTCAACTTGCAGCTCGGCTAGGTCGGCGACGGTGACGATAGGCATGCCCGGGCTGACCATATCGCCTGGCTGGACATCAGCGACAGATGTGACCACTAGC
>Ga0180438_10009480_pt1 | contig 12115 bp, 15 predicted proteins | sample SS_ome_12_FD_132455 | JGI IMG/M metagenome (GOLD analysis project Ga0180438, IMG submission 132455) | Hypersaline lake sediment archaeal communities from the Salton Sea, California, USA - SS_3_D_2 metaG | ecosystem: Environmental > Aquatic > Non-marine Saline and Alkaline > Hypersaline >...
CATAATAAAAAATGAAAATGAATACAGAGCTATGAAGGCCCAGGAAAAGGAACGCAAATAATGGCAACAATTCTTGATACGCTGATAACCAGATTCGGTTTTGAAACTGATAAATCCGGATTGAATAAAGCCGAAAAAGGTTTGGCTGATTTTAAAGCTAGTGCTATCAAGATTGCCGCAGGCGTAGGAGCAATCCTTGGTGGTACATATTTTCTAAATGCCATTGCAGAAAGCGCCGATGAAACCTTAAAATGGGCTGACGCCAATGGTCTTGTCATTGAGACTCTTGGAGAGCTTGAGTTTGCTACTCAGAGACAGGGCGGAACAATTGAAGGTCTTAGGGCTTCTTTGTCAAATCTTAATAAATCTATCGGTGAGGTAGAGAGAGGGACCGGAGCCGCAAAACTTGCTTTTGAAGATTATGGCCTATCTGTGAAAAAATCCAACGGGCAAACCAAGACCCCTGATGAGTTATTGGTTGATCTTAATAAAAAATTCTCGACAATGTCAAATGCTCAACAATTCGACCTTGCGATGAAGATGGGCATTGACAAAGGTACAATAAGGTTGTTGCAAACGGCACCCGATGAAATCGCAAGGCTCAGAATGGAGGCTGCAAAACTTGGTGTTCTTTCCAGGCAGGATGCAGTCAAGGCGGCTGAGTTTGTGGATGGTATGACCAATATTGCACAGGCTATAAATTCAATTAAATTTGAGATTGGTGGCCTTTTATTTAAACCGGTTGCAGATTTTTTCAAGTTGATTGCAAATGGTATATCTTATTTCAAACAGCATAAGCAAATATTGCTTTCTATAATTGGCATAATTGCAGCCGTTGCATCTGCTTATGTTGCAATGGGCATAAAAGCCGCTGCCGCATGGTTGATCGCTTTTGCTCCATTCACGGCTGTGCCTCTAATTCTCGGGGCAGCCGGAATCGCTCTTTCTGTATTGATGGAAGACTTGTATGCTTTTTTCTCCGGCTCACAGTCAGCTATAGGTGATTTTTTAAAAGATTTCCCACGGATAGAGGCGGCATTCCGTCAACTCGGTGAATTTCTTGGGTATATGTTGTATGAAACTGTTGAGGGTTTCAAAATGTGGTGGGAGTGGCTTACAAAAATTGGCGATGGTATTATTGATTTGCTTCTGAATCCTATCGAATCTGTAACGAACGCTATCAAAAAATTGCCAGCAATAGGTGGTAAAATAGGTGAATTTTTTGGCATGGGTGGCGGCATTAACTCGCAAACATTAGAGCCCTTGCCGGTTGGCGCACCATCCCCTGCAAGCCCTTTGTTGTCAAGAAGCAACCGGATGGTAAGCAGATCAACAAACATGAGCGTTGGTGATATTAAAATTGACGCAAGAGGTGGTGACTCAAAAGAGATTGCTCAGAATATAAATTCAGCTTTGAGTGATCAATTAAAAAATACGGTCGAGGATTTCGATTCTAAAATAGATAGATAGGATAATATGTTTTTTAATTCAAACATTTCAGACATTGTCGGTAATATAAATTTCGGGATATTCAGCAGTGGGTCTACTGACATCGATGCTTTATCCGGTGTTGTAGATATCTATTCCGAGGAAAACCACAGTTTATCAGTTACAAAAACTAAATATCCGGTTGAGGATGGATCGACGAGATCCGACAATTTTGTGGTAGAAGATGAAAAGCTTGTATTAAGAGGACTTGTTTCAAATCTTAAGCCATTATTCGCAGGGCTTGTCAATATCCAGGACAAGACAAGATCAAAGGAAGCGTGGGGAAGATTAAGAGAGTTGAAAAATAGCGGCGAGGTTGTGACCGTCGTTACTCTCCTTGGCTTGTATGAAAATATGATGGTCACAAATATTGATTCAACGATCAATTCAGATACAGGTCAGGCTCTGTTTTTTACAATAACATTAGATCAGCAGGTATTCGCGGAGACAGAAATCGTCCAGCTTGCGCCTGCAAAATTATCGGGTCCAGCAGCAACTAAAGGATCTGATATAAACGGCGGAACAAAACAGTCCGAACAACCATCAGGAAGTCAGACAACTATTTTGCAAGATGTTGTGTCCGGTATATCGGGGCTATTTTAATGCAAATCTTACCATTAACAAATGATTTTTCCCAAATTTTCAGGACTGTTTTAGACGGTCAGGAAGTTGATGTGAAAGCATGGTATCAGGATATAGGTGACGGTTGGTTTTTTTCTATGCAATTTTCGACAGGAACAAAAATAGTATCAGGGTATAGAATCAACAATGGATCGCCAATATTGAAAAGCATTTCATCTGATTTTATCGGGGAAATTATTTGCGTTCCATCGATAGAAAAAACTTCAGAACCGGGAAAAGATTCTCCATGGGGAAATACTCACCAGTTATTATACTTAACGCCAGAAGAATCACAAGAGGTTGGCATTGAGGATCTATAAACGCATAATACGGGTTGTTATCGGCCAGGAAGACAGCACAGCTTTGTCGATCGAAAATCTTTTTATGGCGATAGAAATTAAAAAGCTTATTTCTGCAAAACCGAATGAAGGATCTTTAAGCATATATAATTTATCCGATGCTACCGAAAACCAGATCAGAGAAAAAGGTGTGCGGATAAGAGTTTTTGCCGGATATGACAATAGGCCTGTGCTTATACATGACGGAGACATCAGACGAGTCGAAAGAGACCGCTCACAAGTTGACAGAATTACAACCATAATCCTTGGTGGCAATTTAACCAAATTGAGTCAGGCAGTTTTTAACAATGGCTATTCTGGCCAAGTTTCAGTAAGGCAGATTGTAAGAGACGCTGTGCCGACGTTTAATATCGACGCAACAGATATTGATCAGATACCATCAGATGCGTTTTTGTATGATTTTTCTTTTTCCGGAAAAACAAGCATCCTTTTAGATAAAATTTTGAACCCGTTGAAAGTTCAATGGTTTGAGACCGACAATTTGATAAAATTTTCAAAAGGGAAAAGAGCCTTCGATAACGTCGTGTTGTTGACTCAGGAAACAGGGTTGATTGGATCTGCATCTATAACAGAAAAAGGTGTCAAGTTCAGGTCGGTTTTGAATGGGAGAATTGTCTTGAATGAGAGAATAAAAATTGGATCAAGACTTGTCAACGGAATATATAAAGTGATACAGATATTGCATAAGGGTGATAACAGAGATGGTGAATTTGTAACAGAGGGGCTTTGCACAGAACTTGAGCAATCTTAATATAGAAAAAGACTATTCAAATTTAACAGACGCTTTGCAGTTTGTTTTTGATCAATTGCTTAAGACGCTTTTTATTTCTATTCCAGGAATAATCGAAACTTATGATCAATCAAAAAAAAGATGCAGGGTTAAACCTGCAATCAACATTAGATTAACAGATGGGACAACGGCTCAACAATCTTCTATAATCAATGTTCCTGTCATATGGCCTTCAGGCGGAGGGTTCACACTGATATCACCTCTTCCGGCAGGCACACCAGTTGAGATAAAATTTTCCCAACGTGGAATAACAAGATTCAAACAAACATTTTCCCAGGAAGATCCAGGGAACGGAGTTTTTGAGAAGGAAGACGCTCACGTTATACCGTCGTATGGAGCATTGTCAATATCTCCCGCAACACAATCCGGAATGTCAATGCAATCTGAAGATGGGTCAAATTATATTTATGTTGAAAATGGCACGATAAAAATCAAGTCAACATCAAAGATAATCCTTGATACCGACACGGATATTACAGGCAATCTAAATATAACAGGGATTATCACAGGCGATAATGTTTTTAGCGGATCAGACAGCAACACACATATTCATACGCAAGGTCCAGATTCTGACGGAGACACACAGCAAAATACAGGGGTGGCGCAATAATGAGGACACTTTATTTTAAAGACAATGAACCTGTTTTGGATCCTATGGGAAATATAAAAATAATTGAAGGCATCGAGTCTCTGTCTGAAAATATTGATCAGAGATTACAATTGTTTAAGGGTAAATACTTTCTTGATACCACGGCAGGCGTTCCGTATTTTGAAGAAATCATAAAGAAGCCAATTGATCCTGGGTTGGCTGCATCGGTTTTAAACGCTGAAATATTAAAAGAACCTGAAGTTAACAGCCTTGGAGAGGTGTCAGCAACACTTGACAGGGATACGAGAGAGTTCAAATACAGCGTCAAGATAAGATCAATCTTTGGTCAATTGGAGGTCAGTATATAATGGCGATTATAGATGCAACCGGGATAATACCAACAACATTGTCAGAATATCAAACCCTATTAAGATCTGCATTCTCTTCTGCCTTCGGGTCCAATATAGATTTGAGCGCAAAATCTCCACAAGGTCAATTTGTCGATAATCTTGCTCTGTCCATGTCCCAGTCTGATGATGCAGTTGTGAGCGTTGCAGGTGCAATCAATATTTTCAGGGCGTTCAATTCGCAACTTGAAGGGCTTGCTGCCATACTCGGGATAAACAAAAATATTGCTACAAGCACGATTGTTACAGTCACGCTCGGAGGCACTCCTGGGACAACAATCCCACAAGGATCAAGATCGAGGAGCGATGCAGGGGACTTGTACTCGCTCAACGATGCGACGCAGTTGGATGCTTTTGGGGTGGCTTCGGCTACAATGTCGGCATTAAATACAGGACCCATAGTGCTCCTTGCAGGTCAATTGAATAGTGTCGTTGACGTTGTCCCAGGATGGGAGACCGTAACAAATATAGTCGATGGCGCGACGGGAAGAAACATAGAATCAGATACTGCATATCGTCAAAGATATTTTGTCGAATTATTCAAAAATGCGCTTTCTGTCCTTGATTCTATTATATCCGGGATATCAGAAAAAGATAACGTTACTGAAGTAATCGGAGTTGAAAACGATACTGATGCAGTAATAACAATCCAGAATATAGATATAGATCCGCATTCAATAGCCATGGTCGTTGAGGGTGGAATTGACCAAGATATAGCGGATGCAATACGATTGAAAAAAACTGGTGGAACAGGCACAACAGGAACGACAACTGTTTCTGATCCGCCTAACGCAGATATAAATTTTTTCAGGCCATCATATATTGATATTGAAATAACAATTACGACTACACCAGGATTAAGCTTTCCGGCAAATGGCCTGCAATTATTGAAAGATAGAGTCCTAAATTATATAAACGGGATCTCATTGATAGATTCTGGGCCAGGTTTTTTTGAGCTTGATGGAATGAAAATATCTGAAGATTTGCAAAAGACGAGACTATACACTCCTATTAACTCTGTTCCGGGACATTCTGTCTTTTCATTAACACTCGAAGACAAATCAGATCCAGGCGATGTTGATCTGATAGAAACAGACTTGAATCAAAAAATTCGATTTCTAACGATTGATGATATAAACGTGGTTTTATTATGACATGGGACGTATTAAATAATAGCGATCTGCTTGAGGGGAAACCAAGAGGAAGCACAATATTAAGGAATTTGATAGATTCAATCAATTCTATCATACAGGAAAAATTGATTGATACGTCTAGTGATATAGAGGCTCAATCATCGGTATTGACCGCAACCGGTGTGTGGTTAGATTATATTGGAGACAGGCTAAAATACCCAAGACCTTTGATAGCACCAGATGATTTTTTGTGGTTTGGGTTCGATGGCAACGGATTTGGATTTGATCAAGCTAATTTCACCCCTGGGACATCGAGCAAGGTTGGCATAGATGATGATTCATATAGGAAATTATTGATCGTAAGAGGTGGGCAGTTAATCACGGATTGCTCCATACAGTCTCTTAATGATACTATAAGCGGAGCTTTCGGGTCTAGCCACTATATAGACAATGGTAATATGACCCTTGATGTTGTGCTTGATAACTCTCTCGACGACTCAATGATAATTGCAATTGTAGATTCAGGATTAATCACTAAGCCATCTGGGGTAAGAATAGAGAACTTGTTGATAGCTAATACTGAGGGTAATTTCGGATTTGATGGGAACGGTTTGGGATTTGACCAGGCTTTGTACGTGAGACGGTATGAAGACCTGCTTGAATATGCTACAATATACGAATATTTAACTGATGATTTCGGGAATTTTTTAATAGATAATTTTGGAAATTTTTTAGTGTCATAAGGATAATGAAATGGGACAAAGAAAAATAAGCGATTATTTAAATAGTGGTGAGATTGAATCTATTGTTTTCAATAAGGATACGCCTACACCACCACACGTTGAGGGCATGCTATCATATGATAGCGAATCACATACACATACATCTGACAATGATATTGATGATACAACGCTGAATATCGGAGATGAACAAAGAATAAGAATAATAAATCTATCTGGGGTTGATATAGAAAATGGTAAGCCATTACGCCAAACAGGGGTCGATGCTACAACTGGATTGCCGACGGTTGATCTTGCACAAGCTAATACTATATCTAATGCCAATGTATTATGTTTTTCGACGCATGCGATCACAAATGGCAGCCAAGGCGTAGGCGTTACCGAAGGCCTTGTAAATAAAGTAAATACTACATCCGTTTCTTCTGGTACTATTTATTTGTCAGATTCCACGCCTGGCGAATATACCAATACACCGCCAGTCATAATTACTATGTTGGGGTTTGTCATGGCGTCAGATGAAGACGATGGCATAATATTAGTTAGTATAAGCAATACAATATCATTCCCAACTTTTTTTGCCTTATTAAGGATAATTAATGATCCATATGATCTTACCACGTCATATCAAGACCTTATAAATTATCAAAGTGACGAAAAAATAACCCTTATTACTGATGTGCTTGCCGGTACAATATCAGGATTTCAGGGCGGATTTTATAGATGCACATTTAATATTACCATCACTGTTCCTACTTCCACATCGACTAGAAGTTTTACTGTTAACATAAGGGACATAACATCTGCTACTGATCTGATTACATACATTGTTCCCATCCCCAGGGATACTACGCAAGTTAGTCGTTCTTTTTCGGTGCCATTCGAAATTGCTACTAATGACTCAATTATAGCCCAAATAAAATCTGATGTAGTCATTTCTGGCGTAACAATCAATAGCATATCATTTGATGTGCAATCAATAAGTCTAACATTATAATAGGGAGTGAAAAATGGCTCGTGATATTGACGGAATTATAAAACAAAAATTCGCTGAATCTGGAGATGTAGGTCTCGGTGGGCTAACTCTTGATGAGTTATGGCCTATCAGCTATTCTACACCTGGCGGCCCTTTCCCGCAAAGGATACAATTTAATCAGCTTTTCAGGTATATTTCGGCTCTTGCTGTAGAAATAAACGAAAAAGGCACATTCCTGGAATGGGATGGTACGCCAGTAGTAGCCCCAGACTATCAAGCTGGTGCGATTGTGACAGGCTCAGACGGATCCATATATTATGCAACAGCACCGAACGGACCAGCGTCTACGATTATAGATCCAACAACAGATGTTTCGGGTACATGGATATTGTTAGCATCCTCTTTGTTTGGTGCTGGCACAGCTGGAGCTTTAATCGGTCGTGATGCCTCTGGCAATATACTTGATATTGGCCCTGGGTCAGAAGGGCAGGTCCCAGTAAGCCAGGGCCCTGGTCTGCCTTTCCAGATGCAAACACTTACCATGCAGATAGGTACAGCCATAGGCGTTGCAGGAAGTACCTCTATCGATATATTATCACTACCACCTGGGATACGTGAGCTAACATTGAATTTTGGTCAAGTTACGGTTTCTGGCAGTGGCCCTTTGATGCAATTAGGTACGAGCGCTGGTTTCATAACATCTGGATACAGCGGAAGCGGTGAACGAAGTACAACTAGCGCTAATTATTCAAACGGTTTTGGCATCCATACTATTGGTGTGGGATACGACCTATCTGGGGCCTTTACATTTCGGCTTTTAAACCCAGCATCGAATCTATGGACGTGCTTTGGTGGTTTGGGAGTGTCAAACACCGCAATAAACTTTTACACAGCTGGGGTTGTGGCCTTGCCAGGAATGCTTGATAGGTTTAGGCTTACAACAGTAACAGGTGTGCCATCTTATACGCTGGGAGAAATTAATTATAGTTATAAATCATAGGAGTAAAAATGATAAAAGAATTTGATAACATGACAAAAAAAATAATAGAACGCAAGCCTACCGAATCAGAAATTGCCGAAGCGGCAGGACGTGAAATGCCGACAAGTCCGAAAAATGAAGATATTTATAATCGATCTATGCAAGATAACCAATTTATGAAAGCAATTATATCGTCGTTGAATAAAGCAGGCGCGTTTTCTATTGCAGGAGAAAGACTATCACGGGCAGATTTAAAAAGCCTAATTAAATCAAATATGTAAAGACAAAATTAAATTCGATTTGTAGCGTCTGGACTAACAATGGTCTTGTAAGATATCCCCAAACCATTCAACAATTTGCAATGCTTCGGGGATATTTTCTTACCGTTACCCCAACCAGAAACGGTCGATCTTGAAATATTATATTTCTTAGCAAATGCGGTGCATGTCAAAAACAATTTAGTTCTGATTTCTCTATGAATTGCTGATTCTGTTCTTTCCATTGTATTCAATTCCTGTGAGTCATAAAAATATTAAAAATCTTTTCAAAGAACATCTTGTCTTTATGGGGGTAAAAGTATTTGCCTCCGTCTCTGTACCAGATTAACGGTTTTTCTCTTAAATCAAGATGAAGCATATGTTGTGGTTCACCTTGATTATTTTTAGTATCGAAATACACACCAACTCCAGAAAAGATATTGCATGACAAAGCCTTTCCCCAGGCCTCAAATACATTGCAATCCGGGAAGCCATCAATAGCTCTTGATGGCTTCTCTATTTCTCCAGATTTTTGATTGACTATGACATAATGTTCTGATGTTTTCCTTCCATCAAATCTAGTTAATGCACCGTTAGCCAGCGATATGTTGAATGGGCATCCAAGAATTTCTCGATACCACTGGATGCATGAAAGTATCTTAGGGCTCATATATTTTGCAATGTATGGTGGTATTTCTTTGTGCGTGAAATTTATCATTTCCACGCCGTTTATTATTGCCATTATTTTTTCTCCTTTTTATTTTAAAATAAAAAATATAACGAAAATCAAACAAAGTCAATGCATTTTTAATAAAAACAGTTGACACGTTAGGGAAATCAATGTATTAATCACTATATGATTAATTTTAAAAGGAGGTTTTATGAAAATGGTTATAACTATGCTATGCCAAGCCGCGTCATTGCTTATTATGGCAACTTTATTAATTGCACTATGTGCCGGATTAAATCCGGTTTAAGAGGAGAGCTAATGTCAAATTATAAAAAAATCCAGGAAATGATCGAAAAAGAAAGGAAAGCCGGGGCGTTTGTATTTATGCCGTCACCGATTCTATCAATGGAAAATAGTTTCTATATGCCAGTTGTGGAGACCATAGAGCTAAGAGAAGATGAGGTATATTGTGCGCAGAAAAAATATAGAATTCATTATAATGGATTACTCAGACTTGCATCGGCGGCCGGTTTCGAATGGTCTGCTATTGACACTTGTCGCACGGACGGCAGGACTGATAAACTTTACTGTTCTTTTCGGGCGGTTGGCGGCGTCAGGAAGGCTGACGGAAAGATATATTTTCACAAAGCTGAAAAAGACATTGATCTTGAAATAATAGAAATGGAGCTTGAGGATCAATATTCAAATACGTGGATAACTCAACCATGGCCCAAAAAACAATACAAAACCAAAGAAGAATATATTTCAGCAATGGTAAGGCGTGATATGATCCAGAAGCGAAAAAACAAATTAATGCTGGTCGAGTCGGGAGCAAAGGCCAGAGTTATCAGATTCGTTCTCGGTCTTCAAAGCCAATACTCCAATAAGAATCAAGTCCTTGGGATGCCTTTTGTAATGGTCCATTATGCCCTGAACCCTAACCACCCGGATGTCAAAAAAGCCTTAACTGGATCGTTGACAGAATCACAAAATATGATCTATGGTGGGGTGAAAGATACCGGGCAGATAGCATATATCGAGAACGACCCAGATTACGCATCTGAAGTTATAGACGTAGGACAGGAAAACCCAAATAATAACAATCATGATTTTATACCAGAGAACGAAATAGACAATTTCAATGGTGGTCCTGTCGATTTTAAAAATTCTGATATAGCTGATCAGATAAAGGTTTTGAAATTAATGTGCGAGAAAAAAGGTGAAGATTATTCGCACTACGCAAGGGCTCTCGAGAAAAAAGGCTCCCCAAAAATTGATGAGATTGACCAAGCATGGAGAGACAATTTTTTCAAATATTTGAACGATATAAAATAAAAGGAATCAAAAATGAAAGTGTTTCATACTGCAGACTGGCATTTCAGAGAAAAAGATCATGATGAAATTTATAAATGCGTTCGTTTCATCGCCGATAAGGCAGTTGAGGAGAATCCGGACTTGATCTGTATATCCGGTGATATGACAGATTCCAGGCTTTTGAATCTTGATTCAAGGTCGGCTAGGAGCATATTCAGCATTGTTCAATCCATGCTTGACGTTGCACCGGTTGCAATCATCATTGGCACACCTTCCCATGATGGGAAAGCAGCTCTTGCCTTGCGTGCATGCCGTGGGGAATATCCTATCTTGGTTTCTGATATGCCTGGGCAACACGGATATAATAAGCTCAAAAATGTATGGTGTGAGATTGTTGGTCAAGGCGAGCGCGTTGATTTCATTGTCTCCCAGATTCCACAGCCAACGAAGCAATTTTTCATAAATGATATGGCCATAAAAGATACCGAGAAGGCAATAGGTAATGCTATGGGGAGTATACTTGCAGCATTCGGAATCGTAGCTTCCAAATTTGGAAATGTTCCGCATATCGCGAACGGCCATGGACAAATAGGCGGAGCATTTATATCTGATACTCAACAATTAATCGGCAACGATATAGAAGTATCAAGAACTCAATTAAAGGCTCTAAATGCAGACGTAGTGTGTTACGGTCATATACACAAGCCCCAGGATATGGGCGATGGGTTTTTCTATTCAGGGTCACCTACCAGGATGAACCATGGAGAGACTGAGAAAAAAGGTTTCTATATCCATCATATAGGTGATAAAGGGACTGGTTATACACATTCAGAATTCATAAAAACACCGGCAAGGGAAATGGTAAACATAAAAGTCGACTATACTGACAATAGTCAAGTTATTCCGTTGCATGAGTACCTGAAATCAATGGAGAATATGGGTAAAGACTTATATCGTTCCTGCTATGTCAAGTGGACATTAAAGGGCTGGCAAGATGATCTTGTCGATATCTCACAAGAAAAAATAAAAAGATCTTTTCTTTCATCCGGAGCCGAGCATGTTATTATAAATATTATAAGGGTCCCGAGGGAGACAGTTCGAGCAGAAAGGGTTCTTGATGCAGAAACATTACCAGATAAACTAAAGGCTATGGCTGAATTAAGAGGCGAAGAAATAACTGATAGCATATTATACAAAGCAAAAAGGCTTGAGAGTGGTAATATTGATTTTTTACAACAGAATCAATCGGCGGGATAATCCCAAATTGATGAATTATACAGATCCACATAACTACTTATTAGCTCTAAAGCTGACAGAGCTAATAAATTATTACAGCGGACAAAAGCCGCTGAACCGTTGGAGGAATAGAATATGAAAAGGTATAGTGTGATTTATGCAGACCCACCTTGGGGGAGCAATACGCAATTTGGTCGGGATAAGAAAAAAGGTAATTCGCAACACTACCCACTTATGACACAGGCAGATATAGAGGCCCTTGAAGTGGCAAACATCGCAGATGATGATTGTATTTTGTTCCTATGGATTGTTGACAATCAAATGCAAGACGCCTTGAATACAATAAAGGCTTGGGGGTTCGAGTACAAAACAGTGGCTTTCACATGGGTGAAGGAAACCAAACACGGAAAAGACCATCTTGGCGTTGGTGTATGGACTCGTAAAAACCCAGAGTTGTGTCTACTCGCAACCAAAGGTAAACCAAAGCGCATGAACGCTGGTGTTAGACAGTTGCAAAGACACAAAATCAGGGAGCACTCACGGAAACCGGACGAAATTC
>Ga0180438_10009481_pt1 | contig 12115 bp, 15 predicted proteins | sample SS_ome_12_FD_132455 | JGI IMG/M metagenome (GOLD analysis project Ga0180438, IMG submission 132455) | Hypersaline lake sediment archaeal communities from the Salton Sea, California, USA - SS_3_D_2 metaG | ecosystem: Environmental > Aquatic > Non-marine Saline and Alkaline > Hypersaline >...
GAAGATTATGAAGTGATGCAAAAAAGGCTAGTAGAGGCCTACAAAGACAAGCTGCCTGAGTGGCAAGAAGCCAGAGCCAGGGGCCAGCTTAAGGCGAAGACAGATCTTGAGAAGGCTCCTGACGGCATGGAGGGTTTCTACGATAGCATTGTAGTAACGCCGGTTTCCCCTTCCATGAAATACGGACTCCTGGCCAAAGGTCTATACACGATAGAACAGGTTGATGCTGCCGGAGGTGTAGCCTCTGCTGCATCTTCCACCGGAGCCACGGCTGGCGGCACTATTAGTGCTGCCGGAGGCGGAATAGGATTGGGCTGGATTGCCGGCGGAGCCGCCGTTGTTGCTGGTGGTGCGGCCGCCGCTGGTGGAGGCGGAGGTGGCGGCGGTAGTGGCGGCACCCATCAAGACGGAACGACTTCGACAACAACTACCACGACAACGACGTCAACAACAACCATACCACCCACAACAACATCAACGACAACGATGCCTCAGTGTGTACCAATTAATCAATGGACAATTCAGGAAGATCCCCCCTTTAGATTGATACAACCCGGAGATAGTATGGACGTAACCATAGATATTGGAATGCCATACCACCATGTTGAGTACGTGGTACCAGAAGTCGGTATCGACAGCTCCACAACTACTGATGCAACCGGCCGATTTAGTTTTACTATTCCAAATATTCCAGTATATTTTACCATATATGTATACCCCGCACACTGCGATGGAGCCCGATTGACCTACGACTGGGAACCTACCCCATAGCTGTTGAACCTTTAAAATGGTTCTAGCATTCTGACCAGAAGAAAGGAGGCACTGTAAGCTTGGCAACATGCTTGCGTGAGCAGAAGTGAGGTACAGCCATGAGATCCAGGAATGTTTTGGCGCTGATCATCTATGTGGCAATAGGGTTATCTCTTCAGCCCAGATGGGGAGCCATGGAGTGACGTGAGCAGGGGATAAGAGGGGGTGATCAGTACTGGGGGGTAGTTGTTTTGCCAGTGATGGAGAGAACAGATAGTGAGGGGGGTATCGTATGATGATGAAAGGGCATAATAGGATGAAGCTACTGGCAATGGTTCTGTCTTTGTTTTTAACCATACCCTTGAGTGTTGTGTCTGCCGTGGCTGCTTCAGCTATCATGAAAGTGAAACACAAGGCCCCGAAGCACTACATTCCCGGCTTCAGGATCAACCTTGATGCCGAGATCGCAGATGAGACCGGCGTGCTCTTGTCCCGGTGTTACTTCAAGACGAAAAAGGAGAAGGACTTCATCTTTGTTGATATGGAATCCATGGCTGATGGGCAACAGGCGCCTCCGTCATCCTCTAAGATCCGTGAATGGCTCAAGTCTTCTCCTTCCACGCCAAGTCAGCACTATAAGGTGACGTTACCTGCGCCGTGGGTACAATCTGAAGCGGTGGAATACGTCTTTGTGGTGGTGAACAAGGAGAAAAAGGTCGTTCGCAGTCAGGTTTTTACCATGAAGGAGAAAAAGACCAAGGAGGCGTCTCTCTGGAAGGGGCCGGGCGAGGTCAAAGAGATTCGAGTGGACCTGGCGCAGGAAGCCATCGAAGATTATGAAGTGATGCAAAAAAGGCTAGTAGAGGCCTACAAAGACAAGCTGCCTGAGTGGCAAGAAGCCAGGGCCAGGGGCCAGCTTAAGGCGAAGACAGATCTTGATAAGGCTCCTGACGGCCTGGAGGGTTTCTATGATAGCATCGTAGTAACGCCGGTTGCGCCTTCCATGAAATATGGACTCCTGGCCAAAGGCCTCTACACGACGGAACAGGTTGATGCTGCCGGTGGCCTTGCCTCTGCCGCGTCTTCCACCGGAGCCACGGCTGGCGGCACGATCAGTGCTGCAGGAGGCGGAATAGGATTGGGCTGGATCGCCGGGGGAGCAGCGGTTGTTGCTGGTGGTGCTGCTGCCGCTGGTGGCGGCGGCGGTGGTGGCGGAAATGGCGGCACCCATCAAGACGGGACCACCTCGACAACCACCGTCCGGACAACGACTACCACGACAACATCAACAACAACCGTGCCACCCACAACGACGTCAACAACGACAACGCCGGCGTGCGTGCCACCTGAAAACTGGGATGCCCGGTCACCTCAACAGAACATACAGCCAGGGGATGATGTAGTAATCATCATAGATGTCGGAATGCCAGGTGCGAGCGTTTGTTACAATGTGACCCCGGTCGGCATCAGCGCATGTCAGACTGCTGATACAAACGGCCAAATCAGTTTTACTATTCCAAATATTCCATCATATGTCTTAATCGGTGTTGCCGCGGAGACCCACGGGGAGTACTGCGGTATGCGTTCATGGCAGCTCAGTTTGTAGGATGGGAGGAAGTTTCATGTTGACACGCAAGTAGAGGCTGGTCACGATGTTGAAGGGTTGAAGTTTCCAGCCTTAGGTTATGGCCCTGGGAAGGAGAAGTAGTCACTAGAAGCGAGGCATGATGCCATCGTGACAGTGCCAATACTGTGGCATCTCGACTGGAGATGATTGGCTAAGAAGGGGCCGGTAATAGGGGATCCAACAACGCAAGCGTCTAGTTGAACTTATTCTACCATGAGACATTAGACACATGAAAACAATAAACGAACGGCGCCAGACATCTCTAGCGGGGCCACATCCTCACGGAGAGAGTGTCTCTTTGAAACACCATGACGCAAAGGTGAGGGAAAGGAGAGGACAAGCATGGGAAAGAAGACCCCTTTGGTGTTGTTGTTCTGCGTGACAGCGTTCTCATGTTATCAGTTCGTGTTGGCCGGTGCTGAACAAAAGGGCATATCTCCCAAGATTGGCCCTTTGTTGAAGGAGGCCATTCTAGAAGTAACAATAGGCGCTGTGGACGAGCGAAGCGCTGATGACAACCCTGTTGGGGCCAGCCTCGTAAGAGCCATCGTTGTCATGAATAGAGACGATTTGCAGCCATTGCCCGATACCATATTGTCGGAACTCAGGCAGAGGGTTGAAGGACTGGGAGGTCATGTGGGTGGTCATGCCTTTAACAATGTGGAGGTGCGGATGCCCCTGAGTGCCACAGAGGAACTAGCAGAGTGGTCTGAAATAAGGATGATCAGGAACCCATTCAAGCCGAAGTTGAACTATGCAACCTCGGAAGGAGTAGCGGTGATAGGTGCTCCCACCTTTCATGGCCACGGCCTGAGGGGCAACGGGGTGAAGATAGGAGTGGTTGATTCGGGCTTCCAAGGATACTCGTCATTATTAGGCACGGAGCTTCCTGCGTCAACTACCATCAATGTCTTTGGCTCTGAAAGTGATTTTACGAAGACCTATCACGGAACAGGGTGTGCAGAGATCGTTCATGATGTGGCACCTGAGGCAGCCATGTTTTTGGCGAATTCGACGAGTCCCTCTGTAGGGTTTGCCAACGCCGTGTCCTGGCTCGAGTCTCAGGATGTGAATGTCATAAGCTGCTCTCTGGCAGTTCAATTCCCCTACGGGGCGGTATACGAGACCCTACATCCTTCGGGGGCCAGCATCCCCGATCGTGACCGTCTTCTGGGAGGACTTAGGGTCGTTCGGGAGTTGAAGCAGCAGTGGCATTCCACAGTCGACAACGCCGTGTCCAAGGGCACTGCATGGTGTCAGGCTGCGGGCAACAGTGGAAACAAGGTGTGGTGAGGTGCATCCAATGACACGAATGACGATGGCTGGATGGAGTTTCCTTGTTATGATCCGCCGAGCGCATACAACCAGATTCACATTCCTCCCGTTTCCCAGAGTTACTTGGACGCCATGTGTGAGACCTACGTTCTCATGACGTGGGGCTCGGGAGATACCTATTCTACCAATGACGATTATGATCTTTGGATTCTAGATGGGGACGAGAATGTAGTGGTTTCTTCAATGATTCAGCAGGATTCCTCATTTCCCCATGGTATGGAGATGTGTAGGTTTTCTCCTCAAGCGGGAAAAACCTATGCTGTCGCTATTTATAGATTTCAAGGAACATCTTCCAGGGAAATCACACTCGAGTTGTATGATGAGTGCCTAGAGTACTTAGACTGTCACAATCCAGAAAAAACCATCTTAAGCGCCACGCCAGCCGAAAATCTGAATGCCATCACGGTTGGTGCCGTTTCCTGGTCCAGTCCAGATAGGATTGAACGAATAAGCGGACAGGGCCCGACTGCTCATGGAATTGCCAAACCTGATCTTGTGGCGCCAACGAATGTGACGACATCTGATCCAGGTTATGAATGCGGCGCCACTTCTTGTGCTACGCCGCATGTGGCCGGCGTTTGCGCCTTGGTGAAACAAGCCTATCCGTCCTGGTCGCCCGGACAAATTAAGAGTTCTCTTGAATCGAATGCCATAGACCTGGGCCCGGCCGGCAAGGACAACACGTACGGAAGCGGCCGTGTTTCGCTGGCTGGCATTGCACTCCCTGGCGTTCTAACCCCCATGGTTTCTACAGGAACGGCCAGTTCGGTTACTGAGACCTCGGCCACTTTGAACGGCACAGTCAATCCCAACGGTGTGAGCACCACTTACTATTTCGAATACGGCACTACTACAAGCTATGGATCAAGAACGAGCGAGATGAATGCGGGGTCAGGAGACAGTGCCGTGTCAGTTAGTGCAGACATTGCGGGATTGACCGAAGAGACCACCTACCATTTTCGATTGGTTGCCACGAACACTAATGGAACCACCTATGGAAGCGACGGGACTTTTGGAGGTGCAGGTGGCGGCAGTGACGGTGGCGGTGGCGGAGGTGGCTGCTTCATTGGCACCGGTGCGAAGAGTTGCCGATGGCACTAGAATAGGATTCAGTGGAGGTCGGCCGACCTGCAGGCTTTGAGTTTGGAAGTAAACAAGGATAAGAATGTTTGGGATCATGCTTCAGTTCCCCGGTGTCGCAGCAAATCCAGGCATGAGACCCGAAACATATGTGGCAAAGGTTCCGCTTCTTCCCGCCCGCGACGACTGCCGTTGAAGGTCCATTTGGCGTTATGCCGCATATGTCCCTCTTGACAAGACGTACGTTATAGCGTACTTCTCGAGCGTTCTTATCATTGTGTTCGGAGGTCGATGATGCCAACCTTGACAGCAACAGAAGCAAGATCGAAGCTTTACAGACTCATTGACGAAGCAGCGTCTTCCCATGAGCCAATTGTCATCAGAGGGAAACGCGGCAGTGCCGTGCTTATTTCAGAAGATGATTGGCGATCCGTACAGGAAACCATTTATCTGTTGAATATTTCCGGTATGCGGAAATCGATTCGAGAGGGTTTAGCCACGCCAATCGAGGAATGCTCTAAGGAACTTGATTGGTAATGTGGAGAGTCCTTTTCACAAAACAGGCTCAAAAGGACGCAAAGAGCCTGTCTGGTGCCGGTCTGCGACCGAATGCTGACAAGTTGCTGGAGATCCTGCGTAAAAACCCCTATCAGACCCCTCCGCCTTTCGAGAGACTATTGGGCGACCTATCGGGCGCCTATTCTCGCCGGATAAACCTACAGCACCGTTTGGTCTATCAAGTTCTTGAGGATGAAGAAGTGGTTAAAGTTATTCGAATGTGGACCCGTTACGAAAGATAACGCCGTCATCATTACAAATGCCGTGGCCTGCATGAACGTGTATCCCCTGAAAAGACCGTGTGCGGCGTGGAAGATGACACTATTGCCATTCAGAATCTGGTGCAGGCCTCCCTGGGGTCTATCATTGGGGAAATGGACCTCGACGATGCCCTGTCGTTTTGGGACGAAATAGAGGGGTCCAATGTTTCTGCGGATGTCACCCGAGGAGCGCCTGCGGGCAAAGGATAACGCCATACGTACTATTCTGGAGTTGAGGAATGCCTACGAAAAGAGAAGAACCCGCTGGCCTGGATCTCGACGGAATACTTGAGGGGCTCACAGGATTGGGGGTAGGGTCTATTGTGGTCGGCGTTGCCGGTCCGTGGGCCCAAGTTTTTGCGTTCTCCCGGCCGTGACGCCTCTGGTTCGGGATCGATTCCGTTGTACCCTCATCCAAGAAAAGGAAACACTGAGATGGATTACGCTCACGTGACCGCTCCTTGCGGATTGGATTGTTTCAACTGTCCCATGTATTTGGCAGACAGAAATCAGGCTTTAAGAGCAGCTATTGCAGAGAATCTGAAGATTCCGTTGGAAAAGGCAGCTTGTAAGGGCTGCAGAAAGGAAAATGGCACCATGCAGTTTTTGAATGAGACCGAACCCTGTAATGTCTACAAATGCACGGAGCAAAAGAAGATCGATTTCTGTTGTGATTGTTCGGATTTTCCCTGTGATCACCTCCACCCTTATGCAGACAAGGCCCATGAGGTGCCCCATAACACGAAAGTATTCAACCTGTGCTTGATCAAGAAGATGGGACTGGAAGCATGGGCAAAAGAGAAGGCCAGAAGTGTCAAACGGACTTATTTCAAAGGGGAATGGAAGATTTAGGAATACTCTGGGGACCCACACAGGATGATAAGTTCCATTATTCGATCGTGCTCCATGTGCGCTATGATGTTCATGAAGTGGACAAATGGGCCAAAGCCTTTCGCCACATTCATTTGCAAATCATCGAGCGGTTTGAAGAGCAACATGTGGAACTGGCCTCCAGGCCGTATATAACGGTCTGACTTTCAAAGAATGCTGAGAACTCGACAGGTTTTCAACTTCTCTCGTCTCAGGCGGCTTTTTCCATAGACTCCTTAGGCAAGAGGAAAAGATATGAAAAAGAATCACTTATTTCGCTTTCATCTGCTTGGGTTTATGGATTCTTATGCAGTCATTATTTGCAGCGAGGATAGGAGATGAAAATAGACATTGACAGGCTAAGGGAAAAGGAATTGATTGAACGCAATTATCGTATTGTTGAAAGGTTGAGATTTCTTGAGTCCCCACGTCGTCATAAAGAGATGATGGCATTTCATATTGGAGAAAGGATCCGTTTTTCTCCGCCGGGCAGGGAAAGGCACTTCGGTGTACTGGTAAAGGACAACAGAAAGACGGTAACCGTCGTAACCGAGCAGGGGGATCGGTGGAATGTGTCCCCCTTTCTGCTGTCTAAGGTCAAACCCCAAAAGGGCGGCCGTAAGAAAAAGGGCAACTTGATTGAGTTGCAGAAGGCAAGGTCATGATCTCCCCGTGAGGTTTTCGTGAAATCAGTGGCGAACAGGGACCGAATGGTTTTTTCCTGCAAAAACGACCTGTATAGGTTCCTTTTACTCAATAAGAGAAAGGTAGTGATAAAATGCTCAGCGCAAAAGACATTATGACCAAGGAGGTGATCACCGTCTCACCGGAGATGGAAATCGCCCGTGCCGCGGCGCTTCTTCTGGAAAAAGGCATCAACGGGGTCCCGGTGGTGGACGAGACAGGGGGCCTCGTGGGCCTCCTGTGTCAGAGTGATCTGGTGGCACAGCAAAAGAAGTTTCCCCTTCCTTCTCTTTTCACCCTCTTGGACGGATTCATTCCGCTTACCTCCATGAAGCACCTCGAAAAGGAGGTCCAGAAGATCACGGCCACCACCGTGGCCGATGCCATGACGCCGAGTCCCGTAACAGTCGCACCGGAGACGAGCATCGAAGAGGTCGGCAGCATCATGGCGGATAAGCATTTCCACACCCTTCCTGTGTTGGATGGGGGGAAGCTGGTGGGAATCGTGGGCAAAAAGGATGTTCTAAAAACCCTCATATCTGGAGAATGAGCCACGTAGTCCACTGGACCGATTCTGCCATTTCACAGAGCAGGCCGAAGCCACCGATTTGAGGCCCATGACCTCAAACCTGCCGTAGAAGACAAGAGGACCCAGATGAAGCGAAGCCTTCTGGCGCAAGTTCCCAAAGAATTGCCCGAGGAATTGATGGAGGTGCTTTGTGCCTCAGACTCCGTCAAGATTGAGCGGATCGTGTCCCGGGGGCACAGGTCACCCAAAGGGTTCTGGTACGATCAAGAGACCAATGAGTTTGTACTGCTCGTTCAGGGCAGGGCGTCGATACTTGTCCATGGCCAGGAGGAGATGATCACCTTGGAGCCAGGTGACTACATCAACATAGAGGCCCATGTGAAACACCGTGTTGAGTGGACGGACCCTGAAAAAGCCACACTCTGGCTGGCAGTGCACTACTAAATGGCTTCTAAACATGTCAAGTGGTCCTGTCCTCCTCATGGCCTTGGCTATTGGGGGCCAAGGGCCTGGCTCATCCCCAGGCCTGTTCATTTCTGAACTGGACCAAGCCGCTGGCGGCCGGTGGACTTGGGGCGATTGACTGGATAGGACCATTATAGTATGTGATGTGGCGTAAAGAATCTTCTGGCACTGGGAGTGACGACAGTGAGGATTGTAATCGTTGGGGCCGGGGAGGTTGGTTTCCATATCGCCAGCCGTCTTGCCCTTGAACACAAAGATGTGGTGGTGGTTGACAACAACACCGAGGCCTTGCGTCGGGTCCGGGAGGGCCTGGATGTCCAGGCCATCGAGGGCTGTGGAAGCAGCCCGACCATTCTGGAAAAAGTAGGCCTTAGAGAGGCCGACATCTTGCTGGCCGTCACCGACAGCGATGAGACCAATCTGGTGGCCTGCCTTTTTGCCAGTCTCCTTTCCCCCACGACGATCAAGTTGGCCCGTATCAGAGGCGAAGACTATTTGCAGTATGAAGACGTTTTAAAGAACGATCCCTACCGCATAGATGTGATTATCAATCCTGAGGCCGAGGCCGTTAAGGCGGTTGAAAGGCTTCTGAAAGTCCCAGGCGCCGTTGACGTCGGTGAATTTGCCGATGGCCGCATCAAGCTTATAGGGGTTCGCTTGGATTCAGACAGCCCGGTGGCCGGCACCAAGCTGGTGGATCTCCATCGGAAGACGGGAGAAAAGAAGATACTGATAGCAGCTATTGTGAGAAAGGAGAGACTCATTATTCCCTCTGGAAAGGACGAACTCCTTGAAGGAGACATTGTCTACTTCGTTTCTGAAGAAAATGAACTCAAGGTTGCCTTGAAGATCTTTGGTAAGAAGGCTGAACCCCTAAACAGTGTGCTGCTTGTGGGGGGAGGCAATCTGGGCCTTAAGTTGGCTAAGGCCCTTGAGGGCCTTTCCGTTCATACAAAGCTCATCGAAAAAGACTCAGAACGCTGTCGGGAACTGGCCCAACTCCTGGACAAGGTGGTGGTCCTCCACGGCGATGGGTCCGAGCAAGGGCTTCTGCAAGAAGAGAACATCCGGGATATGGATGTGGTGGCTACTTTGACGGGGGATGAAGAGACGAATGTCCTCACCTCTCTTCTGGCCAAACGGATGGGGGCACAAAAGACCGTGACCCGGATCAGCAGGTTCAGCTACTTTCCTTTGGTTTCTGCCATCGGCCTCGATCACGTGGTCAGTTCTCGTCTGGCTGCCATCAACACCATATTGCAGTATGTTCGCCGGGGCAAAGTTTTGTCGGCCATGACACTTAAAGGGGAGGAGGCAGAGGTGCTCGAGGCTATTGCCATGGAAACATCTGATATTGTTGGAAAACCAATCCAAAAAATCCGTTTCCCCAAAGGTGCCTTGGTCATTGCCATCATACGTGACAAGGATGTGATTATCCCCACAGGCGAGAGTGTCATTCAGCCAAAAGATCAGATCGTCATCCTTTCCACGCGTCAGGGCATGCCGCAAGTTGAAAAGGCCCTCATGGTGAAGCTGGAGTACTTCTAAATGCGTGTCTCCTACACGCTACATCTAGTGGGGATCTTGACGTTTTTCCTGGGCCTCACCATGATTTTTCCCCTCCTTTTTGGCCTCTATTACCAGGACGAGAGTGTGGAGCCTTTGTTGAAATCCATACTCGTCACCTTGGCAAGCGGTCTGGCGGTCTATTTTCTTTTCAAGGGCAAGGGCACGAAAGACGAGTTGATGACCCATCGAGAAGGGATGGGGGTCGTGGCCATTGGATGGACGGCCGCTGGATTGTTCGGAGCCCTTCCCTACTACTGGGGGGGGGTGTTTCCCGATTTTTCTAATTCCTTTTTCGAGTCTGTTTCGGGCTTTACGACCACCGGAGCCTCGGTTCTAAGCCAGATAGAGGGCATTCCCCGCGGCCTGCTCTTCTGGAGGAGCTTGACCCACTGGCTGGGCGGAATGGGGATTATTGTCCTTTCCCTGGCCATATTGCCCCTTCTGGGCATCGGCGGCATGCAGCTTTACAAGGCAGAGGCCCCGGGCCCAGTGCCGGACAAACTAAAACCCCGGATCAAAGATACCGCCATGGTCCTGTGGAAGGTCTATCTCCTTTTCTCCGCCGCCGAGACGCTGCTACTCATGTTCGGGGGGATGGACCTCTTTGAGGCCCTATGCCACACCTTCGGGACCATGGCCACAGGGGGGTTTTCCACACGAAACGCCTCCATTGGAGCCTATGAAAGTCCGTACGTGGACACGGTGATCATGGTGTTCATGGTTGTCGCAGGCATCAATTTTGCCCTCCATTATCAATTCCTGAAGGGCCATCCTCTGGCCTTCTGGCGGGATCCGGAATGTCGATTTTTTGTGGGGATTGTTGCCATATTCTGTCTCACCGTCACGTTCAACGTCTATGAAAGGGTGTATGAAACCATGGCTGAGGCCTTTCGGTTTGGGGGCTTTCAGGTCATGTCCATTATCACAACCACAGGATACGCGACGGCTGACTATGAAATGTGGCCGCCCCTTTCACAGAACATCTTGCTTTTTTGCATGTTTCTTGGTGCATCAGCAGGCTCCACAGGCGGCGGGATGAAGTGTATGCGCATTATGCTTTTGTTGAAGCATTCCTACAAACAACTCTTTTCCCTTATACACCCCCATGCAGTGACGCAAGTCAAGCTGGGAGGTCGCCCCATCTCCGATGAGGTCCTTCACAGCATATGGGGTTACTTCATGCTCTACTTGGGCCTCTTTATCCTGTGCTCCTTTCTCTTGGCTGCCATGGGTGTCGATGTGGTGACCTCCTTTGCCGCTGTTGCAGCCACCATTGGCAATATCGGGCCCGGGCTGGGATTGGTGGGACCAACGGATAATTATTGCCATATCCCAGTGCTGGGCAAATGGTTGTTGATCCTTTGTATGCTCCTGGGACGATTGGAGATCTACACGGTCATCATTTTGTTTGTACCGGAATTCTGGCGCAAGTAAGCTCCCCGGGGCCCTCTTGCCGGCCCCTTGGACGGTGACCACTCCCGGTGCCAGACTCGCCAAGGCACGGTCCCTTTTTCCGGCAGCACATTTATATTGACTTCAACGGGAAGGGTCCATTAGCATAACGCTTTTTTGAATCCACCCGTGACGTGTGGGATGATGAGAAAGGGGTGCAATGATAAGGCTGGTCAGGGGTTTTAAGGACATCCTGCCGGGTGAGACCGGACTTTGGCAACATGTTGAGGGGGTTGCACGGGAGCTCTTTGACCAGTTTGGTTTTGCCGAACTCAGGCCCCCCATGCTTGAGCAAACAGAGCTTTTTGCACGCAGTATTGGGGCTGATACGGATATCGTAGAAAAGGAGATGTACACCTTTACCGATCAAGGGGGCAAATCCCTGACCATGCGGCCAGAGGCCACGGCCTCCGTGGTGAGGGCCTACATAGAACACAAGTTGTATGCCAAAGACCCTATCTGGAAGCTTTACACGGTGGGGCCCATGTTCCGCAGGGAACGTCCTCAAAAGGGCCGGTATCGTCAGTTCTATCAGATCAATGCCGAGGTCTTTGGCCTCCATGATCCCAAGGCAGATGCTGAACTCGTCTTCCTGTTGATGACCTTGATGAACCGCCTTGAAGTGCCTGGAGTCGCTCTCCACATCAACTCTCTGGGCTGCAGCGCCTGTCGACCAGACTTTAAAGAGTCCCTGAGGTCCTTTTTAGAAGGCCGCAGAGGGCAGTTGTGTTCAGATTGCCTGAAGAGGCGGGAAAGAAACCCTTTGCGCATCTTCGACTGCAAGGTGGCTACCTGCAAGGAGGCCATGGTCGATGCCCCGTCCATCGTGGACCACCTTTGTGAGGAATGCAGGAACCATTTTGACAGGGTCCAAAGGGCGTTGGAGGGATTTCGCGTCCCTTTTCAGACCGATCACCGTCTGGTGAGGGGATTGGA
>Ga0180438_10009482_pt1 | contig 12115 bp, 8 predicted proteins | sample SS_ome_12_FD_132455 | JGI IMG/M metagenome (GOLD analysis project Ga0180438, IMG submission 132455) | Hypersaline lake sediment archaeal communities from the Salton Sea, California, USA - SS_3_D_2 metaG | ecosystem: Environmental > Aquatic > Non-marine Saline and Alkaline > Hypersaline >...
CACGGCGCGCTGGAAGTGGCTGACGGTATGCGCCTCCTGCACCAGTTGCGCGGTCTTGCCGAAGTACGTGTTCTGACCCGTACCATAGACCAGGGCATCAATTTCGCCCTGGCGGATAATCGATCCCGAGTAAACCGTCTCACCGGCTTTGCGGGTGACGGGCAAAGACTCACCGGTCAACGCGGACTGGTCCACTTCCACCGGATCACCCTCGAACAAGCGAGCATCCGCCGGTAAGATGTCGCCGAGACGCACGCGGATGACATCGCCGGGCACCAGTTCACGCGCCGCCAGCGTGGTCCATTTCCCGTCGCGTCGGACGCGGGTCCGGACCGCCAGCTTGGCCTTCAGGGCGGCTATGGCGTTTCCCGCCTGGAATTCCTCCCAGAACCCGACTGCGGCGTTGGCCAGAAGCAGAACAAGGATGATGAAAAAATCCGGCCAGTGTCTGACCAGTGCCGATAGAATTACCGCCACCTCAATCATCCACGGGATGGGACCCCAAAAATAAGTGAGGAATTTCAGGAATGGATTGGTTTTCTTTTCCGAAATCTCGTTGGGCCCATATTGGGTCAGCCGTTTCTGCGCCTCGGCTTGACTGAGACCGTCCGGCGATGACCCCAACCTCACCTGCAATTCCGGCATGGGCAGGGATTTCAGATCTTCTTTCATCTCGGACTTATTTGTGATTGTTTGCATGATGGCCATCCTCCGGTTCTTGTTGCACTGATCGAGTTTTCTCCTGCGAGGCTGATTTGAATCATCTCAATCATTAATAATTCCCTGTTGCTGCAACACCCGCCCGGCTCTGCGCACGTTTGACGGTTCTACCGCGATCTTGTCCTTTTACACCTCCAATTCCACCTTGAGCGAGAGTAATTCCAAAAGATCCTTAAGTGCTATGATCCCGACCAAACGCCCCTTCTCAACCACCATGAGGCGGCTGTTGCCCGTTTGATTCATGATGGAAAGGGCCCTCATGGCATCTGCCTGCGGTTCAATGCTGTTTTCAGGAGAGCATTGCGAAGCAAACTCTCCGACCGTCTTCCGGCCCCAGTCCTCCCTGGGGATTTCCTTCACCTGTTTTGTCGTGACACAACCAAGAAGCCTGTCGGAATCTTCCACAACGGGAAACATCTTAAAATGATATTTATAGATATAATCCTCAACCAGTTGTTCCAAGGAAATGGATGGTGATACTGTCACGGGATCGGTCTTCATGAAGCGACGGATAGGCTCACCTTCAAGCGCTTTACGTGTGATGAGTTGTTGGTAGGATGCTTTTGCTGCCCCCTGAAGGAACATCCCGATCAAAAACCACCACATCCCGCCGACAAAATTGCCCCGAAACACCTGGATAACTCCCAGGACGATAAAAAAGATGCCAAACCCGGATCCGATCCTGGATGAGATGTAGGTGGCCCAACGGAGGTTTTTCTTTGCCCCCCACAGAATCGATCGAAGGATGCGCCCCCCATCCAGAGGAAACGCCGGCAGGAGGTTGAAGCCGGCCAGGATGGCATTGATCCAACCGAGGTACCCCACTACCCCGTTAATTGGTTCCGCTAACCCGCCTTGCTTGCCTATGGCGTGAATCCCATAGAATATAAGCGCAATGAGGATGCTGGAAAGAGGTCCGGCAATGGCCATCATAAACTCGACCTTGGGGCTCGGAGGTTCCTCATCCATTTCTGCGACACCGCCAAAGATAAAGAGGGTAATTCCCTTCATGGGTATGCCGTATTTCCTTGCCACCAGGGAGTGAGAGAACTCATGAGCGATAATGGAAAGAAAGAGCCCCAGTGCGCCGATAATCCCCATCCACCAGTATGTTTGGGTGGAAAGATTCTTGTAGTAAGAAGGAAATAGCCCCTTTGAAAGAGACCAGGTGATAAGGAGAGCGATGATAATCCAGCTCCAATCGATTCGAACCTCAAAGCCTAAAAGCTTAAACAATTTTATTCGTTTTCCAAACATATTTTTACCTCCAGCTCTTTATTTATAGAGTTAACAAATGCTCACGGGGTTGATCAGTTATACTATTGAGCAGCTTAGTATTCGCTTAAGAAGCAGTATTTTTCAAGCCTTCTTACCGAACCACCACCTCGACATGGCCCGAGTTGCCCGTCCGATGATCAAGTGCAACCATCGCTATCTTTTGCCCTAGTTTCATGGTGTTCACCAGGCCGGAAAGCTCTTCCACGCTCTCAACGGGTTGTCCATTGATTTCCAGGATCACATCTCCCACCTCAAAGCCGACCTGCCCTAAGGGACCCTTTGGATCCACCCAGGCAATGACAACCCCCTGGTGGGGACCAAAACCGTACTTCTCTGCTTCATCAGGTGTTACGGGGCGGAGTTCTGCCCCTAAGCGTTCTTTGACGGAGGCGGATAGTAATTTCGTCGCGTCTTCGAGGTTACCTATCTTAACAGTAAGCTCTTCTTTCTTACCTTTGCGGAGAACGGTGAGCTTCGCCTCCTGTCCGATTGGGCTAATGGCTGCTTCATTTCGGAGGGTACTGGCGTTCGTGATCTCCTTCTCCCGATAGGCAATCACAATGTCACCCTTTTTCATGCCCGCCTTCTCTGCAGGGCTCCCTTTAACCACTTCAGCGATAAGCGCTCCCTTAGCGCCCTCCGCGTCAAATGACTTGGCCAGCTCGGGGGTGAGATCCTGCACGCTGACGCCCAACCACCCGCGCTGCACCTTGCCACGGGCAATGAGTTGCTGGGCAATGTAGAGGGCCATCTTACTGGGAATGGCGAACCCGATCCCTTCATACCCGCCCGATTGAGACACGATTGCCGCATTGACCCCGATCACTTCTCCTCGAAGGTTCAACAGGGGGCCGCCGCTGTTGCCCGGGTTGATGGCAGCGTCGGTCTGGAGGAAGTCTTGATAGCTGCTGGGATCCATGATCTCCCTTCGATGCTTGGCACTGATGATCCCCTGGGTGACCGTCTGATCCAAGCCACGTGGATGACCGATGGCTACCACCCACTCACCCACCGCTACCTTGTCCGAATCTCCAAAGGATACCTGAGGCAGCGATTTTTTTGCTGAGATCTGGATTACCGCCAGATCCGTCTTGGGATCGGTTCCCACTGCTGTGGCAGGGTATTGTTCGCCGCTGGCGAGCAGCACCTGAATCTGGGTGGCACCTGCCACCACATGGTTATTGGTGAGAATATGATACTTCGAATCCATGATCATACCCGTGCCCAGGCCTTTCAGTTCCCGTTTGAATTTTCGAGGTGTCTCGGGAACGCCGAAAAAGCGTCGTAAAAAAGGATCGTTTTCAAAGGGCAACAAAGGGCTGGTCACGGTCTGACGTTGGGTCACCTCGATGTGCACCACCGCTGGGATGGCCTGCTGTGCCACTTGCACAATGGCAGTGATCAAATCCACCGGGCCCTTCGTTTTCTCTGCCTCCTGGGCAGGAGTTGCCTGAGGTGACACCTCGGCCGGTTTCTTGGCCTCTTCTTCCTGTTTGGCACAAGCGGTAAAACACCATGAACTGAGAGATAATATCACAATCACACACAGGAAAACCTTACGAAACATGTCGGATGTCAGATGAAAACGGTAAATAAAATACTTTGCCATGGTAATCCTCCTTTTTAAGGTTACATGGGTTGTCACAGACAGGGTATTCTACCTCATTTTTGTTTTATGACTAGGTAGCTTTACCTTTGCACTTCTTTTTTCGAACTAGCCCTCCGCTGCAAGGGTATTGTGCGGTTGGTCGAGATGATGAGGCAGTGGCCTATTTCTCGCAAGAGTGCCTGGGCTCCGATTTCGTTTATTTTGGTTCGGTTGGGTATTTAGCCTTTGTCCATTCTTCCCAGCCGCCTTTAAGCGCGTATACACTCGTGAATGCCTTCTCCATCATTTTCCGTGCCACACTGGCACTCGTATACTCGCTCGGTCAGGCGCAGTAGAGGACAAAAGTCTTGTCTTTGACATAGTTACCCAGCCAGGTGTCTACCTTGGTGGGGTCTTCTCTGATGGCCCCCTTAATCCTGAGGTCACTGGTTTTCCAGTCTTTTTCAGTTCGAACGTCTAGGATGATCACAGTAGGGTCACCAAGGTGTCCTTTGAGCTCTTCTTTTGTCATTCTCGGAACATCATTTGGAATCGCAGCTGCGGTAATGAGTAGAATGCCCAGCATAGCCAAAGGTAACGTTACCGTTAAAATCCATAATGATTTGTTTTTTGCCATTTTCTCTCCCTTAGCTAAGGTTATCCTTCTCCTGATAATTCTCTTATCCTCTAAGCAATCACCCACGCTGACCTTGCTTCTATGCCTTTTGTAGTGCGGGGGTATAGTATCTCTCAACATATTCCTTGACCATCCGCCTGGCAGAGAACTTCGGCGCGTTGCTCTTTACTGATTCCTTCATGGCCTTGACCCATTCGTGCGGTACGCCGTCATCGGAGACCTTGTAGTAAAGGGGAATGATTTTTTTTCCAGGATCTGATAGATAGCTTCGGCGTCTTGCTTGTCCCGATCACTATCTGCTGCTCCCTCACCAAATGCCCAACCGTTTTTGCCGTTAAATCCCTCCACCCACCAGCCATCCATAATGCTTAGGTTCGGCACGCCGTTGAGCGCGGCCTTCATCCCGCTGGTTCCACTGGCCTCAAGCGGCGGCAGGGGATTATTGAGCCATACGTCTACCCCGTGAACCGTGTACTGGGCCAACTGTTCTCCATAATCCTCCACAAAGGCGATACGTCCTCCCAGGTCAGGATCGCGGGCAGCGTTAAATATCCTTTGGAGAATACGCTTTGCCGGGTCATCGGCCGGATGGGCCTTACCGGCAAATATAATCTGTATGGGCCTCCAGCGGTCATTGAGAAGTTTCTTCAGCCGCTCCAGATCATAAAAGATCAAATCCGCCCTCTTGTAGGTGGCAAAACGGCGGGCAAACCCGATGGTGAGGACCGAGGGATCGAGCAAGGTCCCTCCCGATATCATAAGCGACGGGCTGGCCCGGTCTTTTGCCCAGCGCTGACGTGCTCGCTCTCGAATGGCGTCGATCAATTTTATTTTGAGCCAGTAATGGGTTTTCCACAACTCCTCGTCCGGGATATCGTCGATGAGCCCCCAGGTAGTGGGATTATCATGGTCTGCCAACCAGCTGGGGCCGAGATATTTATTGAAGAGTAGTTCGATCTTCGGCTCGATCCATGTGGGCACGTGCACGCCGTTGGTTACAGTATCAATAGGGGTCTCCTCCTCTGTTACCTCCGGCCAGAGCATCTGCCACATGCGGCGGGCCACTTCCCCATGACGCTTGCTGACCCCATTGTGAAATCCGGACATCCTTAGGGCAAAAGCGGTCATATTAAACCCAGCTTGAGATTCGTTCGGGTGGATCCCGAGCTGGAGAAAGGCATCGTGATCCAGCCCCAAGGTCGGCCAGTAGGAGCGAAAATATTTTTCCATCAATGATAATGGAAAGACATCATGGCCGGCTGGAACGGGCGTGTGGGTGGTAAACACGGAGGTATTGTGTACATGACGAGCGGCTTCTATGTAATTCATTCCTTCACGTACCCGTTCCCTGATCCGTTCCAGCAGGGCGAAACCAGGGTGCCCTTCATTCAAATGGAGTATGGAGGGTTTCAGGCCTAATATATTGAGAACCTCGTACCCGCCGATACCGAGGACGATTTCCTGACGCAGCCTCTGCTCGATGTCCCCTGCATAGAGATGGGAGGATATTCCCCGGTTCCAGGGATCGTTGATCTCGATATCCGTGTCCATCAGGTAAAGGGGTACGCGACCGACCGCTATCTTCCATACTGCCACAAAGACCGCTGGTTCAATAAAGGGGACTTGGATCACTACCTGTGTCCCTTCCCCGTCGAGCACCCTTGAGATTGGGGCTGCATCTCGATCCAGTGTTTCATCCAAATTTTCCTGCCACCCATCCTCACGGATTTGCTGTCGGACATACCCCTCCGGATACATGAAACCCATTGCCACCAGGGGCATCCTCTGATCGCTGCATTCCTTGATATGATCCCCGGCCAAGAAACCTAATCCACCCGCATAAAAGGGAAGGGAGTGGTGCAGGCCATACTCCGCGGAAAAGTAGGCGATGGTGCATTGGTTGTGCTCGGTTCGGGGTTCAGTCAGGCACATTGCGTCGGCAGCCATATCTTCCTGAAAGTGCGCGAGTACTGCATCATATTGACGTAGATATTCAGGGTCACGCGCGGCTGATTCCAAAACTTCTTCGGGGAGTTCCTTAAGCATCTTATCCGGATTATGGCGGTTTTCCTTCCAGGCTTGACGGTCCAGCATCTTGAAGAGTATCCGCGCTGCCGGATGCCAACTCCACCATAAATTTTCAGCGAGCTCCGCGAGCCCGGATAACCGCTGCGGTAGGTTTGGAAATATAGTTTCTTCAACAATTTCCATATCGAGTGTTCCCTGGAAATAGTGATTTTTGCTTTAGGCTTGCGGCATACACACCATCCACAACCGGGTGGATTGTTGAATTTATATATACCAGGTTAGCCAAAAGGCATACGCCTTGTAAAAACAGTTTAGCACTATTGCTTAATAGGTGCAACGCAGTTCTGTGACTTCTATTCGTTTCTCATGGCTCAAGATGTCGAGAGGTAGCCTCATATGAAATTGTCGTTTCAATAAATCGGTGGTAAGGTGCAAGTTACGGACTTGGGGTCTGCAGTTTTTGCGCTCTATGGGCGCACATAAGGGATCGGATCATGAGCATATTACAGTGGGCCTTGCCCATCGTTATCATCTTGGTGGCGCTTGCCACCGCATGTCATGCACTTCTCTATAAACGAGACCCACGGGCCGCCCTTGGCTGGATAGCCTTCTTCTTATTGTATCCCTTGGTGGGCCCAATGCTCTACTTTCTGTTTGGCATCAACCGTGTTTGCATCCGCGCCAAAAGACTCCACCGGCACTGGCATGGCTTTTTTCGCCGTACCTCTGATTTCCAGGGGTATTATGTAATTCATTCTCTCAACTAATTTTCAGATACGAGTTTCTTAAGCTGAAAGATTTCAACTATATCCACGAGAGGGGATAATTCTAAACCTATAAATAACGGGCATCTCAACCCAGGTTTTCTGGAACCAAGCGGGTAAAAGGCGTTGACTCTATTACCGATGATTGATAGTATCTAACTATCATATTAATTAAATGAGAATATCCGCAAAAAATGGTTTTTTGATATGTGGCGTTACGTCACAATGCCTTACATTAGAATACAAATTCTTTAACAGGATATAGTCATGGAAGCAAAAGTATCCTTTTTTTCCACGCTTGCCGGTATTGCTCGAACCATATTTTGGCTCCTGCTCATCTTTATGCTGCTTTTTCAGTGGCTCCGCTCTCCGGCTCTTGAAAGAGAGCGCATTGCGGCAATCGAGGCCATCCAGAAAGAGCGAGGTACCAGAGTCATTACCTTGATACACAGGCAAGAGACTGTTAGTCTTTTCGGAATACCGGTCAGCAAGTACATCAATATTGATGACGCCGAGGCCATTTTGAGGGCCATTCGTCTTACCCCCGATGACAAGCCCATTGATCTCATCGTTCATACGCCGGGTGGCCTCGTGCTTGCAGCGTCGCAGATCGCCCATGCCATTCAGAAGCACAAAGGCAAGGTGACTGTCTTTGTTCCCCACTATGCCATGAGCGGCGGCACCCTTATCGCGCTTTCTGCTGATGAGATCGTGATGGATCATAATGCCGTTCTCGGGCCTGTTGATCCCCAGATAGGCCAATATCCTGCTGCATCGATCATTCGAGCTGTTGAAATCAAGACACCAGAAAAGGCGGACGATGAGACATTGATCCTTGCCGATATCTCCAAGAAGGCCATTAGCCAGGTAGCATCCATGGTATCAGAGCTTCTTGAAAAATGCATGCCAGAGAAAGATGCCCATGAAATTGCCGCTCTCATCACCACCGGGCAGTTCACACACGATTTTCCCATTACCGTGGAGCGAGCCAAGTCCGTGGGGCTCTGCATATCAACGGATATGCCGAAATCAATCTACAATCTTATGGACTTTTATCCCCAAACAGGGGCTGGAAGGCCGTCGGTGAATTACGTCCCCATGCAGCAGTCACCGTAGAACAGTATCTCTCGGTTTGAGCCAGAATCGAATCCCATCATCTTGCATTCGCTACGGGTGGTAAGTTGCCTATCCTCTGTAAGAATTTCCGAGTAAGGTGGCAAAAAATCCATTGAGGTGTTTATGTGTTTACTGTATCGTTATAATAATTATTGCTGATGTTAGAAATGAGAACACGCAAAAACGCAAGGTAATAGGTGAGCCTATTTTCGTATTCCAGGGAATGCGGAAAAGGCCTCTATCAGCCATATTCTGTGATTTTGTAAAAAGTTCCTGAAACCAACTCGTTAAAGGTATCAAGGAAACAATCATGGATTGGGGATGGTTATCGTTAGATAAGCTTATGGATCCGGGCACCAATATTGGGGCAGCCGCGCTCGCTATTTTCGTATTTTTCATGGCCTGGCTGACCTCAGTTATCTCAACCCGCTTGCTTAGACGACCCATCTGGACGGTAGGAAAATTGAAGCGAAAGATAGACAAGACGGTTATCCGTTACATCACGAGGATTAAAAACCTGGTTATCTTTCTGGTTGCCCTGCTGGTGTTCGCAAGCCTCGTGCCGGGACTCAGGGCCCTGGTGGGTACCATGGTGGCAGGTGCGGGTATTACAGCGCTGGTTTTGGGTTTTGCCGCCAAGTCGACCCTGGCAAACCTGATATCAGGTTTGTCTTTGGCCATTTACCGCCCCTTTCACATCGGTGATATGGTAACCATAGAGAATGAATACGGCACTGTGGAGGATATCACCCTTCGCCATACCATTGTGAGAACATGGGAATACAAGAGGCTCATTATTCCTAATGAAAAAATCGACAGTATGACACTGATTAACTACAGCATCATTGACCCCAGTATGCTCTGTATTGTTGAGGTGGGGGTGAGCTACGACACAGACATTGATCTTGCAAGAAGATTAATCCTGGAAGAGGCCAACAAATGCCCGCACCGCGATGAAAAGGCTGATGAGCCGTGGGTACGGGTGATTGGGCACGACGATTTTGCCATCAGGCTGAGACTTTACGTCTGGGTACATGATGTAAATTCTCTGTGGCTTACCAGATTTTGGCTCCTGGAAAACATTAAAAAGCGCTTTGACCGTGAGGGGGTGGAAATACCCTTTCCCTACCGCACCGTGGTCTTTAAAAAGGATCTTCCGCGTGCTCGGCGGGAGGAGAGAAATTCTAAGGAGTCAGCTTAAAATAGCTCAAAAAATCAAATGCCTTTGTGCAGGGGTAATCTCCATAATCATCGATTGTTCAGTAAAGTTTACCGATGAGTCCGGCAATCAAAACACTAAAACTGGGCGCAAAACGCTCACGAGACGGAGAAGGCCAGAGCGGATGCTGATGAGGCGACCAAGGCCGCCGATGAGCTCATAAAGCAACCCGAGGGAGCAAATAAACCAGAGTCGACAGAGCAAGCGCCAAAAAAGAGGATTAAAAAGCGAGGAAAGGCGAAGAAGGGTAAACGCAGGGTAAAAAAGTGATTCAAATGTTCATAAGGGCGATAGGGAAACGAATAACCAACTTCAGGAGATACATCCTCATCGAGTGAGAAAAGGGGGTAGGAATGAAATCAAAAGGTGTAGCCATTTATGTGATGATCGCGGTGTGGTGCACTGCGGGGTTTATGGTTGATGGGTATCTCACGAACAGGGCAGCTGCTCAATCACAGGCTGAACCTATCAATATCCAATGGGAGAAAATTGGAGTACTGCCCTTCTTCAAGGGCAGGCAGAGCGCTGATACGGAAGAGACCTTGTCCTGTTCCATATGCGAGCTTTCGTTTAAATCAGAGAACATAAAAGACGGTGCCGATAGGGCAATAACCAGTTACGTGCAGGAGGCCTTGGAGCGGAGGTATAGAGATAAGGTAATCGCCTTCGATGAGGTGTCGAGGGTATATCAAGAGATCCCCAGGGATGATACAAAGGACACTCCGCGAAGCCTTGCTCAAAAAGCAGGAGAGGCCTTAGGGGCCGATTTTATGATAGCAGGGACTGTCTGGAGATACAAGGACAGGGTCCGAGACCCTATGGGACCAGGGAGGGGTGCCTCCGTGGCCTTCGATATGTATCTTATAGAGGTAAGCGATGCAAAGACGGTATGGAAGAGAAGGTTTGACGAAACCCAGCGGTCCCTGACCGAGGATATTCGAGGTGCCAAGGTACTCATCAAGAAAGGAGCAAAGTGGCTCTCCGCCGATGAACTGGCCCGCTATAGGGTCGAAGAGGTATTCAAGAGATTTCCCTTGTAAGAAAACAGGAGACAACATTCCGCCTCCCATTCCGTTTCGGAATTTTTCAGCCTCATGAGGAGATCTTAAAATCAGCGGAAGAAGTGTAACGATGATTTACCCTAAAGGAGAATCATGGATATCGAATTGAAGGTTCTTTTCATCGATGCGGGGACGGGATTCTACAGGATTAGCCGTTACAGGGTTGGTGACTTCTTCGGCCCCGTTGACCTCGGACTCCACCTGGCAGGAAAATATAACAGTACCAATATAGGAACAGGTTTGCTTGCCGGATCGATCTTTCCCGGCTCAAACCGACTGATCTTCAGTGGTTTCTCTCCATGCTGGGGTGGGTTTTATATTTCCTCCATGGGCGGCGCTGGACTGGTTTTGGACAACCTGGGTGTTAACATGGTATCGATCGTGGGCAAATCACCGATGCCTTCCATGCTTTATCTTAACCGGATGCACGGAGAGGAGATCCAGGTTCATCTCGAGCACATAGAGTTGAGCAGGATCTGGGGCGAGGGCCGCGAGGGGATCTACTCATTGATGGATTACACGTATGAGCGCTTTGGCGAAAACTATGAAAATGATCCCCGTATCCTCGTCGTCGGTCCAGCAGCCCAGGCGACCGATTTTGGCGCGATATGCTCTGTGCCGATTACCAATGGAAAGCTCACTTTTGTGGATACCTGGGCTGGAAGGGGTGGTCTCGGGAGCAAGCTCCTAAAGGAGCATGGCATTGCATCAATTATTTATGGCGGTACCTTCATCGATGAGGACTTCCGCAATCGAACTGTAGCCGATACGTGGTTTCAGGATAAGTACGACAAGAAGCTCGCAGCCAAGGATTTTGAGGCCACCACCAAATATCGCTTTGATCCCACGTTCGGTACAGGCGGTACCTTCGGTGTGAACTTTTCAACCCTTGGCGGTCGAATCATCGCCTTTAACTATAAGACGATTTACATGGATGAGGAGGACCGGCTCTCTATCCATAAGAAATTCATTCTCGATCACTACCTCAAACAGTTTAACAAGGAGACGATTCAGGCTAAACAGCAGCGCACCTGTGGTGAGCCCTGTGTTGCGGTCTGTAAGAAGATGCATAATGGATTTAAAAAAGACTATGAACCCTACCAGGCAATGGGTCCCCTGTGCGGCATCTTCGACCAGCGTGCCGCTGAGAAGCTCACGCACCACGCTGATAGGTATGGATTTGACGCTATCTCCGTTGGAGGAGTGCTTTCTTGGCTGATGGAGTGTCTCTCAACAAAGCTCCTTAAACCAGATGAACTGGGAATGCTCCACGAGCCTGTTTTCTCGCACAGGAATTTTCATATTGAGTCCGATTCGATGCACAACACTGTGCTGGGCATCGGGATTTTAGATGCAATTGTGAAAAAGCAGGGACTTCTTAATATGGAGGACGGTGCCCGGAGGTTGGCCCGGCATCTCGCCCGTGAAAGGGGCAAGGAAGTCCTCGACCTGCTGGTCTACACCGCATTCGGGCGCAGGGGATGGATGGTGCCGAATCAGTACTGGACACCAGGTGTGCTCTCGCCAATGCCCATTGTGGGCAAGTACTATATGTATTATGGGGATGATTTTCTACCTCCCCGCGAGCTTGGAAGGAGAAATGCCGAGCGTTTCAAGAAGGAATTGATCCTGGACAACATGGGTATCTGCCGATTCCACCGGAATTGGGCAGAGGAGATGGTTCCGGAAATCATTGAATCGCTC
>Ga0180438_10009483_pt1 | contig 12114 bp, 9 predicted proteins | sample SS_ome_12_FD_132455 | JGI IMG/M metagenome (GOLD analysis project Ga0180438, IMG submission 132455) | Hypersaline lake sediment archaeal communities from the Salton Sea, California, USA - SS_3_D_2 metaG | ecosystem: Environmental > Aquatic > Non-marine Saline and Alkaline > Hypersaline >...
CTTCATTTCAATTCGATAGGTTCCTTCCGCCGCATCGTCCGAACTTGCCCGGACCTCGACGCCCGCGGAACCGCCGGCCGATTTGGCCTCCGACGACGCCTTGGCCGCCGCTTCGCCCGCCACGGCCAGATGGGCCGACAGCAGCATGAGCACGGCGCTGCCGGTTACGAGAATAGGACTCTTGAACATGTCGATCTCCTCGAAGTGAGAAAGGGGGGAAAGTGATTTGTCTCGCCGTCCGGCACGCAACACCCTCCGGCGGTCCATTACAGCGCCGGGCGGCCCACGTAATGGACGTCGTATTGGTCAACGGGCACCACCAACCGGGAACCGTCCGGCATGCGGTACGGCCGCAACTCCCGGTGCCGCTGGACGCGATGACCGTCTCGCTCCAATTCCCGCACCAGATCCAGCGGAACCGGGGCAGGAAGGTTCTCGATCCACCGCGGATCTAGGCGATCGCGCCGGACCACCGGCAAGGGATACGACTCGGAATCGGTCACCATTTGCCAGGGAACGGAATCCGGGAAAACGTCCGGCCGCTCGAGATTCTCGGCTGGTGGTGCTTCCGTCCGCACGATCTGTCGTTCGGGCTCTCTCAGTTCCTCGAGACCGCCGGCGACCTCGACGCTCGGGCTTTCGACCGGCGAGGGCGAATGTCGCAACCGCGGTATCCACGAGCCGAGGTACATCGCCACCAGGAAGCTGGCGGCCATGGCCAACAGCGTGGTGCCCCGACCGCCGAACCACGATCGACGCGGAACCGCCTGGGCCGGCGGCCGCGCCGACGGCTTATGCAACATCGAGCCCAGATCTTCCTGCCACGCTTGGGATTCCAAGAACGCCAACGCACAACGTCGCCATCCACCCGGCTCGTCGTCCAACCGGGAAAGCAACGCGCGGCGCTCCGTCGCGTCCAGTTCCCCGTCGGCCAACAGATCGAAGCGGTGGTCTTCGACGGCCAATTTGTCGTCGTTCGGATTCATGTCGATACCTCAACCACGTTCAGGGCGGCCAACTCGGCTCGCAACCGTTTGCGGGCGCGGTGCAGCCGCGCCTCGACGGCGCTCTCGCTGATGCCCAGATGTTCGGCCAACTGACGGTAGCTCCAGTTTTCGGTGTATTTCAACATCAACATCTCCGCGTCGCGCCGCCGCAACCGGCCCATCGCCTGGCGGACCTGCTCGCGACGCTCTTCGGCCAACAGCCAACCGAGCGGGTCCGGCTCGCGGGTATCCTCTTCGGTGGGTCGGAATCGCTGGGCAAAGCGGTCGGTCAGTTTCCTCCGCCGACCCATCTTGCGGCGATAGAGCACCGATTGGGTCACCGCCAGCCGATACAGCCACGGAGCCACCTTGCTCGGATCGGCCAGCGGCGAGCGTTGCGCGACCGCCGCCAGCGACACCTCCTGCATCACCTCCTCGACCGCCTGCGGCTCACCCAGCCGGGCGCCAATCACCGTTCGCAGCCAGCGATCGTGCTCGACCAACACGGCCGGCCAGTCGATCTTGCCCGCGGCGGCTTCGCCGGCAGGCGATCCAGGTAAGTTCGGTTCGGTCATGGCCACAAGAGTAGTTTCCGTCAGGCTGGGAATCTTGCAAGAAAAACGGGGATGCGAGCGTGGGACGCGCCGGTGAACCGCTGCCCGTTGTGGAAGCGGAACTCCTTGCGCCGAAACGCGTTGCGTCGATATCGGCCGGGAACGTCCCACCTTGGGCTCGTGCGGCGGCCGGACGGTCTCTCCCGAATCCAGATCATATGCTCTAAAATCGGCCCCGGAACTGTGGATCTATGGTCTACACTGCCGGATCGAATCGGCTCGGAGCAAGGTTCTCAGCGGTCAGTTTTCAGTTTTCAGTTGTCCGTTCGTGTCTCGATCTGTCGTGAAGGAAAACGCGGCGCGTTTGCTGCGCCACTGCCTCGTACGCGACCGCTGGGACGAGCCGCAAAGCCGGGACTGATAACTGATAACGGAGAACTGACAACTTCACTTCGTAACCGTTTTGGCAACGACCACTTGTGACGTCTACCATCGGGCAACCCAGCGCTGTAGTATTAGGACTCGTAAGCAAACTACTTGGGGGCTGTCCGATCTTCGTCGAGCCGAAACGGGACCGTCCCTCTCCGTAACAAATATGATGAATTCTACGCACCGGCCGTTGGCTTGGATCGATCGGGAATTGGCCGCATTGGAGGGGCAAGGGCTCCGCCGCCGCCGGACCGTGCGGACCGGACCGCAGACAGCCAGCCTGGTGATCGGCGATCGAGCCCTGGTCAATTTCGGCTCCAATGACTATCTGGCGCTGGCCGGCGATCCCCGGCTGGCGGCGGCCGTGGCCGAGTCGACCCGGCGTCAGGGCTGGGGAAGTGGGGCCAGCCCGCTGATCACCGGATACGCCCAAGCCCACCAGCGCCTCGAACAGCGGCTGGCCGAGTTCGAGGCGACCGAGGCGGCCTTGTTGTTCTCGTCCGGATTCGCCGCCAACGCCGGAACCATCGCCGCATTGGCCGGGCCCGGCGACGTCGTCTTCACCGACCGCAAGAACCACGCCAGCCTGTTGGACGGTTGCCGGTTGTCCCGGGCCGACGTGCGCGTCTATCCCCACGGCGATCCGCAGCGGCTCGACGAGCTGCTGGCCCGGTCGGCCGACAAACGCCGCCGGCTGATCGTCACCGACGGCCTGTTCAGCATGGACGGCGATCTGGCCCCGCTGGGCGACCTGGTCGACGTGGCCCGACGCCACGACGCCATGTTGATGGTCGACGAAGCCCACGCCACCGGCGTCTTTGGAAGTTGCGGCCGGGGCGTGGCCGAAGAGCTGGGCGTGGAAGACCACGTCGACGTCCGCGTGGGCACGTTGAGCAAGGCGCTGGGATCGGTGGGCGGATTCGTCGCCGGCAGCCGGTCGCTCGTCGAGTGGCTGGTCAATCGGGCCCGGCCCTACGTCTTCTCAACCGCCACGCCGGCCGCCGCATCCGCCGCCGCCGTGGCCGCGTTGGAGATCGTCCAACGGGAGCCGCAGCGCCGCGAGGCCCTGCTGGCTCGGGCCCGGTCGCTTCGCAGCGAATTGACCGCCCAGGGCTGGGACGTCGGCAATTCGCAAAGCCAGATCATTCCGCTGATGGTCGGCGAGCCGAAGCAGGCGGTCGCGCTGTCCGGCGCGCTGCACCATCGAGGGCTGTTCGTCCCGGCGATCCGTCCACCCACGGTCCCGCAAGACGAGGCCTGTCTGCGGATCAGCCTGACGGCCGGACACACCGACGCGATGATTGCGGCGCTGCTCGACGCGTTGCATGATCTGCGCGGCTGATACTGAAGCGCGAAGTTGCAGCGGGCGTTTTCAGTTTTCAGTTGTCAGTTGTCTGTTACTTCTACTTCCTAGATCAGCAACATTGAGAATGCAGCACGTTCGTCGCTCCATTGCTTCGTACGCACGCCTTTGGGGTGAGCCGCAAAGCCGGGTCTAATTACTAACCACTGACCACTGACAACTGACCACTGACAACTGACCACCGACAACTGACAACTGACAACTGACAACCGACAACTCCACATCGCCTAGCGTGCTAAAACTCCGCGCTGCCCGGCGTCCGCGGAAAGGGGATCACGTCGCGGATATTGCCCATGCCCGTGATGAACTGCACCACCCGTTCCAGCCCCAGCCCGAAGCCGCTGTGCGGTACCGTGCCGTAGCGGCGGAGATCGAGATACCACCAGTAGTCTTCCGGGTTGAGTCCCTGCTCTTTCATCCGCTCCTGGAGCACGTCGAGCCGCTCTTCGCGCTGGCTGCCGCCGATGATCTCGCCCACCTTTGGCACCAGCACGTCCATCGCCCGAACCGTGCGGCCGTCCTCATTGACGCGCATATAAAACGGCTTGATCCGCCGCGGATAGTCGTAGAGGATCACCGGGCAATCGAAATGCTTCTCGGTCAGGTAGCGTTCGTGCTCCGACTGCAGATCGTGGCCCCACTCGACCGGGAACTCGAACGATTCGCCCGACTTCTCCAGAATCGCCACGGCCTCGGTGTACGGCAGCCGCACGAACTGGCTGTCGACGATCTTCTGCAGCGTCTCGATCACCGTCTTGTCGATCCGCAGGTTGAAGAACTCCATGTCCTCGGGACATTGCTGAAGCACGTCGCCGAAGATCCGCTTCAAGAGCCGCTCGGCCAGGTCCATGTTGCCGTCCAAGTCGCAGAAGGCCATCTCCGGCTCGACCATCCAGAACTCGGCCAGGTGCCGGGCCGTGTTGGAGTTCTCCGCCCGAAACGTGGGCCCGAACGTATAGGCCTTGCCCAGCCCGCAGGCGAAGATCTCCGCCTCCAACTGTCCGCTGACGGTCAGAAACGCCGGCCGGTCGAAGAAGTCCTGGGCGAAATCGATCTGCGGGCCTTGCTTGGGGATCTTGGCCAGATCGAGCGTGGTCACCTGGAACATCTCGCCGGCGCCCTCGCAGTCGCTGGCGGTGATCACCGGCGTGTGGATATACAGAAAGCCGTCTTCCTGGAAGAACTGGTGGATCGAGTTGCACACGCAATTGCGGACCCGGGCGATCGCGCCGAAGGTGTTGGTCCGGGGTCGCAGGTGGGCGATCGTGCGGAGAAACTCGAACGAGTGCCGCTTCTTCTGCAGCGGATAGGTCTCCGCGTCGGCCGTGCCGTGCACGGTGACCGTGGACGCCTGCAGTTCGGTGGCCTGCCCCTTGCCGGGCGACTCCTTCAACAGGCCCTCGACGGTCAGGCTGCAACCGGAGCTGAGCTTCTTGATTTCCGACTCGTAGTTTTCCAGCTTGGCGTCGGCCACCACCTGGATATTGCCGAAGCAGGAGCCGTCGTTCAGTTCCAGGAAGCTGAAGCCGGCCTTGGAGTCGCGCCGGGTGCGGACCCAGCCCTGCAGCACGACCTCGCGGCCGATGGCGTCGGCCCGCCGGGCGTCGGCAATGGTGATCTTCTCAGACATGGATCGAATCCTCGATTTGCCGCCTTGGCGGGGCGGCATGCGCAAAACGTCGTTTCGTTGTCGCCGGCCTCCGCCGGACACTAAAGCATAGTCCATTCCCGGGCCCCGCCTCAAGACGAGTCGGCGGACCATCGGGGAATCCTTGGAGTGCGAGGACTGGTCATCGCTTTGGATTTCGATTCATGTCCCAGAGCGGGACAGACGGTCTTTCCGCAGCCACGGCGACCGGAAAAAGAAGGTGGCGACCAGTCGCCGCACTCCAAACGGCGGTAGCCCAACTCTGACGGCTGCACGCGTCGTGAACAGAGCATTGCAGGCTCGGCCTCGCGAAGTACAATCCTCGACAGGCTATGCGGCGTTTGGGTCTCCGTTGGAATCGTCATCGGTTTGTTGATCTGGCCAGAATCGTTCGCGAAGAGCTTCATGAACCTTGCAGAGACTCCACGGTTCAATTGCGTCGGAATTGCTTGCCTTGCCGCCGCGTCGAACGGCGATGGTGAACCCGCCAACGTAGAATGAATCGTTGCTGAACGTAAGTGGTGGCAAGATGCTTGCCAGTCGTTCTGCGTCGTTGTCTCGTTTGTTCTTTGTGGACCACGCGAAGTGGGCGGCGACTTTGTCACGGAACGCGGTGACCTCTGGGATGATTCTCTTCGCGTATTCCTGTGGAAGTGGACGAGTGGGGTCCAGTTGGTACGCGATGGCACCAACAGTTTGCACATATTGGCATGCCGAAATTGCGTACCAGTGGAAGGCACAGGTCAGAAGCGTTTTTGGGACCGGACTGAACTCCGGGAGATTGCCGCCTCCTTGGAAGCGGACCTTACCGTCCGGGTTTACTTGTTGCTTCACGGCCTGATCGCAGCGCAGCGCCTGACGATACAGAAACTCCATTCCGTCGCGCAGGCAAATGAGGGCCCAGTACTCGTTGGCCGGTTCATGGAAGACGTTGCCAGGCACCGTGATCTTGTCGATGTGATCTAGGATTGTGACGGGTGTGTCTGTCTCGGTCGCCATTTGTGAGGCTCCATCGAAGGTGAATCCGTTGTGGAGGGACACTTCGTAATAGACACACAAGGCGAGGCGAAGTTCGCTACATAATACTGGGAGTGTTTAGGGTGGGTCGAGGAAAAAGACCCACCTGTCCACGATTGACGAGGTTCATTCACCACGCGGTGCGTGGGTTTCGTTCCTCGACCCACCCTACATTCTAACGTTACGGGGAATCAGCCCTGGGAGCCCTGGTCTCGGCCGTCGAGCCAGCGTTTGAACCGCTCTGCCTCATTCGCCTCCAGCGTCATATAGCAGGACGGTCCGCCCACGTCGCCGCCTCCCACGTCGAAATGGACGACCAATCTCCCCTTGCGCGCCGGCTCGACGTACGTCATACGATCGACGTTGACGTACTTCTCTTCGCCTACTTTGACGATCGTCATGGCAAGTCCTCCCTACTATTCTCACTTGGCTTCCTGGATGGAGCTTAGGAACCAAGGGCAACTTGCGATTCTACTCCTTCGGCTCGCCCTCGGGCGCCGGCTTCTCGGCTTCCGGATCGGCGGGGGCGGCGGTCTTCTCTTTCTCGAAGAACTTGCCGATCTTGTCGATGACGCCGGCCTTGAACTTGATGGCCGAGCCAACCGTGGCCATGGTCAAAGCGATCAGCAATAACACGTTAAACACCACGCGGCCGGCGCCGCGGCCGACGGCGTCGCCGATATAGCTTCGCTTGTTGTTGAGGACCAGAAAGATCACGTAGGCGATCGGCAGCATGGCGAAGCAGATGGCCGAGGCGGCGACGGGAAACCAGAAGGGCAGCTTGGCTACCACGCCGAACAGCCCGATCGAGGGCGCCAAGGCGAAGATGCGGAAACGGGCCTTGGTGTACTCCAGGTTGAACATCTCGCACAACGTGAAGCCACAGACGACCATGTGCGTGGAGATGGCGGTACACGTCATGGCGATCAGGCCGAGGTCAAACACGATCCGGCCGGCGTCCTTGCCCAAGACACCTTCGAGCGACATGGCCGCGGCTACCGGCTTGAGCCCTTCGCGAAGCACGTCGTCGTCGGCGTACACGCCGGTGACCGTCATCGCCACCATGACCAGAGAGGTTACCAGCGCGAAGGGTAGGAACATCGACATACCCAGGTCCCATCGGGCCAGCGTCTTGTGATGCTTGCCCCAGCCTTTGGCCAGCAGAGTATAGGGATAGAGGAAGGTCATGTTGATGCCCACCGCCGCCCCGAGCATGCCCAGCACCAGGGTGACGTGTTTGGGGTTTTGGTAATCGGGTATGCCGTAGAAGCCAATGAACCCTTTGCCCAACTCGGTCCAGTTGATCTTCGCGAAGCTGGCGACGACGACAATGGCGAACATGAGGATGATCAGGCCGATGACGAACCGCAGAAACCACTCGTAGAGTTTGATGCCTTTGGTGCTGCCGCCGTAACTCCAAACGGTGAAGACGTTGATGCACAGGATCAGCCCGCCCACCAGCCAACTCAGCCCGATACCACCCCAAGTGAAGAAGCTTAGCTTCGTGGTCTTGGGCTGATCGGCCGGTATGTTCTCGTCGGCCTTGACCTGCAAGCCCAACTGCTTCCATTCCTCGGGGGCGACGTCGGTTCGAACCTGGGCCTGATCGCCCTCTTCCAGATCGCCGCGGACCAACGCCAACGCCTCTGCATCGGCATTGGTGGCATAGGTGCCGTCGGGCAAACGGACGAGATCAACCTCGGTTTCCACTTGGGCCATTTTACCCAGGTCACGTACGGCTCCTGCTGCCAGGCCGTACTGCGGGAAGTGCCAGATCACCGAAGCCAGGATAGTTCCCAGGGCCCAGAGGAACACCAGCGATTTGCTGATCTCGCGGCCGAAAGACTTGTAGGGCCGCTCGCCGGTGGTCAGCACGATGTTGCCCAGCGCCGCCAGCATCATCACGCCGAGGAACATCGCCAACGGCTGGACCCACAGCAGCTTGTACCCGAAGGAAGCACCGGCCACGACCGATGCCGTGGCGCTGCCGGCTCCCAGGGTCATGGCGCTTTGGAGCAAGCCGGGCCCGGTCCGTTTGATGTAGCCGACGGCTCTCTGCCCGAAGGGTTTTCCTTCGAGCGCCTGCAATTCGGCGACTTCCGCTTGCAGTTTTTCCGGGTCCCACTTGGCGGCCATGGGCAGGCCTTTGTCTTGCTCCGCCATTGTTTGCTCCTTGACGAATGAGGACGGTTTCGCGTTCGATGCGTGTGCAGCAAACCCATTGCCCCGGGGGGTCGCCGAAGTCTGGCCCGAATCACTCGCAGGCGTTTGTAGTGGCCCGATTCATCGGGCCTTTCTTCGACCGCGTGAATGTGGTCACTACAAACGGTCTGTCGGTTGGTTGGTTGGACCGCATGAATGCGGTCCCTACAAACGGTCGGTGAATGATCCTGACTAAGGCTAGACAGGATAGCAGATCTGGGCGCGAAACGGAACCACAGGCGGCGGGAAGGTCTGAGGAGACGCCGGAGACGGTCGGGCCGGACGAGCCTAGCTGAACCGGCCACAATTCAACCGCGCACGCAGGGCCCCCCTTCTTTCTGTCTTGCCTAACCGGCAATCTCGACGTCGGGCGGTCTCATCTACCCCTTGAAGACCTTGGTCTCGACGCGTCGCAGGTAGGCGAGGCTCTCGCGGGCGATGCGTTCCGGGCCGGGGGTGTAGTCGAACACCTCGACCGACACCCAGCCGTCGAACTTCACGTCGCGCAGGGCCTCGACGATGGGCACGAAATCGAGCTTGCCCATGCCCGGGCCACGGAGGTTCGGGTCGTTGGCGTGGAAGTGGATCATCCAGTCGCCGTGCTTGCGAATCAGTTCGGGAATCGGCGTCGACTCTTGGATCATGGCCTTGCAGTCGAGCATGATCTTGCAGTGCGGCGAATCGACCCGTTTGGCCACCGCCAGCGCTTCGGCCGAGACGCGCATGAAGTTCGTTTCCTTGAAGCCCAGCGGCTCCAGCCCCAGCACCACGCCGTTCTTCTGAAGCACGGGCATGGCCGCCTGGAGCACTTCGACGGCGTGCTTGGTGCCCTCTTCGAGGCTGACGCCGGGCAGGAGGTTGCGCTGCTGGGGCGAACCGAAGATCATTTTCGTGCCGCCCAGATCGGCACAGAATTTGGCCAACTCGCCGAGATACTTGGCGGTGCGTTGGCGGACTTGCGGGTCGGGGCTGGTCAGATGGAGCCCTTCGGTCTTGGACAACAGCCAGTGCAGTCCGCAGATCTCGATCCCCGCTTGTTTGGCGTGCTTGCGAAGCTGAGCGCGTTGTTGCGAGGAAATCTTGGTAACATCGGTATTGATCGTAAAGGGAGCGATTTCCACGCCCTGGTAGCCGCACTGGGCCAGGAAGCGGAAGATCTTGGCCTGCGGCCAGTCCTGGAAGGTCTCGTTGCACATGGAGTGTTTCCAGGGCACCGATGTTTCGGCCCCGCAGGCCCGGCGGACGGACGGGGAAGCCACGGCGGCCCACGTGGCCCCGAATCCGGCGGCGGCAGCGTGTTTCAGGAAGGTTCGACGCGACGGACTGGACATGGGCGTTTCTCCTATGATGATCGTTGCGGGGAGACTATATCATAACACGGCTGTCGGGCGTAGCCAAAGGAGGGTTCAGGGTTCAGAACTCCGGGGTAACGATTCGAGCTTGAGTGCTGAACCCTGAACCCTGATCACTGAACCCCAACCTCTCCCCGTACAAGGACTTACAAACGAGCGCACATGGTGCACAGAAAGGGGGAAGCGGTACGGCCAGGCTCTATTATAGCCCCTGGGCCGCCAGCCAGCGTTCGGCGTCCAGGGCGGCCATGCAGCCGCTGCCGGCGGCGGTGACCGCCTGGCGATAGTAGTCGTCGGCCACGTCACCGGCCGCGAACACGCCTTCGATGCTGGTATACGTCCGCCCGGGCGTGATCCACTTGACGTATTTTTTCTCGGTCAACTCGAGTTTGCCCTGCAGGAAGGCCGTGTTGGGCGTGTGGCCGACGGCCAGGAACACGCCGCTGACGTCCAGTTCCAGGTCGGGCTCGCCGGCGGTGCTCTTCAGCCGCACGCCGGTCACGCCGTCGTCGTCGTTACCCAGCACTTCGTCCAGCACGCGATTCCACTCGATGACGATTTTGGGATGGTCCATCGCCCGGCGGGCCATGATCTTCGACGCCCGCAGCTCGTCGCGGCGGTGGACGATGTGGACTTTGCTGGCGAACTTGGCCAGGTAGTCGGCCTCTTCCACGGCCGAGTCGCCGCCGCCGATCACCGCCAGGGGCTTGTCGCGGAAGCGGGGCAGGGCGCCGTCGCAAATGGCGCACGCGCTGACCCCGTGGTTCTTGAATTCTTCCTCGGAAGGCAGTCCCAGATAATTCGCCCGGGCGCCGGTGGCCACGATCACGGCCGTCGCCTGATAGGTGTTCCCGTCGGAGGCGGTCAAGGTCATCGGCCGCCGCGAGAAGTCGGCTTCGAGCACGTCTTCGGTAATCACGCGGGTGCCGAAGTTGACGGCCTGCTGCCGCATCAGCTCCATCAACTCGGGCCCGCTGACGCCGTGCCCGGCGTGCGGAGCCATCAGCCGGCGCTTCTGCTCGTCGATCGAATCGTCGAGATAGGCCTTCAGATCGCCGGTGGGAAAGCCGGGATAGTTCTCCACTTCGGTCGTGAGCGCCAGTTGTCCCAGCGGCAAGGTGCCGGCCATCTGGTTCTCGTAGGTGATGGCCCCTTCGAAGACGAGCGGTTCGAGCGACGCCCGAGCCGAGTAGATGGCGGCCGTCCAGGCGGCGGGTCCGCTGCCGATGATGATGACTTTTTCGCTCACGAGTGACTGTCTTTCTCCGCCCCGTCGCGTTGACGTCGCCGGCGGGTGGGTGAAACCGTGGGAACGCGGGAATGCCTTGGTACGTTGCCCCCTTCAGTCGCCCTGCGTGTGTCTCCTGCGGTGATGGCGTCGCGGCTGAGGTCTCGCAGCGTGCCTGTGCTCTGAGGGGCTACCGGACCAAGAAAACTTAGCGTTGCCGTTGTGGAGGGGCCTAGGCGAAACCGCGCGTGCAGTAATATTTCGCCCAAAATTGGTCCGTCACCGCGTAGCCTCTCATCCTGAAGACGCCTCTTCCTATAACATATGGGCATTATAAGCTTTTCCTGCAAGGGGGTCCAGTCCGGGCGGTTGCCGATCAGGTGCGGTTGTCCGCAACGCGACGGACGGCTATGGTTTAAGAAGGTCGACTACTAGCCGGGCAAGACCAAGGGCCGTATGGGCGCGGTAACGCCCCCGGACCATCTTTTGCATGGGGTCTCGGATGAATACGCTGTGGATCGCACTTTTCGCTTTTGTTGGATATCTTGTGGCATACCACACTTACGGGCGATTTCTTGCGCGAAAGGTCTTCGGTTTGTCGCCCAATGCACCCGTTCCCAGCAAGCAACTGCGTGATAACGTCGATTTCGTCCCCACCCGCAAGGCGGTCATCTTCGGTCACCACTTCACCAGCATCGCGGGAACCGGTCCGATCGTGGGGCCGGCGATTGCCGTCTTTTGGGGATGGTTGCCCGCGTTGTTATGGGTGATCTTCGGGTCGATCTTCATCGGGGCGGTCCATGATTTCTCGGCCCTGGTCGTTTCGTTGCGAAATCGGGGACAAACCGTCGGCGATATCGCCGGGCGGATGATCGCTCCCCGGGCCAGAGTCCTCTTCCTGCTGATTTTGTTTTTCGCCCTGACCATCGTGCTGGCCATCTTCGGCTTGGTCATCGCCTCGATCTTCAAAATCTATCCCGAGTCGGTGCTCTCGGTGTGGCTCTCGCTGCCGATTGCGGTGGTCGTCGGGCTGTGGGTCTACAAGCGGGGCGGGGGGATCCTCATCCCGTCGATCATCGCGCTGGGGCTGTTGTACGTGGCCATCTACGTGGGCGCCTATTGGTGGCCGGTAACGTTGCCGGACTCGTGGGAGAACGCGGTCACCGGGGTTCTGGAAGCCGGTCATCTGGACGGCGATCCTGCGGTCATCATCTGGACGGCGATCCTGCTGATTTATTGCTTTGTGGCCTCGGTGCTGCCGGTATGGCTGCTGCTGCAGCCGCGCGACTTTGTCAACAGCCACCAGCTCGTGGTGGCGTTGGTGATTCTTGTGGC
>Ga0180438_10009485_pt1 | contig 12113 bp, 9 predicted proteins | sample SS_ome_12_FD_132455 | JGI IMG/M metagenome (GOLD analysis project Ga0180438, IMG submission 132455) | Hypersaline lake sediment archaeal communities from the Salton Sea, California, USA - SS_3_D_2 metaG | ecosystem: Environmental > Aquatic > Non-marine Saline and Alkaline > Hypersaline >...
CATTACGATTTTCGAATGAAAGGATCGATCGAACATAAGCGAGTAAATTCCCCATTTCTGTTGATCTGAACTTGACTTTAAAAACCTAACCTTTAAATGCTCTTGCGGGCAATGAAAAAATCAAGCATTGATTTTAGCGGGGGCGAACCCAAAAGGGGCATGAAGCAATTCTTCAGGTTTTCAATAACACATCAGGTTTTTAAGAACAGCAAAAATTTCAAACCTTGGTAAAAATATGGTTGACGGGTATTGCTGGGAAGCATAGATAAAATGTTGCTTCTTAATTAAAGAGTTTTTTAAGAAGACTCTGGTTTATTTTAATGATTTCGGTTGGAGAGTGGAGATCACAACCGCGTGTGCCTCCTGAAAGAAACATTAAAAACAGAGATAATTCAAAAAAGTGAGGAGGTTTAGGATGCAAGGAAGCAAGCTCTATGTGGGAAACTTAAATTATTCCTGCACTCCTGATCAACTGCAAGAAGTTTTCTCTGCACATGGTGAAGTCAAAGACGTAAAAATCATCGAAGGAAGAGGATTCGGGTTTGTGGAGCTTTCCACACCTGAGGAGGCTGAAAAGGCAAAGGAAGCCCTTGATGGATCCGAATTTCTGGGCAGGAAGATGCGCGTTGATGAAGCCCGTCCCCCCAGGAAAAGGGAAAGTCGGGAGTTCCGGCGGGATTATTAATCCCTTTTTTCAGCTGGAAAAATCAGTTTATTCTCTTGTTATTTAATTTCACGGAAAGAATTGAAAGGGGAGTTGTACCGAAAAACCGATCTTAGAAACCTCCCAGGGTATTTTGTTTTAGAAACTTGTTCGATCCCGGATGGTTTGAGCGGTTTTTTGATACAACTCCCCTTTTTATGATTCCTCCTCGTGTCTATTACTTGAATTCAATCCAATCTTTCACCTTTGATCCCGGATTGACTTGAAGGGTGCTCGTGGTGACGTTATCCAGGAGATCGGCGTCATCGGCAAGGGTGACGGTTGCCTTCATTTCATAAGTTCCGCTGGAGCCGACGGATTGCGGTGGAAAAGTCGCTACTGTTATATCACCGGGAAACAGGGGACCCAGGCTCAAGGTTTCATCGGAACCAGGGATATCAGGAATCTCAAATGTTACGTCAAAAAAGCTGTCGATGTGCCCTACATTCATAACCGCCACTTTGGGCGTGAAGCTTTCACCCGTATTGATATCCTCGGCAGGAGATTCAATAACCAAGGCAGCCATATCGTATTCCTTGACCACGATGGGCACCCATTTAATGTTTGCCTGTACAGGATCAGCGGCAGATTCCGCTTCGCAGAATACAAGACACGGGGTCCAATAGGGGGCGCCCATGGGAATATCCACGCTTGCTGTAAGTTTCTTTGTTTCCGAAGGCGCCATGGCAAGCGTGGGTGATGTAAAGTTTACCGCCCAACCGTGTTCGTTTGTCATTGTGATGTTGTATGTTTCCGGATTGACGCTGTCGTTGGTAATATCGAACTCAACATCCACGGTGTCGCCCCTGGCGCCGGTTACATCCGGACCGGGCTCGAGAAGACAGATAGGATGCACATATATCCAGGTTACATGGGTACCGGAGGAGGGGTTGGTATCCGCCTGGATCGTGATGGGATTCACGGTCCACGGAGCGGTGCCACCCGGAACCTGAACCGCCACGCTGCCCAAGTGCTCCCCTTCTGCGCCAATCATGATTCCGGAGGTCGGACCTAAGGGTGTCATAGTCCATCCTTCCTCATTTTGGAAAGTGAGTTCCACCTCGTGGGGATCGGCAGTGGTATTGTAAATGGTATATTCCAGGGTGACTTCCTCGCCCGCCCTGGATTTTTTATTATCATCCTTAAACTTGGGTTTAGGGAGTTCATCCAGTGAGGCTTTATGCCCTTTGAGTCTTTCCTTGATAAGGTCTTTTTCCTCTTTGGGCATATCGCTGGTGACGCATTTGTCATAGTAGTATTCCTCCGCGCCATAGGCTTCCTTTTCCGCCCAATGTCCCCAATAGGTGCAGTTTTTCCAGAAACCGGGTTTGCTGGAATAACAGAGGTACACCTGCCAGGCGTGTTCCATTTCATGGATTTTTGTCGAGGCTACGAGCCCGGGACCGTCTGAGAGTGCCGGGGGGCAGATTATCACCTTGATGTTACTCTTATCCTCTGTTTTGGGAACATACGCATAATCGCTGCAATTGGGGTCATAATCCACGGTGCAGCCAGGAGGAGCGGTGATGTCGTAATATTCGTCCACCTTGTGAACCACCTTATCGCCCCATTCATTGGCGGGTCCATAGGCTTTGGCTGCAGCGGCAGCCCACGCAGCGGCTCCGACAAAATCGCTTGTTATCAGGCATACGGCTTCCATCATCCTGCATTTGGCATATTCCGCCTGGTATTTATTGGCTTTTGCCAGTAATCCTTTAATCTCATCCTTTTGTTTCTTGGTGGGCTTTTTTATGGCAAAACTTGCGAGGGGGATTACCAGGACAAAAACGATGAGCAGGAAACAAATCATATTATTAAATCTGCGTTGCATTGTAATAAACCTCCTTTATTGAATTTGAATGGTTACCGGATCGGAGACGATTTTTCCCCTCCACTCGTTACCGGCTTCGGATTTATAAAGATTCTCATATTCCACCTGAATGGTGTAAATGCCGGGAGCGGAGAAATCGAACCCGCCATTGTTCAGGTCGAAATATTTACATGCGCAATCTCCGGGCGCAAGGGTTTCGAAATTTTCCGCTTTGGGGGCAGCCACCTTGTTCTTGGCATAGTATGAAACCAGGCTGCCGCCAGGGTCTTTTACAATAAAGGAAAGCACGGTGTGGGGATCGTTGGAATCGCCAATGGTGAAAAGGGTATTCGCAACAATCGAGGAGCTTCCCGTATTCCGGAGAATAATCATGGCTTTTTTCTCCTCAGTTGTGGAGTATGAATTGGAACCGCTGTACGAGATCTTGTCCAATTTGATTTGAACCGTAAGGTCGTCTTCAGGAACAGACACACCCACGTCGTCGAGAAAAACAGCGAGCTGGTTTGCATCTGAGTGGCAATGAAATCCAATGTAGTATGCATCTGTGGAAGAGGGGGTAAAGGTGGCAGAGGTTTCCTGTGCATCGAGATTTGTAATTGAAGTAAGGTGAACAATAGAATTGGGCAACATTCCCGAGTCCTGAGTCGTTCCATAACAGGCATTTAATTTATGGGTCATTCCGGACGATACCCTGGTTTTAAAGGATAGGGTATATTCCACGCCTGATTCAAGATCAATAGAAGGGGTGAATATCCAGTCGTTAGCCTGGATGCCGGTTGAGAGGTATCGGGCGCAATCGCCTCCCTGGAACCCCCCATACTCTCGGGAATGCCATATGGTTCCATCGGTATTGGCATCCTCCTGCAACCAATCTGTGGGAAAGGCAGGGGGTACAGTATCGCCAAAGTCCTCGAAGAAAAGATAACGGTATCCATCGGCATGAATACTCACGCCCATCAAAAACACCGCCAAACCCACAAGCAAAGTGAAACAAATTCTTTTCATGTGGTACACCTCCTTATTTGATTTGTTGATTAAAAAGAACACTGTTTAAAAGATAAAAAAGAAAAGCAAAAGTGTATAAAAGGTTCCTTCTTAATCTACTTTTTTTAAATACTCAAAACAAAGAGATCAAGCTAAATTTTGCTAAAAAATTCCGCTGGGTGAGAAATCAGACAACAAACAGGCTTTGGCTGGAGAAGAGGGGATCGCTAGTGAGATTAACGCCCAGCGCGCGAAGACCTGCTTCATCTCCGGGCGTGGGGATGTGAGTCATGTGCATTTCGCAGCCCCGGAGGCGCTTCAGTTGATCGATCGCCGCACGCGCCGCATTATTGGCTGGCGTGGATGCGCCAACCGCAATCAGGGCTTCTTCCACATCCAGGCTGGCGCCTTTACTGCTGCGAATTTCCTTTTTCATGGAAGAGATGGACTCTAAAATGCTGGGTGTGATGAGGTGGATGTCATCTGGGATATTCGCGAGTTTTTTTATAGCGTTAAGCACACAGGCTGCAGCGGAATGCATAAGCGCGGAATTTTTCCCTACCACGATTTTGCCATCTGGCAGTTCAATGGCAGCGCCGCAAAAAACGCCCTCGTGCCCTTTTTTTTGCTTGCGCGCCTGATCCGCAGCTCCGCGCGCCGGAATCACCACGCTGCGATCCTCCATCTCCAGGTTGAGTTCATCCATGATAAGCTCCGCTCTTTGCACGGTTTCCTTGGTAACCAGCCCCATCATGTATTCACAGGAATACCGTAGAGAGCGGCGGATAACTTCCTGGCTGGCTGCTTCGCGTGCGAGCTCATCATCGATAATACTGAACCCGGCGCGATTCACACCCATATCCGTAGGAGAGAGGTAAGGGGATTGCTCTCCTGTTATTTTTTCAAAAATCCGTTTCAACAAGGGATAGGCATCCACATCGCGATTGTAATTTACCGCGGTTTTTCCATACGCCTCGAGGTGAAAGGGGTCTATGATATTCACATCTTTGAGGTCTGCAGTGGCGGCTTCGTACGCAATATTCACGGGATGTTTCAAGGGAAGGTTCCAGATGGGAAATGTTTCGAACTTGGCATAACCCGCATGCACGCCGCGCTTGTACTCGTGATAGAGCTGGGAAAGGCACGTGGCGAGTTTGCCGCTTCCCGGACCCGGACCAGTTACCACCACCAGGGGGTGCTCGTTTTCAATATAGGAATTGGCGCCATATCCCTGATCGCTCACAATCAGGTCCACATCCGTGGGATAGCCCTTTGTAAACCGATGGGTATAAACTTTGACGCCCCTGCGTTCCAGCTTGTTCTTGAACATTTTCACGGATGTCTGATCTTCGAAGCGCGTAATCACAACAGCTGAGATATCGAGTTGCCAATCCCAGCGAAGATCATCGATGAGTTTCAAGGCATCCACATCATAGGTAATGCCGAAATCCGCGCGGATCTTTCTTCTCTCGATATCACCGGCATGGATGCAGAGAATGATATCGGTTTTATCCTTGAGCTTTTGAAGAAGCTTCATTTTTATATTGGGATCAAACCCGGGAAGCACGCGAGAGGCGTGGTAATCAAAGATCAGTTTTCCCCCGAATTCCAGGTAGAGCTTGTTATTAAAACGCTCCATTCTTTCCAGGATGGATGCGGATTGTTCCTTCAGGTATTTGTCCACATCAAAGGCGATAGGTTTCGCCATGCCAGTTCCTTTCCCCGGGGGAAACAATTGAATTATTTTCACTGTTTCCCGGAAATGAAGATTTGATTCTTATAAAGTATTGGGAAGCGCTTCCCCGTATTATAGCCAATATTGAACAGTAAATATGAGGCATGTTTTCAGGAAAGTCAAGAACAGGAAAACTAATATTTAAATCCGAATTCAGGGATACTGAAGGGAGGAGTTGCCCACGAAATAGGCAATGATGTCCCGCCAATGGCGGAATTCGTGGTTAAAAAAGAAAAGCCATCCCGGCTTTTTGAAATTTGCTTGTGAGGGGAAAACCCTAGCTGATAGATTTCTCCATAAATCGGGAAGTCTTTTAAATTATGAAGCTGATTTTACTACAACCCCCTATCCAAGATTTTTACCATACAAAAGTCCGTATTCAACCAATCGGGCTGTGTTACCTGAAATCCGCAGTGAATAAATACCTCCCCGAGGTAAGGGTTGTAGTTAAGGATTATCACAGTGAGGGGGGACGGCGAAGCCTGGCGATTCCGAAGGAACTTTCATATCTTAAGGAATATTACAAAGGTCCGGATAACAGCCCCTTTTCCACGTTTCACCAGTATTACCATTTCGGGGCTTCTTTTGAAGAGGCGGCTAGCGACGTTGCAGGAGAAAACCCGGATTTTGTGGGGATCTCGTGCCTGTTTTCTCCGTATCATCGCGAGGCGCTAAAGTGTGCGGAGGAAATAAAAAAGAAGATCCAGGTTCCCATTGTTGTGGGAGGAGCGCATGCGAGCTGCATGCCCGGGGAGCTGTTGAAACACCCGAGCATAGATTTTGTAATCCGCGGAGAGGGGGAAAAGCCCTTAGTTAAGCTTTGGAAAGCGCTTCAAAACGGCAAAAACCTGGAAACCGTTCCCAACCTGGGGTTTAAAAAACAGGGGAGGATTATCCTGAATCCCATGCAGGAAAATTTTCCCATCGGTCGGATTCCCCTGCCGGATTTTTCCGACCTCGGAAAAGATCGATACCTGTTTGAAAAAAAACCGATGTGCTTCATGATCGGATCAAGGGGATGTCCTTATAAATGCCGTTTCTGTTCCATTCACCTCTGCTTTGGCAGAAACTACAGAAAACGCACTGCTGAAAATATATTCGAGGAGATAAGGCATCGTTACAAGGAAGGGTACCGTGTTTTCGATTTTGAGGACGATAACCTTGCACAAGATCCTGAGGAATTCAAAAGGCTCTGCACATTCCTTATAAAGGAGCCTTTCCCGGAAGATATCCGCCTTTTGGCAATGAACGGAATCTGCTATTGGAACCTGGATCCGGAGATTTTATCCCTTATGAAAAAAGCGGGATTTACGGATTTGAATCTTTCCCTTGTGAGCACAAACGAGGCGCTCTTAAAAAAGGTGCAAAGACCCTTTAACACGGAGAAATATTCCGCCATTGTAAAAGAGGCGTTTCGCCTGGGTTTTAAGATTGTTTCCTACCAGATTCTGGGGCTTCCCGGGGAAGATATTTCATCCATGATACAAACCCTTGTTTTCAATTCCCGGCTGCCTGTTTTGTTGGGGGCTTCGCCGTTTTACCTTACACCGGGTTCGGAGATTTCCAGGGATTTTCCCTTAAAAGAGGAGGATGTCTTTAGATCGCGGCTTACTGCGATGGGTATTGAAACGGACGATTTCACCAGGGAGGATATTTATACACTTTTTGTTTCAACGCGCATCCTGAATTTCCTGAAGGGCATAAAGATCTATGAACAAACAACCGGTTTGAACGGGGCGTTGAAACGCGCCCGAGCTATCGGGAAAAGGGAAGAGTTGGGGGCGGAACTCCTGGAAAAATTGTTACAGGAAAAGCAACTTTACGCTTTCGTCAAAAACAGGTTGATCCCGCTTCCCCGTTTTAAATATCCGGTTTTCAGGGAGCTTTGGAACCGGCTCGAAACCATTGCCACCCAGCAAGGCAAAAGGATTAATATCTGAATCAAGTCCGGGGATAAAAATAATCTGTTTTTTGTTTTTTAATTAGAGGGCAAGATTGAATTTTTCCAAGATACACTTCCAATAAATGAAGTTCAAAGTGTTTTGCCGTATCCTTGAAGTCGTTTTTCCAATTTTTCGTAATCGCCCAAGTGGGCAAGCATAAGGCTCTTCCATAGTTTTCCATGATTGGGAACGTGAAAGTGAAGCAATTCATGCACAATAACATAATCGCCCAGGTCTCTATCCATTTCAAGGAGCTGTTTATTGAAAATAAGCAATCCGGAGGTTTTTGTGTAAGAAGCCCATTTGTTTTTCATAGAGCGTATGGAGATAATGCGGACTTTGACATCCAGTTTCTGCGCCCACTCTCTCACGCGATTTTTGAAGTCCTGCTTTTTGGAGATCGGGTTCATGGTTTCCTTGCCTGAATGAGAATATCGATTATTTTTCCAACTGTTTCCGCGATTTTATCAAGGTCGTCGTTTTTTTCGCAAAGGGCAAAAGTCATTTTCTGGCGGAGTTCGCGGAGGTCTTTTTCGCTGTTTGCCCAATTGGGATGCTGGATAAAAGCAGCTCCTATGTTGCGGCTTATTGATTCGGCATCGGGAATCCGGGCATCTTTAAGCGTGGAATACACAAAATAGGTCAATCCATCGAATCCTTTTTCAGCCTGTTCTTTTTTCCGGCGTTCGTTGGCTTTGATTTCCCTTATCAGTTCCGCAACAGCCTGTTCAGCAGTGGTTTGACGCTCCTCGTATTGATCCTGCACAGCTTTGGCGCGCTCCGCCATGCTGAAAAGATAGGGATCGTCGCTGGATTCTTCAGCTGTTTTCTCAATGCTTTTTACCAGGTTGATCACCTTGGTATTATCATTTCCCTTTTCTTTTTTGATAATCTCTATTGTTTCAGGATCGATTGTAATGGAATGGGTGATCGATTGAATTTGAGAAGTGTCAATATGCTTTTGAACGAGTTTGTCGGTTTTTTTCTGAAAGCCGCTATCAACATAGATACGTTTTGTATAGGCATTGCTTACCACTGAATAGATTGCGGAAAGTGTGGCGTAATCCTCGAGAAAGGGTCGCATAAAGGCATCGGGTGAAATGATCTCGTAGAGCATTTGTATCTCTTTATATTCTTTGAAAAATTCCGTGCGTTTCTGTTTATCGCGGAAATGCTCGATAAGCCCATCCACATCTTTGTCATTGAAATTGAGCCTAATAAGGGAAAGATAACAAGGGGCTTTCTGCTGCATCTTGTTTTTGAACAGGATTTTGAGAAGCGCCAGGTCCTTTATAATGGCATTGACCTCGTCGCTATCGAATGCGAGCGCCTTTTCCAGCTTTTCAAAGATGCCGACAAAATCCAGGATAAAGCCGTGCGGCTTGATCATGTCCCTTTCTTCGTTTTCATAGGGGCGATTCACGCGCGCAATGGCTTGAAGCAGGGTGTGATCCCGCATGGGTTTGTCCAGGTACATGGCATACAGAATCGGGGCGTCAAAACCGGTGAGCAGTTTTTCCGTGACGATCAGGATCCTGGGAAATTCGCCAAACCTGGCAAAGTTCTTGCGAATCTGACACTCCTTTTTGTCATTAATGTGGAACTCTTTTAAAAGGAGTTTGTCATTATTGTTGCCTGTGTAAACCACTTCCGAATATTTTGGGGGGAGTAATTCATCGAGCGCTTTTTTATACAGGGCGCAGGCTTCCCGGTCAACAGCTACGAGGAACGCCTTGTACCCAAGAGGTTCCACATTTTCCCGGTAATGGTTGGCAACGAATTTTGCCACCCTTGTTATGCGTTTTTTTCCTTTCAGGAAATTCCTGAGATTAACAGCGCGCTCCAAAATCTTGTTAAGCTCCTGGAAGTCGGCTATGCCTTCGGTTTCTGCGAGGGATAAAAACTCCTTATCCATGACTTCGGCAGGAACGAGTATTTCATTGGGGGCAAGGTTGTAATAAAGGGGAAGCGTGGTTCCATCCGTAATGCTTTCGGAAATGGAGTATTTATGCAGGTAGCCTTTTGGGGCGTCATACTTGCCAAAGGTTTTGAACGTGCCCTTTCCGTATGAGGTTTTATCAATAGGCGTTCCTGTAAAACCGATATACGTGGCATTGGGAAGAGCTGCCATGAGATAGTTGCCCAAATCCCCTCCTGTGGTGCGGTGGGCTTCATCCACCATTATATAGATGTTGCTCCGCATATTCAGGTTGGGGGGCATATCCCTGAATTTGTGGATCATGGTGACAATGATGCCGCGATAGTCATTTTTCAAAAGGTTTACCAGTTTGCGGATGCGGAATGCATGTTGAACGTTGCGGAGTCCCAGGGCAGCCAGGTTTTTCAGCATCTGGTCTTCCAGCTCGTTTCGATCGATCATAAGAAGGATGGTGGGTTTATCGCTTTGCGGGGATTTAAAAAGCATATCAGCGGCTTTTATCATGGTAAAGGTTTTGCCGCTTCCCTGGGTATGCCACACAAGCCCGCGATCGCGCTGCGAATCGTGGCAACGCCCCATAACCAGCTTAACGGCGCTGATTTGATGCTGCTGAAGAATATACTTGTTTAGGATTTCGTCTTTTTCTGCGAAAAGGATGTAGTGCCTAAGCATATCGAGCACGTGGCGTGGATTGAAAAATGTTTTGATCTTGGATTCGAGCTGCCCGATTTTTTCATGCTTCCAATTAAAGATATTGCGGCGCACCAGGTTCCATGTTGCGCCGTATGAAAAACCGATTGCCTCGGTTGCAGTAAAGATCATTTCCGGCGCCATAATCTCAGGTGTTTCCTCGTGGTAACGTCGAATCTGATCGATCCCGATTGCGATCGCTTCTTCCTTTGTTGCGTTCTTGCATTCGATAACCAGGATCGGGATGCCGTTTATAAGGAAAACCACATCCTCGCGCGTTCCGTATATTCCATTATTAACGCTGAATTCTTCTGTCACTTCGAACACGTTATTTTCGATATGATCATAATCTATGATTTTGAGGTCCAGCTCGCGGTTTTCGGTGTTGCAGAAGAATTTGCCTGTGTTTCGAAGCAAATCCAGAAATTCTCGGTTGCCGAATATATTGGCTTGCATGTGGCGAAGCCTTGCGATCAGCTCTCCTGCGCCTTTTGTGTATAGCGGATTAAACTCTCGCACTTTTCGAAATAGAAGCTCGTCAAAATAGAGGGACGCCCTGGCAGCGCGATCCTGGGGAGAGATTTCCCGGGGATCGAATCCCCGCCGCGCCTCAGCTTCTTCCCTGGAAACAAAACTCCAGCCGATTTCTCCGGCATACCGGAGAATCCGCGCCTGAACGGTTTTATGTTCGCTGGGTTTTGGCATAATCAGAAATCCGGAATAATGGTGTAATAATGTGGACAACAGATTATTGGCAAATACGTTTGTGACTCACAATTAATTAGCTAAACCTATTGCGACCCATATTATATGATATATGGGGCACTAATTGCATTGTGTCGCATGAATGAGTCTCAAAAGACATCCTTGCCTTCCGAGATGTTAATCAATTCCCGGTAGGCATATACAGCCGCCTGTTGTCCTTTTGCCTCTCGCAATATACTGAAAATCTTATGATCTCGAAGTGTTTTAAGTATGCGTATAGATGTCGATTTTGGAATACTTAAATCGTTGGTAAATGATTTTGCTGAGAATATCGGGTGTATAAAAATGAAATCAAGCGCTCTTATTGCATGTTGAGAATGAGTCCATTCAATAAAATTGGCTTTTTCTATTTCATATAATTCAAGAATAGCGCTTGTTTTCTGAAGATTCTCTTCTGCCTGACTTTTCATAGCCTGCAAAAAGAAAACACACCATTCCGTCCATTCGTTATCCCTGGATACCGCCAACAGGAGCTCATAGTACATGTTTCTTCGGGCTTCGAGATAAGCGCTGATATAAAACATGGGACTACGCAACAATTCAGAGCTGAAGAGAAATAGCGGCACAAACATCCGTCCCAGTCTCCCATTGCCATCAAGAAATGGATGCAATGCCTCGAATTCAGCATGAAGCATGGCAAGTTGGACTAGTTTATCCGGAGCTTCCGCATGGATGAAGTTTTCCCACCGATGCATGGCTGAGGGGAGTTTATCGCTGGATATTGGAATATATGTTGCCCTTTCCATAGGGGTTCCCGGAGGTCCTATCCAATTGGGAATCTTGCGAAACAAACCGGGCGCTTTCCCCTGGCCTCGCACACCCTCCATCAAAATGCTGTGAGCTTCCTTGATTACGCGCTGGCACAGGGGCAACTCCTTGAGCAATTCCACGGCACGCGCCATAGCTTTGCGATAATTTAAAACCTCGTGGATGTCCGCCACAAGATTTTTATCATGAACTTCAGGTCGTATTCCCGCCTCGAATTCCATCACTTCCGTTATTGAAGCCTGAGTCCCCTCTATCCGGGATGAGAGCACGGCTTCCCGCGTCATGAGGGGCGATAAGAGCAAGGCTGCATTTGGAATGGCAGCAAGCATCCCATCGTAACGCGCCAGCGCTGCATTCGCGGGACCGATAAACGGGATCAGTTTCTCCCACTCGATCTTTTTTGGCGGAAACCCGCCTTCATGATAGCGAACAGGATTTTCAGGCATAATTCAACCTCCGGATTCTTCCGATTTTTCCAAGCCCAACCCCAATTTTGAAAGCTCAAGATCATTGACGCGAATCTTGGCGGTCATGAGCTGGTGGAGCAGGGTGCGGAAGATATCCTGTAGAGAATATAATTTTTTCTTATATATATCAATTTTTTCTTCTGCATTTAAGAGTATTCCAGCTATTGATTTTTGTATATTTAGCTCGGGAAAAGGAATAGGTAATGATTTCATCTTACCTTGATTTATTGATGACTGATTTATTGCTCTAGAACATATTGAGATAAATATACCTCTTTCTCTATACCA
>Ga0180438_10009487_pt1 | contig 12112 bp, 11 predicted proteins | sample SS_ome_12_FD_132455 | JGI IMG/M metagenome (GOLD analysis project Ga0180438, IMG submission 132455) | Hypersaline lake sediment archaeal communities from the Salton Sea, California, USA - SS_3_D_2 metaG | ecosystem: Environmental > Aquatic > Non-marine Saline and Alkaline > Hypersaline >...
CGCTCGGGGACTCGCTCCGCTTGCGTCAGTCCCTTTGTTTGCTGGTTTTTTGGGCGCCGGCACAAGGCAGTACATTTGTAGGCTGGCCGCCTCTTGTTGTGGCACAGTCGCCTTCGGCTGTGCGCTGTTGGAAAGCTGTTGCATGGGTGCTGTCGGCAGCCGGGGGCGGCGGTACCACGACATTTCAAACAGTCGGTTCCGACTATGCGGGCTGTCAATCATGTCGTCTCCCTCACAAGGGTCCCGGCAGTACGCGCCGCAACTCCTCGAGCGTCGTTGTCCCGTCCTTGACTCGTTCGATGCCGTTATCGACGAGGGTAGCCATGCCGTTTTCGACGGCCGTCGTATGCAGTGTCCGTGTTCGTGGGCGTGTCAAGATCAGATCGGCCATTTTTTCGTCGACCATGAGTGTTTCGCCGATGGCGGTTCTTCCGCGAAATCCGATTCCCTGGCAGCGTTCGCAGCCTGCGCCCCGCTTGAAGGTATGGATGGCGGCGGCCTGCTTGAACTGTGCAAGAAGCGCTGGCTCGGGCGCATAGTCGGCCAGGCAATGAGGACAGTTTATGCGGATAAGCCGCTGGGCCAGTACGCCGCTGACGGATGAGGCAATCAAGAAGGGTTCGACGCCCATATCGAGTAGGCGCGTAAACACGCCGGCCGCGGCGCCGCTGTGAATTGTGCTGATCACGAGGTGGCCGGTGAGCCCGGCCTGAACGGCGGTGCGGGCCGTATCGGCGTCGCGAATCTCACCGACCATGATGACTTCGGGATCTTGGCGGAGAATCGCCCGCAACGCCGCCTGGAACGTGAATCCCGCCTGCGGATTGACCTCGGTTTGTGCAATGGCGCCCAAGCGGTACTCGACGGGATCTTCGATAGTAACGACGTGGGCCGACTCGTTGCGTGCGGCAACGATCTCGCGCAACAAGGCGTAAATCGTGGTCGTTTTCCCGCTCGAGCTCGGCCCGGTCAGCAGGAATGTGCCTTGGGGCCGGGCGCCGAATGCGCGCAACCCCGTTACGACGTCGCGCCGGAACCCGAGTCCGTCGAGGGGTAGTAGGCGATCCCGGGCGCCCAGAAGGCGGAGCACGGCCTTCTCGCCGTAAACCGTTGGGAACGTCGCCACGCGCATGGCTTGGCCGCATGGCGTGGCCTCGCTGCCGATGCTGCCGTCCTGGGGGGCGTCTTTCTGGTAGACCACGAGCTTTGCCAGGACTTTGACGCGCGCGACAAGGCGTTCTTGATGCCGCTTGGCGATACGCGCCACGTTATGAAGGAGGCCGTCAATTCGGAACCGCACCGCCAAGGCGTCTTGCCATGGCTCGAGATGGATATCGCTCGCGCGGTGATACTCGGCCTGCGCCACGATTAGGTCGAGTGTGCGAATTACGCCGTCGCTTTCGTTCTCGAGCAGCCGGGCGAGTTCATCGCCAATTTCGGCCAGTGGCAGCGGCCCGATGGGGGCCGGCGCCGGTTCGGTCTTTTTCCTGAAAAGCATTGTTCTCTTCCTGGCTCGCTCACATGGACGCGGCAAGGATATCGGCCATCGAACAGTACGAAACGAATAGGGCCACCCAAATAAAACACGTGACGCAACCCACCGCAACCACGCACAGCGGCGCGATGGTGTTCAGCAGTATCTTGGCGCGTTTGGCGGCTTCCCGCAGGTACTGCTGCGCGAGCCGCTCGAGGGCCTCGGGCAACATGCCGGAACTCTCGCCAAGGGCTGCCAGCGCCCGGAACGACTTCGGAAATGTTCGCCGTTCCGCATCAACGGCGCTGCCGAGAGTCTCTCCGCCTCGCACCCCATCCCTGACGTTCTTCAATGCGCGGGCGTATCGCTTCCGCACGTCCAGCGACGCGGCGCTCGCCAACGCCGCATCCAGCGGCGCGCCGGCCTTAAGCAGCGTCGCCAGCACATGGGCAATGCGTCCCAGGTCGCCACGGACGACCATGCCGCGCACGTAGGGGACGCATAGGGGGACGCCGAAATCAGTCCGGGCGATCACGCCGAGCCGCCTTAACCAGGCAATAACAAGCAGTCCGCTCAGAAGACCGACGACGAACGCCGGTAGGACTAAGGCAACCATAGGTTCATTCGGAAAGGCGGCGACGGGGCGGGTAAGCACGCGCAGTGGCCCCGACGTTCTTCCGCCCGCTTCGTGGATCATGTCAGCGAACACGGGAGCAATCTTAAGCGCGATGAAGGCGCCGAATGCTGCGTGCATGGCCAGGATTAGGGCGAGATAAGCGCTCACTCGTCGGAGCTTGCCGCGGATCGCCTCGCTCGAGATCGTGCTTTCAGCCAAGTCGGAAAGACATTGCGCGAGTCGGCCGCTTTGTTCCCCGACGGCCGTTAACTGGGTGCAGTATGGAGGGAAAAAATGGGGATAGCGTTGCATCGCCTCGGCCAAAGGCAATCCCGCTGCCACGTCGTCACGCACTGCCAGCAGCATGTACTCGACGGCCCTGTTGGGCGCGTCCGCGGCGGCGGCATTCAGCCCGGCCGCCAACGGCGCGTTACACCGCACCAACCCGGCAATTTGCTCTAGTACGGCAACGAGGTCACGGCGCCACCGCTTGACGCGGAAATACACCGCGCCGTGCCAAATACGGCGGCGACGCCAACCCGCCGGGGAACGAGGCGAGGGGGCCGGATTGTCCTTTGTTTTCGGCATGTGCGCTAAAGGGCTCCTATCCCGACAACCGGGTAATAGACCGACACGAGCATGAACAAGATCAGGCCGCCGAGAACGGCGATCAGCATGGGACCTGTGAGAAAGGTCAGGGTCGCGTCCTTTCGGGCTACTTCGCGCTCGCAGGACTCGGCTAGCTCGAGCAGCACGTCCTCGAGATCGCCCCGCTCCTCGGCCGTCGCGACCATCCAGCAGAACGTATGCGGAAACGCGGCGGATTTCGATAGGGCGTCCGCAATGGTGTCACCGGCAGCGACATAGTGCGCGGCACGCCGCGCGGCCTGGTCGAGCAGAGCGTTCCCGGAGGCGGCCCCGGCCAATTCGAGGCCGTCCTGCACGGGGACCCGGCTCGACAGCAACACGGCCAGCGTGTGGCTGAACCGCCCGCGCGCCGCCGCCGCAAACATGGCGCCCAACACCGGAACGTGCAGGAGCCCCCAATCGCGCGTTCGTGCCGCCCCGTCGGATCGTTTGGCAAGAAGGTTGAGGCCGGCGAGGGCCGCGACCAAAAGGAGTGGAGCGGCTGAGAGGGCTAAGGCATGGGCTTCGCCGAACCGTGCTAAGGCGAGCCAGAACGACGTGACCCGGGGAATCGGCTTGCCGAATTCGGCGTAGATGGCCGAGTAAACCGGCACTACCTTGATTAACAGAAACGTAAAGACGGCGCTGGCGGCGATCAAGACAAGGGCCGGATAAGCAAGGGCCTCTTGAAGTTTGTGTCTGGTTTCGATCATGCGGGCCGAGTAGTGGGCCATACGGGCCAAGACGCCGGGCAGATTGCCGGCCCGCTCGCCCGCGCGGATGACGCTCGCGTAAACGGCGGGAAACGAATGGCGGTGTTGGGCGACGGCCTCCTCGAGCGTAGCGCCGGTTTCGAGGCACGTGCGCACCGACTCGATGGCCGTCTTGAGCCGCCCGCGCCTGAGATCCTGGGCGGCTGCCCGCAACGACGGGACGAGCGGCAGCCCGCTCTTTGTGATCGCCAACAGTTGCTCGTTGAATAGCGCAACGTCCGCCCACGTCAGCTTCGCCGTGAGTCTCGGCACCGTGGGTCTTACGCCGAGTTCCTCAACGCTGTTGATATGGAAGCCTTCTTCCTGGAGCACGGCGACGACCCGATGCGCCGAGGTCTGTTCTATCGTTGCCTCGACGGGTTCCTCGTTGGCGTTTATCGCCTTGTACCTAAACGTAGGCATGTGCCTTGCCTTTCCAGGCCCATGAGGCCGCCCTCAGAGATGCTTTTTGGCGTATGCACGTTCACACACTTTCTCAGCCGCCGGATAGAATGTCGGCCACCGAGAACAACGGAATATACGCGCTGATCAACGCAAACCCGAACACAAATGCAATCAGCAGGTAGAGCAGCGCGATCAGTGGGAATTGGAATGACTGCTGCCGCGTCCCCTGCGCCTCATACGTGTTTGCCAGGAGAATGAGGCTCTGGGCGGTTTCCTGGCGGCTTCTAGTCGGTGCGATCACCGGGCCGAATGTCTCTGGCAAGACCGTTGTCGCCGAGAGACTGCGGGAAAGACGGTTCCCTGCGGCCACTTCCTGGGCCAGTGCGGCCGCGGCACGACGGAGCACGGCGTTGTCCGCGGCGCGTGCCGCGAAATCCAGGCTTTCTTCTGCGGGTACGCCTGCGCCAAGCAAGACGCCCAAGGCGCGGCTGAACCGTGCGATAGAGCGCGCGCGATACGGCCTCCCCCAACGCGGCAAATGCGAACGGAAACCGTCCACGAGGGGGCCGACAGCGCGGTTTTTCCTTAGCAGGTGAACGGCGATAACGAAAGCGTTGACTAACACTACGAGTGCGCATATCACGGACATTCGCCGGCCGGCGGCCACCCAGCTTGAAACGTCGAGCGCGAACTGGGTGGGCGCGGGCAGCCTGCCGCCAAGTTGCTGGAATGTCTCTCCCATTCCGAGCATTAGCCGCGCCATTACATAGAGCGCCGCTGCTCCGAACAGCACCGCTACGCCGATGAAGACGTAGGGATTGAGGAGGAGATATCGCCGCTCGGAAACGGCCCGGTCGCGCGAGCGCGCATACCGCGCTAGCTGTGCGAAAACGAGGGCCAAATTGCCGGTTTTCTCCCCATGGGCGACGGCGCTGATGTGCAAGGGCGTGAAGTGCCCGAGATGATGGGTCATGGCGTCGGCGAGCGTGCTGCCGCCGTCAATTCTACGGCGGAGGTCTCTGCAGAGCCTTGTCAGCGCGCTCATCCCGCCATCGCGCGCCAGCACGTCGAGGGCCTCGCCGAGCGGTCGCTCATGCAACGCGGCGAAGCGCAGTTCGTCGAACAAACGGGCAATGCCCGCAGACGAAACCCGCCGCATCCCGGGTACCCACCAGCGGCGCGTGCCACATGCATTCACGATTTCGACCTGATGCCCGCGTTCGGCAAGACGCTTGGCGACGCCACGGGTAGAATACGCCTCCATGAACCCCTCAAAGGGTGCCCCCTCGATGTCGGTGGCTCGATATCTGAACAATGGCACGGCACAATCCCTCGGGAAAGAAGGCCATCCGTTTTGTCAACGACACGTAGATGCGGGATGGGCGCGGGAGATCACTTTCAAACAAATCAGAAGGCACCCCCGCATCGAAGCCGCCGCTGACGAAATTCCGGGGTCCAAACGGTGGTCACGGCGCTCCTGGGCCGGAGTCTTGCTCGGCAGCGGCAAAAGCGATTCCCTTTCGCCAAACGATGTTGTTGCCCAGCAGCTCGTCCGGGGTCCCTTTCTGGCCGATGATGGGAACGGCGTCAATGCCGGCAGCCGAGATGGGAACGCTAGTAACCAGCATCATGAAACCGAAAAGGCCTCCCAACATAAACATGACGGTGGCGGCAACGCCCAACCGGCCCAACGCTTGGCCGGCTCGGCGCCGCCGACCACGTCTTGGACAGGCTTGTCGGTTTGGCTGTATCTGCATCCGGCGCTCAAGATCGGCCCAGTCGCCAATGGAGGCGGCGCGTTCCAATGCCCGGCCACTAACCGCCAGAAGCCACTCGAGTTCGGCCTTTTCCTCGTTGCACGCGTAGCAGCAGTCCAGGTGGGCCTGAACCCCGCGCCAGACGGCTTCCGGCAAATCGCCGGCCGCGTAGCGCGGCAGCATGCGTCGTGTTTGTTCGCAGTCCATGATAAGACCCCCACCTTATAACGAATGATGACAATCTACTGACACTCCAGGTGCTTTTTCATAGGGAATAGGTCTTCCTAAGCGTCTCGCGCAATTTTTTGATAGCCAATAGTTTACGCGATCTGACTGTATTCACTGGGCACTGCATAATGGTGGCAATATCGCCTATACTCAAACCATCCACAATGCGCAGCACAAAGGCCATTCGTTGGTCCTCGGGCAACTTGTCCAGCGCGCCGAGAATGTGTCCCTCGAGTTCGGCGCGGGCCGCGACTGTGTCCGGGCGGAACGACGGGCCGGCGGGTGCGCTCTCGGGTTCGAACGCCTGCAGTTCGCCGAGCCGCCGCCGCCTGCGTATTTCGCGGCAGTTTTCGAGCCAGATGTTTCGGGCAAAGGAGAACACATACGCCTTGAACGAGCCCGTGGCGGCATAGCGCTTTCTGAACCGCCAAATCCGCAGAAACGTCTCTTGGCGCAAATCGCCGGCCACCTGCGGGTCCCCGCTCAAGCCGTAGAAAAAACCTGCCACACGGCGATGGTGTCGTCGGTAGAGTTCGGCGAACGCGTCTTCGTCGTCCGAACGCACCCGTACCATCAGGGATACGTCGTCGGGCTGCTGACTCGGGCCCTCGTCAACGCGCATTTTTTTGGCTCCTCACAATATATATGCACTTTGAGCGGTTGATCGATCAAACCAAACGGCCTTGCCTGTCGACCTCGCCGCCATTGTATCGCAAGGGGCCAGAACGCTTCCATAGGGCGTTCGGGGGCAATTGCGGCGCAATGGGTGCTCCGGCGTCGGCCGTGCCTTGACTTTGAATCGGAGCGGTTGGTACAGTTCCGGCGGTTAAGGCAGGCGTGAAAGGGCATTTCCCAAGCAAAGCTAGGAACTCATGATCCAAGAGGCAATTGCAGCACTTGTCCAAGGCCAAGACCTCACGCGCGACATGGCGGGGGAGGCGATGGGCGCGTTGATGCGGGGCGAGGCGACCCAGGCGCAAATCGGCGGGTTCCTGGCGGCGCTGCGCATGAAGGGCGAGACCGTTGATGAGATAACGGGGCTCGCGGAGACGATGCGGGCCATGGCCACGCGCATCCACACGTCAAGAAGCCCGCTTGTGGACACGTGCGGAACGGGCGGAGATCACTCGGGCACGTTTAACATATCGACGGCGGCGGCGTTTGTCGTCGCGGGCGCAGACATCGCGGTGGCAAAGCACGGCAACCGGAGCGCGACGAGCAAATGCGGCAGCGCGGACGTGCTCGAGGCGCTTGGCGTAAACATCGAGGCCTCCCCGGAGCAGGTCGGCCGGTGCATCGACGAGATCGGCATAGGGTTTCTTTACGCGCGGACGCTACACGGCGCCATGAAACACGTGGCGGGACCCCGGCGCGAACTCCGTATCCGCACGGTGTTTAACATCCTCGGGCCGCTCACGAATCCCGCCGGGGCCTCCGGCCAAGTGATGGGCGTATTCGACGCAGCCCTGGTCGAACCGTTGGCCCATGTGCTTGCCAACCTGGGCAGTCGGCACGCCTTTGTTGTGGCCGGTTCGGATGGTCTGGACGAATTGACCCTTTCCGGTGTGTCGGTTGTGGCTGAGGCGCGGGGGGCCGAAGTGCAAACCTACGAGATCACGCCAGCGCGTTTCGGCCTGGCGACGGCGTCTCGGGAAGACCTGGCGGGCGGCGAGGCGGACAGGAACGCTGCTTTGCTCAAGGCGGTTTTGGAGGGGCAACGCGGACCCCATCGAGACATCGTCCTGCTGAACGCGGCGGCTGCGATTATGTCGGGCGACGGCGCTTCGGATTGGGCCTCGGGAATTCGGGCCGCGGGCGAATCCATCGATTCGGGCGCGGCCATGGCCAAGCTCGAGGCCCTGATTGCGGCGTCCAATGATTCTTGACGAGATATGCCGCCATAAACGCGAGGAAGTGGCTGCTCGAAAGCGCAGCGTTCCGCTCGACGAACTCCTCGAGCAGATACAACGCGCGTACCCTGTTCGCGACTTCCGGAACGCCCTGCGCATCGAGGGCATCAGTCTCATCGCCGAAGTGAAGCGGGCGTCACCGAGCCGGGGCGTTCTGATCGAAGAGCTGGACGTGATGGCGCTCGCCGGACTCTATGAGCAAACGGGCGCGCGGGCCATTTCCGTTCTGACCGACGCGCGTTTCTTTCATGGTTCCTTGGACGACCTGATCGCAATCCGAAGAGACGTGACGGTGCCGTGTCTCCGCAAGGATTTCACGATAGACGAGTACCAGATCTACGAAGCCCGGGCCGCCCACGCCGACGCGGTCTTGCTTATTGTCCGTGTGCTCTCGGATCAACAGATCAAGGACTACCTGGCCTTGACGTCGGAACTGCACATGGCCGCGCTTGTCGAGACCCATGACAAGAACGAAATCGAACGCGCTTTGAACGCGGGGGCACACATTATCGGAATCAACAACCGAGATTTGTCGACATTTACCGTTAATATTGACACTACGCTCGAACTTCGAAAGATTGTGCCCGGTGGCAACGTGTTGGTGAGCGAGAGCGGAATCCAGACCCGGGATCACGTCCGGATGTTGGAGGACGGCGGTGTGGACGCGATCCTGGTGGGGGAAGCGCTGGTCACCAGCGATAACATCAGCGAAAAAATTCACGAACTGCTTGGTGCGGCAGCGGAGTAACACAGGAGCGGTTGCATCGTGACGCGGGTCAAAATCTGTGGGATCACGAATCTCGATGACGCCCTTGCGGCCTGTGAGGCCGGGGCCGACGCTATCGGCTTCATCTTCGCCGCGGAGGCAAGGAAACGAAACCGGTATATCGCGCCGGACGAGGCCAGGAAGATCGCTCAACGGACGCCGCCGTTTGTCTCGACGGTGGCGGTTTGCGTGGACGAAACACCGGCGCGGCTTGTCGAATACCTCGAGTTTGTTGACTGGGTGCAGTTGAGCGGCGATGAATCGGTTGCGGATTGCGCGGACGTGGCGCATCGCGCCATCAAAGCGTTTCGTACCGCGCCCGACTTCCGTCCGGAGTCCATGTTGCGTTATCCTACGGCAGGTTATCACCTCGATGCTTACGTAGCAGGTCAACACGGCGGCACCGGCAAGACCTGTGATTGGGCCTTGGCTCAGAAGGCCGCGGCCCTGGGGCGGCCGCTGATCCTGGCCGGCGGTCTTACGCCCGAGAACGTTGCGGCGGCGGTGCGGATCGTTCGTCCCTATGCCGTGGACACAGCCGGGGGGGTCGAGCGCTCGCCAGGAAAGAAGGACCATGAGCGAATACGGAGTTTTGTCCAGCAGGCAAAGTACGCCCTATCCGGATGATCGAGGACGCTACGGCGACTTCGGGGGCAAATTTGTGCCTGAAACGCTGATGCCTGCTCTGCAAGAGCTTGAAACGGCCTACGTGGAGGCAAAGGAAGACCCCGATTTCCAGAACCTGCTGCGCAAGCACCAGACGGACTATGTTGGGCGTCCGACGCCGCTATATTTTGCGCAGCGGCTTACGGCGTCATTGGGCGGCGCAAAGGTCTACTTCAAACGTGAAGATCTGGCCCACACCGGGGCGCATAAGATCAACAATGCCCTGGGGCAAGGGCTGCTGGCAAAGCGGATGGGCAAACGGCGCATCATTGCCGAGACGGGCGCAGGGCAGCACGGCGTGGCGACGGCTACGGCCGCTGCCTTGCTGGGGCTGGACTGCGACATCTACATGGGCACCGAAGACATCGAGCGGCAGAAACTCAATGTCTTTCGAATGCGTCTGCTCGGCGCGCGCGTTATCCCGGTAAATTCCGGCAGCAGGATCCTCAAGGACGCCATTAATGAAGCGTTGCGCGATTGGGTGACGAATGTCCGCGACACCCACTATCTGCTCGGCACGGTTCACGGCCCGCACCCGTTCCCGTTGATCTGCCGCGATTTCCAACGCATCATCGGCGAAGAGGCCCGGAAACAGATCCTCGAGCACGAAGGACGTTTGCCGGATCTTTTGGTGGCGTGTGTGGGCGGCGGCAGCAATTCAATCGGGCTCTTTTTCGAGTTCCTGGGGGAAGACGCCGTCAAAATGGTCGGCGTGGAGGCCGGGGGAATAGGCCTTGGGCCCGGGCAGCACGCGGCGCGTTTCGCGGGCGGTTCGTTGGGCATGCTTCACGGCGCGATGAGCTACGTCCTGCAAGATAAGAACGGGCAGATTCTCACTACCCACAGCGTTTCTGCCGGTTTGGATTATCCGAGCGTAGGGCCCGAACACGCCTATTTGATGAGGACCGGCCGCGTCGAGTACACGCACGCTTCGGACAGCGAAGCGTTGGCGGCGTTCCGGCAGACGAGCGAACTCGAGGGAATCATCCCCGCGCTCGAGAGCGCGCACGCCGTTGCGTATGCGTGCAAGGTTGTTCCGAATATGCCGAAGGATCGGATCGTCATCGTCAACATGTCGGGACGCGGCGACAAGGACGTGCAGCAGGCCGCCAAATACCTATTGCCCGAGGAGGATTTCTCGTGAATCGGATCGAGGAGCGCTTCAAGGCCCTGGCGGAAAAAGGAACGCCCGCGTTCATTCCTTACATCACCGCCGGGGACCCTACGCTCGACGTGACCGAGCGGATCGTCCTCGAACTCGAGAAGGCCGGGGCAGACATCATCGAGTTTGGCGTGCCGTTCTCGGATCCCGTGGCCGACGGCGTGGTGAACCAGGAGGCGGCGCAGCGCGCCCTCAAACACGGCGTGTCGCTGCGCGATATCATTAAGCGCGTCAAGAAGTTGCGCGAGTCTTCGGAAATCCCGATAGTACTGTTCACGTATTTCAATCCCGTGCTCGCATATGGCGTCGAGGCCTTTGCCGAGGACGCCAAAGACGCGGGCGTTGACGGCGTGCTTTGCGTCGATCTGCCGCCGGAAGAAGCGGCGGAGTATAAGCGCCACCTCGACGCCCGCGGCATCGCCGCCATATTCCTGCTCGCGCCGACCAGCACGCCGGATCGGATCGAGATGATCGCCAGGAACGCCACCGGGTTTGTATATTATGTTTCACGCACGGGGGTAACGGGCGAGCGCGATTCGATCGAGGCAACCGTCAAGGGTATGGTTGCGGAAATCAAGAAACACACCGACAAGCCTGTGGCGGTCGGTTTCGGGATATCGACTCCGGCGCAGGCCGCCGAAGTGGCCGGGTTCGCGGAAGGGGTCGTGGTGGGCAGCGCTATTGTGCGCCTCATCGGGGAACTGGGAGAGTCGCCGGAGACGGCGCCTAAGGTGGGCGCGTTTGTGAAGTCCCTTGTCACTGCCGTGAAAGAAACGGCTTGAGCGGCGACGTGCACATTGGTACAGGGCTAGGCCGACAAGGGCGACGACGCCAGGGCTGACAACAGCCACATAAGACCTTGGTTTTCAGACACTTATAGTGGAGAATCGATGGGAACGCAGACGGGGTTTGAAGCATTGGACGCCTTTTTTGCATTGGTCTCTTTCGCGATTGGCGCGGTCGTGGGCAGCTTTCTCACGGTGTGCTCGTATCGGCTCCCAAGAAACGAGTCGATCACCAATCCCCGGCGCTCACGCTGCCCGAAATGCGGCAATACTATCGCTTGGTACGACAACATCCCGATTATGAGTTGGCTGATTCTGGGCGCGAGGTGTCGGCACTGCAAGCAATCGATCAGTTGGCAGTACCCCCTTACGGAAGCCACCACGGCGGTACTGTTCTTGCTGGTGTTCTGGCGTTACGGGTTCGTGGTTGCAACACCCGTCTACATGCTGTTCTCGGCGGCGTTGGTGCTTGTGACGTTCGTCGACCTGACGCACTGGGAAATCCCCGACGAGGTCACGTACCCCGGCATTCCGTTGGGGGTGGCATGCTCGCTGGTGGCCATGTTCTATCCCGCGAGCGGCCTGTTTGTCGCGGGGCCGCCGAGCGACGCGCTCGTGCTCAGTTCTCTGTTGGGGGTGCTTCTCGGCGGCGGAAGCATATACCTGCTGGACAAGCTGTGTCTCATTCTTCTTAAGAAACCCGGCATGGGTTTTGGCGACGTCAAACTCATGGCTATGCTCGGCGGATTTTTCGGGTGGCCGAGCGTATTGTTCATCCTCATGCTCGCGTCCGTGGTCGGCAGCGTAGCTGGGGTAACAATGATACTCGCCCAGAGACGCCGCACCCACGGGGAACACCGCCAAGAGAGGGTCCCGATCGAGACTGATGACGAGCGTGAAGGCCTGCCGGAAGGCCACTATCTTCCCTTTGGCCCCTCGCTGGTATTCGCGGCGCTCGTCGTCA
>Ga0180438_10009489_pt1 | contig 12112 bp, 11 predicted proteins | sample SS_ome_12_FD_132455 | JGI IMG/M metagenome (GOLD analysis project Ga0180438, IMG submission 132455) | Hypersaline lake sediment archaeal communities from the Salton Sea, California, USA - SS_3_D_2 metaG | ecosystem: Environmental > Aquatic > Non-marine Saline and Alkaline > Hypersaline >...
GACCGCCGAAAGCGCGTTCTTGAGATCCGCCGCCCAGGGTGAGCAGCCCCCCCCCGGTGTCTCGGGAATGCTTGGTGATGATGTTGACCACGCCGTTGACGGCGTTGGCGCCCCAGAGGGCGGCTCCGGGGCCGCGAATGACCTCGATGCGGTCCAGATCCTCGAGAAGGATGTCCTGCGCCTCCCAGAAGACGCCCGAGTAGAGGGGCGTGTACACGCTCTGGCCGTCCACGAGGACGAGCAGCTTGTTGGCGAACCGGCCGTTGAATCCTCGGGCGCTCACGGCCCACTTGTTCGAGTCCAGCCTGGCCACCTCCATCCCGGGGACCATCCGCAGTGCGTCGGGGATACTCGTGAACCCGTGTCTCTGGATATCCTCGGCCGTGATCACGAACACGGCCGCCGCGGCCTCGGACAGCTTCTCGGTCTTCTTGGAGACCGAAGTCACCTCCAGGTCCAGGAGCTCCTCGAGGCTCATCTCCGTCAGATCGTCGGGCCAGTTTTCAGAATCCGACGCCTGGACCGTGGGCCCAAGAAGGCCGATGAGAAGGGGGGCAAGAAGCCCGAGTAGGAGGCCCCGCAGAATGGGACCCCGCTCGCCCCGAGGGGGGTGGGGGAACCGAGAAATCAGAGATGCTGCGATACCTGCGGTCGTGGTCGGCACGGAGTCTCCGTTCGGCGGCACAGAGGGGCGCCGAGATGATCGAAGCGCGGCCCGGTCATTCCTCACTTTCAACACTTTCGGCCCCACCCTCTCGATTCTTTAGCGGTGGAATGAGCCAGCGGCTTGTCTCTCAGGGGGATCGAGGTGGCGGGCCATGGACCCGCGAATTCAGAGAAGGGACGGCAGACTCCCGGACGTTCGCGGTTTCCCATTGAAACTTCAACATATTGCCATGTAATAGAATGCGGTGCCAGCGGAGATGCTTCGCGTGGGTGGGCGAGAGAAAGGGGTTGACAGACAGGGATCTGTATGCTATTGTACTAGTACAAAGGTCATGTTTCGTATCCCAGCTTGCAGCTCCTTCGGGGAGGACCGACGCCTTGAGCATTCTGGCCATCCAGACGAGCAGTTTGACGCCCGTCTACCTCCAGATCATGGACCGGATCCGGTCCGCGGTTCGGCAGGGCGCCTTGAAACCGGGGGCGACGCTGCCCTCGGTGCGACAGCTGGCCTCTGATCTGGAGATCAATCCCAACACCGTGTCCAAGGCCTACATGCTGCTCGAGCGCGAGGGGATCATCCGCACCGTCCGTCGTCGGGGGAGCTTCGTCGCAGAATGCGCCGGGGCGCGCATTCGAGAATCGGCGAGCGAGAGGCTCGATCAGACGCTCGACCGGCTGTTGGAAGAGGCGGCCAGACTGGGCCTGGATCGACGTGAGATCCTCGAGGCCCTCCGGCGGAAGATCGGGGCCGGCGAGTCGGGGGATGGAGCGGAAGGAGGTCATGCGGGATGAACATCGGCATGGTTGCTGGTCTGGTCGTGGTTCAGGTTCTGGTGTTTCAGTTCTGGCTGGCCCGCCACCTGCGGGTTCTCTCGGACGTCTCTGCGGCGGGGAATCTGCCGGAGCCGGCGGTCTCCAGGCTACGGGCGTACGACGACAGGGCCCGGCTTGTCAGGACGCTCCTCGGCGGGGTCCTCGTGGCCGGTGTCCTCGGGGCGATTCTCTACCCCGGCCTCGGGCCCGGGTCCAGGAAACTCTCGCTGGCGGTGATCTCGATCGTGTCGAGCCTGGTGTTCGCCGCGGAGATGTTCCAGGAGCGGCGCCTCCTGCCGAAGGTGACGGCGGGTCTTCCCCGGTCGACCGTTCGGATCGCCTCCCTCGAACGGCGCACGTTCCGCCAACACTACTCGCCCTTCTGGGAGGTGATCCCTCCCGGGGTTTTCCTGGCGACCCTGGCCTACACCCTCTGGGCGATCCCGAGGATCCCCGAGGCTTCAGAGATCGGCGCTCGACCCACGGGAAGCCTGTGGATGCCGCTGGTGTTCCAGGGGGCCTACGTCCTGCTGACCCTGGTCCTCGGGCTCCACTTGGTGTACCGGCGGAGCGTCGTTCCCCAACGCTCCCGCCCCTTCGTGGGGACCCCCGAGCAGGCGGTGGCCCTGGACCAGACCCTCCGGTCGTTGAAGATGAGGGCCCTGTTCATGATCAAGATGTCGGGGGTGCTCATGCTCGCGCTGATGCAGGTCAAGCAGGTCCGGCTCGCCACGTCCGGTGAGGCCGAGGCATGGCTCACGCTGGCCGCCTGGTCGATGTTGATCGTCATGCTCGTCCTGTTCGCCGGATTCCTCTCTCGGGTCTCTCGAGCCCGACGGCAGATCGTGTCTCAGGATTCCCCATCCTGAGAGATGTGACCGGGCAGACGCAGGGCCAGCCGCCGTCGCCCGGCAGTGTTCAATCGAGGTACCCGGTCCGGACGGCGCATGCTATACTGCGCGAAGACTTGGGAATCGTACTGCCCACGAGAAACGAGTGCAGCCGGACGGAGAGATCACGCGTGCTCGATGACGGGGATCGGGTGGAACGGCGGAGTGGGCGGCGGGGATGCGTCGCCCCCCTTGCTCTTCTGGCCGGCACGCTCCTCGTCGCGATCGCCGGGCTGGAGGTCGGCGTTCGCCTCCTCGAACCTCAGACCATGTACGCCGTCCGCTTCTCGCCCCACACATGGTACGAGCCGATTCCCGGCGCGGTCTTCACCCACGAGCGGGCCGAGTTCCGACACCGGGTTCGGTACAACTCTCGGGGGTTCAGGGATCGAGAGGTGAGCGACCGGAAGCCTCCCGGCGTGCGACGCATCGTTGTGATCGGGGATTCCTTTGCCGAGGGTCTTCAGGTGGATCTGGCCGAGACCTTCTGCGAACGGCTTGAGCGGAGGCTGGGCGCCGCAGGGGTCGAGGTCGTCAACCTGGGGGTCTCGGGCTTCAGCACGATCCAGTCGATCCAGAGGCTCCACCACGCCGGTTTCCGCTGTGCGCCCGACTGGGTCCTCTACCTCGCGAGCCCGAACGATTTCGCCGAGAACATACGGCCCATGAGCCGCCGGTTCTACACATGGACGGACCGAGCGATCGAGCTCCGGGATGTCCATGTGGGTCCGCTCAAGGGGCTGGCCTACCGGGTGCGGGACGTCGTCCGCCGGCGGCTCCATCTCTATGCCTTTCTGCGGTGGCGGTTCCATTCGCTGCGCCATCGGAGGTTCGCCGGGGCCGGCGGGGAGGAGGCGGAGGAGCGGATCGAGAACGACCAGGTCGAGGTCATACGGCTGGCCCTCCGGCATCTGAAGGGCGCGTGCGAGGCGCACTCGGCGCCCCTAGTGGCCAGCATGGTGACCAAGAAGGACCTAGAGAGCGGGGCCGAGTACCTGGCCTGCTTCGAGGGGATCTGCCGGGACGAGGGGATCGCATTCGTCGATCTGACCCCCGCCTTTCGGGAGGCGGATCGCCTGGGTCAGGAGGTCTTCTTCGAAATCGACGGGCACTGGAACGCGGCGGGGCACGACCTGACCTCGGAGATCCTCGAGGGTTTCTTCCGCTCTCACCTGGAGGCCAGCACGCAGCCGGAGGCCGCCGGGGGCACATGAAGTCGATTGCTGTTCTTGCCCACTATCTTCTTCTCGCCGGCCTGCCGGGTCTGCTCTTCGCAGGTCCCGAGGTCGGGTCTGCGAGGCCGGGCCCCGGACGCAGGGGCCGGCGCGCGCCCGGTGAGTCTCCCCCTCGTCCTCATCTACACGACCCAGAAGCAGGCGATCGTGTCGTCCACCCCGGAGCTCCACTTCGGGGGGGAGGCCTGGACCCTGCGGGGCATGCTGGCCTACCAGGATCTACCCACGAGCCTGTTCGGCATCGGCAACGATACGCCCGAGGATTCGGAGGAGGAACTCACCCTGGAGATCGCCGAGCTCAGCGGGACACTGCTCGGGACGATCCTCGGTGCCGTACGCGCCGGGGTAGGCGCGACCGTGGCCAAGAGTACTCTGCTTGAAGCGGAGGGGGGTGGGGTCGCGGAGCAGTGGGACGAGCGAGGTCTCGCAAGCGGCATCCGGCAACAGAGAGGGGGAAGCCGAAATCCGGCCTCCCCCGATCCATTCCACCAGCGGCCACCGCGATGCTAGCGGCCCCTCAGGAACTTCAGCCCGCCGGTGATGAAAAGGTAGTCAGCGGCGCCGTTGACGCTGTAGCCGGCCCGGGCGACGAAGCTCATGCCGGAGTTGACCTCGACCTCGGTGCCGGCGCCGAACTGGATCCCGAACTCCAACTCGGTGTTGCTCTCGTCCTCGGTCACGGTCTGGGACGTCCAGGGGTTGAAGTAGGAGACCTCGCCGGACGCCCTGGCGATGTGGAGACCCAGATCGCTGAAGGCGAAGGGCGCGACGGTGCCTTCGACCGGGAAGTCGTACCGCACGCCGCCCTGGACGGCGATGTCGGTCAGACGCCACTCCGACTGGGCACCGAAGGCCCCGAAGTCGTAGCTCTTGGTCCAGAAATCCACGGATCCCTGCAGGTCCAGCGAGGGAACGATCTCGCCCAGATCGGTGGCGATCCCCAGAAGGAATGTGCTGCCGATGTCGTCCGTCACGTTGACGAACCCGGCTCTCGGCTCGATTCCCTTCAGACCGAGGCCCTGAGCATGAAGACGGACCGCGGGAACGGACGAGGCAAGCACGAAGGCCACAACCAGAGTCAAAACGCGCACGCGGTTCTTCATCAACTCCTCCTTGTAGTTCGGTCCACAGTCCCTGTTCCGAGGTGTCGCCCCGCCATTCATCGGGTCGGGGCACGAGTGCAGGGGAGGATAGCATCACGTCCATCTCTTGTCACGCGCGATTGTCCACAATCCCGGGGTGCTGTGGGTTTCGCAATACACCTAGCTCCGCTGCTCCGCTGGCCCCGTCCCCGCGTTCGGCATCCGGAGCGGAGCGGGTCGGGTCCCTCCGGGGAGCGGGTTTGACAAACCACACCCAACGAGGTATCATTAGTGCATGCATTGATGTAGATCATTTCCAGTGGTTCGATTGGATCCGGCCTTGTCCCGAGTCGCGGGCATCCGAGGAAGGGGATCAGACATGCGAGACACAGAGTGGGGGCTCTGGACCGCCGTCCTCCTGGCCGCGGCCGCGATCGTCGTCGCGCCGGGGATGGCGCTGGCCGAGTTCCAACTGGGCCCCGAGGAGCAGGTGCAGGCGGGTGGGAGCAACATCGCAGTTCCAGGCTATTCGGTTCCCTCCTTCGCCCACTGGGACGACGACGGCCTGCCCGATCTCATCGTCGGCGAGGGCAGCGGGCTGTACACGGGAAGGGTCCGCGTCTACCTGAACACCGGAAGCCCGTCGGCCCCGGCGTTCGGCGGCTACTTCTACGCGCAATCGGAGGGGGCCGATCTGACCGTCCCCGGCGGTGGGTGCCTGGGGCTCTATCCGCGGGTCGTCTACTGGGACGGGGACGGGCGGAAGGATCTCTTGGTCGGGCAGGCGGACGGGCGGATCAGGATCTTCCTCAACACCGCAACCGACGCGGAGCCGGAATTCGACGGCGGGACCTTCCTCACGTTCGGTGAGCCGGGCGCCAAGGTGGAGATGAACGTCGGGTACCGGGCGGCGCCGACCGCGGTCGACTGGGACAGCGACGGCGTAAGGGACCTCGCGGTGGGCGCGCTGGACGGCAAGCTCCACCTGTTCATCAATGAGGGGACGACCTCGGAACCGGATTTCCGCGTCGAACAGTTCGCCCAGGAGAACAGCAGCGATCTCGTTGTCCCTTCGAGCCGCCTGAGCCCCCAGGTCCTCGACCTGGACGACGACGGAAAGAAAGACCTCCTGGCGGGGAACACCAACGGCCAGGTGCTGCTCTACAGCAACGTGGGGACCGATGCGGCGCCCGTCTTCTCCGGCTACGCGCCGGTCGAGGCCGATGGTGTGCCCATCGATCTTCCCGGGACCCCGCGGTCCCGGATCTTCGTCTGCGACTGGACCGGCGACGGCCTCCACGACGTGCTCGTGGGCGCGGGCGACGGCCTGGTGCGCCTCTACCAGGGGTTCGATCCCACCGCGGTGGCCTGGGCCGGTGGGGCCGAACCCCCCCGGCGCGCCCTCCTCGGATCGCCCTACCCCAATCCCTTCAACCCGCAGGTCACCATTCCGTTTGTGCTCTCCGGAGCGCAGGAGGTTTCCATCTCGGTGTACGATGTGGAGGGGCGGCTCCTGGCGCGCCTGGCCGAGGGACTCTACGGGAGTGGATCCCAGGCCCTGAGTTGGCGGGGACTCGGTCCTGACGGCCAGGTTCTTCCCTCGGGCGTCTACTTCCTGCGCATGGAGGGCGCCGGCGTGCGCGAAACGACCAAGCTCCTTCTGCTCAGGTAGCCGGGCGCCGGTCCGCCGTTCCCAACGCCAGCCTGTATGATCCAGGCTAGGGTCCGACCTCCAGGCTTACGATCTTGATGGGCTTGGGGTAGCCAATGGGACCCAGGGCGGTGTCGATCGTGGGGGTCGCTTCGAGGCGGATGTGCTTGGGGGATGCGCCCCTGCCGGCCAGGGCCAACGCCAACTCGACCAGATCGCCGGCGGTCCCTTTGAAGAACCGTACCATATCCAGAGCAACGGCGATGGGGATGTCCTGAGGCTCGCCGGGCGGCAGGACGACGGGCTCGTCGAAAAGTCCGCGGACCGTCTCCCGGTTCTGGAGGAACAGCGTCCACTCCATCCGGACGAGGCGCGCCTCCACCGTGTTGGTCGGAGGATTCTCGGCCCGGAGGTGGAGCTGGAACTGGAGCGGCATTTCCTTCTCTGCAAGGGCCAGGCCCAGGCGGCCGATCTCGGTGAGTCCAAGATCCTCGTAGGACTGGACACCGGAAAGATCGACGCCCGCCAGGCGAAGGTCGCTGACACCCGCCACCCGGAACTCGACCCTCTGGAGGGCCGACATCTCGCGAATCGTGGCGCAGCCGTGAACCGCAGCGACTATGAGCATACCCAGTGCAAACGACTGGAACCGGGGAGAGGGGCTTTTCACTTGATCGACCTCCGGGTCAGGGCCACCAGGGCTTCTCGCGGTTTCGAGAATGGACGGACTATACGGACCGACCGCCTGTCGGGCAAGCTCGGTTTTCTGAACCTCGGCCGCGCAGTCCCGGGGCCGGATCGAACCACCGGATCGGCGGGCACCTTCGCCCTTCCAAGTTGCCCCTTGACCGCAGTGTCCCGCGTTGATAGAGCTTGGGCCAGATCGGACCCTCGGGCGGGAGCCGGAACGAGAGCGGGGCAACCGCCTGCCGACATCCTGTACCCGGATGCGGGTTCGGAACATTCGTCTCTCAAAGGGGGAGCGTGACATGTGGGGGCCGAGGAAACGCGGGTGGGCGGTATCTCTGGGCGCCGGGGTTTTCGCGCTGGTCTCGGTCGTTCTCTGGGGCGCCGTCCTGCGGGCGTCCGAGGGTGGTGAGCGCGAGCGGCCCGCGGGTCGGCCTTCGGATCTGAGCGAGGCCACCGAAGAGTGCATCGACTGCCATTCTGAGGTGACCCCTGGGATCGTGGTCGACTGGGGGCGGTCCCGCCACGCCGCGGTCACCGTCGAGGAGGCGCTGGCGCGCGACCCGGTGGAACGGAGGATATCCGCAGAAGAAATCCCGCAGGACCTCTTCGCCGTGAGCGTGGGATGCGCCGAATGCCACACGCGCAACTCCGGGAAGCACGCCGACGCCTTCGACCACTTCGGCACCGAGGTGCACGTGATCGTGACGCCGTCGGACTGCGCCCAGTGTCATCCCGAGGAGGTCGCCCAGTACTCGGAGAACCTCATGAGCCACGCCCGTACGAACCTCGCCGAGAACGCGCTCTACGGGATGCTCATGGAAACCATCAACGGCGTGCAGGTGTTCGACGGAGCCCGGCTGGCCCACCACCCTCCGGACGATCGCACAGGGGCCGAATCCTGCTTCTACTGCCACGGGACCCGCGTGGGGGTGACGGGCCTGAGCGCGCGGGAGACGGACCTGGGGGAGGTGGAGTTCCCGGTGCTCTCCGGCTGGCCCAACCAAGGGGTCGGTCGCGCCAACCCGGACGGGAGTGACGGATGCTGTGCGGCGTGCCACACGCGCCACAGGTTCTCGATCGAGGTCGCCCGCAAACCCGAAACCTGCTCGGAATGCCACACGGGACCGGATGTCCCGGCCTTCAAGGTCTACTCGGTCAGCAAGCACGGGAACCTCTATGCGTCCCTCCAGTCCAGGTGGGATTTCCGCGAGGTTCCGTGGGTGCCGGGGAGGGATTTCTCCGCGCCCACCTGCGCCGGATGTCACGTGAGCCTGCTCGCCACCGAGGAGGGCGAAGTCATCGTGCCGCGCACGCACCGGATGAACGATCGCCTTCCGTGGAGGATCTTCGGCCTTCCCTACGCGCACCCGCACCCGATCTCGGCCAACACGACGGGAATCGTGAACGGCGCGGGGCTGCCGCTGCCGACGGAGTTGACCGGGGAGGTGGTAGAGGGGTTCCTGATCGACCCGCCCGAGATCGAGGCCCGGCGCGCGCGGATGCAGCGGTCCTGCCGGCAATGCCACGACTCCGGCTGGGTGGACGGGCAGTTCGAGCGCTTCGAGCACGCCATCTCCGAGGCCAACCGGATGACGCTTCCCGCCACGCAGGTTCTCCTCAAGAGCTGGGAGGGGGGGCTGGCCGAGGGGCCGGGCGCGGGTGGCAATCCCTTCGACGAACCGATCGAGAAGATGTGGGTCGAACAGTGGCTTTTCTACGCGAACTCCACTCGGTTCGCCTCGGCCATGGGCGGCGCCGACTACGGGGTCTTCGCCGACGGCCGGTGGGCCCTCTCGAAGAACCTGCGGGAGATGGCGGCGTGGTGGAGGGAGAGGTCGGAGTAGCCGGAGCCGGCCGGGCGGATTCGCCCACTCCGACGTTCGGGCTCGCCCCGGGGCACCCCCGGCGGGGGGTGTCCGAGATTCCTTCTCGATCCTATCCTTATCCTATTGAAACACAATAAGATCGAAGATACAGGCTCCTTTTCTGCAGCCTGGCGCAAGATCGCCCCTTGACAAAGTGCGACGTTTGTCGTATATATAGTGTGACAGCTGTCACAGTCGGGAGGTTGGGCTCGCTGCGGTCCAGTCGGCGGCCGCCGGGCGCCCCATCCCGGAACGCGATCTACCTGTGAGCGGGAGGTTCCCATGAGCAGAAAACACCTAGCGGTGGCCGCCGTCGTCATGGTGGCCGCGGTGGTTTCGATCGTCTGTCTCCGTCTCGGTGCCAACGCCGAAACGGAGGGCGAGCTGACGATGCCCAGGATTCTGCCGGAATCCTACGTCGCCCCGGTCTATCCGGAGGACGCCAGGAAGGCGGGGGTCGAGGGTAGGGTCCTGGTCGAGGTGTTGGTGACGGAGGACGGTGCCCCTGCAAAGGTCTCGGTCAAACAGGGAGTCGACGGGTACCCGTCGATGGGCAAGAGCGCCGTGGATGCCGTCCGCCAGTGGCGGTTCGAGCCGGCGACCCGGGACGGAGAGCCCTCGGATATCGAGGTCACCGTGCCCATCGAGTTCCGGCTCTCCGACAAGGAGGGCGGCCGGAAGTAATTGGGGGCCGCGTCCCGATCCGGGGTTTCGAGACGTCCGGGACCCCAGACGGGCGAGCCCTTGACACACTGCGACATCTGTCGTATGTTGAGACATGCACGGAACATGCGACTCTCGACCGAAGGACGGTTGACGATGAAGTCCCTGCCCGATCTCTCGCGGTTTGAACTCCAGTGTCTCCGCAAGCTGTGGAGTCGGGGTGAAGCCACCGTGCGGGACATCCACCGGGACCTCTCCGACCCGCCCACCTATTCCACCGTCAAGAAGATCGTCGAACGCCTGGAGGAGAAGGGGGCCGTCGAGCGGGTGCGCAAGGAGGGGCGCGCGTGGGTCTACCGGTCTCGGGTGGCGGCCTCGGAGATGATCCGCAAGGAGATCCGGAGATTCCTCGATGTGGCCTTCGACGGGGCTGCGGCCCCACTGGTGGCTCACCTCGCCGACATGGACGAGGTGCGGCTCGAGGACCTCCGCGAGATCGAGAAACGGGCGCGGCCCGGCGGAAAGCGGCCGAGGGGGGCGAAGTGAGTCCCGGAATGCACGTTCTAGCGGAGTTTTGGATGGCCATGGCGGCCCACCTCTGGCAGACGACCCTCGTGCTCGCGGCGCTCTTTGTTCTGGGCTGGGCCATGCGGGACGCCCCGGCGAGGCTGACCAACGCCCTCTGGTGGATCGGCCTGGCCAAGCTCTTCCTCCCGCTCCCCGTCCTGGGTCCGGTGGGGAGCCGGACGCTTCAACCCTTGACCGACGCGGTGGTCGTGTGGGAGGGGGAGGCCGGTGCGCTCTCCTCCTGGCTGAGCCGGGCGACGCTTCTCCTCGATCCGGCGGCCGCGGCCGTTCGCGCCCGGCCCGAGAACCCGGCGCTCGTCCAGGCGCTCTCGGTCGGCCTCAGCGTCCTGTGGGTGGCGGGCATGGTCCTCGTGGCCGCTCGCTGGATCCGCAGGCGCTCGAGACCGTCCGTGGGCGTCGGTCCGGTTCTCGGCGACGATCCTGACCTTGAGGACCGGCTCGAGGCCGCCCGCGCGGGGACCGGCATCCCACGGGAGGCTGTCGAGCTTTCCCCGGGCTCTGCAGTGCCGGGCGTCCGGGGCCTCGTGCGCCCGCGGATCGTGATCCCCGAGCGCGTGGTTCGAGATCTCAGCCGCGCGGATCTCAGGGCCATCCTGCTGCACGAGAACGAGCACCGCAGGCGGCACGACCCCCTCCGATCCCTGGCAGTGGGGTGCGCGCTCACGATATTCTTCTTCTACCCGCCCCTGTGGCTTCTCGTCGGCAGACTCCGCGCATCTGGCGAGATCGCCTGCGACGAGGCCGCCGTCCGCGCGGGGATTCCTCCGGCGGCCTACGCCTCGGCGCTGGCCCGCACGGTGGGGCTCGGCCTCCTGCCCGCCGCGGCGCCGGCGGCCATCCACCGGGAGCGGCCTTCTCTGCTCCGGCGGCGGTTTGAGCGGCTGGACGAAGTCGAACGGTTCGTGGCGATGAGAAAACATCGCGTCGCGCTGGCGCTGGCCGTGGCCTGGGTCGGGCTTCTCTCCTTCGTTCCCCTCACGTCGGTGGGTGGGGTGGGGCCGGGCGGGAGAGCGACGCCCCCCGAGATCCTGCCGGCGTTCTATGTCGCGCCCGAGTACCCGGAGGGGGCGAGGAAGGACGGAATCGGGGGAGAAGTGGTCCTGGACGTGCGCGTCGGGGAGGACGGCCGGGTGACGGACCTGCGCGTGGTGGAGGGGATCGCGGACCACCCGGAGTTCGATGAGAGCACGGCGAGCGCCGTCCGCCAGTGGCGGTTTCGACCGGCAAACGAAAACGGCAGGCCCGTGGCGATGTGGGTCAAGATTCCCGTACATTTTCGGCTCGACTAGCCGGGGGTGGGCGACTCCCCGCCTGGGGCGCTGAGTCCGCGGGAGATCGGCGGCCGGAGAACTCCGGCCGTTTTGCTTTGCGGGAGCCGCGGTTTGGCGCTGGGCTGCCGTGGGAGACGGCGCGTCGCGTTCGTTCCCGCAGAGATCCGGGGAGAATTCCGTCCGCTGGGCCCACAAGTGGGCGGGCGCGCGAGGTGAGATTCTCGGCCGTCTCGGCGTGCGCGTTGCGCGGGGCGGCCGTTTCGCCTTGAACACACGGTAGGCCGGTGATAGGGTGAACCGGCCGTTTGAGCCGTTGGAGCGCGTCTCCCGCCCGCCCTCGTCTGTGGGGCGAGGGCGCCGAGCGCGTCGGAGAGGAATCCCCATGCCTCCTGATGAGACCGCCGCAAGACGTGATAGGGTGAGCACGAGCGGATCCCCCGTGGTCCACGGGCTTTCGATCCTCGCCCTGGTGGCGCTGGCGGTGGGTTCCCGGGCATGGTTTCTCTCCGGACGTCTGCACGGTTGGGACCCGGTTCAACATGCGCTTGGGCTGGATCAGTTCAGTGTGTTCCTCCACCGGCCCCATCCACCGGGCGCTCCCACCTACCACGGACTGCTTCGCGCCGTCCACCTGCTGGTCCCCGATCTTACTCTCACGGTCCTGTGGGTCGGCGTGGCTCTGGCCGTGTGCGCCGTGC
>Ga0180438_10009490_pt1 | contig 12111 bp, 7 predicted proteins | sample SS_ome_12_FD_132455 | JGI IMG/M metagenome (GOLD analysis project Ga0180438, IMG submission 132455) | Hypersaline lake sediment archaeal communities from the Salton Sea, California, USA - SS_3_D_2 metaG | ecosystem: Environmental > Aquatic > Non-marine Saline and Alkaline > Hypersaline >...
AAGCAGATCGAGACGTCGCTTTCGCCGTCCGCTCGTCTGCCCTGAGCGAGGACTCTGCCCAGGCCTCGTTTGCTGGCGAGTTCGAGACAGTGCTGGACGTGCACAGCGAGGACATGATTCAGGCCGCCATCCATACCGTTCGCCACTCGCGGCACTCGGAGCGGGTGCGGGCCTACAGCCAGGCGAAGGGCATAGATGCCGCTCACGACATGGCCATCGTGGTTCAGCGACTGGTCCGGGCGGACATTTCAGGGGTGCTGTTCACGGCGAATCCGATCACAGGCAGTCGGGCCGAAATGACGGGCAACTTTGTCTTTGGCTTCGGCGAGGAGCTGGTATCCGGCGAGGCCGAGCCGTACACCTTCACGTTCGAGCGCCCCAGAGGCCACTACGACGGGCCGCCCGACCTGCAGCGCTTTGCCCGTCGGCTCTACAAGCTGGCCAGCCGCCTGGAGAAGGATCTGGGATATCCCCAAGACATCGAGTGGTGTGTGGCGGACAGAAGGCTGTACCTGCTTCAGTCGCGGCCTATCACGACGTTGATAGAACACGACCCTACCACTGGTGAACGGAATTCTACCTTCACGGGAGATTACTTGTGGACAAACATGATCGTGGGCGAAGTTTTCCCCACATCAACAACACCCAGCACATGGTCAGTATGGAGAGACTTTTTCGAAAAGTTATCATTTGGAGACGTCTCCGCGATTGGGATGATCGCGGGTCGTCCCTATCTCAACTACAGTTTGATGTATTCATTCCTGATGAAAATAATGAGGAAACACGAGAGGGTAATGGATCTGACAGGTGATTCAGTGGGTGTTCCACCTGAAGGCTTGGAAGTACCTTCGTTTCCTGTTTCAATGAAAACCCTTGTTTTCCAGCTCATTCCGCGGGAATTCAAAAACGAACGGAAAAAGGCTGAGCTGAAGAGAAACGTCTCCGAGTTTTTAACTATGATACACGATCGATGTCAGGAACTCGGCCATCAGATCGAGGAAACACAGGGAAAAGACGTATTGATCTCTTTATGGGCGGAAGACATTAGACCTCTATTGAACGATCTTTATCTGCTTCAAGACAAGATGAACGAGGAACTCCAAGGGCTGAATCGTAAACTTGATAAAGAAGTGAGGGAGCTTTTGGGACAAGACGAGGCCGCTACGCTTTTGACAACAATGAGTGGCAGTTCTGGGGAATTGGCCAGTCTCGGGCCGCTTGTGGGTCTCTCAAAGTTGAGAAAAGGGGAGATGGATCGCCGAGACTATCTCAAGCGATATGGCCATCGTGGGCCAAATGAAAACGAATTAGCTGAGCCGCGTCCGTCTGAAGATCCAGATTGGCTTGATAAGCAGTTGGCGGAACTCAGCAGGTCACCTGTGGATGTCACACAACTGTTGGCCAAACGGAGTTCTGAATTCGACACAGTGTGGAAAAAGGTCGAGCGCAGAATGCCCCCCAAGAAAGCCGGGGCCATAAAGCGCAAGATCGGCGATGTCGCAGAAGCAAACGCTCTCCGTGAAGCAACGCGCTCAGAACTCACGCGGCTGATGGGCGTTGTCCGCGCTCTTTTCCTCCGTGCCGGTGAATTGACTGGGCTTGGTGATAGCATTTTCTTCTTGACGATTGATGAGGTCGGCGACGTTCTGTCCGGCGACACATCGTCAACGGCATATATCCCCGCCCGGCGGGAGACTTTTGAGAAGTATAGAGCTTTGCCTCCTCTGCCGGCATGGATCAGGGGTCGCTTTGATCCCTTCCTGTGGGCGGCTGACCCGAACCGCCGCATGGATGTCTTTGACTCCCATGCCCCCCTGCCTTCGACTTTGGATTCTGAAGGCGTTGTCAGGGGGCATCCTGGGTCCGCCGGTCGTGCAGAGGGAACTGTCCGTCGTATGGATAGCCCTGATGAAGGAGAGCAGCTCCAGCCTGGTGAGATATTGGTGGCGAGTACAACGAATGTCGGCTGGACGCCACTTTTCCCGCGCGCGGCCGCAATTGTTACAGACATCGGCGGTTCTTTATCTCACGCAGCTATCGTCGCCCGCGAGATAGGGATTCCTGCCGTGGTCGGCTGCGGCAACGCCACGATGCGCCTGAAGACCGGCGACCGGGTGCTCGTTGACGGCGGGCGAGGAGTTGTGCAGCTCCTGGAGACTGCCTGACGCGTCAACGTCAGCCGAGGTCTGTCAGAATATCGTCTCTGGGTAGTCTCCCCCACCCGGGTTGAGGTGGATATCTACTCAACTCTGCAACGCCGAATTCACAGAGACCGGTGGGGGGACTACCCGTCAATGCGACCGCCGGTTGATCGACCAGAGACGAAGGACGAAAACTGCCAGCATGCACTTGTCCATCAATAACTTCGCACTTTGAGACGCAGATTAGGCGCACTGTGCTGTACGCCCAGTACAGTGTAAGACGGCCACTAGATCCCAAAGTTGTTTTTGGACAAGTACATGTTAACCCCACCGCGCTGCGGTCTCAAGATGACAATCACACTGTCGCTACACAGGCATTTCTCGAGGAAGGCATACACATGGAAACAAGTGACCGCAAGAAAATCCTCATTCTATCCTTTACCCTGATCGTCGTCATGCTGGGGTTTGGCATGGTCATCCCGATTTTCCCCTTTTACGTCGAACGCCTGGGGGCCGGCGGCAGCGAGCTCGGTCTGCTCGTCGCCACCTCCGCCCTCTTGGAGTTCCTCTTTGCTCCCGTATGGGGTGGCGTTTCGGACCGCATCGGTCGCAAACCGGTTCTGATGCTCGGCATGGTGGGGTACGGTCTGTCTTCACTTCTGTTTGGACTCTCCACACAACTGTGGATGCTTTTCGCCTCCAGGGCATTGTCGGGCATTCTCTCCTCGGCGACGTTGGCCACTGCATTGGCCTACATCGGCGACAGCACCTCTGATGAAGACCGGGGCAGCGGGATGGGCATGTTGGGGGCAGCCATGGCCTTGGGCGTCATCTTGGGCCCGGGCTTTGGCGGTTGGCTGGCTGGCGACGCTCTCTCGACGCCGTTCTTCATCGCCGCAGGACTGTCCCTGGTCTCCCTGCTGTTGATCCTCGCGCTGCTTCCTGAATCATTGCCCGCCGAGGCCCGCCAGCAAACCGAGGGGAAGGTGAGTACTATCAGCGTCCGCGCGTTATGGCGCGCACTGTTGAGCCCCATTGGGATCTTGTTGTTCATGGTCTCTCTGTTCAGTTTCGCGTTGACCAATTTTGAAGCGGTTTTCGGCTTGTACGCCCTAGAGAAATTCGGGTACGGTCCCGAACGCGTGGGGACGATTCTGATGGTCATTGCGGTCGTATCCACCGTGGGCAAGGCTGCATTGACCGGGCCGACCACCAGGCGTTGGGGCGAAGCCGTGGTCATCAAGGCCTCTCTGCTTGCCGGTTCGGTCGGCTTTGTCGTCCTGGTGCTGGCCAACACGTACCCTACCATTCTACTTGCCACCGGCTTTTTCATCCTGTCCAAGACGTTGCTGCGCCCGGCGGCGTTCTCGCTGATCTCCAAGCGTGCTACCGGCGGCCAGGGTGTGGCCATGGGTCTGAGTAACTCCTTCATGAGTCTGGGCCGCATCGCAGGGCCCATCTGGGCAGGCTTGATCTTTGACCTCAACGTCGACTATCCCTATCTCAGTGGCTCAGCGATCATGTTTATCGGCTTTTTGATCAGTCTCGTCTGGGTTTCCCAAGGGAGAAAAGAACCTGCCGGCGCAGGGCTGCAACCCGTTGCTGACTAGATCAACCCTACAACGAGACTGCGCCGGCAGAAGCTGAGCTCCGGCCGAAAGCCTGCCCAAGCGTGCTACGCGCGGCGTACACCATCCTCCGACGGTCTCGGGACGGCTCTGTTTGCCAGGCAGCCCTCTTTTCATTTGGCAGAAGCAATTGGAAGGTGTAAAATAGGCCGAGACACCGATTCCAATAGGGCACAAGTGCGAAATGAAACCAGCCTGTGATGGAGGAGACTGTGATTAGTTTTTTGCAAGTTGTGGGCGGCCTGGCTTTGTTCTTATTCGGTGTGCGCATGCTCAGCGGCGGTATGGAGAAAATAGCCGGGGGCAAAATCCAGGAGTGGCTGGAACGCATGACCGCGACACGACTTCAAGCGGCCTTGTTTGGTACCGGCGTTACCGCGGTTATGCAGAGCAGCAGCCTGATGATGGCGACCATGATCGGTCTTATCAACACGAATCTCATGACCTTGGAACAGGCAGTGGGTATGATGATGGGCGATGAGATCGGAACGACGATCACCGCTCAGATTGTTGCCTTTGACATCGACAACCTGGCTTTCCTGTTCATCGCGCTCGGTTTTATCTTCATCGAGTTTCTTCCTCGTGGAAAGTGGCAGGATTACGGCGAAGTCATCATGGGTTTTGGCACCCTGTTCCTGGGAATGAACCTGATGTCTGATGCGCTCGAGGTGCTGACCACGATACCCCTCGTCGAGACGTAGCTCATCACGATGGGGCAGAACGTGTTGGCTGGCCTGCTCGCAGGAACCGTAGTGACAGCCATCGTCCAGAGTAGCTCGGCGGTGACCGGCCTGGCGGTCGCGATGGGGATGAGCCAGGCGATCACACTCGAGGGGGCCGTCGCCATCCTGCTGGGAGCCAATATCGGGACCTGTGCTACGGGGGTGATTGCATCCTCTCGGCTCTCGAGATCGGCGCGGCAGGCCTCCATGGCTCAAATTCTGATCAACGTCGTCGGCGTTCTCATTTTCCTGCCCTTCTTTTCTCCTTTCACCAGGCTTGTGAGACTTACCGCGTCTGAACTGCCCCGCCAGATCGCCAACGCACACACCATCTTTAACGTCGCTGTGAGCGCCATTCTCTTTCCCTTTGTCGGGCGTATCGCGTGGGCGGCCAGGCGGCTGGTGCCGGAAAAGGAAGAAGGAAAAGAGACCAGGCTCACGGCCTATATTGATGACATGCAATACAGCATCCCCTCGGTTGCGTTGACAGAAGCGCTCAAAGAGCTGGTTCGAATAGGCGAGACGACGGCACAAATGATCGAACGCAGCCGTCTGGCGTTGGTCGAAGACGATATGGACGCTGCTCAGTGGGTGCTGCAGCAGGAGGCTGAGTTTGTAGACCCTGTAACGGATACCCTGGAAAACTTTGTCAATGCGTTGATGCGGGAGAATCTGAGCGTGAGCCAGCAGAGGCGCTGTTTCCAACTGAAGAATCTGCTCACCGACGTTGAGAGGGTAGGGGATTTGGCGGAGGACCTCGCCGAGGCCGCACAAAAGAGAATGGATGATCAGGTGACATTCAGCCCGGAGGCAGTGCAAGAGCTTGATCGGCTTTGTCAGCACGCCCACAGAACCTATTCACTTGCCTTGCGGGCGCTCCAGACCAGAGATCGCGCTCTGGCACAGCGAGCCTGTCGCATGGAAGATGAGTTCGACCATCTCTACATCGATGCGCGTCAAGGACATATTGAGCGTCTGGATTTAGGAACATGTCATCCGGAAGCGGATGTCATCTTTACCGAAACGTTGCGCAACCTGGAGCGTATCAGCGATCATGCCGACAATCTAGGTATCAGCGTCATGCGTAACTAGCCTGCTCCAGCTTTGAGCTGCAGCCCTGCCAAGCGCCCGATTCGTGAGCGACGTCACCGGCACAGCCACCAGGAGACGGAAATGCCTGCGCCACTGCTGAGAACCAAACTCTATATCCCTCCTGTCCGGCGGGAGCTGGTGCCGCGCCCGCGTCTGATCGAACGGTTGAACGCCGGCCTACACCGCAAGCTGACGCTCATCTCCGCCCCGGCGGGCTTTGGCAAGACCACACTGTTGAGTGAATGGGTCGCTGGCTGCGGGCAGCCCGTCGCCTGGGTCTCGCTGGACGACGGCGACAACGACCCAGCACGGTTCTGGGCCTACTTTGTCGCCGCCCTGCAGGGAGTTCGGGCCGATGTGGGGCGTGCCGCCCTGGCAATGCTCCACGCCTCCGGGTTGGCCAATCCAGAAGCGCCCCCCTCCATCCAGGCGCTTCTCACTGGCCTGATAAACGACATCGCCGACATCCCGTCACCCCTTGTCCTCGTCCTTGACGATTATCACCTCATCGCCCATCGGCACATTCACCATGGGATGACTTTCCTGCTGGACAATCTGCCTTCGCACATGCATTTGGTCCTTTCCAGCCGGTCTGATCCGCCCTGGCCTCTTGCTCGCTTGCGAGCACGTGGTGAAATGACCGAACTGCGCATGAACGACTTGCGCTTCACATCCGGCGAAGCCGCCGAGTTTCTCAACCGGATCATGGGTCTGAAACTCACGGCGGGTGACACTGACGCACTGGCCTCCCGCACTGAAGGATGGATTGCCGGGTTGCAGATGGCAGCCGTCTCGATGCAGGGACGGGAGGATGTCGCCGATTTCATCCACGCCTTCGCCGGCAGCAACCGCTATATCCTGGACTATCTGCTTGAAGAAGTCCTCCAGCGTCAAACCGATAGCCTCCAAACCTTCTTGCTCGAGACGGCCATACTAGATCGACTGACCGGTCCCCTGTGTGACGCCGTCGCCACGGATATTGGAGACTGGAGACTGGAGATTGGCAACCATCCCCAATCTCTAATCCCTAATCTCCAGTCGCAGGCTATTCTAGAGTATCTCGAGTCCTCCAACCTGTTTGTTGTCCCACTCGACAATGAGCGGCAATGGTATCGCTACCATCGTCTCTTTGCCGACCTGCTGCGCAAGCGCCTGCAGCAGGCGCACCCCGACCGGGTGCCAACGTTGCACCGCCGCGCGAGCAGATGGTATGAGCGCAACGGGCTCCCGGCTGCGGCGATCGATCATGCGCTGTCTGCGGGTGATTTCGAGCGGGCGGCGCACCTGATCGATGAACTCGCCGAACCCTTGTGGAGGGAAGGTGCACAATCTACGTTGTCGGCCTGGTTGGCAGCGCTGCCCGATGAACAGGTGACCTCCCGGCCCCAGTTGTGTGTCTTTCACGCCATGGTGCTATTCATGGCCGGTCAGCTCGGTGCGGCTGAGCTGCGTCTGCAAGCTGCAGAACGCGCGCTCGGCCCAATGGCCAATGGAGCGGCAGGCGAACTGCAAGGCATGGTCGCCGCTACCCGTGCACTCATCGCCTACTTTCAAGGCGACGTACCCGCCATCATCCGCTTCTCTCGCCAGGCGCTCGCAGTGCTTCCCGAAGAAAAGGCCACGTGGCGCAGCAGCGCGGCCATCAATCTGGGCGATGCATACAGGTGGAGCGGTCAACTGGCGGCCGCTGACCGGGCCTATGAAGAGGCTGTCAAAGTCGGCTGGACAACTGGCAACGTCTTTGTCATCCTGATCGCCAGTATCAAGCAGGCCTTTACTCAGACGCACCAGGGGCGGCTACGTCGGGCCATCGACATCTGCCGGCAGCTTCTCCAACTCGTTGAGGAAAACTGGTTGTCGCAAACGCCGCTGGTAGGGGGTGTATTCGCCGTATGGGGAAGCATTCTATGCGAGCAGAACCATCTGCAGGAAGCACTCCGTGACGCGCACAAGGCATGTGAACTGAGCGAGCAGGGAAGCAGTGTAGGGTTGCTTGGATTGAGCTACCTCGTCTTGCTGAGAATCCTGTGGGCCAGGGGAGATACGGCCGGCGCCGAAGAGACGATCCGGAAGCTGGAAAAACTGACACGAGAATCGAATGTGCCCGTCTGGATCGCCAGCGGGACGGCAGCCTGGAAAGCACACGCCTGGATGGCGCAAGGCAACCTGGCAGCAGCCGAGCAGTTGTTGCAGGAACGCGGGCTGAGCGTGGATGATGACCTCACCTATCCGCAGGAAATAGAGTATCTGTCACTGGCGCGGTTGCTCATCGCCCAGCACAAACTCGAGGAGGCAGACAGGTTGCTCGAGCGACTGCTCCAGTCAGCACAGGCAGGAGGGAGAGTGGAATGGATCATTGCTGTCTCGGCCCTGCAAGCGCTGGCCCTCCAGGCGCAGGGCGATGTAGACCGGGCGCTGACCCCACTCGAGCGTGCACTGGCCCTCGCCGAACCGGAAGGCTACGTGCGTGTCTTTGTGGATGAAGGTCTGCCCCTGGCCAGACTGCTGCGCCACGCGGCATCTCGGGGTATCGCACCCGAGTATGCGAGCAAGTTGCTGGCGGCGATGGACGCGTCGGCGCCTGCAAGTACGGGCGAGGTGCTCCCACCCTCCCGCACGCAACCGCTCATCGACCCGCTCAGCGAACGCGAGTTGGAGGTGCTGCGGCTTTTGGTCACCCACTTATCGAGCTCAGAAATTGGTCACGAACTCTTTATCGCCGCCAGTACAGCTCGATCTCACATCAAGAGCATCTACGGCAAGCTGCACGTGCACAGTCGAAACGATGCGGTTCGGCGAGCCAGGGAATTGGGATTGCTGTAGGCCAACCCCACACGTCCTCGGTCCTCATCCCCCATCAAACAAACAAGCAGATGGGGGACTTCTTTTTTCCACAATCCCCTACCTCAATCCCCCACTTTGGGGGATGACATCTCACCCGGTTAATGGTTATAATGGGTACAAGAAGAGGTTGCCCGGCGGGTACGCTACCGCCTGCTGCCTGGTGTGTGGTAGTCGACCTGGCCTGTCAGACAGTCAGACAGACAGTAAGGATGCACAACGCATGAGCGACGAAGAGGAATCTGACACAGGTCAAGTCTATCAGATCGGGGTAGAGGGGAGGCTCGACGAGAGTTGGTCGGACTGGTTCGACGGCATGACGATCTCACCTGGGAGCGACATCACAACGTTAGCCGGCGCTGTTGCCGACCAGCCCGCGCTGCGCGGCATCCTGTTCAAGATCTGGGATTTGAACCTGACGCTGATCTCTGTCATCCGCATTGGGACGAAAAAGTAGGAGGACATCAAACGATGGATAGGATTCGATCGTTCAACGAATTGACGCCACAAGAACAGCCCTTTGCCGGAGGCAAAGGCGGGACGCTGGCCCAACTCTATCAGGCCGGCTACCCGGTGCCGGATGGCTTTGTCATCCTGCCCGTGGCCTTTGACGGTGAGGCGCTGACGCCGGAGGCATGGACGCAGGTACAGGCGCATGTGGCACGCATGCGACAAGCGGATGCCGGGATCGCCTTTGCCGTCCGCTCCTCGGCCCTGAGCGAGGATTCGGCCCAGGCGTCCTTTGCCGGCGAGTTCGAGACCGTGCTGGACGTCCACACCGATGAGGCCATCCGGGTCGCGATCCACACCGTGCGCCGGTCGCGGCACTCCGAGCGAGTGCGGGCGTACAGTGAGGCAAAAGGCATGGATGCGGCGCACGACATGGCCGTCGTCGTCCAACGATTGATCCGGGCCGATGTTTCCGGGGTGTTGTTCACCGCCGACCCGGTTAGCGGCAGCCGCAGCGAAATGACGGGCAACTTTGTCTACGGCTTTGGTGAGGAATTGGTGTCCGGCGAGGCCGAGCCCTACACCTTCAAGCTGCAGCGGCCAAAGGGCCACTACGACGGGCCGCCTGAACTCAAGCGCTTCGCCCGCAGGCTCTACAAGCTGGCCATTCGCCTGGAGAAGGACCTGGGCGGCCCGCAGGACATCGAGTGGGCCATCTCCGGGCGCAAGCTTTTCCTGCTCCAGTCCCGGCCGGTCACGACCTTGATCGGGCACAATCCCGCCACCGGCGAATGGAACGACAGCCTGACCGGGGATTACACGTGGTCAAACGTCAACCTCACCGAGGCAGTCCCCGACGTGATGGCCCCGCTGACCTGGTCCATGTGGCAGATCTTTCACACAGAGACGGCCTTCGTATCGGGGGATCATCCCCTGGCTGGCAACATTGGCGGGCGACCCTACGGCAACGTGAGCTTGGCAGCTTCTGTATACCTGGCTATGGGCAAGGACATCCACGGCGCGCTACAGGAAGTAGAGGGGACGATGGGCCGGATTCCAGAAGGGATGGACATTCCGCTGGTTCCTATTTCGAGGTTCTCCTTCTTACTGGGTCTCCTGACAGCGATTCCCGCAAGGCTAAAAAAGGCCAGGGAAGTCTCGAAAGAGATGCCCGATTATGTTGCCTCGACGCCGGAATGGTGCCTCAGCACGGGGCGACAGATCCAGCAGGCCAGGACCAGGGCCGACCTGGCAACGCTGTGGCACACAGCACTCGAACCGTATTACTACCGGACCTGCTGGATGTTGCGGGTTTCTGCCAAGATGTCCATCGACTTTTCACCCAAGGTGCATCGCGAGTTGGCAGAACTGGTCGGCGAGGCCGATGCGAATGCGCTGCTGTTGCACCTGGGACGTGACTCGGACTGGAGCAGCGACTCAGACTTTCTGGCAAGTCTCGGTCCGGTGGTAGGGGTATCGAAAGTCGCCGGTGGCGAGATGAGTCGCCAAGCGTATCTGGAGCAATACGGCCACCGCGGGCCGCACGAGATGGAGCTATCTGCGCCGCGCCCGGCAAAAGATCCAGACTGGCTCGAACGGCAACTGGCGGAATTCACCAGGTCGCCGGTAGACGTAGGCGCGCTGCTGGCAAAGCGGCGCGCCGCGTTCGACGCTGCCTGGCAGCGCTTCCAGGATCGCTATCCGCGAAAGGTGACATCTATTCAGCAGCGCCTGGATCAGGTCGCCGAGGCCGCTCGCATGCGCGAGGCTGTTCGCTCCGAGGTTACGCGCGTGGTTGGCGCCATTCGACAATTCGCCCTGCGCGCCGGCGAACTGACCGGCCTGGGGGATGGCGTCTTTTTCCTGTACCTCGATGAGATGCTCGACGTCCTGTCCGGGGACGAGTCGGCGGCGGCCTATATCCCTGCCCGGCGGGAAACCCACGCCCGCTACAGCGCTTTGCCGCCCTACCCGATGATCATCAACGGCCGCTTCGATCCTTTCCAGTGGGCAGCCGATCCCGACCGGCGCAGTGACGTTTTTGATTCACACGCCTCGCCCATCATGCCTGATGCTGCGGCCATCACCGGCTTTGCAGGAGCCGCCGGTCGCGTCGAGGGACTGGTCCGCCGCCTCGACAGCGCAGAGGAGGGAGGGCAACTCCAGCCAGGCGAGATCCTGGTCACCACGACGACCAACGTCGGCTGGACCCCCCTCTTTCCCCGCGCCGCGGCGATCGTCACCGACGTGGGGGCGCCATTGTCCCACGCCGCCATCGTCGCCCGCGAGCTGGGGATCCCCGCCGTCGTCGGCTGCGGCAACGCGACGATGCGACTGCGCACCGGCGATCGCGTGCTGGTCGACGGCGGGCAGGGCGTTGTAGACATCCTCGAGTCCACCTGAACAGGTCCCCCTCTTCTGCCCCACACTGTTGTTGGTCGAGGTCGCCGCCGCCGTGGCGCGGGTCTTTGACGACGCCGACCGTGCGGTGGCATTGGCAGCGGCCCTACGTGGCCTGCCCAACCAGACCCTGGTGCCATTGGACGAGGCACTGGCGGACCGCGCCGCCGGTCTGGTCGCGAGGGCCCGCTTGCGCGGCGCCGACGCCGTTTATGCCGCCATGGCCCAGCAGTACGGCACCACGCTGGTGACCCTCGACCGCCAGCAATTGGGCCGGCTTCCGCCTGTGGTGAGGACCGCTCGCCCCGCCGACGTGCTGGACGAGATGGAGGCAGATGCCTAGACCCCGGCCCAACTGAATCTACCAGCGCAATTGAAACAAGAAGTCGAGAAATACGCAGCGGACCAGGGCATGTCGCTTAACCAGTTCATCATGTGGGCCGTGGCCGAGAAGGTGAGCTCGCTCAGCCAACACCTGGATGACCTGACCTTTCCTCGCGTGACGTACCGTCGTGGCGCTGCGAGAGCACCTCCCACAATTGCCAGAATAGGGGAGAGATGTTATAATCTGCCTGAAAGGAGCACAGCGATGGTCACGGTACGATTCTCGAAAAAGGAATAACTGATCCTGCCTGAATCAATAGGACGCGTTCTCGGTCTACGGGAGGGCGATCGCGTCGAAGTACAACGACAGGGCAATATATTACAGTTCCGGCGCAGAGACGTGGAACGCTTCTCCGGCCCGCTGACTGATCTGGCCCGGATTGTCTCCTCGTCCCGGCCAGTAGGCTCTGTGAACGTGGAAAGATACATGGACAGGCATGGGTACGAGCAGAT
>Ga0180438_10009491_pt1 | contig 12111 bp, 1 predicted proteins | sample SS_ome_12_FD_132455 | JGI IMG/M metagenome (GOLD analysis project Ga0180438, IMG submission 132455) | Hypersaline lake sediment archaeal communities from the Salton Sea, California, USA - SS_3_D_2 metaG | ecosystem: Environmental > Aquatic > Non-marine Saline and Alkaline > Hypersaline >...
ACAGCCAACTCAAGCGGATCAAGCGAAACGCCCATGGATTCCACGACCCTGAATACTTCACCCTGAAGGCCAAACAGGCCTTCCCAGGCAGGCAACGAACCACCTTTATTGGATAAGAGCCCGAATGGGTTCGTTTTGCACGTTTTGTGTCTTTGATCGCCCCCGCGGCTCCCCGCGGCGCTGCCGCAGTCCGGTCGGCGCACAGCCCCCCCTTAGCATGCATGGACATCTCGACCGCCCAAATGTCGCACCAAAATCCGCATTTTTCAAAAAAAAGGCCCTTCCGGAGAATCTGTGGGCGAGCGAGAGGGAAGGCGAACACAGGATCCGGTCAAGCGGGTCCACTTGAACTGCGAGCCAAGACAGCCATGCTCGCCCCGCACGAGAACAGCCGCATCTTCGACCCCTGCTGCGGCTCCGGCGGCATGTTCGTCCAGTCGGAGGAGTTCGTCGAGGCCCACGGCGGCCGGCGCGACGCGGTGAGCATCTTCGGCCAGGAGTCCAACGGCGCTGAGTTCCTTGGTCGCAGACGCGTAGCCGGGCGCCCTCCGAACACCTTCCTCTCCGCCGGGGCTGTCCTGGGCCATCCTGGATGCAGTCGGCCTCGTACTCCAAGGAAGGCTGAGGGCCGCGGTGCGCGGGCGTCCCCTTTGGGCATTACAAAGTCTTTCTGCAACTTGACATGCGTCCATGCCATGGTAGAATCACCCCACAAAGTTGGGATTCTCGGCTGGAACCGGGAGGCGTGCGGATTCAGCGGGGGGATCCAACAGTCGGCAGCGCCGCTCGCCTTCGTCCACGCAGTGGCGCCTGGCGACCATGCGGGTCTGAGGTGATTAGGCCTCCTGAGCGGGGGCTGCTCGGGCCAGTCCCGTTGTGGCAGGGAGTGATGAAGGGAGAACACTGGTATGTCCATCCGCGACTGGCTCAGGCATCGCGCGGCGCGGCGTGACGACAACGTCTCGGATCCCACGTGCATTCTGGAGGCCCTCGAGCAGCGGCTGATGCTCAGCTTCACGACCGGCTCGCCGTTCGACGTGTTCCCCATCGACCTCGGGTCGAGCTGGCAGTATAGCGGCGTCCTCAACGGCGCCGCGGGAACGTCGACTTGGCAGATCGATCATGGAAGGCAGTACCACGGCCGGTTCGCCAGCGGCATGGAGGCCACCGTCGACGGGCTGGTCGACTCGACGACGGACTACTACAGCAACATCAACGGCGACTTGATGATTCACGGGTGCTACAAGGAAGAGCTGCGCCCGGACCCGTATTCGTCCACGGGGTTCTTCTTGTACATGGAATCTGAGACGTACACCTCGCCGAAGAAGCTCCTGCCTGCCGAAGTCACCGTCGGTCAGACCTACCACTCGACGGGCGCCTACACCGGCTGGCAGGGATCCACCTGGGGCGAGCTATTGGACGAGTGGACAGGGACCGACCAGACGTGGATCACGCCGCGGCAGTGGGAGGTCGTCACCGTGCCGGCTGGCACGTTCGAGGCGTTGAAAGTTGAGATCACAACCACCTGGCAGGACGACGGCGGCGACAGCGGCCGGGAGGACGATGTCTGGTGGCTCGTCGAGGGCCTGGGGATCGTCAAGGCCACGCGATCGGCATGGGCGTGGGACTGGGGGGAGTACCAGTCCTACGGGTACTCGATGGAATTGACCTCCAGCTCGTGGCCGCTGCCGGAGGCGGACCTGGTGATCTCGGAGGTTTCGCCGACGACGTTGGCGGCCCTGCCGGGGGCGCAGCTCAGCCTGACGGTCACCGCGGCGAACATCGGGCGTGCGGCGGCGGACAGTGGCGGTTGGCCGTTCGACACGACGCTGTTCCTCAGCTCCGATGATGTCCTCGACTATAACGACCCGATCGTCCACGGACTGGGGCTGACATGGCTCGATCCCGGCGCCGACGCCGACCACGTCTTTCACTTCACTGCCCCCTCCGAGCCCGGGGCGTACTGGCTCCTGGCGGTGGTGGACACGTACGATGGGGTCCGGGAGGACGACGAATGGAACAACCTGGGCCCGGCGGTCAGACTGGTCGTCGACGATCCGTTCGTGGACCTGGCCGTTTCGGTCGGGCCCGAGGCGCAGATGCCCGTCTCGGTCGTTTCGGGCGACGGGACGCCGATCCGCGTGCCGGTGACGGTGACCAACAACGGCAACGTGGCGACGGCCCCGGGGCAGCTCGGCGGCGTGGATTTCTGGGCCAGCGGACAGCAGGCCTACTGCTCGCTGGGCACCTGGACGGACGTGTGGCTCGGATCGCTCGCGCCGGGTGAGACGAGGACGTTCAGCCGGACCGTGTACCTCCCGCCGGGCCTGGCGACCGGCCGCTACCGTATCGACGTCCTCGCGGGCCTCTTCCCGCCGATCACCGAGCCGAACCCCAACGACAACTGGGGACGATCCGATTGGTTCGACGTGATTCACGGCTTCGTGGACCTCGCCGGGCGGTTCGGGCAGATCACGCTGCCGACGCAGGTCGTGTCGGGGCAGCCCGTCACCGGGCAGATTCCGGTGACCGTGACGAACCTCGGCAACGTCCCCTTGCCGGCCACGCAACAGGTCGATCTGACCGCTTGGGCCCACTCATTCCAGGGCCGGCCCGACCAACTGCTCGTTTCGGCCCCGGGCCAGTGGGTCGGCGGCCTCGGGGCGGGGCAGTCCCAGACGTTCTGGCTCTTCGTCCACCTGCCCGATGGGCTGCCGGAAGACATGTACTACCTCGCGGTCGACATCGCACCCGCCCCGCCGCTGAACGAGGAGGACTCCCAGCCGGGCAACAACACCGTCCACAGCGACGGCGAAGGGGAGCCCTGGTTCTTCGACGCCGTTGCGGCAACCGTGGACCTGGCGGCCTTGATCGACCCCAGCGTGCGATTACCCCTCCGGGCCACCTCGGGCGACGGGACGCCGATCTGGTTCCCGGTGGCCGTTATCAACTACGGCACCGTCGCCTCCGAGCCGGGCCAGACCATCGACATCGACATCTACGCCCGGAACGTGACCCACAACCACGACGTGTACCTCACCACTTGGGCCGACCAGTGGATCGGCTCGCTCGCGCCGTGGACGTGGAGGACCTTCTACCGGAGCGTTCTGCTTCCTCCGGGGCTGGACAGTGGAGAGTACAAGCTGGTCGCCCATGCCGACGCGGGGGACGAGGTGGCCGAGAGCGACGAGGCCAACAACATCGCCGTCACCGACCAGTCCATCGACGTGGCCCTGGGGTACGTGGACCTGACCGGCACGTTCGGGAGCATCTCGCTGCCGCAGTCGGTAGTCGGCGGAGAGGCGATCGGCGGGTCGGTGACGGTGACGGTGACCAACGGGGGCAACGTGGCCCTGCCGGCCGGCCAGCGGGTGGACGCCATCGTTCAGGCCCGGCCGACCGGCCCGCCCGGTGCGCCCGTGGTGATCCACGAGGCGAGAGGGCAGTGGATCGGCGGGCTGGGAGCGAACCAGTCGCAGACGCTCTGGCTCTGGGTGGATCTGCCGGTCGGCCTGCCGGCCAACACGTACGAGCTCGAGGCACAGATCACGCCCAGCCCCGCGTTGAACGAGCAGGTCGTGGGCAACAATCTTGTCACGTCGGACGCCGACGGGCGGGTGCCGACGATCGTCTCGGCCGATCCGTTTGTGGACCTGGCCGGCTGGTTCGGCAGCGTCACCGTGCCCGACGTGGCACTGGCCGACCGCCGGCTTTCCGGGTCCGTGCCGGTCGTCGTGACGAACCTGGGCAACGTGCCCCTGCCGGCCGGGCAGCACGTGAGCATCCGAGTGACCGCCGAGCGGCTCGACGCGGGCGGCGCGGGGCATCTGCTCGTCGAGAAGCCCGACCATTCGGTGGGCTACCTGGCCGCCGGCGGGACCAGCGAGGCGTGGCTGTACGCGGACCTCCCACAGGGCCTGCCGGCCGGGGAGTACTTCCTGCTCGCGACGATCGAGCCGGTCGAGCCGCTAACCGAGACCCACCAGCACCCGAACAACAACGTCGTCACGGAGGATACCGACGGGGCCGTGCTCACCATCGACGTCGACGTGGCGCTCGTCGACCTCGAGCCGTCGATCGCCGCCTATGCCGATCTGCCCGACCAGTGCGTTTCGGGTGACGGGACAGCGATCCAGCTTCCCGTCGTGATCGCCAACCACGGCAACGTGGCCTTCTCGTGGGACCGTCAGATGGACGTGGCGATCACCGCCCGCCCGGCCGGGGGGCCGCCCGACGGCTCGCAGGACGTGTACGTGACGACGTGGCAGGACGTGGCCCTCGGGGGCCTGGCTGCCGGCGGGACGATGACGGTCTCCAAGGCCGTCCACCTGCCCCCGGGCATGGCCACTGGCGACTACTTCCTGGCCGCCCGCGCCGACAGCGCCGACGAGATCGACGAGCGCGACGAGGCCAACAACCAGGCCGTCTGTGACGAGGCGATCGGCGTGACGCACGGCTTCGTGGATCTGGCGGGCTGGTTCGGCAACATCACGGTGCCCTCCTCGGTGATTGCCGGCCGCCGCTTCAGCGGATACGTGCCTGTGACCGTGACGAACCTGGGCAACGTGCCCCTGCCGAGCGGACAGCGCGTGGACATTCAGGTCTCCGCCCAGCTGATCGGCGGAGGGCCGGCCCGGCCGCTCGAGGAGATGTCGAACCGCTCGGTGAGCCGCCTGGCCGGCAACGGCGGAACGCGAACGTTCTGGGTGTACGTCAGCCAGGAAGAAGGCCTACCGGCGGGCACGTACGACATCGTTGCCGAGATCGTCCCGGTCGAGCCGCTCAGCGAGGAAGACACCCAGCCGGGGAACAACACGGTCACCAAAGACGCCGACGGCCGCGTGCCGACGATCGTCTCCGACGAAGCGTTCCTCGACCTGGTGCCCTCGATCGCGGATTGGGCGGCACCGCTTCCGGACTCGTGCATCGCCGGCGACGGGACGGCGATCTACTGGCCGGTCGTCGTGACCAACGAAGGCAACGTGTCGGTGCCTCGGGGCACGGAAATCGACATCGCGATCATGGCGCACCCGGCCTTCTCGCCCGAAGACGGCTCGCAGGACGTTTCGGTCGCCACGTGGGAGGGCTGCTCGATCGGCGGCACGTCGGCGGGCGGATCGCGCACCTTCAACAGGGCGATCCATCTGCCGCGCGACATGGCCACCGATGACTACTTCCTGATCGCCAGAGTAGACGCCTCCGACGTGGTAGCCGAGAAGGACGAATCCAACAACCGGGTCGCCGCCGACGATTCAATCGACGTGACGCACGGCTTCGTCGACCTGGCGGGCTCGTTCGGCACGGTCACCGTGCCGGAGTCGGTGGTCGCCGGCGTCCCGGTTACGGGCCATGTGCCGGTGATCGTGACGAATCTCGGCAACGTGGCCGTGCCGGCCGGGCAGCACGTCGACATTCACGTGACGGCCGAGCCGACCGATGGCGGAGGGGCACACCGGCTCGCCGAGCGCCTCAACTACTCCGTGGGCAACCTCGGCCCCGACGGCGCGACGCGGAAGCGGTTGGTCTGGGTGAATCTCCAGGAGGGCCTGCCGGCCGGCACGTATGAGATCGTCGCCGAGATCCTCCCGGTCGAGCCCCTCGACGAGGAGGACAGCCAGCCGGGCAACAACACGGTCACGGAGGACGCCGACGGCGAGCGGCCGACGATCTCCTCCGACGTCGCTCACGTCGACCTCGTGCCGACCTTCGGGCAGCGCACGGACATTCCGGAGGAGTGTGTCTCCGGCGACGGCACGCCGTTCTACTTGTCGGTCGTCGTGACCAATGAGGGCAATGTGGCCCTTCCCTACGGGCAGACGGTGAACATCGACATCGCCGCCCGCCGGCTGTGGGGACCCGACGACGGGTCCGAGGACATCCACGTCACGACGTGGGAGGACCGAAGCGTCAGCGAGCTGGGCCCGGACGGCTATCGGACGATCGGCAGGAGCGTCTACCTGCCACCGGGCATGGCGGAAGACTGGTACGAGTTCGTCGTCCACGTCGATGCCGACGAGAGAATCGAGGAGCGCGACGAGGAGAACAACGTCCTCGTCTCGGACGATTGGGTCGACGTGGAGTGGGGCTTCGTGGATCTGACGGGGCACTTCATCGACGTCGGGCTCCCGACGGCCGTCATCCCGGGCGATCCGATCCGCGAGTACGTCCAGGTCGCCGTCGAGAACCAGGGCAGCGTCCCCCTGCCGCGGGGCCAGCGGGTCGACGTTGTCATGGAGGCCGTGCCCACCGACCCGGTGGGCAGCCCGATCCGACTGGGCGAGAAGACGGGCGTTTGGGTCGGGCAACTGGCCGCGGAGGGCGGCGCGACGTCGGCCTGGATCACCGTGGACCTGCCCGGGGGCCTGCCGGCCAACACCTACGACCTGCGGGCGGTGATCACGCCCGTCCCGCCGGTCAACGAGCACGACCAGCCGTCGGGCAACAACACGGTCACCCGCGATGCCCACGGGAACGAATGCACGCTCGTCTCGCGCGTGCCGTTCGTCGATCTGGCGATCGAGATCGAGAAGTCGGGCCTGACGGGCTCGCCGATCGGCGGCGACAGCCGTACCGCCAAGGTCCACGTCAGGAATATCGGCAACGTCAACGCGTCGGGCCGGATCGACGTACAGATCCAGGCCGTCCCGGCCGCCGGGGGAGAGGTGATCGACCTCGGCGAGCCGTCCGACCAGCAGCTCTTCCTCGGGCCCGGCGGCGCACAGACCACTCGGTACGTGAGGTACACGCTGCCGCTGGATATTCCCACGGACGACTACCGAGTGACGGCCGCCATCACGGCCTTCGACGGCATCGCGGACGTCAGCCGAGCGAACGACACGGCCCCCTATCTGCCGGGGACATTCCACATCCGACAGGCCGAGCTGGACCTGACGCCCGATTTCTCGAGGATCTATCTGCCCGATCTGACCATCGCGGGGACGAAGAAGACGCTCTACGTCGACGTCAGCAACGTGGGCAACCGGGCCTTCACCGCCACCGTCGACGTCGAGGTTTTCGCTTCGGCCGACGGCGAGCTGGCCGGCGCCCAGTTGATCGGCGTGGTGGAGGACAAGACCAAGTACTTCTCGATGTCGTATCCCAGCTCGTTCCCGGTGAAGGTCCGCTTCGACCCCGACACGCCCACCGGCGACTACTACCTGATCGCTAGAGTCGTACAACAAGATGCGACGTATCGGGGCCTGGACGATCCGGCCAACGACAGCGACGTCTCCGACGCCGCCTACGCCGTGGAGGAGGCCTTCGTCGACCTGGAGGCCCGGATCAGCGACAGCCATCTGAACCAAAGGGACAGCGACGGCTTGGTCCAGCCGGGAAAGACCACAGGATGGACCGTAGTGCAGGTGGTCAACGTCGGCAACACGGCCGAGGCGGGCGACGTCCGCGTGGACCTGGTGGCGCGGCGCAAAGGCACGGGCAAGGAGCAGGTCCTCGCCACCGACACGGTCGAGGGGCGGAAGTTCTGGGTCGGCTGCGCTTCGTGGGTGCCCACACTTCACTTCGACGTGCCCGACGGCATGCCCGAAGGTGGATATGACGTGCGCGTCGTGGCCACGCCGTTGACACAGTTCCTCGGCAAGGATGAGCCCGATACGGCGAACAACACCGTCCATGACGTCGACTGGTACGCCCGGCGTCCGATGGAGCTGTACCACCGTGCCTCGTGGTTACACTACGCCGGCCACGTCGAAAGCTGGATCGGAACGTACTCGAAGTGGACCCCCAATACCGTGACGGTCGGCGACCCTGCGCTGAGCGGGCGCTTCCGGGCGTGGATGCAGTTCCTGCCGGATGGGGGCCGCCGTCTGGACGGCGACTGGATCATCGATCTGGCGTTCATCAGTTTCACCGTCTCGAAGGCCACTTCCAGCGATGAGGCAAGGCTACAGATCACCGATCTGGGGGAGGCCCTTTTCCCCGGCAGCCGCATGGTCAGCGGCGACCGGTACACCGGCAGGTACATCTGGAAGAGCATCGGCAGCGGGGACGTCCTGGCCGAGGATCGCGCCCCGAGACGGACCGACGACAGGTACGTGGTCACCTTCACCGACACGTCCATCTTCCAAGCCAGCACGGGAGGCGTCACGATCGGGCTGATGGAGGAGGGCGACGACGACGACGAGTTCGAGTTCGTCGCCTACCACTCAACCAACAGCAAATTGCTGCCGTACATCGAAGTCTACTACCACGATCCGGCGTGGGACTGATCGGGCCGTCTCAGGTTCGTGAGTACGGTGTCGCCCGCCCTCCGAGCTTGCCCACCGGGAAATAGGGGAAATAGGGGAAATAGGGGACGCTAACCGTTTTTTGGAGAGAAGGGGCGCTGCAACAGGTTGGCGTTGCTATCTGCGCCTGCTGAGGACACCGCGGAAAAGGGCGGCCGCCCGCGTCGGGACATGCCACGGCACGCGGGCGGCCTGAGAAGCAGGTATCGTCGCCGGGTCAGTCCCGGATCTTGATCACGTGCTCGTTGCTGTTGGCCCGCAGCTCGGGGACGTACATGCCGTACAGGACGGTCGGCAGGGCGTGGAAGACGCCGGGGACCTCCGCCCGCAGCCGGTACCGCAGCAGGTGGTCGCCCTGCTGGATCGACCGCAGGAAGAAGACCACCTTCTCGTCCCGCAGCTCCATGTAGCTGTAGAAGCCCTCCTGCCCCTTGCCGCCGCTTCGCAGTTGGGTCGGCTCGCAGCCGGCCGGCTTCATGTCCTCGAAGCACAGGTACGTGTAATCGTTGTCGCTGGTGACCTTCAGCTCGACCTGGATCACCTCGCCGCTGGCCACCGTGTCGCCGTGCTTGACGGGCACGCGCCGGTAGCGGATGCGGCGCTCGGTGAGCTTCTGCCCGGCGGCGCCCTCGACCTCGACGGTGTAGGGGATCTGCACGAGCTTGAAGTACTTCCGATCGACTTTCAGCTCGTGCCCGGCCGCGGTGATGTGCTCCTCCTTCGTGAAGTACCGCAGGTACGTGTTGAAGTACAGCGCGCCGGGCCCGTCCTTGGTGATCTTCAGCGTGTGCCTCCCCCCCCCGAGCGCCGCGCCCTGGAGGACGAGGCTGTTGTTGAACGTGAAGAAGTTGTCCTTGTCGATCTTGATCTTCTTGACGATCGTTCCGTTGTCGAAATCGAGCGTCAGCGTGTAATCGGGCTTGCCCTCGCCGCTGGCGACGACGAAGTCGCTCATCGCCGCGATGCACATCGTCGTGTCGCGCGTGGATCGCCAGTAGTAGCCGTTGCGGCGGTTGTTCAGCAGCCACTTGACCAGCCGCGGGGCGACAGGCGACTTCGGGTCCAGCCGCGTGATCGCGCGAAGCACCCACGCGTTGGACTCGATGTCGCTGTTCCACCAGTACCACCACCCGCCGCGCGGCGTGCGGAACCAGGCGACCTGGGTCTCCTTGTTCTCCTCCTTGTACTGCATGATGTTTTGCAGGACGGTCTTTGCGCGGTCGAGCTGGTCGGTGTCGGCCAGGGCCATCGCCAGCAGCGCCTTGCCGTAGACCCCCAGCTTGTCGCGGCCGGTCCAGAGGCGTTCCAGCAGGTCGCCCGAACGCTTGTCGCTCTTCGGCGGCTTGTACGTCGCCTTCATCTTCTTCCGCGCCAGGACGTAGGCGACGAAGGCGTGCCGCGCGTGCGGCCGCCAGTGGATGTCGCGCATCCGCCCGATCTCCCATTGCTGGAGGAAGTTCATCCCGCGGCGGATCATGTTCTCGTTGACGGCCACGTCGGACTTCTGGGCCTCGCACAATGCAAGCAGGACGTAGCTGCTCAGGTAGCCGCTGCTGTCGCCCCGCGTCCACCAGCCCCACCCGCCGTCGCCGTGCTGCATGTTGCCAATCCGCGAGAGGCCTCGGCTGACCATCTTGTCGAGTTCGGCCTGGTTGAAGATGGGGCTCATCCAGTAGATCGAGCGGTGCTCGCCCTTCTCGATGCGGCGGATCTCGTCCATCCGCCCGCGGATCTTGCGGACGTCGTCGAGGTCGATGCCCATGTTCCGCAGCGTCTTGAGGGTCATCACGGCCGGGAGGAAGCGGCTCATCGTCTGCTCGGTGCAGCCATACGGGTAGTAGATGCAGTACGGCAGCGCATCCATCATCGCGCCGACGAGGCTGGGGGCGTACTTGACCTCGAGGTACGTCAGCTCGGGGCGGCGCTTGTCGGGCACGTCGAGCTGCACGGTGAGGGACTTGCTCTTCTCGTCCGGCCTCATCGAGCCGGTGGTGGCCACCTGCTTGGTGATCCCGTGGACCAGCACGGGGAAGGCCATCTGCATCGCGTCGGACTCTTCGTCGGTCAGCGCCTTGACGGTCAGGCGCGCGACGCCTTCGCTGACGACCTTGACGCGCCAGTCGACGCGTTTCTCCCCGCCGGCGGGGACCTTCACGTCCACCGTCGCCGGCGCTTCGCCGATCATCTTCAGCAGCCGCTCGGGCACTGTGAGGCTGACCCGCGCGGTCTTCTCGGTCTCGAGGTAGTTGTGCACGTTGGCGCTGACGACGACCTCGTCGTACTCCATGAAGAACCGCGGCGCCTGGAGGCGGACGAGCAGGTTCTTCGTCGTCACGGCGGCCGTGTCGGCCTGCCCGACACGGGTGGCCTTCGTCATCGCCCACGCGTTGATCTTCCACGTCGTCAGGTTGTCGGGCATCTCGAAGCGGGCGGTCGCCTCGCCGTTTGCGCCCGTGTTCAGCGTCGTCAGCCAGACGGCCGTGTCCGCGAACTTCTTGCGGACCTCCGCCTCCACCAGCGCCGCCTCGCCGCCGCCGGCGCCGCCTCTGCCGGCGGCGCCGCTTTCCTTCCGCTTGGCCATGGGCCCGCCGGCGGGCGCGGGGGCGGCCGTCGCGGCCGGCCTGGCGGCCGAGGCGTCGGCGGCCGCGTAGCGCGACTTGGCGGCCGACTCGGAGGCCTGGCCCTTCGCCTGCTGCGCGAGCCGGTCCATGCCGCCGTAGCGGGCGCCGCTGAGCCGCCGCAGGTCCTTGTCGCCGACCGTCCGCCAGTCCCCGACGCCGCCGACCCACCAGCCCCACCAGTCGTCGGCATAGGGATAGAGCTGCTGGAACGGGCGATGGAGGTACCCCCACGCGCTGAGCTGCTCGGTGAGGTTCGTCCTCATCTGGAGGCGGTGGCGACGCAGGTTGCCGTGGAAGAACTTCGCGATCTTCGGCGTGTACTCGCCCTGGATGTACAGCACCGACTTGTCGAACGCGCTGAGCGTGACCTGCGCGTCGGCCGGCTCGCCCTCCGGCGTGCGGGCCGTCACCTTCACCGTCGCCCTCTCGCCCGGGCCGTACTCCGGCTTGTCCGACGAGACGGACACGTCGATGACCCCCTCGGCCGGGGGCACGCAGATCCGGCGGGCCTGCTGGTGGACGCGCGTGTCGGCCACCGTGGTCGCCTCGATGAAGAAGTTCGGCCGGTGGTTGTCCTTGATGGGGATGTCCACGACGGTGTGGCGTTTGGGCAGGTGGAGCATCCGCCAGCTCATCAGGTGGTTGTTGTCCACGTCGTCGCTGAACAGGACGTAGCTGTTGGCGTGTTTCGTGTTGATCATCACGCGGGCCGTCTCGCCCGGCTCGTACGTCCGCTTGTCGGTGATCACCTCGAGGTTGTTGAAGCGGTAGAGCTTGCCGTCGAAGTCTCGCCCGCAGACCCACACGAGGCCGAAGCCCTCGACGATGCCGCCCCACTGGTCCGGCGCGGCGAAGCGGATCTTGAGCTGCCCGCTCTTCTCGTGCCGCAACTGGAACCTCAGCATCCCCCGCTCGTCCGTCGAGGCCCGCCAGCTCTTGAGCTGCTTCTCCTCGATCTTGGCGTTGTCCGGGCCGCCGAAGACGACCGACGAGACGGTGATCTGGCCTTCGGCCTGGACGGGCTTGTTGTCGGGCGTCAGGCAGCGGACGCGGATGACCATCTCATCGCCCGGCCGATAGTAGCCCCGGCTGGACTGCACGAACGCGTAGTACGCCTGGCGCGTGACCTTGACGGCCCCCTCCCCGGTGATGACCCGCCGGCTGGCGTCACGGACCTCCGCCTGGATCACGTAGCGGTGGTCGCGGTCGCCGTGGTCGCGCTTCGCCGCGGCCGTGTCGATGGCGAC
>Ga0180438_10009494_pt1 | contig 12107 bp, 6 predicted proteins | sample SS_ome_12_FD_132455 | JGI IMG/M metagenome (GOLD analysis project Ga0180438, IMG submission 132455) | Hypersaline lake sediment archaeal communities from the Salton Sea, California, USA - SS_3_D_2 metaG | ecosystem: Environmental > Aquatic > Non-marine Saline and Alkaline > Hypersaline >...
GACTGCCGCCGTGACGACGCCGGCGATGACGAGCACCACGACGGACAACACGAAGCCGGCGATCGGCAGGCCGATGCCGGTGCGCTTGGCCGTCAGGGCAACCACAAAGCCGGCGATGGCGAACAGGACGCCCAGACCACCGAGGATGAAGCTGGCGATGCCGACGAACGGGATCCAGCAGAGGACGGCAGCCAGGATGCCGAGGACCAGCGCCGCAATGCCCAGGCCGCCGACCCTCCGGGCGGTCGGGGCAGCCGCCTGCTGTGCAACGGCCTGTTGCGCGGCGGCGGGCACCACGTTTGAGGTCTGGCATGCCGGGCAGATCTCGTACTGCCCGGCCATCGACGTGGGGCTGGCCATCTCTGCGCCGCACTGGTGGCAGACGTAGCGGATCATGGTGCGATCCTCCCCGATTGCGTCGGCTGCGTGGCCGCCCTGGACAGGCCTCTAGACGTGGCCCAGGGACCCGCCCAGCGCAGTCGTCACTTTGGTTCCGCGCTGTTTTAAGTGTTCACCTGCCCTGCCGCAAGCCAAGAGAAGGCGCAGGATGTGGTCACTCACCACATCGGGAGGACACCACGCCAATCGCGCAATGCCGTGTTCCGGCATGACCCCTTCCGGCAGTTGCTCGCAGGGACTTATCGAGAGTTAGCTCGTCTACCGAACGCGGCTATGAAGCAGAAACGCGAGCACTTGAGGGCGAGGCATCAGTCGCGTGGGGAATGTGTCGGGTGGCCGAGTTTGGCCGCTTCTTGACAGTGTCGACGGCTCGATGTGGTCGAAGAGCGCGCACAAATTGGCGCACACTTTTGGGACGCTGACTGACGCTATCTGTCGCTGACTGACGCTGAGTGGCGTTCAATGACGCACATGGGGCCGATTGGACTAAGCGTCGACCGGGCGGGAGATCTCTCGACGTGGGCCAACGTGTCGCGTCCTGACGCCGGCTGTCGCCGGTTGACGCTCAGTGACGCTGACTGTCGCTGACTGCCGGAGGTGGGACTCGAACCCACACGACCTTGCGGCCACGGGATTTTGAATCCCGCGCGTCTGCCAATTCCGCCACTCCGGCTGATCGGGTCGCGGGCCGGCCGGGCCGACCGGTGACGTGAATCCTAGACGGCAATCCGCGTTTCGGCAAGCTCTCTTCGGGTCCGGGCCTCGGGGCAGGCGCTTGCTAGAGGGTCAGCGGCGAGACGAGGTCACCCTTTTCGGCCCGGAGCTTCTCGAGGCGTCGGCGCTGCTCGGCCATTTCGCGCTTCATCGTCTCCGGTGTGTCGCTGACGCCGGAGTAGATCTCGTCCATCCGGTCGAGCTTGGCCAGCAGCATCGCCGCGCGGACGGTGAACTGCTCGACGTAGTCGGCCTCGGCGTAGTCCTTGTCGAGCACCTGGCGGAACAGCCGCTGGAGGTCCGCGTAGGTCGGGATCAGCCCGCAGCCGGCGTCGAGCGTGTCGGCCTCGCCGTGGACGCGGAGTTCCATCCACTTGATCCAGACGGCCTTGTCGAGCTTGCCGTTGAGGTACTGGCCCTCGCTGCCTTTGAGAAAGTAGTTCGTGCCGAAGACCTTCGGCCGCTCGATGTCCTTGGCGAACTCGAGGTTGTTGTGGATGTACCGCCCGACGGAGAAGGAGAGGAAGTCCATGTTGCTCATGACGTTCCACTTTCGGACGCCCTCGGCACCGATGGTGGCGGCCGTCGTCTCGGACTCGAGCATCGCGCCCATCGTGCAGATGCCGTGCTCCCAGCCATAGGCCTCGCGGACGGGCATGGAGGTGTCGCTGTCGCGCCCGCCGTAGATGATCCCGCCGATCGGCAGGCCCTCGGGGCTGTCCCAGTCCGGATCGGCGTTGGCCAGGTCGCTCATCTGGACGGTGTAGCGGGCGTTCTTGTGGCTGGCGGTAGTGGCTCTGCCGTCGGGGCCCTTCAGCCCCTCGTGCCATGCGCCGCAGTAGTTCTCGCCCTCGGAAGGGATCGGCTCGCCCATGCCCAGCCAGTGCGGCTTGCCGTCCTTCAGCAGGACGTTGCCGAAGATCACCTCGCCGGGCTCGTGCAGGACGTCCCAGATGACCGGGTCGTCGGCGGCGTTGACGTCGGTGATGATGCCGAAGATGCCGCTCTCGACGTTGACGGCGCGAAACTCGCCGTCGATGACGCGGAAGTACGCCAGGTCGTCGCCGACGATGTTCTCGCCCGGGACCATCGCCGTGGACGTCTTCCCGCACGCGCTGGGGAACGCGCCGCACAGATACGTCTTCCGCCCGCCCGGCCCGTTGACGCGCATGATAAACATGTGCTCGGCCAGCCAGCCCTCGGCGTCGGCCTTGCGCAGCGCCAGGCGAAGCGAGAGCTTTTTCAGCCCCACCGTGTTGCCCGCGTACTGCGTGTTGACCGAGTAGACCGTGTTGCGCGTGTAGTCCATGTACACGCGGTTCAGCTCCGGGTGCTTGCTGGTGATCCGCTCGTCGACCTCGCCGGTGCAGTGGCGGTACTTGAAGAACTCCGCGCCCGGCGCCATCTGCGTGAACGCCTTGTAGGCCCGCCGGTACAGCAGGTCCTCGCTGTGCGCGACGTAGGCCGAGTCGGTCACCTGGAGGCACGGCAGGCCGAACACCGAGTTCGTCGGGCCCAGACAGAAGAAACGCACGTACATCGTCCGCCCCCGATACGCCCCGCGCTGGAGGTCCTCCATCTCCTTCAGCCCCGTCTCGCGGTCGATCTGGTTGAGCTTGTCGTCGAGCGTCACGTCGGCGGGGACGAGGTACTTGGTGACCTCCTTCTTGCGAGCCTGGTCGTAGTAGCCGTCGAAGTGGATGGTGTGGCCTTCGATGGCCAGGGGGCGCTCCTCGTCGTTCTCGACGGCCAGCCGGCGGATCATCGCGACGTCTTCGGGCGAGTCGTCGCAGACGAGCACGCTGTCCGGCTCGCACAGTTCGGCGGCGCGGGCGACGAACTCGTGCACCTTGTCGTTCCGGACGGCCTCGAGCTTCCGCAGGCTGTCCGCGTCGAGCTTGTCTCGCAGGATCTTCTCGTATTGCTGTTGCACGGTCTCTGCTCCGTCCATAACAGAGGCCGACGCTGCCCCGGACAGGTGCATCATCGGCCTATTCCTGGCGAACACTACCGGAATAAGTCGTCAACTTATACTCGTTTGGCGGGCGCCTGTCAAGCCCCGAAGCTCCGCGCTGGCGCCGCGCCGCAATCGGTCTGATTGTGCACATCTTCCGCGAATCCGGGCAGGCCGATTCGGCACACAATCAGGCTTAAAGCCCGGCCGCGCCGAATCTTCGATTGTCCTCGCCATTGTGCACATCGGCGAAAGGCACACAATCGATTTCGGCGGCCTTCGCGAGCGATGTTGCAGGAAAGCAACGTTGCGCCGCCCTGGCGCGGCGCGACGCCCGCCGGGCGGATACGCAGTCCCCCCTATAGGAATGGACATCTCAAGGGGCGTTTTGTCGCGTCAATCCGCCCGGATTTGATGTTTTTTCTGACACATCCGGTTCTTGCGTGCGTAGCGCGGCCTTCGGCCACAACGCAATGACGGCTGCATCTGGCCAGGAACGACACACACATCCTGCGGAAGAGCTTCTTTCCGTGGGGCCCCGCCGGCAGAGCCCGAACAGACCGCAGGCCCGGCGGCCGCCGGCGGGGGCTGGACTACCGGGCCTGCTGCTATCACCGCGCCATCCGGCGCGGTCGTCTGATGCGTCGGACGTCTTCTCGGGCCTCAGCCTTCGCGGCCGCCGCGCTTGCCTCTGCCTTCGCCACCGCGTTTCTTGCCTTCCCCGCGGGGCTTCTGCCCTCGCTCGCGCTTCGCGGCCCCGGCCTTCTTCCTCAGCTCTTTGAGCTTCTCGCGCTGGGCGTCGGTGAGCACCTCGTCGACGATCTTCTTCCACGCCTCCCGCATGGCCTTGCTGCGCTCGGCGCGGTCGGCGCCCTCGCCGCCCTTGCGGGCGCCCTGGAGGATCTCCCGGACCTTCGCCTGCTGGTCCCCGTCCAGCCCCAACTGCTTCAGTGCCGCCAACTGCCCGCCCGCCTGCTGCGCCCGGCCGCCGCGGGCCAGGTATCTGCGCGCAACGGCCATCTGCTCGTCGGTCAGGTGCTCGTCCAACTGCTTCAGGGCGTTGTCGGCCTTCTCTTGTCGCTGCTTCATCAGCTCGGCCAGTTTCTTCCGGGCGGCCTTGGCCTCTTCGGGGTCCACCTTGGGCTTTGCCTTGGGCTTCTCGCCGCCTTCGGGCTTCTTCCCCTCTCGCCCGCCCGGGCGCCGGCGGCGGGCGCCGGCCGCCTTCTGCTGAAGCTCGCGCAACGCCGCGCCGTTCTCCCGCTGCCAGTTGGCCATGTCCTTCCCGAACGTCTCGATGATCTGGCGGACCGGGGCGTCCTGCTTGTCGGTGAGCTTCAGCTCCTTCAGCAGTTGCTCATATCTCTGCTTGCCCCTCGCGGCCCGGTCGCCCCCGCCCTCGCGCCGCTTGCGGGCCTTCTCCGCCCCGCCTGCGCGCTTCTTGCGCCCCTCGCGGGCCTTCTCCTGGGCGATGCCCGACCCCGCCAGCAGACCCACGACACACAGCGCCACCAGCTTCGTCAAATGCGATTTCATCTTCGTCTGTCTCCTGTTCTCGCTGTCGGTTACCTTGAATTCCAAGCCATGCTCCCCGGAGTCTAACGCATCGCTGCGAAAGGTATTGCTCCAACGGCAGGGCAAGCGGCAGATTGCCCGCGCACAGACGGGAGACATCGAGACGCTCCCCGCATGTGCAGGGGAACAGATCGAGGAAACATGGGTAGCGTCCCTATGTTCCTTCCCCGTGTCTCTGCGTGTTTCCGCGTTGTCATCCCAGGTCCAATCGTGAAGCGCTACCGGTCCCGGACGATCACCAGCCAGTCGTCGTTGCCCTGCGCGGGCGGCCGGCCGAGGCTGACGGCCCCGCCGCCGTCGACCCGCCTCACCGATCCGCTCTGGAGGCCGCCGCCCTTGCGGGGGTCGTACCACTTGACCGAGAAGGCGCCCTTGGCCTCGCTCAGGTCGAGCTTCGCCTGCCCGCCGGTCGGCAGATACACCAGGTAGACCTCGCCCGCCTTGGCCAGGCAGTAGCGGCTGTTGTCGTGCTTGGGGTTGCCGACGAGCCGATCGGCGTTGGCCATCTCCCAGAACGGGACCTCGTTGTCGCGGAAGAACGCCAAGGCGAAGCGACAGAAGTCCCAGAATCTGTCGCGGCTGCGGAAGTCCTGGCAGGTCAGGTCCGAGTGGGCGTGCTTGTAGCCGAAGTAGAATTCCAGCCCTGCCCCGCCGGCCATGATGTGGCCCCACAGGGCGTTCTTCCGGCCGTCGGCGGCGGTGGAGCCGGCGTCGTTGTCCGGCCGCAGTGCGTGCGAGGCGTCGCCCGGCTCGTCGCAGGCAACGACCCACGGCTTGCCCGCCTTCACCGAACGGTTGATGTAGTCCAGCGTTCGCCGGTGGACGTTCTCGAAGTTCGGCCGGTTCGTCTGGAGCGAGAATCCGGTGAGCTTTGAGCCTTTGCCCATCAGGTCGTAGTGGGGCGCGCCGTTGTGGATCACGATGTGATGGCCGTACGGATCGGTGTCGCGAAGGTACTGCGCCCAGGCCTTTTTCTGGGCGGTCGAAGCGTCATTGATCTCCTCGCCGAGGTTCCAGTTCAGCGCCAGATGGTGGGCGAACCGCGCGATCAGCTCGCGGTAGTAGAGCTTTCGCTGCGTGCCGAGGTCGCCGCCGTCCAGCAGCAGCTCATTCTCCGTCTCCATCGTCTTGAAGTGGAGGTACATCCCCATCCGCTCACCGTGGGCCAGGACGATCTCCCACTGCTCCAGCCGGGAGCAGTCCATGTGAAGCCAGTCGTGGTACGTAAGGTAGGGGAAGACGTTCCGGTCGTCGCCGCGGATGTTCATTGTCAGGAACGAGAAGGCGTTCTGGCCCTCCGAGGCGAGATAGTTGATCGCCCCGATGATCCCCTTGCCCTTGCCGCCCTTCCATGTCGGGTCCCCCACCCGCCAGTCCTTCACGTGGGGCTGCCAGGTCTTGACCAGGTTGTCCTTCTGTCCGTCGTTCTTGAACGCCCCGTCGAAGTCGCGATAGGCGAGGAAGTTCTCCGGCGCGTCGGCGCCGCACTTGAGGAAGTACTCCCCGCTGCCGGCGAAACGCAGGTGGTGCTTGCCCACATACTGGAGGCGGCCCTTGGCCCGCAGGTCCCGGTCGGCCTTGTCGGTCGGCTGGACCTCGAACGTCCCGCTCTTCCCGTCGCAGCCGGCCACGGGCTTGCCCGCCTCGCCGCTGACGGCCGCCAGCTTGCCCTTCACGAACGAAACGCGATACCGCCACTTGCCCGGCTTGTCGGGCGAAAGGTGCGCCCGCCACTTCGTCCCCGCCTCGGCCGAGCTGTTGGCCGCGTCGCCGTCGGCGGCGAAGTAACCCGGCACGGCGTACCGCGGCGAGCCGGACTCGTGCATGAACGTCACCGTCATGCGGTAGTCGACGAACGGGTTCGGCACGTTGTCCTGCTCGTGGGCGTACGGGCCGTCCACCGTCAGCGTCACCTTGTGCCATTGCCTCAATTCCCCGCCGACGGTCACCTCGCCCGTCCCGTCGGGCTTGCGTGGCAGGACGAGCGGCTCGGCCGAAACCGGCTGCGGCCTGGCGGCCGGCCGGCCGCGCGCGGGACGAGCGGCCCTCCGCGCCGGCCGCGCCCCGGCCGGGAACGACAACGCCCCCGCCTGAGGCGAACTCGACGGCACGAACGTCACGCGCGCCACCCGCGCCCGGCTGTGCTCCTGCCCGTCCACCGACGCGATCCACGAGCGGACCAGCAGCGTGGCGTCCCCGGCGACGACGACCTTCGGCCAGGTCTTCGTGAACCGCGGGCCCTCCTCGTACATGCCGGCGGCCAGCGGGCAGACGAACTCGCCCACACTCTTGCCGTCCAGGAGCAGCTCGTACCGGCTCTTTCCGTCGCTCTCGCCGACGGCGTACAGCGTCACGTGATACTCCCCGGCCGGGATCGACACCTTGGCCTTCGCCTCCGACGACTTGTGCTCAGCCGGGTTGATCGCCAGCCACTTGTCGCGGTCGAGGTAGTAGTTCGTTCCATCGATGTCGAACTGGCCGGCGCTGACGACGACCGACCCTTTCGGCAGCCTGGCGGCGGGGGCGGCCTTGGGCGGCTCCGCTGCGGTCGCGGGCAGGTCCGGCTTGACCGGCCCCCTCACCGCGGGAAACGGCTCGGGCGGCGTGCCCTTCTTGACGCGCGGCGGCGGGCCCTGGCCGGCCAGGTTGGTCTTCTTCTGCCGGATCATCATCCATTTGTCGAACTCCGTGCCGTCCTCCCGCATCGAGAACATGATCTCGTGCTCGCCGGGCTTGTCGATCTGAAGGTACAGCTTGTGCGCCTCGCCGGTGTGCTTGGCGGCCGTTCGCTGCTTGCTGGCCCAGACCCACTTCCGCTTGCCGATCCACTGCATGCGTTGGCCTGTTGCCGGCCACGTGCCGTCGATCCCCACGTGCAGGCCGTTGTCCTCGCTGTTCGTCGAGAAGATGCGGCCCCACACGTAGTATTTGCCCGGCGTGTTGAAGTGGACCTTGTAGTGAAGGACGGCCATCTTGCCCGGCTGGTTGATGAAATTCTGCCCGCCGATCAGCTTGTCGCCGTGGCTGCGCCGCGTGTCGGGCAGGATCTCGACGTACGCCCCGCCGCTGGCGTCGGGCAGGTGAGGCGGGTCGCCGTCAGGCTGGACCCTCGGCTGCCGGTCGGGGGTGAACAGGTACCAGCTCCGGACCTTGTTGAGCGTCTGCTTGTAGAAGTGCTCGGCCTCGACGGCCAACACGCCGTCGACCTCCTCGAACACCACGTCGGGGCCGACGATCGGCCCGCGCGAATCACCGGCGTCGGCCCCCGCCGCGCCCAGCGCGCAAAGGAGAACGGTCATCGATGTGATCAAGCGGTAGAACATGTCGGGTCTCCAGGATGCGAGTCGGGAACGAAGACGATTGCCGAGGGACGATTGTAGCGCGGGCGGGCGCGGACGCAAGGCCTTTGGCGGAGGCCGAGCGCAAGGTGTGAGTTGGTAAGGTGGCAGGCAATGGGGGAAGAGTTGCGCGTCGTCCATGCGGGCTCCTCCCGGCCCCGCCCCTCTCCGACCTCCCCTTCCCTGTCCGGAAGACGCACTTCCCATGGACGCGGGGTCCGAGGGTGACTATCCTCCAACCGCCCGGCCGCCGGAGCCCGGAGAACTGATATGCCCAGCAGATACCCGATTTTCGACCGCGACGGACTCGAGGTCCTGCCGCTGTCGCAGCGCGCCGACGACATGGACCTCTCGAAGCTGCTGCACGTCGGCGAGGCGCCGATGGCCTTCGAGCACGCCGACCTGCCCGCCCTGGCCGACGCGATCGCCGACGCCCGCCGAAACGGCGCTGCCGTCGTCCTGCTGACGGGCGCCCACGTGATCAAGCAGGGCCTCAGCCGCTACGTCATCGACCTGATCCGCCGCGGGTGCCTGTCCGTCCTGGCCGCCAACGGGGCGTGCGCGATCCACGACTACGAGCTGGCCCGCGTCGGCGCGACGACCGAGTCGGTCGCCCGCTACATCCGCGAGGGGCAGTTCGGGCTGTGGCGCGAAACGGGCGAGTTGAACGACGCCGTCCGCCGCGGCAACGCCGACGGGCTCGGGTTCGGCGAGGCCGTCGGGGCCGAGATCGCCGCCGGCGACTACCCCCACAAGGACGTCTCGATCTTCGCCGCCGCCTACGAGTGCGGCGTCCCGGCCACCGTGCACGTCGGGATCGGCTACGATATCATCCACGAGCATCCGAACTTCGACGGCTGCGCCGTCGGCGAGGCCAGCTACCGCGACTTCCTCATCTTCACCCGCGTCCTCGACCGGCTGGAGGGCGGCGTGGTGCTCTGCTACGGCACGGCCGTCATGGGGCCGGAGGTCTACCTGAAGGCCCTCGCGATGGTCCGCAACGTCGCCCGCCGCCAAGGCCGCCAGATCCGCCACTTCACCTCCGCCGTCTTCGACCTGATCGAGCTGAGCGGCGACCTGCACGCCGAGGCGCCCAAGGACACCCCCGAATACTACTACCGCCCCTACAAGACCGTCCTGGTCCGCACCATCGCCGACGGCGGGCGGAGCTTCTACATCCGGGGCGACCACCGCGCGACGATGCCCGCGCTGCACAAGCTCCTCGTCGAACGGCTGGGGCGACAATAACCGCCGGCGAACCGGAAGGAGATCCGCGTGCCCGACGACAAGTTCGCACATCTGGAGCCGATGACCGATGACGTCCGCCCCATCACCGCTGAAGAGCGCCACGCCCGCCTCGAGAAGGCCCGCCGACTCATGGCCGACGCGGGGCTCGAGGCGGTCTACCTCGAGGGCGGCTCGAGCCTGTACTACTTCACCGGCGTCCGCTGGGGCCGATCCGAGCGGATGGCCGCGGCGGTCGTCCCGGCCGCCGGCGAGATTGCCTACGTCTGCCCCGCCTTCGAGGAGGCCCGCTTCCGCGAGCAGTTGCTCTTCGGCGACGACGTCCGCACGTGGCAGGAGCACGAGAGCCCCTACCAGCTTGTGGCCGGCATCTTGCGCGACCGCGGCGTCGCGGGCGGGCGCGTCGGCATCGAGGAGACCGTGCGGTTCTTCCTGTTCGACGGCATCCGCCGGGCCGCGCCCCACGTCGAGCTCGTCAGCGCCGACCCCGTCACCATCCCCTGCCGGTCGATCAAGAGCCCCGCCGAGATCGCCCTGATGCAGCGGGCCAACGACATCACTGCCGAGGCCTACAAGGCCGCGATCGACCTGTTGACCGAAGGGATGACCCAGCGCGAGTTCCGCGCCAACGCCGCCGCCGCGCACGAGGCGCTCGGCGCGCAGGGCGGCATCTCCGTCCAGTTCGGCCCGACCACCGCCTTCCCCCACGGCAGCAGGGAGGAGACCTTCTGCCGCGAAGGCGACGTCGTCCTCATGGACGGCGGGTGCACCGTCGAGGGCTACCACTCCGACATCAGCCGCACCATCGTCTTCGGCACGCCCACCCAACGCCACCGCGACGTCTGGGACCTCGAGAAGGAGGCGCAAGCCGCCGCCTTCGACGCCGCACAGGTCGGAGCCCCCTGCGAGGCCGTCGACGCCGCCGCGCGAAAGGTCATCACCGACGCCGGCTTCGGCCCGGACTACGAAGTGCCCGGCCTGCCCCACCGCACCGGCCACGGCATCGGGCTGGACGTCCACGAATCGCACAACCTCGTCCGCGGCAACAAGACGCCGCTGGCGCCCGGCATGTGCTTCAGCAACGAGCCGATGATCGCCATCTACGGCGAGTTCGGCTGCCGCATCGAGGACTGCATGTACATCACCGAAGAAGGCCCCCGCTTCTTCACCCAGCCGAGCCCGGCCATCGACCAGCCGTTCGCTTGAGGGCAGGACCCGACGGCCCGACCGGCATTGGCGTCAGGGGCGTTTTCTGCTTGCCTGCGCCGCCCAGGCGGCGGCGACGGTGGCGGCGGCTTCCTGGAAGGTCGGGTGGGGGTGGATGGTGTGGTGGATCTGATCGAGCGTCAGACCGCACCGGATGGCGAGGGCGAACTCCTGGATCATGTCGGTCGCGTGCGGGCCGATCCACAGCGCCCCGTAGATCCGGCCGGTGTCGGGGGCGGCGACGACTTTGAGCAGGCCCTCGGTCTGGGCGCAGGCGACGGCCATGCCGGCGGACTTGTAGGTCGCGCGGAACGCTCGCGCCGAGCCGAACCGCCGCTTCGCCTCCGCCAGGTCCAGGCCGACCGACGCGATCTCCGGGTGCGTGTAGACGCCGACGGGCACGACGGAGCGGTCGTCGTGCAGCTCGTGGCCCATGGCGTTCTCGGCGGCGACGATGCCCATTTGGTCGGCCAGGTGGGCGTACTGCCGCGTCTCGGCGACGTCGCCGACGGCGTAGACGCCCTCGACGTTGGTCCGGCATCGGCCGTCGACGGGGATGATCCCGCCGGCGACCTCGACGCCGACGTCCTCGAGCCCGATCCCGCCGGTGCGTGCCTCCCGCCCGACGGCGACCAGGACGCGATGGACCGCCAGCGTCCGCCCGCCGTCCAGCTCCACGGCCGCGCCGGACCCGTCGGGCGTGACGGCGAGGACCCGCCGGGCGCTGAGCACTTCCGCGCCGCAGCCGGTCAGCGAAGCGGTGACGGCCTCGGAGGCCTCCTTCGCCGCGTCGGGCAGCAGGCGATCGAGCATCTCCACCAGGTGCGTGCGGATGCCCAACTCGGCGTAGGCGGTGGCGAACTCGCAGCCGATCACCCCGCCGCCGATGACGAGGACGCTTTCCGGCAGCGACCCCGCCGTGGTCGCTTCGTCGCTGGTCATCAGACAATCGCCGCCCCACGGCAGGAAGCGCGGCCTGACCGGGCGCGACCCGGTGGCGATGATGATAGACCCGGCCTCGACGCGGGCCTCGCCGCCGTCGGTCGCGACGGCCAGCGCCGTCGGGCCGACCAGCCGGCCCCGGCCCCGGATCAGGTCGATCCGCTTGTTGACGGCCGTCGCCTTCCGGGCCCCTTCGCGCACGGCCGAGACGACCTCGCCGACGCGCTGCATGAACGCCGCGCCGTCGACGGCCGGCTCCCGCGGGGCCAGGCCGAAGCGACCGGCCTGCCGCATCTGCCGGCAGAGGCCGCTCGCGTGGAGCATCGCCTTGGCGGGGATGCACCCGACGTTCAGGCAGGCCCCCCCGATCGGCCCGGCCTCGATCAGGCACGCCCGCCCGCCGCGCCGCGCGACCTGCCCCGCCGCCGCCAGGCCGCCCGGCCCGCCGCCGAGGATCGCCGCGTCGTACGGTTGCTCGTCGGGCATTTCAGCGCTTCCAGTTCGCCGGTCGGGTCGATGGCGACCCGGCGTTCACGGACCCCATCGTCCCTCCTCTTCTTCTGTTCCTCTCTTCTCCTCTTCCTCTCTGCGCCTCTGCGCCTCTGTGTCGCACCATCTTCTCTCGATCCGGCGTGCTACGCCTCCGTCTCCGCCAGCGAGGCCAGGTCGGGCTTCCGGGCGGCGAGGGTCTCGTCGAGCTGGGCGACCGGCGTGGTCTTCGGGCACGCGGTCACCTC
>Ga0180438_10009495_pt1 | contig 12106 bp, 9 predicted proteins | sample SS_ome_12_FD_132455 | JGI IMG/M metagenome (GOLD analysis project Ga0180438, IMG submission 132455) | Hypersaline lake sediment archaeal communities from the Salton Sea, California, USA - SS_3_D_2 metaG | ecosystem: Environmental > Aquatic > Non-marine Saline and Alkaline > Hypersaline >...
ACAGCAAACTTATCATGGGAATGAAAAAGGCAGATATTGCATTAGATAGAAAGATCCTGGCAGACATGGCTGTCAGTGATCCTCAAGGCTTCTCAGAGATAGCCAGGATGGCGGGGTGATTAACAATACACCCAGAAAAAAAATATTTCCAAAATAAACTGATTTTTTGAAAAATTCCTCGATATCATACAAATAAAAATTTGGGTCTGTGGAAAGGGGGCCTAATGGATACTACTGAAAATAAGCTTAGAGAGTTAAAAGAAAGGGAAGAAAAAGAGCTCGCTATGGGCGGAGCTAAAGGGGTTGAGAAGCAGCATGATAAAGGGAAGCTGACTGCGAGGGAAAGACTGGAGCTGCTCTTCGATCCTCATAGTTTTCGGGAACTTGATATGTTTGTCAGACATCGTTGTACTCATTTTGATATGCCTGAAACATTTATTCCCGGAGAAGGTGTAGTTACTGGACACGGTACTGTAAATAATAGACTGGTATATGCATATTCTCAGGATTTCACCTCCGTAGCAGGTACATTAGGAGAAATGCATGCCAAAAAAATATGTAAGGTTATGGACCTAGCTCTCAAGACAGGAGCACCTATTGTTGGTTTCAATGATTCAGGGGGTGCGAGGATCCAGGAAGGTGTAGATTCTCTCGCTGGATACGGAGATATCTTCTATCGCAATTCCTGTGCCTCTGGAGTTATTCCTCAGATCTCAGCTATTATGGGACCAACAGCTGGAGGGGCCGTGTATTCTCCGGCTATGACCGACTGGATATTTATGACAAAGAAAAGTAGTTATATGTTTATTACTGGTCCAGCGGTAATCAAGACAACTATTGGTGAAGAAATAAGTCCTGAGGATCTGGGAGGAGCAATGACCCACAACACAAAAAGTGGGGTGGCTCATTTCGCATGCGATAGTGACGCTCAGTGTATAGAAAGGATTAGAGAGATGCTGGGCTATTTACCATCAAATAATATGGAAGATCCTCCAGCGGTTAAGTCAGGAGACGACCCTCATCGGACTGATCCTATGCTTGATAGCATTATCCCTGATAATCCAAGAGCCTTTTACGATATGAAGGACGTTATTATTTCCATAGTGGACAATGGCCAGATCTTCGAACCACATGAGCATTATGCAAAAAATATGATTATCTGTTTTGCCAGATTTGATGGAAAAACAGTAGGGATTATTGCAAATCAACCAAGATTTCTGGCAGGTTGTCTTGATGTAAATGCCTCAGATAAAGCAACAAGGTTCATCAGATTCTGTGATGCCTTTAATATCCCCCTCCTTACTTTAGTGGATGTACCTGGTTATTTACCAGGAAGTAACCAGGAATGGGGTGGTATCATACGGCATGGTGCCAAGCTTTTATGGTGCTACAGCGAAGCTACTGTGCCAAAGGTAACTGTGATAACAAGAAAAGATTACGGAGGATCATATCTTGCTATGTGCAGTAAGCATTTGGGTGGTGACTATGTGCTGGCATGGCCTACCGCGGAGATTGCTGTCATGGGAGCTGAAGGAGCGGCTGAGATTATTCATCGAAAGGAGATCATGGCAGCATCTGATCCAAAGGAAAAAAAGGAAGAGAAGATTACCGAGTATCGCAATCTCTTCTCCAACCCATATATCGCTGCCTCCCGGGGATTTGTAGATGCAGTTATCTTACCACGGGATACACGGCCTCGGATTATAGATGCCTTGAAGATACTTATTACAAAAAGAGAATCAAGACCAGCCAAGAAACACGGGAATATTCCGGTTTAGAGACGAGAAAAGGGAGGACAGGGATGGCAGAAAAGAGGAACGTGAAACTACCGGAATCCAATAAGAAAAACTCTCATCTCAAAGGAGAAGAGGTTTATAAAACAGAAAAGATACCAAATGTAATTAATCTCTGGGGGATAGCCGGAAGACAAGAAATAATGGAGACAAGAAGACTATGGCAGCTAAGAATCCCTTTAAAATAAAGTATTTTACCCCTTTAAACCGTTACCATACGGTTTGACAACAGCTCCAAAAGGTTAGGAGACAACATTATGATCAGAGAAATCTCTTCGAAAAAGATCACCGAAGTAGTTAGGGATTTATCCATAGATGCAAATTATAACCTTGGCGACGATGTCCTTCGTGCTTTTGACAAGTCAATCGAATCTGAAGAGTCAGCACCAGGAAGAGAGGTCCTTAAGGAACTAAAAGAGAATGCCAGAATTGCTCGGGAAGAGAAGGCTCCGATATGTCAGGATTGCGGGCTTGCTGTTGTGTTTATAGACATTGGTCAGGATATCCATATAACAGGCGGTGATTTCAACGAGGCAATCAACGAGGGAGTGAGACAAGGGTATAAAGACGGGTATTTAAGAAATTCAGCGTGCCATCCTCTTACCAGAAAAAATACAGGTGACAATACCCCAGCTATTATTCACGTTAAAATTGTTCCGGGAGATAAAATGAAGATCGTTTTTGCACCCAAAGGAGGGGGTGCTGAGAATATGAGCAGGGTAACCATGCTTACCCCGGCAGTCGGTATTGAAGGAGTAAAAGACTTTGTCATAAATAGGGTAAAAGAGTCTGGTTCAAACCCATGTCCGCCAACTGTCATTGGTGTTGGTGTTGGTGGGACCTTTGAAAGATCTGCAATCTTGGCAAAAAAGGCAATCTTGAGAGACATAGGAAATAGAAATCCTGATCCAGAACTGGCAAAAATTGAGGAGGAGATTTTAACAAGAATTAATAAATTGGGGATTGGCCCAATGGGATACGGAGGAAATACCACCTCACTTGATGTATTTCTAGAGATTGAACCGTGCCATATTGCAAGTTTACCAGTAGCAGTGAATATCCAGTGTCATGCTGCCAGACACAAAGAGGCAATTATTTAATATTCGTTGTTTTTTAAGCTGTTCTTTAACTGTAAATCAAACACAAAAACATAACAAACCCAATAAATCCACGTAACATTATTTATAGGTTGGAGGGTAAGATGACCAAACAGATACGGCTGACAACTCCATTATCAAATGAAGATGTAGAGAAATTGAATATTGGTGACAAAGTATTGTTAAACGGAGTTTTGTTAACTGGAAGGGATGCTGCACATAAAAGACTCTTTGAGCTTATCGAGCAAGGCAAAGAGCTTCCGGTTGATATCAAAGGACAGGTAATTTATTTTGTGGGACCCACTCCAGCAAAACCCGGAAAACCTATTGGTTCTGCAGGACCCACGACCAGTTATCGAATGGATGCCTATTCTCCAAAATTGATTGAGCTCGGATTAAAAGGGATGATTGGCAAAGGGAATCGCTCTCAGACGGTTATTGAGGCCATGAGTAAATTCAAGGCCGTATATTTTGGTGCCACTGGAGGGGCAGGCGCTCTTATAGCTAAAAGAATTAAGAAGGCCGAAATTGTTGCTTACCCTGATTTAGGGCCAGAAGCAATCAGAATATTAGAGGTGGAGGATTTTCCAGTAACTGTGATCAATGACACTAAAGGAAATGATTTGTATCAAGAAGGTATAAAAAAGTATGCTACGGTGTAAATATCTATCTTTCTTGTGATGGAATTGATGTAATACAATCATGAAAGATTCTTTAATCTCTTACTATTGGAATCGTTCTTTACTCATCTATTGCCAATCAGGGTGGAGCCAAACTGTTTCAATTTTCCATATTCTATAATAAAAGAATGATCTTTCCACAGTTTCCTGATCTCATAAGTTCAAATCCTTTCTCAAATTCCTCAAATTTTAGTCTATGTGTAATCACAGGTGAGATATCAAGTCTATGGGATTTTAACAGCCGGCTGAGCTGATACCATGTGTCAAACATTCGCCTGCCAGTAATTCCGTATACCTTGAGCCCCTTAAATATAATATCGTTACTCAGGTCAAATTCCATTGGCAAAGCAGGTATACCCAAAAGAGAGGCCCTGCCAGCATTTCTTAAAACCTTAAATCCTTTTCTTATGGCTGAAGGAACTCCAGACATCTCTAAAAGTACATCAACGCCTTCCTCATTGGTTATACTCAGGATTTTTTCTACAATATCTTCCTTTTTATCATTAAGGATAAAATCAGCACCCATCTTCTTTGCCAGGTTCAGTCTGTAATCTATTATGTCAACGCCGATAATCGTTGAAGCCCCACAGGCACGGGCAACTCCAATAGCCATGATTCCAATGGGTCCACAGCCCAAGGCCAAAACAGTCCTGCCGACGATCTCATCACTCAAAACAGTGTACGTTGCATTTCCCAGGGGTTCCTGCAATGAAGTCAGCTCTAATGGAAGGGACTCATCATTCTTCCAGACATTACTTTCCGGGATAGCCACATATTCCGCAAAGCATCCGTCTACATCAACCCCCAGGATTTTGAAGTTTCGACAAACATGGGCATTTCCTGTTCTACATTGAATGCAATGCCCACAGGAAATATGGGTTTCTGCCGAAACGAATGCGCCAACCTTAACTGATTTGACATCATCGCCCACCACGATGACCTCACCTGATAACTCATGCCCAAATATTCGGGGGGGCTTTATCCTATTGCTGGCCCATTGATCCCAATCATATATATGCAGGTCTGAACCACAAATAGAGGCCACTTTTACCTGCACCAAGACATCCTTAGGACCAATTTTTGGAACGGGAATCCGGAGTATCTCGGCCCCTTTCTCCGATTTGACCTTGACTATAGCTTTCATTTTTCCCTTCATGGCATTTTCTTACTTCCCTTTTGAAGTTAGATTTACTTTCCAATTAAAGGCCTTATAAATAATGAAGGTTTCAGTGGATTTTACATCTTCAATTTTTGAAACCTCTTCTGTGAAAAAGTTGATCAGACCGTCGGGTGTATCAAAGAGAACCTGACAGATTAAATCATAACGCCCGGTAATAATACCTACTGATAGAACTCCATTGAGTTCAGAAAATTTTTGTGCATTTTCGAGCAAGTTTTGACTCCCTAACTGAACCCCTACAATCGCCAATAAATTCTCACCGTATTTTCCAGGATCAATCAATCCGGCGATCTTAAAAACATCCATAGCCACCAGTCTTTTAACCCTTTTTCTTACTGTTCCTTCCGAGACTTTTAGTTTGCTTGCAATCTCATTATACGGTCTGCGTCCATCATCCTGTAATTCATTTATTATATCCCTGTCTAGCGTATCAAGATATCTGTTATGTTTTCTCTTTTCTTGATCTTTTTTCATTTCTTTACCTTCTAATAAGAAATATTAGGCTCAATATTTTCATATATTATCAGCTCGAAATTCCCTTTTGTGAAATTACTAATGAACTCTCCCTGCAGCAAGCTGCAGGGTATCACGTCAGCTCCGCTTTGCTTCGCTAATAAAGCGGATTATAACTTTGCCTTGAATCCATCCCACGCTGCAAGCAGCGGGGAATTCAAACTTAAAATATACTTAATCAGTAAAATATAAGGTATATTTTTTCTTGTCAAGTAATTTTATTTGTAATTTTTTACGATATTCGTAATTTTTACTGTATAACAATTTGCTTATTTTAAGTTGATTGGATTGGTTTAGTGGGGTAAGAAACTGTGGGTCGATTGTATAAATCGATTAGCAAAGGCGATTGTCAATGAAAAAAAAGATCATAAAAGGAGAATATCCCTTGATATAAAGGGAAACCAGTCAAAGATATATAAACATTTATTATAGTGAATATTGTACAATACTTAATGAGATTCCTTATATTTTTGTAATACAGTCAAAACATAATCAATATCATTCTCAGTTTGATCAGCTGCTATTTGAAATCGTATCTCCTCATCGCCTTTGGGAACCACCGGATAATTAAGGCCAGTCGCTAAGATGCCATTTTTAAATAGATACGTAACGAGTTCTGTGGTTTTTTGAGTGTCCCGAATCATTAAAGGAACAACCGGATGTTCACTTCTGAGTATCTCAAAACCTAATCGCTGTAATCCTTCTTCAAACTGCTTTGTCAAGCTACGCATATGGTTTAAAAGTTTCAAACCCCTTGCACTATCAAGAATTTCTAGGGCTTTCATTGAAGCCGCTGCTTCAGATGCCGTGATTGGATTGGAATAGATATAGAATGGCGCTGTCTCTCGCAGATAATTGATGGTTGTAGAACTAGTAACGACATACCCTCCATTGACTCCTAATGCTTTTCCTAATGTTGACACCAGTATGTCCGCTTTTCTGTTTGTATATTCCTCAACTCCTCTTCCCGTTTTACCGAATGCGCCAACACCGTGCGAATCATCGACAAGAGTGATAACACCTTCTTCATACTTTGAATCATATTTTTTACAGATATTAACTATCCTGTCCAAAGGTGCATAATCACCTCTCATACTGAAGATACCATCAGAGATCACAAGAGCTCTTTTGCCCTTGCCCTCATTCTCCTTCAATGTGGCCTCCAGCTCACTCATGTTGAGATGTTTGTATACTGATTTGCCTGCAGGGCGAGATAGTCTGATTGCATTGATAATGCAGTTGTGATTTAGTTCATCGCTTATAACGATGGTATCATCAGATATGAGTGGAGTTACAATACCCATAACGGTTGAATACGCAGAACTGAAGATCATTGCTGCCTCTCTCCCGTGAAACTTTGCTAACTTTTTTTCTAATTCCGCATGCGGCTGGTAGGTACCACTAATAAAACGCACGGCTCCAGGTCCAGCACCGAATTTTCGGGCGCCTGCCTCTTCAGCCTCGATCACCTCCTGATGTAAGGATAATCCCAAATAGGAATTACTATTCATTTTCAGAAACTCTTTTTCTCCCTTCCCTTCAATATAATAGCGTGGCCCCTTTCCAGGTTCGGCAGATTTTATGCCTGTGATCAACGTTTCTTTGCCTTTAAAAGTGCCTTTTTTCTTTAGATCATTCAGGCTTTCGTTCAAGACCTTTTCTAACGATTTTATAGACATGCTCTTTCTCCATCGTACCTTTCTGATAGATTCTTTAATCCGTTCACAGGTTCAAAGTTCCAAGGTTTCCCGATAGAATCAGGCTTGAACGGTGAACCCGACGACCTGAGTATTTACAATAAATCTATTCTTCTTCCTCTTCTATTAAACAAGGTCTCGCCATACCTCTCTTTGCATTAATCTTCCTTATTGGAGTAAAAGTTTTTCTTTTCTCTAAACCTTCCATGACTGTAGGGTCTTTTATGGCTTTGTCAGCCTCTACCATTGCCTCTATATATTCATCTATGCTCTCTTTTGTTTCTGTTTCTGTAGGCTCTATCATGTAACAGTTGGCTTCTGGGAAATGAATGGTTGCCTGTAGTTTTTTAAAATATTCTGACAGCAAATGCCCAAGGATATCTATATTCTCATGCTTCATTACACACTCATGCATACAATGTTGGTTACCATAAGGAAACTTGAAACCCTTTTTCTTCAATTTTTCCTGCATGTAGTTTGCGTGTACAACAGCTGTTTCGCTCACTCTTCTCAGGCCTTCGGGGCCTAACATGAGTATATATGCGAATGCCTTGACTAAAACAGAATAATTACCATAAAAGGCTTTAACCTTTCCTATAGTGTGCTCAAGGGAATAGTTAAGAGTGTATTTTTCCCCTTGCTTTTCTACTGTTGGTATTGGCAGGAAATCTTTCAATTTTTCTACAACCCCTGTTGGTCCTGCTCCCGGACCTCCCATGGCATGCGGGGTTCCAAATGTCTTATGAAGGTTTATATGAACAATGTCAAAGCCCAGATCACCAGGCCTACATTTTCCCATTATGGCATTAAGGTTTGCGCCATCATAATATAAAAGGCCGCCCTTTCTATGGATGATTTCAGCAATTGTATCTATATTAGGGTCAAATAAACCATATGTGTTTGGGTTTGTGAGCATGAATATTGCCACATCTTCGGTCATTCTTTTCTCTAAATCTCCTAAGTCAACCCATCCTTGTCCATTAGAGTTGACTTGTTCATATTCAAATCCTAGGTTTGTGACGCTTGCAGGGTTTGTACCATGCGATGAATCAGGTGCTAATATCTTTGTCCTCTTTTCTTTTTTGTGTGTAAAATATGCCCCTCCTATCATGATACCTGTGCTTTCCCCATGGGCACCAGCTGAAGGCTGGAGGGTAAACTGAGCCATCCCCGCAATTTCACGGAGGTAGAGATCCAAGAAATACATAGCCTCTAAGGGACCCTGTATGGTTGACTCATCCTGGTAAGGATGTATATCGAGAAAGCCAGGCAGAGATGCGATTGCTTCCATTAGAGGCGGGTTATACTTCATAGTACATGAACCTAAGGGATCCATTTCCGAGTATGGGCAGAAATTTAAATCTGCAAGATTTTGATAATGGCCGGCAATTTGTCTTTCACTCACCTCTGGAAGGCCAGGAGTTTCCCTCTTGTGCTCACCCAGCAAATCCTTTTTCCTTATAGTTATTTTTGGCAGGGAGTATGCAGCCCTTCCGCCCTGGGTTTCTTTGAAAATCAATGTAACATTTTCCTTTTCCATTATTTCAACCCCTTCTCGTTGAGGTATGTAAGTATATCTACAAGCTCATCGATATCATTTCGGTTTGTTTTCTCTGTTATGCAAAAGAGGATCTTGTTTTTATATTCAGGATAAAATCGTCCCAAATCCAAACCACCTACTATGGAGTGTTCTAATAATTTTTTATTTAACGCACTTACATCATGAGGGCAATTGACCACAAACTCATTGAAGAAGGTGTTTCCGGTGAATGTTGCCGCATACCCATGTATTTTACGTATTGTTTCATACGCGTAATGTGCCATTTGCATATTATATAAGTCTGCAAGCTCCTCTAATCCTTTATTTCCATACCATGATAGGTAAATAGATGCTGCCAATGCGTTTAAGGCATGATTTGAACAAATGTTTGATGTTGCCCTGCTTCTGCTGATATGTTGCTCTCTTGCTGCACCCCATAGCATGTATGCAGTTTTCCCATCAGCATCCTCTGTTTTTGTGACTGCCCTTCCAGGAAGCTTTGATTTGTGCTTGCTATAACAGTTAATAAATCCTAAATGTGGTCCGCCAAAACTCATGTGGCTCCCAAAGCTTTGCGCCTCCCCGGCAACTATGTCTGCATCGAAGTCAGTGGGTTTTATCAACGCTAGTGATAGTGCTTCTACCACAAGGCTTATAAAGAGAGATGTGTGCTTGTGAGCCATTCGTGCAACCTGATTCAAGTCTTCAATTATTCCAAAAAAGTTGGGGCTCTGTATTATAACTGCTGCAGTCTGCCCGCTTATGTTTTGTCTCAATTCTTTTAGGTCTGTTTTTCCATTACTAATACCAACCTCTATCACCTTCCAATCCCCATATTTGAAGTAGGTGTTGAAAACTTGTCTGTATTCTGGATGTATGCTTTTTGAAATGATTATCTCATTTCTCCCTGTGAGCCTTGAGGCCATTTTTGCAGCCTCTACCATTGCTGTTGCTCCATCATAAAGGGAGGCATTTGAAACTTCCAGGCCTGTGAGTCTGCACATCATTGTTTGATATTCATACATAACCTGCAACGTTCCTTGATTTGTTTCTGGCTTGTAAGGCGTATAGGGGGTATAAAATTTTGGCAGTTTTAAAAATAGATCTACAATGCTCGGGATGTAATGATTGTAACATCCTGCGCCCAGGAAATATTTGTAGTTATTGTTATTTTTGGCGCTTATCTCACGCATGTATCCGCTCAACTCGATTTCTGAAAAAGGAAGGTCAATTTTTAGAGGTGATGGTAACAGGAAGTCCCTATTTAACCGTAATTTTTTAGGTATTGTGCTGTAAAGATCGTCGATTTTATTAACACCGATTTCTGAAAGCATTTCCGAGAGATCGTTTTTTGTTGTTGGAATGTATGAAATGTTATCTTTCATGGTGTTATTTCATCCTCCTCAGCATAAAATCTACCGCTGTTGTTAAAGGATCTGGTATACCTGTAATATCAGGGCAATAAGCGAGTTCTCCCTTTATCATATCTTTTAAGGTGCCTTTTATAGATAGATAAGAAGAAATGATATCTATTCTGTTTTTTACTGCAACTTTTTCACCATATACCTGGCCACCCAGTAGTTTTCCTTTTTTATCTGCAATGAGTTTTACGATCAACTCCTTATGTCCGGGATACCAATCTGGTTTATTGTGACCTTTTATTTTTTGTGCGACGAGTTCATGACCTTCTTCTTTTGCTTGGTCTGATGTGATTCCTGTAGAACCAATGGCATAATCACCAAATACAGATATAAAGGTGTTCAGTGTTCCGCTATAGATTGCTCTTCCTCCCGCAGCGTTTATTCCTGCAACTCTTCCTTGTTTTATTGCCGGCACCGCTAACGCTGAGCCGCATCTCTTTTTCGTTACAGCGTTATAGGTTTCAACACAATCACCTGCTGCGTAAACCCCTTTCATATTTGTCATCATTCTATTGTTGGTTATAATACCATTTTTGTTGTATAAAATACCGAAACCTTTTATCCAATCTATGTTAGAAATAATCCCACAGGCTAAGAGGATACTGTCTGTCTTATATGTTCTTTCATCTATAATTATACCTTCAACCTTATCTTTTCCTGCTACCTCTTTCACCCTGGAATTTGTCAGCACGGTGATTCCATTTCTCTCTAAGTATTCCTGAACGAGTCTTGCCATATCCTTATCTAACGTATTCGGAAATACTTGGCTCATTATTTCTGCAATTATGACCTCTAAGCCTTGTTTTTTCATTGCGACAGCGAACTCAACTCCGATAGCACCAGCCCCGATTATTGCTACCTTGCTGACTTGGCTCTTTGTATCATACAATGTGGAGACCTCTTCCAAGCTATACAGGGTGTGAGCGGAGCGCCCTAAAAACTTTTCAATATTTTTTATTGGAGGGATTACAGGTTGTGCTCCTGTGGCAATAATGAGGGCGTCATACCGGAAGGTTTTTTGCCCTTCTTGGTTTGTTATTACTACCTCTTTTTTGTATGGATCTATGTTTACCACTTCTGTGTTTAAATGCACCGTAGTTTTTGGTCCTCTTGCCGGGAAATCATGTGTGAGTGATTCAAAACCCAGTCTTCCCTCAAATGCAAAGGGCATTCCACAGAGTGAGTACATTTCGTAGCCTCTTTTTTCTATAATGCTCACCTCTGCTCTTGGGTTTGTATGGCTCACAGCAGCAGCAGCCCCAGACGAAGCAGTACCCATGCCTATAATGATAATTTTTTTTTCTTTCATGTTCTCGTGCGGTGTATCTTTTTCAAGATTTCAGCAGCATGAAATGAGCTTCTGACATATGGTCCAGATTCTACATGCAGGAAACCCAGTTCCTCTGCTTGGTTTCTGTATGCCTCAAAGATGTGTGGGTATATCCACTCAGAAACCTCTATATGTCTCTTTGAGGGTCTCGCATATTGACCTATCGTGAATATATCACAACCCACATCTCGGAGATCTTTCATCACGCCTACAACTTCTTCCCATGTTTCTCCTAAGCCTACCATCATTCCAGATTTTGTATAAATCTCAGGATTGAGTTGCTTTACTAACGCTAAGAGGGATAGGGATCTTTCATAATTAGCCTGAGGTCTGACTGATGTATATAACCGTGGGGTTGTTTCTACATTATGACTTATAAGATCAGGTGTTGCCTTAACTACCTTGTGTATTGAGTGAACAAAATCAGGTACTAACACTTCGAGGGCAGTATGAGGATTTTTTTCCTTGAATTTTCTTATTGTTTTAACGAAGTGTTCTGCTCCTCCATCTTCTAAATCGTCTCGCGTTACAGAGGTTATTACGACATAATCAAGATGAAGCAGAGAGAGGGCCCGTGCTACCCTGTGAGGTTCATCACTATCAATATCCTCAGGCTGTTTTGTTTCAATATTGCAAAACCTACAATTTCTGGTGCAGGTTCGCCCCAAGATCATCACCGTGAGTGATTTATTTTTATAACATTCTCCTCTATTAGGGCAGGCGGCTTCTTCACAGACCGTATTAAGCTTATTTTCCCTAATGAGTCCTCTCATCTCAATCAAGTCATTTGGCCGTATTACCTTTCGGAACCATTCAGGTTTATTCATCAATCTCATAATTGAATGCCTTGACAAA
>Ga0180438_10009496_pt1 | contig 12105 bp, 10 predicted proteins | sample SS_ome_12_FD_132455 | JGI IMG/M metagenome (GOLD analysis project Ga0180438, IMG submission 132455) | Hypersaline lake sediment archaeal communities from the Salton Sea, California, USA - SS_3_D_2 metaG | ecosystem: Environmental > Aquatic > Non-marine Saline and Alkaline > Hypersaline >...
AGGAGCGCCAGCAGGCGAATCAGTTTGGCCAGACTTATTACCTGGGGCAGTTCTCCGTAACCGTATTCGCCCTGACGTGGCTCGTAGAGATTGAAGCCGGTCGCCACGACAACAGCTCCCACCTTAATCTCAAGGGTCTTGGCCTCGTTCTCCAGGCTAATACCCTGGCCGTTGACTTTGAGGCATTCCCCACACAAGGTGCAGTTTTCCCAGTCAATCGCGGGTGCTGTGGGGTAACAGCCGGGATACGCACGGTAAATCGCCTTGCGCGTGGTCAGGCCGTAGTTGAACTCGTCTGGCACTTCCACCGGGCAGGCGGCAATAGCCGCCTCAGTCTCGCTAAAGTCGTCACTCACCCCGCGTGACTGCTGGCGAATCTGGGCCTGGAAATCACCCACGTAACCCGTTATCGCCGCCAACTCGGCCCTCGTGTGTATGGTGATATTCGGGTGAGCCAGCACTTTCTGTATCAAGTCGCGCAGGGAATCGCGAGCCATTTCGTCGGTAGGGAACACAGACTCGAGTTGAGCCATGCGCCCACCCAGGAAGGGTGATTTTTCAACCAGCGTGACCCCGATGCCGCGACGCGCAATATCCCAGGCCGCTCGCAAGCCGGCCACACCACCTCCAATCACCAGGACGTGTTGCTCGGCATCCAGCCGGATGGGTTCGAGGGGCTTGAGTAGGCGGGCCTTGGCTATACCGGCCGACATCAGGCGAACTGCCTTTTCAGTTGCCCCCTCGGGATCACTGCTATGGACCCAACTAGCTTGCTCCCGCACCCCCACATGGTGATAAAGATAGCGGTTTAGTCCGGCGCGAGCCACAGTGCCCCGGAAGGTCTGTTCGTGCAGGGACGGCGCACATGCGCCGACGACCATCCGGTTGAGTCCCAGCTCTTGAATGTCTTCCTCCATCATTGCCTGTCCAGCATCGGAGCACATCGCCATATGCGTTCGCGAAACGACTACGTTCGGCAGTTTGCTCAGCGATTCAGCCACGATCTCGCAGTAAATGACATCGCTGATATTTCCGCCGCAGTGGCAGGTATAGACCCCAACGCGGACATCATCATCTTGTGGCATAGTTTGTTCACTACTCTCAGGTTTTTCAGGCATGGGCCAATTCCCTCTCCGCACCAGCCGTTACTAGCACATCGTCAATGGACTCCGGCTCGCGGTGTATCTGCAGGTAGGCAGCCGTCTCAGCGGCAGCAGCCCCTGCCATGACGATGCTGTCCACAATGTCCATCGGCCCGGCCGCTGTACCGGTCACAAAGATACCAGACCGGCCCGTCACACAAGGCGACATATTGGGTGAAAGCACTTCTACAAAGCCATCATCGTCCGCGACGGAGACACCGTAAAGGGAGTGTGGATTGTATGCGGGCAGCATACCTACCGAGAGCACAACCAGATCGTGGGTGCGCTCAACCACTTGTGCCCCTTCGTCCATCAACTCAACTCGCACGACGGGATTCTGGTCTTCGTCCTCGGTGATCTTGGCGACTTTGCCTTTGACGAACTCGATCCCCATAGCCTTTGCGTTCTGATAAAACTGCTCGTAGCCCTTGCCGAAGGTACGGATATCCATGTAGTAGATGGTGATATCCGCCAGCGGGAGGGCACCTGAAAGCAGCATAGCCTGCTTGATGGCGTACATGCAGCAGACACGCGAGCAATACTCCACGCCGAGGCTCTGGTCTCGCGAACCAGCGCACTGGACGTAGGCAATCGAGTCCGGCTCCTTGCCGTCACCCGGGCGCAGGACGTGTCCGTAAGGGCCCGTCGGGGCCAACAGTCTCTCCACGACCAGGGCATCAACGACGTTGGGCAGTTGCCCGCCGCCATATTCTTTCTTGGCATCCGTTGGCGTGAGTTCATAGCCGGTCGCCAGGATGATGGCGCTGGTTTTTATCTCGAAGGTCTGTGGAGACTGGGTGAAGTCGACCGCTGATACAGGACAGATCTTTTCGCACTTGCCGCACAGAAGGCAGTTTTCTATGTCGAGTACTGCATACTGGGGAACGGCCGTGGAGAAGGGCACACGGATGGCGCGGTGCGCCCCCAGATTCAGGTCAAAGGCGGCCGGCAAGTCTATAGGGCAGGCGTACTCACATTGCCGGCATCCGGTACACAGGTCTTCGTCGATGTAGCGAGGCTTTTTCAGCACCTTGGCGATGAATCCGTCCCCGTTCCCACTGACTGACTGGACCTCGCAGTAGGTGAACAGTTGGATGTTCTCATGGTGCGCTACCGCTGACATTTTTGGCGTGGTGATACAACTGCAGCAGTCAAGAGTGGGGAAGACTTTGCTCAGGGCGATCATCTTGCCCCCGATGCTGGCTTCCCTTTCCACCAACGCCACCTTGTACCCTTGGTCAGCCAAGTCCAGCGCCGACTGCATCCCGGCAATCCCACCGCCAACGACCAAGGCGTCGACGTTAAGGTTATCTAAAGCCATGATCATTCACCCCTTATTCCCCGGACTGGGCTATCTGCGACTGAACTGCAGGCGCAGCCGCGATTTCACCCCGAACTGGCCCGATTTCTTGCAACAGCTCGTTCATCTGTTCAACTTCCCTCATAAACGGCTTGGTACACACAGTACAGATAGCGACCAGGCGAAGCCGTCGTGTATCGATGCTTCGTTCCTGCATCATGGGGTACACCCGGTTGATAATATCCGCTGTGTGCTCGGGAGCACATTTATACGGACAATCGGTGCCGCTGTACATCACCAGGATGGCATCCATCCCGCGCTCGAAGGCGCGTAAATAGAAGTCCTCTGGAAACATGCATGGGCTCAGGCAGGGGAAAACGTAGGTGTTTGGGGCGTACTCCGCGTGGAGTTGGCCGACAGAATCGGCTCCAGCATAGCCGCCGGATATGCTGGCCAGGATAAGTATCTTGGTTTCTTTTGTGTTTGTACCCATCGTCGTCACGGATACCTCTACTTTGCACGTTTGATGAAGATCCGGTCATATCCTCCTTCAGCAGTCAGGTGGCCCAGGAAATCGTGCCCCACTTTTTTAGACCACTTAGGGATGTCCTCTTTGGTCCTGCTGTCACCGGACCATATCTCCAGTACCTCGCCTACTTTGACGGCGCCAATCCCTTTCTTGGCCTCCAGCAACGGGCCAGGGCAGGCGCTGCTGCGCGCATCTATAACTTTCGCAGCCTGGATAGTGGATAGATCTACGGTAGTCATTGGGTAATCCTCCTAACTTGAATTGAGTTGAAAGTACCTTACGATGACTGTGTTGGCGGCTCTGTATTTAACCGTGGAGGGTAAGGAAGGCGGGTTTCATATCCGCCATCTCTTGGTCGGTATGGAGACCGGCCCTGTGTTGGTCTGTGTCATGCAAATGGTTTTTGACGTGCTTGAAGTAAGAGCCGGCAACCTTCCATAAGTTCGTTCTGTTTGATTCGGTAGTATATCGTCTGTCCTTCTCTGCGGGAGACCAGGATATTCTTGTCTTTCATCAGACGGAGATGTTGCGATGTGTTTTGCAGGGAGCAATCAATGGCAGCGGCAATTTCACCTACAGACATCTCCTGCTCGTCTAAAACCCATAGAATCAGCACCCGGTTGGCATTGCCAAATACCCCACAAATCTCTGCTTGGCCTTCCGCCAGCGCCAGGGTTTCCTCGTCCGTCATTTGATAACCCAGGTTTACAACTAAACAGAACAATTAATTGCAGAACAACTTAATTATAGCCCTCTTCTGCAACCAATATAAGTGACAATTGCCACCAAGGCTATTGGGTTTCTCTATCGGTCAGCATAGAGAATATCAATATTTGTTGGTATGGAAGAGATAATTCAACTGAGTGAGGAAAGAACTTGAGGGTTTTTGATCAGTGAATGTATTACAACACCGCCAGTACCGCCTCGCGTGACACGTCGTCGAATACTTCCACCTGGCCGATGTCAAGAGGAAGCACGAAGCGCAGGCGTTTACCTTGCTTCTTCTTATCCGATGTCATAGCGTCCCACACGGCCTCAGGGTCGTAATTGGGGAGAGTGATCGGCAGGCCCAGGTGGTCGAACAAAGAAGAAATGCGTTGGCTAACAGCGGGCTGGCAGTGACCCAGGTCCACTGCCAGCCGCCCTGCAGCGACCGTTCCCATAGCCACTGCCTCGCCGTGGCGCAATTGATAATGTGACAGCCGCTCAAAGGCATGGGCAAAGGTATGTCCCAGGTTGAGCACCACGCGCCGCCCTCGTTCGTAGGGATCGGCTTCGACCACATCCACCTTTACTGCCACCGCCTCGCGAATAATCCAGGATAGATCCTTCAGGCCGTCCTCGAGTCGTGCGAAGAGTTCTGGCGAGCCGATGATGCCTGCTTTGGCGACCTCGGCCAGCCCGGCGCGAAAATCGGCGCCCGGCAGTGTGGACAAAGTCAATGGATCAATGGCTACCAACTTCGGCTGCTTGAAAGCGCCCACCAGGTTCTTGCCGGCTGGCAGGTCCACCCCAGTCTTGCCGCCCACACTGGAGTCCACCATTGCCAGCAGCGTAGTCGGGATTTGGACCAGCGGCAGGCCACGCATGTAAGTCGCCGCCGCAAAGCCGACCACGTCGCCCACCACGCCGCCGCCCAGGGCCAGCACTAGCCCACTCCGATCTAGACCGGCCGTCAGGAACTGGTTGTACAGATCGGAGACAGTATCCAGGGTCTTGTGCACCTCGCCGGCGGGCATACTGCAACGAGCCACCTTCAAGCCCATGCTTTCCAGGCTGGCTACCACCCGGCCAGCGTAGAGTGGTCCCACCACATCATCGCTGACCAGGGCCACCGTCGTCCAGTGACCCAGCCCATTCAGCAGCGGGCCCAGTCGATCAAGCAATCCCTCTCCGATGAGGACCGCGTAACTCCCACCACGCGCGTAGTCTCCATCAGGCGACATCACCGGCAGGGCATCGGGCACTGCTTCTTCCGCGAAGGTCTCCCACAAGGCTAGCACTCGTTCGACAGTCTGATCTTTTGTCAAGCGCGAGGTATCCACCGACAACGGAAAGCTCCAGTACGTTGGCTGGCGTTGAGCCAGCAACGTATCCAGTCGTGTTTGCCAGTCCTCGATGGACTCAGTCGCACCCTGGAGCATAGGGCGTCCCTCGGCGCCTCCCAGTCGGCCAATAAGGGTTGGTACGTCGGTGTGAAGGCAGACGACTACCCCCCCCGCCTCGACGGCGGCCCGGTTTCCGGGTTGCCCCAGCGTCCAACCGCCGGTGGCGACTACCCATCCCCGTCCGACGCTCATCTCGCGGCAGACCTCAGCCTCCAACGCCCGGAAGCGGGCCTCGCCATCTCGCTCAAAGATCTCTGGGATGCTGCATCCCGCCCGCGCCTCGATGAGTTCGTCGCTATCCACGTACTCACGTCCCAGCCGGGCGGCTGCCATCCGTCCCACCGTGGATTTGCCGGTGCCCATAAAGCCGGTGATTACCAGGTTTCGGTTAGGATCGCTCATAGAACAACAGCCCAGCCTACCTGTTGGGAGTACCCTCGAGGTAAAGGCAGAAACGACTCCACTGAAAAAACGGGTTTCCTCTGCACAGCCTATGCTTCCACGTCTATCATCGCTTCTCGCTCTGGACCGACTGACACCCAGCGGATAGGCGCACCAGCTAGCTCCTCGATGCGGCGCAGGAAACGTTTCGCCTCAGCCGGCAAGTCGTCCCAACGCCGTGTTTCCGTGGTCGGTTGATCCCAGCCGGGCCACGTCTCGTAGACCGGCTCGACCGCTTCTAGTGTCGCCGGATCGGGCATTTGAGTGACCACTTCACCGGAAGCGAGCCGGTACCCGGTGCATATCTTCAGTTCCGGCATGCTGTCCAGGACGTCGAGCTTGGTGATGGCCAGGCGGGTGAATCCATTGAGCCAGTTGGCATAATCGAGAGCGACGGCGTCGAGCCAGCCACAGCGACGGGGGCGGCCGGTGGTCGCTCCGTATTCTCTGCCCACTTCACGCAGACGCTCGCCGGTCTCGTCAGTGGTTTCAGTGGGCAGCGGTCCCGCGCCGACGGCGGTGACGTAGGCTTTGACCACGCCGACGACGTCGGTAAGAGCCTGCATCGGCAGTCCGGCCCCGACCGGCCCAAAGGATGCCAGGGGATTGGATGATGTGACGTAGGGATACACGCCCCAGTCCAGATCACGCATCACGCCCAATTGGCCTTCCAGCAAAACAGACCGATCAGCCTCGACGGCAGCCCGCACCAGGGGCAGGACGTCAACGATGTGGGGCCGCAGGCGCTCAGCCCAGCGCGTGCAAGACGTGGTGAGGGAGTGCAGTTTCACCGGCTCAGCGTCAAAATGGGCAATAGTTTGGTTTTTGCGGGGAAGGACAGCAGCGAGGCGGTCGCGGGTGCGCTCGGGGTTTAGCAGATCTCCGACGCGCAGTCCCCAACGGGCGGCCTTGTCGGCGTAGGTGGGGCCGATACCACGCTTTGTGGTGCCGATAGCCTTTGCGCCCCTGGCCGTCTCCTCCAGGCCATCGAGTTGGCGGTGATAGGGCAAAATGAGGTGTGCGCGACTTGAAATGAAGAGGTTGTCTAGCGACAGGCCAGCCTCATCCAAGGCGTCCATCTCGGTGATTAGCGTCTCCGGGTTGACCACACAGCCGGTCCCGATGATGCATTTCGTGCTCTCGTTAAAGATGCCTGACGGCACCAGGTGTAGTTTGAACTCGCCGAACTGGTTGACAACGGTGTGGCCGGCGTTGTCCCCCCCCTGGTAGCGGATGACCATCTCTGCCGGTTTCGCAAGTCCTCCTGACGACGAGGCCAGATAGTCTACCACCCGGCCTTTGCCCTCATCGCCCCACTGAGCGCCAACAACGGCAATCACGGGCATAGCTCGACCTCCTTCTCAGTCCACACAAGCTCCCCCGCCAGACCTGCATCTGGCGGGGGAGAAATCAGTATTGTTGATGCCGACCATCTCAGGTCAGCGTGGACATTATAGCACTATTGCGCCAGGGAGTAAACCGTGCCTTCGGGGTGATAGTCCGCCCAGCCGAACCAGAAGGCGTAGGTGATGGGGATTTGTGTCAGTTGCGTCCCCTTCAGGGGACCGCTGGTCGCCGTTCCGGTGAAGATGTCCCATTCGCTTTTGGTCTGCGTGTCGATCGCGACTTCGAGCGTTTCGCCTGGCTCAAAGCTCAGCAGCGTACCGTCGTCTAACTGGGGACTGAAGACCGCTCCTGCCGCTGACCCTTTGTCAAAGAAAACCGCCACTGGTACCTGGCCGACAGTATCATTGACAACGGGCTGCTGGTTTAGAACCCGGAAGGGGTAGGCCTTGACCTCGCCCCCGAGCCGCACACCGATGACGAACTCCTTGGCGTCGATAGCCACGTCAGGTCTGGTGGCACGCCCCAGTACACCCGCGTCTGGGCGCGAGTAATACCCCTCGTAGCCATCGCGGCCAAAGAACTCTGGGTTGATTACCACTGTGTCGGGATGTCGCTCTTTCCAGGATGCCCAGTCGGTTTGTAAGGCGGCGATCAGTTCGAGCTGTGTCCCATCAAAATCTCCAGCGATTGCCTGCCCCATAATGTGGCTCCACAGACTTTCAGTCTGGTGGTCATACATAATCAGGCCATTTCGGTACAACATACCAGAAACGCCGAAGGTCAGGGTTTGATCGTCTGTTACGTTTCGGTCATACACGATGCCCGTATAACAGAGCGGTCACCATGTGACGGCGATGTTCCGGCCGCCAACCTCGTCATTCACGATCTCGCGAGCGCTTAAGAAGGGGATAGGGTAGGCCCGGCTTTCGCCATCGATCTCCACCCCGATTATCTGAGTGCTTTGATCGATCCCGGCTTCATCCGCCTGAGCGGCAGAGACCATGATATCCTTGGCTCTTTGCGGCAGAACCGCCGGGATGGCGTCGGGCGGCAACAGGGTTACTACCTCATTTAAGTCGATACTGATTTCCTCCAACTGTGGCTGAAAGTCTCTGGCACCGAATTCGGGTGTGATAGCCTCTTCTTCAGTGCTCAAAGGCTGGTCTTCTGTGGTAGCTGTAGGCTCTTGTGTCTCAAGGGTCGCCGTGGATTCTAGTGTTTGCGTCGGAGTCTCTGGAAGTGATGTCGGCGCTGGTGTTTGGTCGGGAGGGGGGGGTGCTGCGTATGGGGCGCAACTGGCGACTACCAATGCCAAGCCAACCATAAAAACAGGCAGTTTTTTCATTTCTTACCTTCCCTGTGCCCTCTTGTGGCACATTAACTTTTCAAAATCCGAGACAGGCCTGTACTTCGCAGACAACCGAGGAAAAGATTATCTTACCTTTTGTCCGACGAGGCCCCGGTCCACTTCCCTATACGAACTGCTGGAAAACCACCAACTCAGTGGACTTATATCAGCAACTCAGGTATACTATCTAACGTTTCACCCAAGATATTTTGATAAGTAACCTCAGCTCGGGGATTACTCTGGCATGTCATTTCGACCCCCGCAGGGGGGAGAAATGACATCGAGGAAAACGTCGAACTCAGGTTAAGTATTGGAATTTGACCTGGCAGGAGGCTTGTGTTGGCAGATAATGAAGTTGTAGAATTTCAACTCGAAAACGGCCTGAAAGTGCTGCTCAAACCGGTGCACAGCGCTCCGGTGGCCAGCAATTGGATTTGGTACCGCGTTGGGTCGCGCAACGAATCCCCTGGCAAAACTGGCATCTCGCACTGGGCTGAGCATATGATGTTTAAAGGTACGCCGACCTTCCCCAAAGGCAATATCATGCGCCTGGTGAATAAGAACGGCGGCACGCTAAACGGATTTACCTCGCTCGACTATACCGCTTATTTTGAGACTCTGCCCGCCGACCGTCTGGACTTGGGCTTACGCATCGAAGCGGACCGCATGGCAAATTCAGTATTTGACCCGGAGGAAGTCGAATCCGAGCGAACGGTGATTATCTCTGAGCGGGAGGGCAGTGAAAACTCCCCCAACTTCCTACTTCGTGAGGAACTGATGGCGCTCGCCTTCCGCGCTCATCCGTATGGACATCAAGTCCTCGGCTGGAAAGAGGATTTACGCCAGATTACCCACGACGACCTGTGGACTCACTACAAGACTTATTACGGGCCGCACAATGCGGTATTGATTGTCGTCGGCGATATTGATGTAAACGCCATCCACGCCCGTATTCAGGATCTGTTTGCCCCTATCCCGGCCGGCCCACCACCGCCTCTGGTATCGGCCATTGAGCCAGCCCAGACGGGCGAACGACGCGTGTTGGTGCGCCAGCAGGGGACGGCGCAATATTTTCAGGCAGCCTTTCACGTCCCCCAGGCCAGTCACCCTGATAACTTCGCGCTGATGATGCTTGATGCCCTGTTGGCGGGTGCCAGCCCAATGACCTTTGGCGGCGGTTCTACCCCCACTCATCGCAGCGCCCGGCTTTACAAAGCACTGGTGGAGACCGAGTTGGCCAGCCGGGCCGGGTGCGGCTATAATCCCAGCATCGATCCTGGCCTCTTCCACTTTTACGCCACGGTGCGCGAGGGCCGGTCGTTGGACGAATTGGAAGCGGCCCTGTGGGACGAGATCAGACGCATTCAGGACGAGTTGGTCAGCGAAGAGGAATTGCTCAAGGCACACAAACAGGCCAAGGCGCAGTTTGCCTACGCATTGGAAAGTGTCACCAACCAGGCGCTTTGGTTAGGCTTGATGGATATTGTGGACAGCTATACGCGCTTCCACACTTTCCTGGATGACCTGGTCACCGTCAGCGCCGCCGACGTGCAGCGTGTGGCTCAGACGTACCTGGTTGAGACCAATCGCACTGTTGGCTGGTTCGTGCCCACCGAGAATGCACAGCAAGAAGGCCCCAATATGGAGTATACAGCGAATGACTGACCAAACCTTAAATGCCCCTATCGGCCCACACACTATTCGACGCTTTGCGCTGTCTAATGGCATCAAGTTAATAGTGCACGAAAACCACGTCAGCCCCAGCGCTGTCGTGCGTGGTCATCTATGGGCGGGTGCCATCAACGATCCCCCTGAGAAAATGGGGCAGAGCAGTTTTACGGCGTACACTGTCAGGCGTGGCACAACCACTCGTAGCTTTCAGGAGATCAATGAGCTAGTTGAATCGGTTGGCGCCAGTGTCTTTGTCAATGGTGGGCGGCATTTGATCAACTTCGGCGGTAAGTCTCTGGCCGAGGACTTTGATCTGTTAGTGGACGTTTTATCTGATGTGCTGCTCAACCCCAACTTCCCTCAAGATGAAGTAGATAAAGCGCGAGGGCAGATTATCACCAGCCTTAAGGAATTGGAGAATAACACCCGCGGCCTGGCCAGCCGAGAGTTCCGGGGGTTGCTTTACACACTGGATCATCCCTATGGCCGACCAAGCGACGGCACGCTGGAGAGTGTGCCCCTCATCCGGCGCGACGACCTGGAGCGCTTCTACCGGGCTCACTATCGCCCAGATGGTGCCACGATCGTGGTGGTAGGCGACATACAGGGTGATGTGGTGCGCGATACGCTGGAGCGCGCCATCGGCGGCTGGCAACCCTCCGGAGACGTCCCTGGCTTTGAGGTTCCTGAGACCCACCCGCTGACCGAGCGGCGACGTTACGTGCGTACCATGACCAACAAAACACAGGCCGATATTGTCCTGGGCACCGTTGGCCCAGCCCGTGCCGCTGCGGAATACTATGCGGCTCGCCTGGGAGATGTGATTTTTGGACGACTGGGGCTAATGGGACGGCTGGGCGAAACGGTGCGCGACCAGCAGGGGTTAGCCTACTACGCTCACTCGGGGTTGGAGGCCGGACTGGGGCGTGGGCCATGGAGTGTCCGTGCTGGTGTCAACCCGGCCAATGTGGATCAAGCGATTGAGAGCATCTTGGTCGAAATCGCTCGCCTGCGTGACGAACCGGTAACCGACCAGGAGCTGGAGGATGGGCAGGATTACCTGACGGGCAACCTGCCGTTGCAACTGGAGACCAACGAAGGTATCGCCAGTACCTTGCTCCATATGGAGCTGCACCAATTGGGCGAAGATTACATCACCCGCTTCCCATATCTGATGCGCGCCATCACCAAAGAACAAATCCAGGCTGCGGCACAGAAATATCTTGATCCAGAGCATTACGCTCTGGCCATTGTGGGACCGTATGAGGAGCAGGGATGAGGCCTCAATCCCCAGATTCCTTGACATCGAGGATACGATGAACTTAGAACAACTTCCATATGTTTCGTTGGCACATCTGCCAACACCCATCGATGAATTGCCTCGTCTTAGCCAGGAGCTGGGTGGGCCGCGCTTGCTGGTTAAGCGGGATGACCAGACGGGCCTGGCCACTGGTGGCAACAAAATCCGCAAGCTGGAATTCCTTATGGGCGAGGCGCTGGACCAGGGGGCCGACATGGTCATCACCGCCGGTGCCGCCCAGAGCAATCACTGCCGGCAGACCGCCGCAGCGGCGGTGCATGTGGGGCTGGGCTGCGCGCTGGTGCTGGGCGGCGAACCAACCCCAACGCCCACCGGCAACCTACTGCTAGATCAACTGTTGGGTGCTAAAATCTATTGGACTGGTCCCGACCGGCGCGGCGAGCGACTGGAGGAGATTGCCGACCAAGTGCGAGCGGACGGCCATCAACTCTATGTGATCCCTTACGGCGGCTCCAATGTGGTCGGCGCGACAGGTTATGTTCTCGCTATGCAGGAGCTTGTGAAACAGCAATTAGGGGAGCTTAGGGTGGATCGTATCGTCTTCGCCTCCAGTTCGGGTGGGACACAGGCCGGGATGGTGGTCGGCGCCCGGGCGACGGGATTTGGCGGGGAGATCATCGGCGTCAAAATAGACAAAGGAGAGGTGGGCGACGATCCGTACACCCTTCGCCTGGCCAGGTTGGCGAATGAAACCGCCGCCCACGTGGGTCTGGATTCGAAGTTCACCCCCAACGATTTCCTGGTAGCTGAGGATTACCTGGGCGGTGGTTATGGTGTGGTCGGTGAGCTGGAGCGGGAGGCAATCCAACTGACGGCTCGTCTTGAAGGGCTGATTCTCGACCCGGTTTATACCGGGCGCGCAATGGGCGGTCTGATAGATATGATTCGGCGCGGCCTA